>Ga0129336_10001315_pt1 | contig 14985 bp, 12 predicted proteins | sample CPB6_02_DNA_FD_96878 | JGI IMG/M metagenome (GOLD analysis project Ga0129336, IMG submission 96878) | Freshwater to marine salinity gradient microbial communities from Chesapeake Bay, USA - CPBay_Sum_0.6_0.2_DNA | ecosystem: Environmental > Aquatic > Marine > Coastal | place: USA: Chesapeake...
ACGTACGGCGGGTTCATCGTCACGACGGCCACGCTCCCGCGAAGGCTCGCCAGCGCACCCGCCTCGCTGGCGCACGTGCGTGCGTCGCCCTGCACGACGTCGACACGGCTTCCTGCCGCCTCGACATCCGGGGCGAGGGCATCGGCATTGCGACGCGTCCACGACACCGCCGTATCGTCCACCTCCACGGCCGTGACGTGCACGGGCGCGGCCTCGACAGCGAGCGCGAACGCAACGGCACCGGAGCCGGTGCACAGGTCGACCGCGCGTCGCTCCGCCGCGGGCAGCGCCCGCAGGGCGTCGATGCCCGCCTGGGCGACGAGCTCGGTCTCGGGCCGCGGGATGAAGACCCCGGGCCCGACCTGCAACTCGAGGGTGCGGAAGGGAGCTGAGCCGAGCAGGTGCTGCAACGGCACCCGCGCCACGCGACGCGTCAGCAGGCGCTCGTAGGCGGTGCGCTGCTCGGAGTCCATGGGATCGTGCAGGAGCAGTCGTCCCCGCGGCACACCCATGACGTGGGCGGCGAGGAGCATCGCATCGGTGTCGGGCGAGGGAACTCCTGCGGCGGCAAGACGGCGCTGGCCGTCCGCAATGGCATCGCGCAGCGACACCCATCCCCCCATGACGCGCGGCGTCGGACCCTGGCCGGGATGGCTCATGCGCCATCCGCCAGGGCGGCAGCGGCCGAGGAGTCGATGCACGACTGGATGACCGCATCAAGGTCGCCGCTCAGCACCTGATCGAGGTTATACGCCTTGTAGCCCGAGCGGTGATCGCTCAAGCGGTTCTCAGGGAAGTTGTAGGTACGGATGCGCTCACTGCGATCGACGGTGCGCACCTGCGCACGTCGGGAGTCAGACGCCTCCTGCTCCGCCTGCTCCTGGGCGATGGCGAGCAGACGAGCACGCAGGATCCGAAGCGCCTGCTCGCGGTTCTGCAGCTGGCTCTTCTCGTTCTGGCATGACACCACGGTGCCGGTGGGGACGTGCGTGATGCGCACAGCGGAGTCCGTGGTGTTGACGCTCTGGCCACCCGGACCGGAGGAGCGGAAGACGTCGATGCGCAGGTCATTGGGATCGATCGTGACATCGACCTCCTCGGCCTCCGGGAGCACGAGCACGCCTGCGGCGGATGTGTGAATGCGCCCCTGGGACTCGGTGACCGGAACGCGCTGCACCCGATGCACGCCTCCTTCGAACTTCAACCGTGCGTACGGCGCCTCGCCCGGCTCGGGGACCCCACGCGCCTTCACGGCCACCGCGACGTCGCGGTATCCGCCGAGATCGGACTCCTCGGCTTCGAGCACCTCGGCACTCCAGCCGCGCTGATCGGCGTAGCGGAGGTACATCCGCAGCAGATCGCCCGCGAAGAGCGCGGATTCCTCGCCGCCCTCCCCCGCCTTGATCTCGAGGATGACGTCCTTGCCGTCCAGGGGATCGCGCGGCACCAGAAGCTCGCGGAGTCGGTCGGCGATCTCGTGGCGCTGCACCTCCAACGTCGCTGCCTCGTCCGCGAATGCCGGATCGACATCGGCGAGTTCACGCGCAGCGGCAATGTCATCGCCGAGGGCGATCCAGGTGCGGTAGGCCTCGATGGTCGGCCGCAACTCGGCGTGACGACGCGCGAGCCGACGGGCCTCGGAGGGATCGGCGTGCACACCGGGCTCCGCCAGGCGCTCCTCGATCGCGGAGTACTCGGCGGTCAACTCGACGCAGGCGTCGAACACGGGACCTACCTATCGGCGATGAGCGGGGACGCGTCCGGACGGGTGGAGCGTCACTCGGATGTGGCGGCCTTGTCCTTGCCGCCGAAGCGCTTCTCGAACTTCGCGACGCGACCGCCGGAGTCAAGGATCTTCTGGCGACCGGTGTAGAAGGGATGGCACTGCGAGCACACGTCGGCGTGGATGACGCCGTTCTTGGCAGTGCTGCGCGTGGTGAACGTCGACCCACAGGTGCACGTGACCTGGGTCTCGACGTACTCGGGGTGGATACCCGACTTCATGATGTCCTCCATTCAGGCCCGCTTTGCCCCCGGCCGAGCCGGTGGATCCCGCGGACATGCCCGGGTCCGATGGATCGGTGAACCGGGCTCGGCAAGGGTACGCCATCGCCCACGCCAGGGGCGAATCGGTCCCGCGCCGACTCTTGGCGACGCCGGACCGCGAAATCGGCCCTCGAAGCGTGGCTACACGTCGTCCGACTCCGAGGAGCCGGTGACGGCCGGCGTGGTCTTTTGCACCTGGAGGAGGAACTCCAGGTTGCTCTTGGTGTCGCGCAGCTTCGTGAGGAGCAACTCGATGGCCTGCTGCTGGTCGAGCGCATGGAGCACCCGGCGCAACTTCCAGACGATCTTGAGTTCGTCGGGAGCCATGAGCAGCTCCTCCTTGCGGGTGCCGGACGCATCGACGTCGACACTGGGGAAGACGCGCTTGTCGGCGAGCTTGCGATCGAGCTTGAGCTCCATATTGCCGGTGCCCTTGAACTCTTCGAAGATCACCTCGTCCATGCGCGATCCGGTCTCGACCAGGGCCGTCGCCAAGATCGTGAGCGAGCCGCCGTTCTCGATGTTGCGGGCAGCGCCGAAGAACTTCTTGGGCGGGTAGAGAGCGGTGGAGTCGACGCCGCCGGAGAGGATGCGCCCGGACGCGGGAGCCGCGAGGTTGTACGCGCGCCCCAGCCGGGTCATCGAGTCGAGCAGGACGACGACATCGTGTCCGAGTTCTACGAGCCGCTTGGCGCGCTCGATCGCGAGTTCCGCCACGATGGTGTGGTCTTCAGCGGGCCGGTCGAACGTCGATGCGATGACCTCGCCCTTGACCGAGCGCTGCATGTCGGTGACTTCCTCAGGTCGCTCATCGACCAGGACGACCATGAGGTGGCACTCGGGGTTGTTCTCGGTGATGGCGTTGGCGATCGACTGGAGCACCATCGTCTTGCCGGCCTTGGGGGGCGAGACGATGAGCCCGCGCTGGCCCTTGCCAATAGGCGCGACGAGATCGATCACGCGCGTGGTGAGGTTGCCGGGCTCGGTCTCCAGGCGCAGGCGCTCCTGGGGATAAAGCGGGGTCAGCTTCGAGAAGTCGGGGCGCTGGCGCGTCTGATCGACCTCGCTGCCGTTCACGGTGTCGATGCGCACGAGCGGGTTGAACTTCTCGCGGCGCTCACCATCGCGCGGCTGGCGAACCGCCCCGGTGATCGCGTCACCCTTGCGCAGGCCCTGCTTCTTGACCATCGAGAGCGAGACGTAGACGTCATTGGGGCTCGGGAGGTAGCCGGCGGTGCGCACGAAGGCGTAGTTGTCGAGGATGTCCAGGATTCCCGCGACAGGGACCAGGACGTCGTCCTCGGAGACCTCGATCTCCTGCTCGCTGAAGCCACCCCCGGGGCGGCGATCGCGGCGATCGCGGAAGCGGTCACGGCCGCGGCGACGGCGGCGGCGCGAGCCACCCTCGCCGTCGTCGTCGTAGGCATCCTGGCGGTTGTCGTTGCTGCGGTTGTCGTTGCTGCGGTTGTCGTTGCTGCGGTTGTCGTTGCCGCGATTGTCGTTGCCGCGATTGTCGTTGCCGCGGCTGTCGTTGCTCCGGTTGTCGGAACGGTTGTCCGTGCGATTGCTGCGGGTGTCCTTGCGGGGCTCGTCGGCGGCGGCGGCGTCATCGTCGGCCTTGGCCGGGGCGCTGCTCTTGTCCGGACGCTGATTGCCCGAGGAGCCGTTGCGGCCCGAGGACTGCTTGGCGCTGATCGCCTCGATGAGGGCGCTCTTGCGCATGGTGCTTGCCCCGGTGATGCCGAGCGACTGAGCGAGCTGCTTGAGCTCGGGCAGGAGCATGCCGGAGAGACCGGACTTGCTGGCGGGGGCGGTAGCGGTATCGCTCACGTGGATTCCTTCGTCATACCCGACACCACGGTGGGATCGGGTGGCTGCGCGGGATGAAAACTGAGCCGCGCTGTGTCCGCTGTGCCTATGCAGGCATTCCCGAGAAGTACAGGATTTTGGGGATGTGTCCCAAGCGGACTCTCCGAGCCTAGCACTGAGCCTCAGGGGATGCCTTAGGACCCCCGGATATGGAGACGCGCCCCAGCGGTGTCGACGGGCACCACCAGTGACTGCCAGCCCGGCGGAGCCGCAGCCGCCGCAGCGGCACGCTCGTCTTCATCCGTGGTGAAGGCGAGCACGGTCGGCCCCGCACCAGAGATGACCGCGGGCAACGTCGCCTCGCGCAAGGCGACGACAAGGTGGTGCGAGTCGGGATAGGCATGCGCCCGGGCATCTTGGTGCAGTCTGTCCTCGGTCGCGGGGAAGAGCATCCCGGGATCGTCGACGAGCGCGTGCGCGAGCAGCGCCGCTCGGCCGACGTTGAAGACAGCATCCGCTCGGTCCACCGTGTCCGACAGCATCATCCGCGCCTGCGCCGTCGGCATCGCCTGCTGCGGAATGAAGATCATCGGCGTGACCGAAGCGTGCACGGCGCGCGTCACGGCACTCGCGTGATCATCGTCGACTGAGTCAATCCACGCGGTCGTGAAGTTGCCGAGCAATGCTGCCGCCACGTTGTCGGGATGACCCTCCATGCGCGTGGCCAGAGCCAGCAGGTCGTCGTCACTGAGCAGGTCATCGCCGTTCTCGACCAGTCCCCTCGCCAACAGGAGCCCAGCCACGATGGCGGCAGCGGACGAACCCAGGCCCCGACCCTGGGGGATCCCATTACGACAGCGAATGACGACACCGGGCGGCGTGAGACCCATGGCCTCCCAGGCTGCGAGCATCGCCCGCGCCACCAGGTGACTGTCGTCCGTGGGCAGATCCCCCGCGCCCTCGCCCTCGACGGTCACGAGCACGCCGGGATCCTCCGTCACCATCGCCACGAGGTGGTCGTGGATCGACAGCGCGAGGCCGAGGGCGTCGAACCCCGGACCGAGATTGGCGCTCGTGGCCGGCACGATCACTTCGACGCCGACAGGACGAAATGGCGACGACATGTCAGCCTCGCAGTCCGAGGGCGACGGCAGCGACCGCCGCATCGACCGGCACGACGATGGGATCAGGTGCCGCCTCCAGCGCCCATTGCGGATCCTTCAGGCCATTGCCGGTGAGCGTGCACACGATGGTCTGACCCGGATCGAGCTGTCCGCGCTCATGAGCCTGCAGCAGCCCCGCGACACTGGCCGCGCTGGCCGGCTCGCAGAAGAGGCCCTCCTTGGCGGCAAGCAGCCGGTACGCCGCGAGGATCTGCTCATCGGTGACCGAGTCGATCATCCCGCCGGAATCATCGCGGGCCGCTTCGGCCTGCTCCCAGGACGCCGGGTTGCCGATCCGGATCGCGGTGGCGATCGTCTCGGGCTTGGCGACGGGGGCGCCGGTGACGATGGGCGCTGCTCCGGCAGCCTGGAAACCCCACATCCGCGGGAGCTGAGTGGAGTGACCGGCATCGGAATACTCGCGGTAACCCTTCCAGTAGGCCGTGATGTTGCCGGCGTTGCCGACCGGGAGGCAATGGATATCCGGTGCATTGCCGAGGAGGTCGACGACCTCGAAACTCGCGGTCTTCTGCCCCTCGATGCGATCCGGGTTGACGCTGTTGACCAGCGACACCGGGTAGTCATCGGCGAGTCCGCGCGCGAGCGTAAGGCAGTCGTCGAAGTTGCCCTCGACCTGGAGGAGTTTCGCACCGTGGATGATCGCCTGCGCGAGCTTGCCCATCGCGATCTTGCCCTCGGGCACGAGCACCGCGCAGACCATTCCCGCCTTGACAGCGTACGCCGCGGCACTCGCGGAAGTGTTGCCCGTGGAGGCGCAGATCACCGCCCGGGCTCCGTCCTGAGCTGCCTTGCTGATGGCCATCGTCATGCCCCGGTCCTTGAAGGATCCGGTGGGGTTGGCGCCGTCGTACTTCAGCCACACCTGGCAGCCGGTCATCTCACTGATGGTGCAGGCGTAGACGAGCGGAGTCCCGCCCTCGCGGAGAGTGACGACGGGCGTGGCTTCATCGACGGGCAGCCACGACCTGTACTCCTCGATGAGGCCGCGCCACTGCGGAGCGCCGGCGGTCATGCCCCGGCCTCCCCCTCGACGCGCATCACTCCGAGTACGCGCTTGACGACATCGAGACCGCGCAACTGCTCGATCGTGCGTCGCAGGTCGCCATCGGTGGCGAGGTGGGTCCGCACGACGAGACCGGCATCGTCACCATGCCCCTCCTGACGTACCACCTGGATGCTGACGCCGTTGTCGGAGAAGGCCCGTGCGACGGTGGCGAGCACGCCAGGTCGGTCCGCGACGTCGAGGTTGACGTAGTAGCGGGTGCGCGCCTGCTCGATCCCTCGGATCTGCAGGTCCGCGTACGTCGACTCGCGCGGGCCACGACCACCGGAGTGGAGATTGCGCGCCACAGTGACAACATCCCCGAGGACGGCGCTGGCCGTGGGTGCACCACCCGCGCCGCGGCCGTAGAACATCATTTCGCCGGCGTTCTCAGCCTCGATGAAGACGGCATTGAAGGCATCCCGCACGCTGGCGAGCGGGTGATCTCGCGGCACCATCGTCGGGTGCACGCGCACGATCACGCCTGTGCCATCCGGCGTGCGCTCGGCCACGGCAAGAAGTTTGATGACGAACCCCATCTCGCGTGCCGCGGCGACATCAGCAGCGGACACTTCGGTGATGCCCTCGCAGTGGACGTCATCGAACGTCACGCGTGTATGGAAGGCGAGCTCAGCCAGGATGGCGGCCTTGGCAGCGGCATCGAGGCCGCCGACATCCGCGGTCGGATCCGCCTCGGCGTAGCCAAGCGCCTGTGCCTCAGCGAGCACGTCGGCGTAGTCGGCCCCTTCCTCATCCATCTTGCTGAGGATGAAGTTGGTGGTGCCATTGACGATGCCGAGCACCTTGGTGACACGGTCCCCGGCGAGGGACTCCCGGAGCGGGCGCAGCAGGGGGATCGCACCCGCCACAGCCGCCTCGAAGTAGAGGTCGACACCGTTCTTCTCCGCGGCAAGGTAGAGCGAGGCGCCATCCTCAGCCAGGAGCGCCTTATTGGCCGTGACGACCGACGAGCCCTGGGCCATCGCCTCGAGAATGAGGGTGCGCGCAGGCTCGATGCCGCCCATGAGTTCGACGACGACGTTGCTGCCGCGCGCGACGAGCGCCGCGGGGTCGTCGGTGATGAGTGAGGCGGGAACCCCCTCGCGTGTGCGCGAGGAATCGCGGACGGCGACGCCGACCAATTCCAGCGGCGCGCCGATGCGGGCTTCCAGGTCGGCGGACTGCTCCAGGATGAGACGGGCCACCTGAGCGCCGACGGTGCCGCCTCCGAGCAGGGCGACGGTGATCGGGGCGGACATGGCCATCTCCTCAGGTCATGGGGCGTGAGCGGGCCTAGCCTCTCAGATGGCCCGCTCCCCTAGGCGTCGGCGCCCGGGTCCAGGGCGAGCAGGTCGCGCTCGGTCTCACGGCGCAGGACCACTGAGCATGCGCCATCGCGAACGCCGACCACGGCAGGGCGCGGCAGGTAGTTGTACTGGGACGACATCGATCGGCAGTAGGCGCCGGTGGCCGCGACCGCCAGGAGGTCGCCGGGAGCGAGATCACCGGGCAACCAGGCGTCGCGGACGATGACATCGCCGCTCTCACAGTGCTTGCCGACCACCCGGCACAGCACGGGCTCCGCTGTCGACACCCTCGAGGCGAGGGCAACCGTGTAGTCGGCGTCGTAGAGCGCCGTGCGGATGTTGTCGCTCATGCCGCCGTCCACGGAGACATAGACCCTCTGGTGGCCCTGGTCGAGCTGGACGACCTTGACCGTGCCGACCTCATAGACCGTCACTCCGGCCGGCCCGACGATCGCCCGACCCGGCTCGAAGGCCAGGCGAGGCACCGGGACCTCTGCACGCGTGCACGCCGCGGTGACGATGTCCCGGATCGCCTTGGCCATCGCCGCGACGTCGAGCGGGTCATCGTCCGCGACATAGGCGATGCCCATGCCGCCGCCGAGGTTGAGCTCGTCAACCGGGATGCCTCCGGCGCGCAACTCCCCGACGAGGCCTACGAGACGTGACGCAGCCACCTCGAATCCCGCCGCATCGAAGATCTGCGACCCGATGTGGGAATGCAGGCCGCGGAAGTCGATGGTCGGCTCCGCGACCGCGCGGTCGATGGCTTCGCGGGCCGCACCAGCCGCGAGTGAGAGGCCGAACTTCTGGTCCTCGTGCGCTGTCGCGATGAATTCATGCGTGTGGGCTTCGACTCCGACGGTCACGCGGACGAGGACTGCGGCGCGGACCCCGAGCGAGGCAGCGACTTCGGCAATGCGGTCAATCTCCTGCAGGGAGTCCACCACGATGCGACCGACACCGACCTCCAACGCCCGCTGGATCTCGGACCGGGACTTGTTGTTGCCGTGCATGAGCAAGCGCGCACCCGGGACCCCGGCTGCGAGCGCTACGGCGAGCTCCCCGCCGCTGGCCACATCGATGCCCAGGCCCTCGTCGACGGCCCACCGCGCGACGGCTGTCGCCAGGAATGCCTTGGCGGCGTAGTAGACATCGGCGCCGGCGTACGCGTCGCGGAAGTCCGCCGCTCGGGCGCGGAAGTCCGACTCGTCGAGGACGAAGACCGGGGTGGAGAAGTCGCGTGCGATGCGCCTGACATCCACCCCCCCGATGACGAGCGCACCGTCGTCGCCCCGGTGAGTGCCCGCGGGCCAGATACTCGATTGCAGGGCTCCCGGATCGCCCGCGGGCGGCATCGGCGCTGCCGTGGCGGCGATGACCTCGCCATGCCTCGGGCCGGCCGGATGCGCGCGCATACGCCCAGGGTAACGGTCGATGACCGGTCAGCGACCTCCCACGGGACTGAGGTCCCTATGCGCAGCACGCACGCGCAGGCACCATCGGAATGAAGGAGGTATTCCGATGACATCGACGCAGGCAAGGGTGGCGCAGGGCGCCGATGGGGTGTCCGCGCGCACACGGCGCCAAGGCCCACTCCCGGAGATCATCGGGTATGTCGGCGCGGCTCTCGTCGTGAGTGCCGGTCTCAATCTCATTGCCCAAACCTGGGATTCGTGGCCCAAGGCAGTTCAGATGGCGGTAGTCATCGCCGGAGTGCTCGTGCTGTATGTCGCAGCGACTGTCGTCACGGTGACGTCAGGAGGGTTCTCGCCCCTGAGGCGCCATGTCGTACGTCGACGCCTGGTGGGGGTGCTGCTCTCCGTGGCAGCGCCCCTCATGGCTGCGAGCGTTGCTGTGGGTTTTGATTGGGCGGGGATCTCGCTTGACGACGAGGGCAGTTATTGGCCGCTGGTGGTAATCACAGCGGCGGTGGTCGGTGCCGTGATTGCGGCATGGTGGGCACCTGGAGTCGTACCGACTCTGGCCGTGGCGTTCGCCGGTTTCATGTGGCTGGAGATCTTCACCGGCACCGTGCTGGGTCCGCTTGAGCAGCCCCTTGCCATCGCGGCAGTCGGCGCATTCGGCACCGTCGCGTGGCTCATCATCGCGCCCAGGCTCCTGCCACCGCGGATCCTCACTGAGGCGCTCGGCGTTGCGGGCTTCATCATCACCCAGGTGCCGCATGCCTTCATGGCCTTCGACTTTCCGCCATTCCTGGATGACGTCGCGGAGCAACGGCTGACATGGGCCATGTGGTTCTCCCGCATCGCCCTCCTCGCCTTTGCGACGATCGCGCTCATCCTCTTCGCTCGCGGAGGGTCGTGGGTCTGGGCCGCGGGTGGCGTAGTGGCCGCCGGGGCAGGAGCACTGTCCATTGCCGGACAGACCTTCGGGCTCATCGCCGGGCTCTTCGTTGCCGGCATCATCCTGCTGGCCGTAAGTGGCGTACTCCTTGTCGCCCGAGGTCGGCGCGCGACGTCGGGCGACGCCGAGCCGCTCACGAAATCGGACGCTACATCCGCTCCGGGGCCGTGACACCGCACAGGGCCAGGCCGTTGGCGAGCACCTGACGAGTAGCGGCACATAGCCACAGTCGCGCAATGTGAATGCCCTCCACGGCTTCATCGCCCCGCGGCAGCACTCGGCAGGCGTCGTAGAAGCGGTGGTACGCCGTCGCGAGAGACTCGAGGTACCGCGGCACACGGTGCGGCTCGCGGAGTTCGGCCGCGGAGGCGACCACAGCCGGGAATTCCGCGAGCGCACGCAGGAGTTCGCCCTCACGCTCCTCGGCCAGCAGCGCCGGATCGAAGGTGGTCCCGCGCCAGTCGATGTCGAGTTCTGACGCATTGCGTAGGACCGAGCTCACCCGAGCATGGGCGTACTGGACGTAGAAGACCGGATTGTCGTTAGTGCGCTGGACGAGCAGGTCCAGGTCCAGAGTGAGCGGTGAGTCCACGGGGTAGCGAATGAGCGAGTAGCGGGCTGCGTCCACACCTACTTCCTCGACGAGCTCCTCGAGCGTGATGAGCGTCCCGGCGCGCTTGGAGAGTTTGACCTCCTCGCCGTCCTTCATCATCTTGACGAGTTGTCCAATGAGGACCTCGACGTTGGTGTCCATGTCGTCGCCCGCACATGCGGCCACGGCACGCAACCGATTGACGTAGCCGTGGTGGTCGGCGCCGAGCAGGTAGATAGCGGTGTCGAAGCCGCGAGCACGCTTGTCGACGTAGTACGCCGTATCCGAGGCGAAGTAGGTGAGCTCCCCATCGGCCTTGACGAGGACACGATCCTTGTCGTCGCCGAATTCCGTCGTGCGCAACCAGGTGGCACCGCCATCGTCGAACACATGGCCCTGCTCACGCAGGCGTGCCATGCCCCGCTCGACCGCACCCGAGTCATGCAGGGAGCGCTCGGAGTACCACACGTCGAAGTGTGTGCGGAAGAGCTCGAGTACCTGCTGCTGCTGCGCAAGTTGCAGTGCGTAGGCGGCTTCGCGGAATGCGATGAACTGCTCATCGTCGGGCAGCGTGAGGAACTCCGGATGCTCGGCGACGATACGCGCGGCCAGGTCGGCGATGTAGGCGCCGTGGTAGCCGTCCTCCGGCACCGGTCGGCCGTGAGCAACTGCCATGACGGATGAGCCGAAGCGGTCCATCTGCACACCGCGGTCGTTGATGTAGAACTCCGTGGCGACGTCCGCGCCGCCCGCCGCGAGCACGCGCGCGAGCGCATCGCCCACCGCCGCCCAGCGCGTGTGCCCGAGATGCAGAGGACCCGTCGGATTGGCGGAAATGAACTCGACGTTGAAGCGCTGCCCCGCGAGCAGGTCGATCCGCCCGTACCCCTCGCCTGCCTCGACGACCCCCCGCGCGATGGCCCCCTGCGCATCAGCGGCGAGACGGATGTTGACGAATCCTGGTCCGGCCACCTCGGCGTCGCCGATGCCATTGGCACGGGCCAGCCGCTCCGCGACCAACTCCGCGATCTCGCGCGGCGGCCGGCCGGCCGTCTTGGCCAGGGTGAGCGCGATAGGAGTGGCGTAGTCGCCGTGGTCCTTGTTCTTGGGCCTTTCGATGATGACCTCAGCGGGCAGATCCCCGGTCAGGGCCCCCTCAGCCTGGAGCGCCTCGATGCACTCCCGCACCGTCGCGGCGAGGTCCTCGGGGGTCATGGGCGGAGCGTAATCGTCCAGTGTTCGGGCATCGGCCGGTGGATATCACTTCGGCACGCACCGGCCGCGTGCTACGGTCGCTCTGGCTGTGCTGCACATGAACCACCGTTCGTGGGTGTCGGCGTCGGTGGGTGACCATCGGCTTCGATGCTCAGGCTCCTAGGGGCAACCCGAGGGCGGGACGTCGGCTCGCACAATCAGCCCGCCGGGCGAGGTGCCCGGCGACAACGTATCCGCTAGTTAGGGATCCCAGCAGTAGGAGTTACCCCGCATGGCACAGGGAACTGTGAAGTGGTTCAACGCCGAGAAGGGCTTCGGCTTCATCGCTCAGGCTGACGGGGGTGCCGATGTTTTCGTGCACTTCACCGCCATCCAGGCCGACGGCTACCGCAGCCTCGACGAGAACCAGACGGTCGAGTTCGACATCGTCCAGGGCCCCAAGGGCCCGCAGGCCGACAACGTTCGCATCATCTGACGACGGCCGTCATCGCGTGAGGCCCGGTCCCATGGGGACCGGGCCTCATCGCATTTGCGCACCATCCCGACCTCCTGCGAGCGGACGCAATACCCGGGGACGGCTCTGGAGTTCACTCGGCCTCCACCATCGCGAAAACGACGCTCCGTCACCATCTCGGCGGCCCACCACCGTCACGAGCGGTCGTTTTCCCAGTGGGGTGCCCGGCTCGGGTGGACGCAGCCGCCCGGTCGGGTGAGTATGGGTACATGAGCGATGACATCGAGAAGCTGCTCGCGGAGGTCTCCAAGTCCACCCAGTCCCCCGGCTCCGCCTCGTCGGTGCCGGCGAAGAAGGGCAAGGCGGAGGTCGCTCGGACCGACGACAGCAAACCCGGTGGCCGATTCGCCTTCGCCGTGATCGCTGCGCTCGTCTTCGGAGGCATCGCCTTCGTCATCGGCTGGCTCTTCACGCCGTTCGTCTTCACTGGCAGCTCGATGGGCCTGGGCGCCGCGCTCGGCTCCTTCGCCACGGCGATCCTCGCGGGGCCGCCGCGCTGGTTCTCGTCGTAGCCGCGACTGTTACCCTCGGACCTCCCCAGCCCCCGTAGCTCAGGGGATAGAGCGCCGGTTTCCGGTACCGAAGGTCGCAGGTTCGAATCCTGCCGGGGGCGCCCGCAGCCCGGCCATCATCCCTATGATCCCCCGGTGCAGCCGACCCGATTGACCGACCGCGAGCTCAGGCGCAACCGCATCTTCACCACGAGCGGCGTCGTCATCGAGTGGTACGACTTCATGGTCTACGGCCTCCTGGCCACGACCCTCCAACAGGTCTTCTACCCGACCGACAACGCGACGGTCGGCCTGATCCTCACGTTCGCGACGTTCGCGGTCGGCTACATCGCGCGACCGATCGGCGGTCTGGTCATCGGCCGCCTGGGGGACACCAAGGGGCGCCGCTACGCACTGGTCCTGTCGACCACCCTCATGCTCATCCCGCTCGCCATCACGACGATCCTCCCGACGTACGACGACATCGGGATCCTGGCACCGATCCTGCTCACGCTCATGCGCCTGATGCAGGGCTTCTCCGTCGGCGGCGAGTACTCGGGCGCGCTCACCGCACTGAGCGAGTCGGCCGGCCAGTCCGGTCGTGGGCGCAGCGTGTCACTCGGCCTCGCCACGGCCATGGGAGGCAACCTGCTCGCATCCCTGGTCGTCTACGGGACCACGGTCATCTGGGGGCAGGACGCCCTTGCCGAGGGCACCTGGCGCGTGCCGTATGCGATCGGCTTCGTGCTCGCGGTCGTCGCCGTGCTCATGCTCCGCAAGATGCGCGAGACCGAGTCCTTCGAGCAGGCCGTGGAGTCCGGTGACACCGGCACCCCGGTGCGCTACCTGCTGCGCGCCTACCCCGGTGCAACCTTCCTCATGCTCGCTCTGGCCACCTGGAGCGGCGTCACGGTCTACACGCTCATCTCGTGGATGCCGTCGTATCTGGAAACCGTCGTCGGCATCAGCGATGCCCGCGCGGACCTGGTCTCTGCGCTGATCTCCGCCATCTACATCGTGCTCATCGTGCCGGTGGCGATCCTCGGCGACCGGCGCGGCCGCCGGCCACTGATGATCGGGGCTGTCATCGCTTACGGCGTCCTCGCGATCCCGTCGATCCTCCTGCTCAACTCCGGGGTCGTCGCCGGGGTGCTGCTCTCCATCGCCGTGCTCGCGACACTGCAGACCTTCGTGGACTCCACCACGACCACGGAGATGACCCAGCTCGTCCCGACGAAGGTGCGCTACACCGGGCTAGCCCTGACCTACAGCATCGGCATGATCATCGGCAGTTTCACTCCGGCGCTCGAGGAAGCCCTCCTGGGCTCGACGGGCAGCATCCTGGTCCCCGCCTTCGTCATCATCGGCATCTCGCTCCTGCTCATCCCCGTCATCGCGGTCTTCCCCAGGTACGTCCGCACGGCGCAGGCCGAGGATGCCAGCACGCGCGTTGGCTGACCCCGGGACAGGACCGCTCACCACCCTCTAGCGTGACCGCACGCAACACCGTCGAAAGGACCTGCCATGTCGGCTCAGCGTGACCGCCTCGATCCCGCCTCGCGGGAGCCCCTGGAGCAACTCCTCGCCGCCGTCCCCGGCGGATTCAATGCGATCCCCGACATCGTCGAGCGCCGGGCATTCGTGCGGCAGCTTCTGCAGACCATGACCGCCGACATCCCGCCCAACGACCAGGTGGTCACCGAAGAGCGCACCATCCCCGGGGCATCGGGCGAGCCCGACGTTGCCGTGCGCATCTACACCCCCGCGCAGGCCACCGGCACGCTCCTGCCAGGCATCCTCTACATCCACGGTGGCGGCATGATCATCGGTGACCTCGACGGCGAGCACCTACGCGCGGAGATGCTGTGCCAACTCACGAACACGGTCGTCGTCTCGACGGACTACCGCAAGGCCCCCGAGCATCCGTACCCCGCGCAGGTCAATGACTGCTACGCCGCGCTCACCTGGATGGCAGCCCATGTCGGCGAACTCGACATCGACCCTGCGCGCATTGCCGTCTACGGCGGGAGCGCAGGGGGCAATCTCGCCATCGCCACCACGCTGATGGCCCGCGACAAGGGCGGTCCGGCTATCTCGTTCCTCATGGCGCCCTACCCCATGCTCGACGACCGCAATGAGACGGCTTCGAGCCACGAGGTGACCGAGGTCGGCATCTGGGACCGCGCCGGCAACATCGAGGCCTGGGGCTGGTTCCTCGGCGGGCAGGGAGCCGACGGCTACGCCGCCCCCGCGCGCGCAACCGACCTGGCCGGCCTGCCCCCGACCTTCATCGACGTTGGCGAGATGGATCTCTTCCGCGACGAGGACATCGCGTTCGTCACTCGACTCGTGCAGGCGGGTGTGCCGACTGAGTTCCATATCTACCCCGGGGCCTATCACGCGTCGGAGGTCTTCGCGCCC
>Ga0129336_10001316_pt1 | contig 14976 bp, 10 predicted proteins | sample CPB6_02_DNA_FD_96878 | JGI IMG/M metagenome (GOLD analysis project Ga0129336, IMG submission 96878) | Freshwater to marine salinity gradient microbial communities from Chesapeake Bay, USA - CPBay_Sum_0.6_0.2_DNA | ecosystem: Environmental > Aquatic > Marine > Coastal | place: USA: Chesapeake...
ATAAGAAATCCCTTTGCGCGGTCCAAAAGAGTATTTGTAAGACCTGCTATTGCCCTTGTTACTGATTTGATTATCCCATCAATACTTGATACAAGGTCAGAAGCACCTCTTTTTGCTAGATTGGTGTAATAAGATAATTTGTTCAATAGTAATTTTATATTGCTAATAATATCAGCAGGACCTTCACATCTTGATGGTTTATATATTGGTTCTTTTACATTGCCATCTTCTACTTTGGTTTTATGTGCCTGGGATGCTTGTAAGGGACTTGCAATAGATTCTATAGGTTTCTTATCTTTTTCAAGATTTTGATCTTTTTCTGGAACGGGTTTTAATTTCTCACCACACTGTCCCTTGTTTGCAGTTCTTAACTGATAAAAATTAGTTGGGTCACCTTGGAATATAGAAGGTTCATTTTGCTCATTAACACCAAAAGTTCCTAAGATAACAGGCTCTCTACCCTCTTTCCCGTCAGCATAAAAACCAATTACATGGGCACCTTGTCTTAGTGCTGCAGTTTGCTTTGACCCACCAAGACCAGAACCCGCAGTGACTGGATAAACAACTTCCGCCATCTCGAGAAGATCTGCTTCCGCAGAATTACCTTTAATCGCATAGTGTCTTCCCACTACAGCAACTTTATATCTTTTACCCCATCCTTTTCGGGGGTTAGATTTCATGCTTTCTGCAAAATGAAGTTTTGAATGTTCATTGGAAACATCATCCTCGCCACATCCTGCCCAGTACTTATCGTCTACGATGACTCCATGCCACCAGTACATTATATTGGAATGTGCCGATTCCTCATTAAAATAACTATTATCCATCAAGAATTAGTCCTCATAAATCCTACATTCGAGTGCATTTGGGTTTTCATCACAGTAGAGTTCCAACGGAGTTGGGTCATGGTCACTATCAGGATGCTTTGACTGATACTTCTCTAAGGAATCAAGTTCACCTTCCAAGTGGCGGCGTCTCTGACCACTTGTATTAGGATTGTCTAATTCATTCTTATCATCATTAATGTGTTGTTGAATTGATCTTTCCATTTTACTTAAATGGTTTTCTGTAAATTGAGTCTCTTACCAAATTGAGTCTCGTATAACAATTATTTTTTGTTATACGGTGACACACATCTGCTATCATATATATACCACCAACCTTCTGACTTACAACTTTATTAGTTTTTCCGGATACTTCTGGGAAATCACAATAAATTAAATCTCCTGCTCTTAAATTAAAATCACCTGCGATTGCAATTGATAACTTATTAGAATATAACTGATTATATCTCATCATTGACTGCCTTACAATTTCATCATAATTAAAGTTTGGTTCCTGGGACTTTGGTATTTGTTGAGAAAGAGTATTTCCTCCAGTCAATATAGCATCATCCGACATTCTACTATTCACATGTCTAGTAACTTTCTCTTGTATGCCCGTATCCGCAGCTAATACTGGTTTTTCCAATCCTCCATTATTTTCTTCTTGGTATTGAAGATCCGAAGACTTGGTATTTTCTCCATATATATTTTTCATTCTATTAAATTCTTGTTTTCTCGCAGTGGTCATTGCACCAGTTTTTACTACATTATCAAGATTTACTGCGCCAATAAAAGAGTAATCAAGAATTTTTCCATCGTAACCATCGGGAATTTGACCAATCAATTGATTATAAATCAACTTCCTCTTGGGTTTTTGCATGAAAAGCATATCAATGGATCTAAAATTAAATCCATCATAAGTTTCATAGAATAAATATCCAGCAAGTTTTCCCAGCGCGGCTGGAAGATCAGGAACACATTTTTTGGCAAGAAAACATCCAAGGTAAAAAGGTTTCTCTGCATGTCCTAAAAAATTATAAGAATTTAATCCAGGATCAGATAAAATGTTTTTAGGGGTTTTTAAAGAATTTTGTAATATTGCAGTAAAAGAATCTGGTATCTTACCATTATATCTACCATAAACCCAATTATCTGCTTGCATATTATTGATAGATTCTTTCGAGTACATATTTACTCGGTATACCACTTTATTCACTGCCTCACTTGATGCACTCGGATCTCCATTAATCCTTAATTGTGTATCATCTATAAATTTTAATTCTGTGCCATATCCATCTACAATTCGCATATGAACCTTTTCACCTGAAGTAATATTTAAATCATCCTTCTCAAGAGGAGCAGTACCATCTTCAGTTCCTTCGCGATAACCACTATCAACAAGAGTTAGTTGTGCTCTCACTGATGGGTCCAATATACTTTCATAATAACTTAGTTCTATAGTAGAATCCGCAACACTAAGTTCTTTCCCATCATAGTTTGAAAAAAATGTTAACTCATTAATTTGACCTTCTCCTGCACCCGCAGCTACGTTAGTCATCGATTATCCTCGCATTAAGTCGTAAGAACTGTTACTATTATTTAATCCTGCGAGTGGGAAACTATCGAGCACAGTGCCGCCACCCACAGGAACAGGAACTTTTTGTATTTTTTCGATTGGCAAAATTACCATCATAGAACCTCCTCCTGGAGTTTCATATAGTGCTCTTGACGCAACATTAGGTACCTTAGGTTTTGATGGGTTTATTGATCCACCTCCCTGCATTGTGCTTGGGGAAGAACCGCTTCCGCGACGGCCTCCCATTCCTCCACCAACCGTAGGTGGAGTAGATGGTGTTGGAGTTTTTGTTTGCCTTTGTTTTTCCGCAGCCGCACCACCAAATACTCCAAGTTTGTCCCACCAAGGTCTTTGTGACTGTATTTTTGCTGCATTTTGTTGTTCTTTTTGTTTCTTTATTTCTTCTTCTTTATTTTTTATAAGTTCCTTTGCTTCTGGACTTGTAGAAGAAATCCACGTTTTGCCGTCCCATACTACAGGTCTTCCATTTAAAATTGCTTCTGTTCCTTTTGGTCTTTCTGCAATTGGACTTTTATTCTTTTCATCTTCTCTAAGTTTTGCAGTTAACTTTGCACCCTCTCCTGAAATTAATGTTTGTGCTACTCTTCTAAGAACAGCATCGGGATTTCCTCCACTATCAATTGTATTAACGTGAAGAGATACGTGATCATATAATCCACCTGCACCATCATCACTTGAACCGGATGCACCTTGCCACCCAACAACAGTTCCTGCTGCAATTTTTTCTCCATTTTTAAATTTTTTAAATGGTTGATTTCCATGACCCATCATAACTTCATACCTTTTTCCATCATTAGGATCAATATACACATAAGAACCAATATGACCAAACCCACCAGGGCCCTGTCCCTTTACAACTCTATTTGTAGATCCCTGGGAAGTTATTGCTGGTTGACCAGCATTTCTTCCACCCGGAACTTTATCATAATAAACTAATTCGAATGGGAAGGAAATTTCCACACCTCTATTTCCATATGGTCCTTGTTCTGAATTATTACCAAACTGTTTCCCAATTTTTCCCTTAGGTCCGAACAGTTCTATATCAGCACCAGTATCTTGACCGTCACGATCACCAAATCCACTAGATATTTGTGCATATGCTCCCCCTGTGCTTCCGGCAACTTGTTGTCCTTTTGCTACATCTCCGGGTTTTATTGCTGCGCCAGAAGGTCTAACAGTTGCTGGTAGTTTTTCAGCCTTAAAATTTATTGGTTCTCTTCTCGCCTGTTCAATAATTTGTCTTTCTTGAGCGGTTGCTTTATCACTAGGTCCAACCCAAGGTTGAATACCACGTTCCTTCATTAATTGAAGTGCTAGTAAATCTTGAACTTCTGGTGTAAATTTTGCACTATCAGGTATTCCTGCTCTTTTTGCTACTCCAGGAAGAGTATTTCCAATAAATTGATATCTACCCACAGCATGTAATTTGCCGGAGCTCCTCCACTCCTCCCATGACATTTTACCGTCATCATATTGTCTTTTTTTAATCTCACCTATAGTCATATCAGTAAGAGGTCTTTTATCTTTATTCCAAGGTGCTACTGTTATATCTCCAGAATATCCAAGAACTTTACGTCCATCACTAGAACCACCTTGATTTACTGCATTATAATTTCCACCAGATTCGTACTTGGCAAGAATTGCTAAGGCCTTTTTTTGTGTAGGGGATAAGTTTGTACTAACACTTGTAACATCACCACCATAATCACCTGGAGCACCCTCACCTCCATCTGAGCCGCCTGCTCCACGGGTTCTATTGTCCTGAAGCATTCCTTCTCTACCTGTTCCTCTTCTACTTGGTCCAGATTTTCCAAGTTCTTTTTTAACTCCACGTAAAGAGTCATCAACTCTCTTTTTAATAGTTCCCTCTAATGCTCTTTCAAAAACAGAAGAATCGTTTCCGGAATACGAATTCATAGATACCAATCCACCATCAGCAAATCCAGAGATTGATTTACGAACAATATCCATTCCTTGAGATGCTGAAGACCTTGCACTTGCCAATGCACTTGTAATTGAAGAAGCAATTCCTTTTATGTCTGGAATTTGTCCTAATGCAATTTGAACACCTGCTGACATTAATGCTCCAACCCAATCTTCGGACTTCCCTAAATTCTCGCCAACTTTAACCAGAGTTTTTAACGCATTTGGTAACTTATATTTGTTCTTTTTTAACTCATCTTTATCTCCGCCGAATAATGAACTTAACCAATTAAAACCAGACCCAAAAGAAAAACTTTCTGGATCGGGATACAACTTTTCTATTTTTTTCTTTCCACCAACATCTTTGCCAGGTCTTAATTTGGCACGAGGCAATTTCTTTATTCGTTTTGTGCCAGATGTTTTTATTGTAGATGATCTAGAAGGTTGACCTTTTGTTTTTTTGACTAAACCGCCTTTATTTTTTTTCTGTATTTTTTTGGTAACCTTTTTTCCACCAAAAATCATATCATAAAGAACACCTCCAATTTCTCCGCCAACAAAACCACCAACACCCGCACCAATAGGACCACCGATTGCAGCACCAACTAATCCTACTAAAACTGATCCTATACCACGAAATGCTGCTTTTCCAACAGGATCTCCAAGCGCCCAAGATAATGCAAACTCAACTAATCCACCAATCAAAGGAATGTTTCTTAATATTGGTTTTACAGATCTCAATAAAACTTTAGTGCCACCCGTTCCAAGAGATGCTACTAAACCTTTCCTTGCAAGATTAGTTACACCAGAGCGACCATATTTTCCTCCAAGGGATTTGACAGCATCCTTTCCAAACTTACGTTCAGCAGCTTCTCTACCAAATCTCTCTGTAAATCTTCTAGCAGTTTTTGGATCAACTACTCTGCCTTTACCAGCACCTTTACCGCCAATTCCAACACTACCTGGGAGACCACCTCTGCCACCTAACCCACCACCAAAACCAACTCCAGATCTAGCAGCAATCATTGCTGCTATAATTGCCAAATTAAGAAACTTATTTAAATTTGATGAAAAACTATCAAAGACTTTCTGGAAGTTTTCTCCACCAATTTGTTTAGTGAAACTTCTAACCTTATCATATGCCTTATATCCCAAATCAATAAAAGTGATGAATCCCCCAAGAAGCATCCCAATACCTTTTTCAACCCAAGAATAAATTGGAGCAATAAATTTTACAATATCTAATAACTTAGGCAAAAATTTAAACAATTTAGTAAATAACCATCCAGCAAAAGTAAATATAATGAATCTTTTGACGGAATCCAAGATACCTGTTTTGGGTAGAGCGCCACTAAGAATTTCAAACCCTTTAAATTTTTTCGGAGACTCTAATTGCTTCTCCTTTTTTTCTCTACTTTTTTTCTCTGTTTCTTTTCTATTAACTTCATTTTCTTTTGAAGATAACTTAAGATTATTTTTTAAGAACTTATCTATTTTTACAACTTTCTTATAAATTTTTAAAGTAATATCACCAGAATTATTTGGACCAGCAGTTTTTACATCGTCTAATTTTAGTGACGATGTAGACGCTCTTACTATGGAAGAAGAACTAGAACCAGGTAAAAACTTTTGAGAATTAATGGCCATTTTCTTATCCTACAATACCGTACATGTCTGCAAAGGACTTTCTTGTTGCGAGTGCAACTGCATCATTAGGAATCGGAGAAAATACTGCAGGTCCTGTTGGAGAAGCTGGAGAACGCATACCTTCCGCAGATTGTCTCATTGGAGGCATTGTAATCATAGATGCAACACTTTCTGCAGAGTATGGAGTTATATTGGGTTGATTAACTTTTGCAGGCAATATTCCTTGCTTGCGTGCATTTGAATCTGGGTCAAGAGAATTCAGTTTTTCTGCAAATGCAACTAACTGTTCCCTAGCACCATTCATCATAGCATCTCTTGTTAAGACATAATCAAAGTCAAAAAGACTTTCTCCTTTTTGGAGTGCAGTGTTAAGTAATGGTGAAAATTGAGTGTCTGCTCCAAACATACTAGTATTAATTCCAAAGTTTGAAGTTATATCCAAAAATCCGCCGCCAAATTTACGTAAAGGTTTTGGATTGCCATAATAATCAGTTACACCACTAGACTTATTAGATCTCCAGTTACTACCACCTTGAGTTGCTGCAGGACCATACATCGCATCAGATGCTTCTCTACCTAATTCTAAAAGCAGTTCTGGTGGGAGTGTTTTATTTTTTCTTGCATTAATATATGCTCTTTGAATTTCTGCAGGAGATACTCCACCTTCAATTCCTCCTCCACCTTGTCTCTTCTTAACTTTACCACTGCCTCTTCTTCCACCCATTCCACCGCCGGAAGGAACATATGATTTTGGTTTCACTCTATTTTTATACATCAAATCACGTTGAGCGTCTTTCAAATTGCCACCTAATTTTTTCATCATTTTTTTCTGAGTCTCTGTGCTTGCTCCCCTTGCTTGCAAAGACTGTAAAGAATTTGCTAGACCCTCTTTATATTTTTGTCTTCCTAAAAGTTCATCATTCGCCCTATAGGCATTTGGATTTATCATTCTCCCAAGTGCTTCAAGGGGATTTGATGTACCTTCACCTGGTTTTGGACCTCTTACATAAACAAGTTTTCCAGCACGCTTTGCCTTATAACCAACAAAAGGTCTACCCTTATCATCAGTCATTATTTGAGTTTTGGGCGCATCTTCAAAAGATTGGTCCTTTAGACCATACCCACCTTTAGTAGCACCTCCTTGATATGTCTTAGCACCTAATCCCCCTAATATTGTCCTTGCTTGTCTAGACAATCTTTCAGAACCAGTCTCACCTCCAAGTTTAATTACCTTATCTAATATTCCACGGAAACTCTTTTGATATCTTTCCTCGTTATCAACTAGTTCTCTTAACTTTTCTATTCTTGCTGCAAGTTTTTCTGGAGATTCTTTTCTTGCCTTTTCAATAGTAGAAGCAAGTCTTTTTGCTTCCACATAATCAAGACCACTTTGTAGTAGATAATTTAATATAAGTTCTGCGCCAAAACTCTTAAGATTTCCAAACCCACCAGGAACTTTCATATTTGTTCTTATCTGAGGTATCCGTTGCCCAGAAGTTCTAACATTTGTAGAAAGTGCTGATGTTGTTCTTCTTGACAATGGTGCTGAAGTTTTTGTCGCTGATGCAGATGCCTTTACATTTTCAACATCGCGAACAAATTTTGCCCACTCTGGAGGTTTTCCAGTTTTCATAAAAGTTTTCATAAAATCGCGAGATGCTTTATTAATTGAATCTATATCCCCATACATTGATCCTTTCCTGAATTTTTCAGGATTTAATTTCATATAATTTGACCATGCTTCTTGCGCAGCAATTGGATTTCCAACCATTCCTCCTTTAGAGAATCCTAAAATTCCACCCAGACTCATTAAAGGAGTATTGCCAAATAATTTAACTTTGCCCGAATCCACAAAGTTTGGTTTTCTATTTTTTACTTGGTCAGCAATATCATAACCAGTTTTATTGTAAATGTCAGTTCTATCCTCTGGGGTCAATACAATTTCACCAGCTCTTGCGGCGATTAATTGAGTGTCTCTCCCTGCACCAGTAATAGGAATACCAGTGTTTTTATCAACTCCATTATATCCACCTTCAATACGAGCACCTCTAGAGAATCCACCAATTCCTCTTTGGAGGATTTGCTCTCTCATTAATTGTGATGCTCCAGGAGTTTTCCCTTGGTTCTTGGTTTGTCCTGGTGTTACTGCATTTGGATCGATTTCTCTTCTTCTTTGTTCATTCTGCTGTGATGCTATATAAGCACCACCGCCTGCAGCGACTGCACCAAGAGTTATTGCAGAAGCTAACGGATTAGCAGCGGCAAAACGACCAACTCCTAGCGCACCTTTTCCTAGACCTTTAACAATCCCAATTAATGCGGGGATAAGTTTTAATACTTTACCGGAAAAAGCAGCAACAATAGTTACTATTCCTTTTACAAATCCACCAAAAGGTGTCATGAATAAAGAAACGGCACCAAGTAAAGCAGGCCACCAATCCTTTAAAAATCTTCCAAGTGTTTGGACTTTCTTTTTGTTTTTTGGATCACCTAACCAGTTCATGAGCATAGTAAATGCTCTTCCTAGCAAAGTGAAAAATATAAAATTTAAAATTCTATCAAATATATTTTGAAAAGGTGCCAGCATTTTTTTGACAGCACCAGTTATTAACTTTCTCCCTTTTTCTAATCCACTTTCTTTTTCTTCCCTTTTTTTATTTTCTTTCTCTTTTCGATCAGTTTGAAATTTTTTTTCTTGTAACTTGTTTAATGATGTTAATGTTTGAAATATAGATTCTAAACTTTTATCTATCCTAACAAGAACATTATTTGATGATTTTACTATATTTGATTTTTTAACTGTGGCGTTATCATCTTTAACTTGCTTTTTAACTAATGTTGCACCTCGAACTGACAATAGTTTTTTTGCAGAAACCTTTGCAGTTTTGGGAGTTGGTTTTTTATTAACCAATCTTTCTGGTTGAATTCTAATTTTCTTTTCTTTTTTCTTCGTCTTTACTCTTTTTAATTCATCTTTAAGTAAAGTAAAGTCTTTGCTGGAAATTTTTTCTCCAAAAGCAGTTACGCGAAGTAACCTTTCTTTTAGAGTTTGTGTATAAGTTCCATAATCAAGATCAAAAGTTTCCTCAAGTCCAAGTAACTTAAGTATTCTTTCATCTATACTTTCAGTTATTGGTGCGTTTGCATTCATGAGGAAACTTTTTATTGAGTATTTATTTTAGAAACTCATATTATTAAAATTATTAGACTGTTGTCTCGCTTTTTGCTCTTCTTCTTCCAAATGCTGTTTAAGCAAAATAGTATAAATGTCTCTTTCCCATGGTATCATATTTTCAATTTCAGTGAGACTCCATTTATGATATTGGATTAAAGCAAAATTTAACTTGAAATAATTTTCCAAGTCCATATGAGACATGCTTACACGAAAAAACTGGATAAACCCTCCAAGGTTACTTCACTTTCAACTTCAGTTTTTGGATTTTTAATTTGAATAGTATGAGAAAGTCTAGGCATTGTCTCAAAAAATTGTTCAATTTGTTTGAACTGGAATGAATTCATTTGCTCCAAAAAATCTAATAGTTCTTTTTTGGATACATCTGCTGCAGACCAAACCTCATCTTCGGTGTAAATTTTATCAATACAAGAAGCAATCAAATCAAATGATTGATCCATACTATTTTCTTGAGAAAAATCAAAGTTATTCTTAATAAATTGGTCAAGTGATGGATACTTCATCTCCATCATAATAGAATCATCAACCTTAATTTTTTTATCATGGGCGGAGTTTCTTTGAACTTCAATATCATCTACATTAATTTTTACAGGAACTGTGGTTTCCTGGTCATCAGGACAGATGATATTGACTTCTATTTCTTCCCCTACAGACTTACCGCGAATATTTAAGAACAAATATTCAATATCAAATGTTGGAAGTGTTTCCACTTTCACATTCTTGGTTTCAATACAGTTTTTAATAACTGTTTTGATTGCGGTAGTAATCTGCTTAGTATCTTCGGATTCTAGTGCTAGAACCAAAAGTTTTTCTTCCTTTACCAAAAAGGGACGATACTTGATTGTTTGTCCAGTTGATGGTAAGTCAAGTTCATATGTTGGCGTAGCAATCTTTGGTAATACCATTTTAAAATTCAAGTGTAATACTATCTGGTATATTTATTACCCAAAGAATCATTTAAAATAAACCAAACGTAACACCATCAACACTCTGTCCATTAAGTAGATTTCTTGCGTTTTGACTTTCTTGTTGACCTGCCAATGCTCTTTCTTGTGCCACTGCGTCCAGTATTTCAGCATTAGTTATAGCACTACTTCCCGCATTTTTATTAACTGTAGGTTGTGTTGGAGATGCTTGATTTGATACTTTTGGCAAATCAGCAGCGCCAGCACTAGAACCTGTACCCGATCCAGTTACTCCTCCTAGTATTGTAGAAGGAACTCCAGGAGCAGTACTTTGTGGGGCAAGAGGAGAACCTGAGAAATCTGGAATACCAGCAGCAGGTCCAGCAAATTCTGGATTTCCTGTAAAAGTTGCTGGGAAGTTTGAATTTGGAACTCCAGGTGCTGGCGATTGTCCAGTAGGTTCTGACGTTGTAGTGCCCCCAGTAGTTTTTTCAATTAAGTATCTTGAAAAAGTAAAAGAGACTGTGCATTTTAATAATTGCGAAGAGTCATAAGATACAGGCATAGTATTGATATTAATCGGAAAGGCATTGATAAATCTATAAGTCAAAGATGGACCTTCATTCGGAGTTCCAATATCTCTTTCAAATTTAGTAATATACAATTCATCTGTAGTATAATTGTCTGGAAATTCTACTCTATAAAAATAATTTCTATTTTCGGTTGCTGGTTTTTGTCTTTCCCCCGCAATAAATGCTATCCAACTTTCAAAGAAATTAATGGGTCTATAATCTCTATCAACATAAAACGTAAAATCCATTCTATCATCATATGATCTCCTATATGCATATCTTTCAGTTACACCGTGAAAGTCATCAATAATTTCATTAGTCATATAGTTTACTCCGGGAAGTGATGCTTCAGTGCAAGAAAGTTCAATGACTTCTTGGTTTGTTGAATTTTCATAATCAGCACCAATAAACCCTTGACCCTCCCGTCGTTTTAAAAAGTCAAGTAATTTTGTTCCACTTGGGGCGCTGGGAAAAAATCTGCACACATAATGAGAAGTTAGAGCAGGACGTAAAAGTCTACTCTTAATGGTAGTTAATGAAGATACTTTTCTTGGTATAGGAGATGCCATCTATAAATAGATTTGCTTATATATTATGTATGCGACGTAATGGGAGAAAGTATAAAGAGCATCTACAAACCATCTCATCCAGAAAAATATCAAGGCAATCCCAATAATATAATCTGCAGAAGTAGTTGGGAAAGAAAGTTTTGTTATTACTGCGACCATAATCCAAATATAATCTCCTGGGCATCAGAAGAATTTTGCATCAATTATTTGTCACCTGTAGATAATCGTATTCATAGATATTTTCCAGACTATCTTATTAAGGTAAAAGAAGAATCTGGAAAAATAAAGACTTATGTGATTGAGGTTAAACCAAAGAAGCAGACGGTTCCTCCACAGAAAAAGTCAAGAGTAACTAAAACTTACTTGAATGAATGTAGAACTTATGCGGTCAATCAAGCAAAGTGGAAAGCAGCAGAAGAGTGGTGTGCTGATAGACTACTTGAATTTAAAATTATTACCGAAGAAGATTTATTCTAAGAGTCTAAATATTTAAAAGTATAGCGTCTAATGGAAAAAACCGCCGTCAGTGGTGTAAGTACACTAAACGGAAATTTTTATCAAACCCAAGTAATTGATAATGGGAATGGAACATTCTCTTCCACTCTGTTTAGAACTGATGCGCAAGGAAATAATCCTGTTCCTATTGCCGGATACTCTGCTGATAGTGGTGGAAATGCAGTAGTAGCAAACACTGACAATGCTACTCCAGAAGAACAACAGTTAATAGCAGATCCAAATTCATCATTAAATCAACTTAGAAAAACACAAACTAGGACATTAGAAAGTGAATTTTTTGGACAAGGTAACCCTCAAGCACCAAATCCAGATGAGCAAGGTGGTTCTACTCCAGCAACTCCAACTCCTACTGGTACAGCACCTGCCAGTACAATGTTCAAATATCCACTAAAAATGGATGATGGACAAGACAAAATTAAATTTGTACCACTAACACTAAAAAAAGTAGATTTAGCAAGTGGTGGTCAAATTTCGGTGAAAAGACCCACATACGAAAAAGCAAAAGATTCTACTCCCATTTTTATAGGAATTCAGGGAAGTATTAGTGATAGTAATGCAGTATCATGGGGAAGTGGAGAATTAAATAAATTTCAAGAAGAACTTGTTAATTTATCTCTTAGAACTATGAGTGAAGGCATGAGTGCCGTCACAAAAGCAATAGATAGTTTTCAAAATAAAATTACAGATAAACCCTTTGTTAACCAACTAAAAGGTTTGGGGCAACTATACTTAGCGGAGCAAGCTACAGGAACAGCAGGATTGCAATCCAGAATAAGTGGATCAGTTCTCAACCCAAACTTAGAACTTCTTTTTCAGGGACCCGAATTGAGAACTTTTCAATTTCAATTTAAAATGTCTCCCAGAAGTAAAGATGAAGCGGATATAGTAAAGAAGATAATAAAAGAATTTAAGCGCAATATGGCAGTTAAAAATGAAGGGTTATTTTTAAAAGCGCCCAACGTTTTCAAGATACAGTATTTGAAAGGAATGGAAGTTCATCAATCAATAAACTTGATCAAGGTTTGTGCTTTACTTAACTTTGCAGTTGATTATACACCTAATGGTTCTTACATGACTTTTGGTGGCGGAGAAAACGGTGACCCAGAAGCATCTATGGTTACTTACAATTTATCAATGACCTTTCAGGAGATTGAACCAATTTATCAGAATGATTATACTAAATTTGATTATGGTGATGGAGAACAAACTATTGATAATCATCAAATAGGAGCATAAAATGGCAAAACCTTATTTTAGAGAAATACCAAATTTCGAATACATCAGTAGAAATACTGGTGAACAAAACATTTCAGATTATGTTCCCGTTAAAAATCTATTCAAACGTGCAAAATTAAGAGAAGATATTTTTGGTGACCTAAACTTCTTTGAAAAATATTCAATCATTGGTGACGAAAGACCCGATAATGTTGCCTTTAAATATTATAATGATGATACTCTAGACTGGGTAGTTCTTCTATCAAATAACATTCTGAATATTCAGTCAGAATGGCCCATGACTCAGAGAACCTTTGATAAGGTAATGCTTGAAAAATATGGTTCTTACGAAAACTTATACTCTGGAATACATCATTATGAAACTGAAGAGATACGTAACTCTTTAGGTGCAACTATTCTTAAGTCTGGAATTAACACCCCACCCGACTGGAAAACTAATGGTAACTTTGTAGAAATCAGTAACTCATCAATACTTTCCATTTTTTCTGGTGATGGTATCAATCCATCAACAACAGTAAATGTAGCAACAACCAATGGTATTATTGGACTTGAAGTTGGTAGAGAAGTTATTATTGATGGAGTTCCTGAAGTTGAATATAACGGAAGGTTTGTAGTTACTAGTATTACAGCATTCTCAGGCAACATTGTATTCAACTTTACTTATGAGTTAGTATCAGCACCAAATGTTGCTGCTCCAACCTTATCAACATTAAGAACAGAACTGATTAGTTATGTTCTCCCAGAAACATCAGAAACTCGCGGCAACTCTTACTATTATGAGTTCTGGGATTCTGGATTAGGGTATCCAGTTTTAATTCCATCTTCAGAATTTGTAAATCCTATTACGAATTATCAGTATGAGTCTAAGATTGAAGATGATAAAAGAAATATCTATGTCCTAAAACCAAGATACCTAAACATATTCTACAATGACCTTGACGATATTATGAATTACAAAAAAGGTAGCACTCAATTTGTAAGTGCTACCTTGAAGAGGGGAGATAATATTAGACTTTATACTTGATCAGTCTTCAGCAAGTTTTTGGAAGTATGATAGTGCATCATCGTCGTCATCATCATCCTGAGAAATCTTAGGAAGTGAGGGTGACTTAGCACGACTATAGGACTCTTCCAGTTCTTCCATTACTCGCTCCTCACGACTTGGAGATTGAGTATAGGACTCAAGTTCATCCTCTTGCTCCATTACAGCGCGAGACTGAGCAGGAGATGAAGTCTTACTTAGTCCTAGAACATAGTTCATGCGACGCTCAAGGTCTTCATATGACTTGAACTGGTCTGCAGCAGTAATTGCAGTCAGTGAATACTCTTTCTTCCAGAGGGCCTCAAGAGCATCGTCATCATCCAGGAGTGGTGCAACGCGGTCAAACTCCGACTTGTCGTAATTCCAGTAACCATCTTTCTTTACGATCTTGAGTTTGAAGTTAGCACCCTGCCAGAAATCAAAGGGATTGATTGGATCTTCATCATCAAACTCAGGTTGCATAGCATTTAGAATCTTATCAAAGATCTTTTTGCCATACTTAAAGAGAAATACTTTACCTTCGTTCTGAGGATTCGCAGGATCTTTTACAACGTAAATATTGGAATAGTATGACAGTTTGCGCTTTTGCTTACGTACAGTTTCTTTATCTTTTTCGCTTCCACTATTCCACAGACCGCGATTGAATTCGCTTACTGGATCTTTTTGTCCAAGGGTGGTTAGACTGTTCTCAATATACCAACCACCAGCACCTTGGAAGGCATGGGTATACATCTTTGCCCAAGGAACATCCTCACCATCGGGAGCAGGAAGGAAACGGATAACTGCGGAACCCACCCCAGTCTTATCCATCTCTGGTTTCCATAGACGCTCATCAGCACCACCAGAAGTAGTGCTCATTTTCTCTACTTGCTTGACTAGTTTTTCGGTTAGAGAACCAAGAGAGGATTGCTTTTTAAGGTTTTGAAATGACATTTGTACCTCGTATTGAGTA
>Ga0129336_10001317_pt1 | contig 14975 bp, 14 predicted proteins | sample CPB6_02_DNA_FD_96878 | JGI IMG/M metagenome (GOLD analysis project Ga0129336, IMG submission 96878) | Freshwater to marine salinity gradient microbial communities from Chesapeake Bay, USA - CPBay_Sum_0.6_0.2_DNA | ecosystem: Environmental > Aquatic > Marine > Coastal | place: USA: Chesapeake...
GCGTGGCCGCGGACCCACCACACGCGACCGAGAGAGAAGCCACGGCTCTCCGAACCGCGCCGTGATCGGTATCGACGAGGTTGGGCTCGCACCACTCGCTGGTCCTGTCGTCGCGTGCGCAATCTTGATGCCTGATGGCGAACTAATTGATGGCGTTCGCGACTCGAAAACACTTTCACGAAAGCAGCGCGAGCAACTCGATCCCATCATTCGGGAATCAGCAGTCGCATATGGCATTGGGGCAGCCTCTGCACGAGAGGTGGAGCGTCTGAATCCGCGAGCCGCATCACATATCGCGATGCTCCGAGCTGTGCGTGCCCTTGAACAGCGCTACGGACGGCGCATAGACTTCTCGCTCGTAGACGGCGCGCCAGCGCGTGAACTCAATGAGCTTATCGGTGCGCATGAAACGATTGTCAGAGGCGATACGAGCGTCTACTCAATCGCCTGCGCGTCCATTGTGGCAAAGGTGCTTCGCGATCGATTGATGAGACAGCTCCACACGCGGTATCCAGGGTATGGATGGGACTCCAATGCCGGCTACCCAGCTCCAACCCATCTCGCCGCACTCAGTCAGCTCGGTGTGACGCCACATCATCGGCGTACGTACGCACCAGTTGCCGAACAGATCGCCCGCGAGGGTGGGGGAGTTTCCTAGCGATACGGTGCCGATACGCACTCTGGTTCACCCTTTTCCAGTGGAACGTGACCCTGCGGCTATCGGTGCGGCAGCTGAGCGAGAGGCGGTCAATGCGCTCGCGAATGCAGGCTGGAAGATCCTTGCACGCAATCTGCGTGTCGCAGGGCTCGAGATCGATATCCTGGCGCGCGATGAAGCGGGTCGACTCGTGTCGGTCGAGGTACGCGCGCGGCGCAGCATCAGGGAGGCTACTCCGAACGAGATCCTCGGTCAGAAGAAGCGCGCAGCCCTACGTCGACAGCGGGAGGCGATCACTGGGCTCCAACGCGTCGACCTTCTGATTGTCACTGGGCCGCCTGGCGCTCGCCGCCTCCGCCTCGTGCGGGGGGTCGCCGAGCTGGGGACGAGGTGGGGTGAGGGTGGTAAGATCGCGCGGCACCCGATTCGGGGGCCCTTGGCCTAGGTCAGGGAATACGCACGCGGAGCATGTCGCCTCGCAACGGTGGCCCCTCGGGGTCGCGATGGCGTCCCGCGGTGGCACAACCGTGTTGAGGAGAGCTATGGCCGCAGTCACGATGCGCGAACTTCTGGAGGTCGGCGCCCATTTTGGGCATCAGACCCGGCGCTGGAATCCGAAGATGGCGCCATTCATTTATGCCCAACGCAACGGGATCCACATCCTCGACCTCGCCAAGAGTGCGAAGCACCTAGAGGCCGCCCTCGTCGCGGTGCGTGAGGCAGCCGCAAACGGCGAGACGATCCTCTTCGTGGGTACAAAGAAGCAGGCGCAGGCCCCGATCCTCGAGGAGGCAACACGCGCGGGGCAGCCGTATGTCATCAAGCGCTGGCTCGGCGGCATGCTCACCAACTTCACGACCATTCGCAAGCGTCTGACGCTCCTCGAACAACTCGAAGCTCGTGAACAGGCGGGCGAATTCGAGATGATGTCGAAGAAGGAGGCGGCAAAGCTTCGCGACAAGCTTGAGAAGCTGCGTGGAGTACTCGGTGGCATGCGCCGAATGCGCCGTGCCCCCGGCATGGTCTTCGTGATCGACCCGAGCCGCGAAACCCTCGCTGCCGTTGAAGCGAACAAGCTCGGCATCCCCGTTGTCGGCACCGCCGATACGAACGTTGACCCTGATCAGTTGCAGTACCCGATTCCCGTGAATGACGATGCAATCAAGTGCATCAAGTTGATCTGCAAGGCGGTCGCCGATGCAGTGATTGAGGGTGCAGCCGAGCGTGCGGCACGACTTCCAGAACTTGAGGCACAAGAGGCGGCAGCGGCCGCTGCCGCCGCACCAGAGGGCCAGGTGGCATCTGACGTACAGGAAGATCTGGTGGCAGCCCTGAGTGCGACAGGAACGCTGAGCTTCTCTCCTGATGAGGATCCAGCGCCTGCTCCGTCACGAGACGAGAGCGCACCGAACGCCTAACGCAGAGCGAAGGAGAGGAGTGCGACATGGCAATTAGTGCTGAAGCGGTAAAAGATCTTCGCGAGCGAACCGGCGCTGGCTTCATGGACTGCAAGCGCGCCCTCGAAGAGGCTGGCGGTGATGTTGAGAAAGCGGTCGCAGCGCTTCGAGAGGCGGGGCTCGCGGCAGCGGCAAAGAAGGCGGGACGAGACGCTCGCGAGGGACTCGTCTCCTCGTATATCCACACCGGCGGGCGAGTCGGAGTGCTGCTTGAGGTGAATTGCGAGACAGATTTCGTTGCACGCAATGAGCAGTTCCAAAAGCTCGTAAAAGATATCGGCATGCAGATTGCAGGTCTCAGCCCGCTCTACGTCAGCCAGGAGCAGATTCCGGCCGGCGTGCTTGCGGCCAAGCGCGCAGAACTTGAGGCAGATGAGGCACTCGCGAAGAAGCCAGAGGCTGTCCGCGCCCAGATCGTTGAGGGCCAGATGCGCAAGTGGTTTGAAGAGGTATGCCTCCTTGATCAGCCGTTCCGCGATGGCGAGGAGACCGTCGCTCAGCTCATTACCAACGCGATTGCAACGATTGGCGAGAACATCCGAGTTCGTCGTTTCGTTCGATACGCGCTCGGCGAGGAGCTCTGAGCCGCGCCATGGCGAGCCGCGTGGCACAGCCATGACGCCAGCGCCCCGCTACCGCCGCATTCTCCTTAAACTTTCGGGAGAGGCACTTCTCGGCGACCAGCAGTACGGCGTGGACCCAAACGTGCTCTCGTTCGTTGCCGAGCAGGTCAAGGGCGTCCGTGACCTTGGGGTGGAGGTCGGCATTGTGGTGGGGGGCGGCAACATCTTTCGCGGCATGACCGCATCAAGTGCCACCGGGATGGAACGCGCCACCGCTGACCATATCGGCATGCTTGCCACGGTGATGAACGGCCTTGCGCTCCAGGATGGCCTGGAGCGCGCCGGTGTTGAGACTCGCGTCATGACCGCGATTGAAATGAATGAGGTTGCCGAGCCCTACATCCGACGGCGCGCAATTCGCCACATCGAGAAGGGGCGCGTCGTCGTCTTTGTTGCCGGAACCGGCAATCCGTACTTTACGACCGATACTGCGGCGGCGCTCCGTGCAGTGGAGATCGGGGCCCAGGTTATGCTCAAGGCAACCAAGGTGGACGGGGTGTATGACAAGGATCCCCATGTCTACGCCGATGCGGTTCGCATTCCTGCGATCAGCTATGGACGGGTGCTCGTCGATGGCCTAAAGGTGCTCGACGCAGCGGCGGTTTCGCTCTGCATGGAGAACAACCTTCCCATCGTTGTCTTTGATCTTGATGCCCACGAGAACGTCCTCAAGGCGGTACGTGGCGAAGAGGTTGGCACAATGATCTCTAAGGAGGGGACGCGATGAGTGCAGGCGTGGATGAGCGTATGAGCCGAGCGGTTGAGGCGTTTGGGAAAGACCTCGGCGGATTTCGAACTGGACGCGCAAGTGCTTCCCTTGTTGAGCACATCACGGTCGACCACTATGGCGCGAAGACGCCGCTGAACCAGATGGCTGGTATCAGTGTCCCCGAGAACACCCTTCTCGTCGTGCAGCCGTGGGATCCAACGGCGATTCCAGCGATTGAGAAGGCGCTCAACAATGCCCAGTTGGGCATGACCCCCGCGGTTGACGGCAACATCATTCGACTTCGCGTTCCCTCCATGACGGAAGAGCGTCGCAGGGACCTTGTGAAGCAGATGGGAAAGCGAACGGAAGAGGCTCGGATCGAGATCCGCAACGCCCGACGAGATGAGCAGGAGGCGATCAAGAAGCTCGAGAAGGGTAAGGAGATCGGCGAAGATGACGCACGTCGGCGTCTTGAGGCCCTCCAGAAGGCGACTGACGCGAAGATCGCAGAGATCGATCGAATGGCAGCATCCAAGGAGCGCGAGGTCCTGGAAGGTTGACCGAGCGTAGCGTCGATCGCCCGGTTGACGCTCCACCGCTCGTCCACCGAGGACCAGCGGCACAGGGCTTGCCGCGCCATGTCGCCATCATCATGGACGGGAATCGACGCTGGGCGCGTGCACAGGGTCGCGACGAGCTTGACGGCCACACCGCTGGGACCGAAACACTCAGAGGCGTCATCACTCGTGCCGCCGAACTTGGCATTAGCCACCTCACGGTCTACGCCTTCAGTCGTGAGAACTGGGGACGCGACGACCGTGAAGTTAACCAACTCTTTGCGCTGCTCGCCCAAACGATCGAGCGCGAGACGGCGACACTGGTCAACAACGGAATCGCAGTTGATTTCCTCGGACGGCTTGACGAGCTCCCACGGGAGGCGGCGCAACGTATCCAACGTGCGTGTGACGCCACCGCGGCTGGCAGCGTAATGAAGCTGCACGTGGCCTTCAACTATGGCGGAAGAACGGAGCTTGTCGATGCCGTGCGAACCATTGTCCGTTCAGGCATCAGCGCCGAACAGATCGACGAGGAGACGATTGGTAGGGCGCTGTACACGAGCGGGGTTCCGGACCCTGACCTTCTCATTCGCACCGGCGGGGAGGAGCGACTCTCAAACTTCCTCCTTTGGCAGACGGCGTACACGGAGCTTGTGACCTGGCCAGGCCTCTGGCCTGATTTCAGCGGTGCGGATCTCGAATCCGCGATGCGGGCATATGCCGCGCGTACCCGTCGGTTCGGACGATGAGGAAGAGTACGCAGAACCAGGCGGCCACGCGGAGAGGCAGTCTTGCAGCGCGCACGATCGGTTCGCTGTTCATCATCCCCTTCGCAGCCGGCGCACTGATCTGGCCGTACGGAACGATTCCGTTGACCGCACTCCTGATTCTACTTGCCGCTCGCGAAGGGGCGCTGATCGTCGGCGCGATTTCCGGCGGGGCCTCGGCAGCGTGGAGTGCCGCGCTACTTGTGGTTCCGCTCGTCACGGTGGTGTTTGCAGGTGTTGTCCCCGCCGTTGCCCTGTGGATCGTCACACTCCTCGCGCTTATTGCAGTGCAGCTTCTCCGAGCGCTCCGCATGAGGCGGGGGAGTGTTGCCCCATACGCCCGCTCGCTGTTCGGTACGCTCGCCACGGCAACATGGCTCTCCCCGCTCCTTCTGCTTCCGCTGTTTGGACTTCTCGATGGGGAGACACCTTCGCCGTGGATCGTATGGTTGCTCGCGGTTGTGTGGAGCGCTGATACTGGCGCGTACCTGGTCGGCCGACGATTCGGTACCAGAAAGCTTGCTCCACTCATCTCGCCGCGCAAGAGTGTCGAAGGACTCGTTGGCGGGCTCGCGGCGGCAGCTGTCGTTGGTTCCGTTGCAGCGATCAACCTGCTCGATGCGCCAGTCATCTGGGCGGTTCCAGCGAGCTTTGTCGTGGCGGTCGCTGCCGAGGCAGGGGACCTGGTTGAATCGCTGTTCAAACGTGCGGCCGGTATCAAGAACTCGGCCACCCTGATTCCCGGGCACGGTGGAGTCTTGGACCGCATTGACAGCTTGTTGATTGCTGCACCGGTCGCGCTGATCGCGGCGATCATCCTCGAAGTCCTAGGTTTTCTTACGGCAGGCTATTAGTGGGGCGGCTGCGCGTTGCGCTGATCGGCGCGACAGGATCAATCGGTTCGCAAACGCTCCAGGTTCTCCGCGACGCGCCAGAACAATTCGAACTTGTCGCCCTCGCAGTCGGTCGCGAGAGCGACGCAACGCGAGCGCTTGCCACGGCCCACTCGGGAGTACCACTCGTCATCGGACTGGAAGGGGAGCAGCTAAGCGATCGCATCCTGGGAGCGTCGCCCGACCTACTCGTCTCCGCAGCAACTGGAATTGTCGGCATTCGCGCGACGATCGCAGCGCTCGACGCTGGCGTCGCCGTCGCGATCGCCAACAAAGAGACGATCGTTGCTGGCGGAGAGTTGGTGATCGGGCCAGCTCGCCGCGCGGCGGCACGCAGCGGCTCCTCACTGCTCGAACGTCTGCGCCCGGTAGACAGTGAGCACTCAGCACTTTGGCAGTGCCTCGCTGGTGAGTCTTCCGATCGCGTGGAGCGGCTCTGGCTGACTGCGAGTGGGGGCCCATTCCGTACCTGGGAGGCTCCGCGGATCGCGAACGCGCGAGCGGAAGATGCTTTACGCCATCCAACGTGGAAGATGGGCGGGAAGATCACGATCGACTCCGCCTCCCTGGTGAACAAGGGACTTGAGGTGATTGAGGCGCACCGTCTATTCGAAATGCCGATGGACAGGATCTCGATCTTGGTGCACCCGCAGAGCCTTCTCCACGGCGCGGTCACCTTCAAAGACGGCTCGATGAAGGCGCAGATCGGTGAGCCTGACATGCGCGTACCCATCGGGTACGCGTTGAACTACCCAGCGCGTAGCGATCAGCCCGTACGCCCTGTCGACCTCGCGGCGATGCGCGAGCTCACCTTCGAGGAGCCCGATCTGCAGCGGTTCCCGGCCCTTGCGGTGGCGCTTGCAGCGGGTGAGGCTGGCGGGGCAGCACCCGCTGTGCTCATCGTTGCCGACGATGTTGCAACGACCCGCTTCCTAACAGGTGACATTCCTTTCGGAGATATCGGGCTGATCCTCAAAGAGTCGACGGATCGCTTTGGCGGGCGTGCCGCACCGAAAAGCGTGGAGGAGCTGATCGACTTGGGAGACGAAGTCCGAGCCTTCGCCGCGACATGGCAGCCGACGTAACGTGCCCAAAGCGGCCGCAAGCAACCGATCCCCGGCGGGCGTAGGCTGTCGGCATGGGTGAACTGCTGGGCCTGATCGGCGGGGTGCTCGGGCCACTCCTGGTCCTGCTCCTTTTGGTGGTGCCGCTGATTGTGGTCCACGAGCTCGGGCATCTGATCGCCGCACGTCGTCGCGGGATCGCCGTAGAAGAGTTCGGCATCGGCTTTCCACCGCGGGTTGCCGTTCTGCATCGCGGTGCACGGACACTGCTGACCCTGAATGCACTCCCGTTCGGTGGATTTGTCCGTATGGCAGGAGCGACCGAAGGGAGCATCGAGCCTGATGGATGGGAGCGCGCATCGCTCGCGTCGAAGATCATCGTGATGTTGGCTGGGGTTGCCGTGAATCTTGCCGTTGCCTTTCTCCTCATGTTCGCGCTTGCGGGTCCACTCGCCGAGCGAGGCGAAATACTCCTTGATGACGTCCAGCCGGGCTCACCAGCCGCAAACGCCGGAATTCTGGCGGGAGAACGCATTTCGGCACTGAACGGCGCTCCATTCGATCGCTTTGAGACACCGCTCCTCGGACTACGGGAAGCTGCAGGAGGTGAAGTTCAACTCACCGTTCTTGATCGTGCAGGCGTCTCACGTGAACTCACGCTCCGACTACGCACCATCGAAGAGGCGGCAGGTCAAGGCGTACTTGGAATCAGGATCGCGGACCTTATCCCAGCAGGTCCACTTGAGCGTCCAGTCACCGATGTTGCTCTCCTGGCCGCTACCCGGACACTTGACGCAGGGATGGCGATCCTTGGCGGTCTCGCCGATCTCGTGCGTGCTCCCTTCCAGAGCGCTGAGGAGCCGCCAGCGCTTGCAGGGCCTGTCGGCATTGCGGTGGGCGTTGCCGGTGCTGCAGAGCGTCTCGGCTTCAGCGGACTCCTTCAGATTGCCGCGCTCCTCTCCGCTAATCTCGCCATTCTCAACTTGCTGCCGATTCCGCCACTTGACGGAGGGCGAGTCGCCGCCCTCCTCCTTCGCCGGCTCCTCGGGGGAGAGCGTGGGAGGAGGGTTGAGCAGGCTCTTGTCACCGCTGGAGCGCTCGCCATGCTCCTGCTCTTCTTCTGGATCACACTCGGCGACCTCTTTACCGTCTTCGGCGGAGGGGCGCAATGAATCGCGACCTTCCAGTCGTCCCTCGTCCAGCAGCAGATCGCCCAGATCTGCTCCGTCCAATGCGTCGTATGACACCGTCCGTCAGTGTGGGCGGCGTTCTCGTTGGCTCGGCGCATCCGATCGTTGTGCAATCAATGACGAACACTGACACAGCGGATGCTGCAGGAACGGCGGATCAGATTGCCCACCTCGCTCGTGCAGGAAGCCAGATCGTACGAGTCACGGTGAACAATGAGCAATCGGCTGCTGCAGTACCTGAGATCGTTCGTCGACTTGCGGATGACGGGATACGCGTGCCGATCGTCGGCGATTTTCACTACAACGGTCACAAGCTGTTGGCTGCATATCCCGCAACCGCCGCCGCGCTGGCTAAGTACCGAATCAATCCTGGCAATGTAGGTACCAAGCGGCGTGATGAGAACTTTCAGACCATCGTCAAGATTGCGAACGAGCACGGAAAGCCGATCCGAATCGGCGTGAACTGGGGGTCGCTGGACCAGGATCTTCTTACTCAGCTAATGGAGGAGAACGCTCGGGCGAGGGTGCCGGAAAGCGCGCGCGCGGTTACGATTGAAGCCATTGTTCGGAGCGCGCTTCAATCTGCAGAGTTGGCAGAACAGACAGGGGTTCCGCATGACCGAATCCTGCTTTCGGCCAAAACGTCCAATGTGCGAGACCTCATTGACGTGTACCGCGAACTCGCATCGCGCTGTGATTACGCGCTTCATCTTGGCCTCACCGAGGCGGGAATGGGAATGAAGGGGATCGTTGCGACGAGCTCCGCTCTCGCAATACTTCTGAACGAAGGGATAGGCGACACGATTCGTGTATCACTCACCCCTGAACCAGGAGGTGACCGCGCGCTTGAGGTTGAGGTTGCCCAGCAGCTCTTGCAGTCCCTCGGGTTGCGCGCCTTCTCGCCACAGGTCACCTCCTGCCCAGGATGCGGGCGGACGACGAGCGTCTTCTTCCAAGAGATGGCCCAGCAGATTCAGGGCTACCTGAAATCACAGATGCCGATTTGGCGCGATCGTCACCCCGGGGTTGAAGCGATGGAGGTGGCGGTGATGGGCTGCGTCGTCAACGGACCGGGGGAGTCGAAACATGCGAACCTCGGCATCAGCCTCCCCGGCACCTTTGAAGAGCCAGTCGCCCCAGTGTTCAAAGATGGTGCCCTTCTCACCACGCTCCGAGGGGACCGTATCGTTGCCGAATTTACGGAGATCCTCGATCGATACGTGGCCGAACACTACCCGAGCCGCTAGGAGTCGCACCCAAGGGTTCTGCACGCCCCTCCTCGTGCCTCACGGACAGGATGGGCCCCCCTGCGGGCATGCTATGATGGGTTCAATAACGGCCGCCGGACGAGAGACGTGGGTGACCCCCGCGTCTTTTTTTATCGGGGCTGCCAAGCGTGAAGGGAGGCAGAAATGAGCAAGGAGCTTGTTGGCGCCCTCGTACAGTTGGGTGCGGAACGCGGGATTGACCGGGAGAGCGTGTTACGGGCAGCTGAGGAGTCATATGCGGCCGCCCTCAACCGCCGCCACGGCGCGGCAGATATCCATGTCCGGCTTGACCCGGAGACGGGATCAATGCGCGTCTTCCGCGCCCGCCGCGTGGTCGAAGAGGTGCTCACGCCAGGCGCAGAATGGACGCTTGCAGAGGCACAGGCAAACCACCCTGAGGCCACGCTTGGGGCACTCATCGAGACAGAAGAGATGAACGCGGAGATGGGTCGCATTGTGGCTGCGCAGGCGCGCCAGACGCTTCAGGCACGGCTCGTGCAGATCCAGCGCGAGCAGGTGATGCGCTCCTTTGCCGAACGCGAAGGGGAGATCCTCACTGGCGTGGTGATGCGTGTTGACCGAAGGAATCTGGTGCTCGATGTTGGCCGCGCAGAGGCGTACCTGCCTTCGACAGAGCTATCTCCGCTTGATACATTCCGAATCGGAGAGAACGTGAAGGCGCTCCTCCTTGAGGTGCGCACAACTGTGCGCGGCCCAGAGATTCTTCTCACGCGCTCACATAAGAACTTCGTCAAGAAGCTCTTTGAACTAGAGGTGCCAGAGCTCGGCTCCGGTCTCGTTGAGATCACCTCCATTGCCCGTGAGGCGGGCCACCGCGCCAAGGTCATCGTCAACGCGCACCAGGTTGGTCTCGATCCCGTGGGAACCGTTGTGGGCCAACGTGGCGCTCGGGTGCAGGCCGTTGTTGAGGAACTCGGCGGAGAGAAGGTCGACATCATTGCGTTCACAGACGATCCTGCGGAGATGATTGGCCGTGCGCTTTCGCCGGCACCCGTGATCTCTGTCGTCGTAGATGAGAACGCAAAATCGGCGGTGGTAACAGTCCCGGAGCATGCGCTTTCGCTTGCAATCGGACGCGAGGGCCAAAACGCGCGGCTTGCGGCGCGTCTGACAGGCTACCGAATTGACATTGCGAGCGACGGTAGCGGTAGCGCGACCGCTGCACCTGCCGATGGCACCGAGGCTGCTGCCGTCCAGAGCGAGGCGTAGCACGGGAGTGTTGACGGAGCGCACATGTGTGCTCTGTAGGCGTCGCCTCGATACGAACGAGTTGTTGCGAATCGGTCGCGATCGCGACGGCACAATGCACATTGGGGAGGGGGGTGGACGTGGGGTATGGATCTGTCGAGACGCGCACGAAGAGAAACTCCGTGTGCCGATCCAGAGAGGCCTTCGCGGACCATTGCGAGATGAAGACGTTGAACTGATTCATCAGGCCCGACGGGCCTGGATAGCGGTTGAGAGCGAAAGGAGGAGAACATGACAAAGCAACGAAAGAGCGTTCGCCCTGTTCGCCCCGATCGCGCAAACCCCGAGCCCCGTCCCGCAAAGCCGCTTCAGGTACATGAAACTGGAGCGCTGGTGCTGCCGCCCTCGATGACCGTTGGTGAGCTGGCGCAGATTCTTCGTGTCAATCCGGCTGACATCATCAACCCGCTCATCCGCAGTGGGGTCTTTGCGACGATGAACCAAGGTATTGACCGAGAGACGGCGGCACTCATTGCAACGGAGCTCGGATTCAATGTGGCTGAACCAGAACCCGAAGTGGTTGAAGAGGAGCTGACGGAGGCGCCGGAGGCTCCGCCCGCAGCAACCAAACAGGTTCTCTTCGAAGAGTCACCGACTGCCGAACTTGAGACGCGCGCGCCGATTGTGACGGTGATGGGACACGTAGATCATGGCAAGACAAGCCTCCTCGACGCGCTTCGAAAGTCCACCGTTGCGGCGGGGGAACGCGGTGGAATCACCCAGCACCTCGGGGCCAGTCTCGTGAAGCGCGGTGATCGCAGCATCCTCTTCCTCGATACGCCTGGACACGAAGCATTCACCGCAATGCGTGCACGTGGTGCGCGAGTCACCGATATCGCCATCATCGTGGTGGCGGCGGACGACGGCGTGATGCCACAGACCAAGGAGGCAATCAGCCATGCGCGCGCGGCAAATGTGCCGATCATCGTTGCAATGAACAAAATTGACAAACCGGAGGCGAATCCCGAACGAGTGAAGAGTGAGCTTGCCGAGGCAAATGTGCTCGTGGAAGCGTATGGCGGTGATGTTCCACTCGTGGCAGTTTCGGCACGAACGGGGGTCGGCCTTGATGACCTTCTCGACATGATCCTTCTCGTTGCTGACCTCGGGGATTACAAGGCGGATCCAGCACGTCCAGCGATCGGAACGGTAATCGAGGCGCAACGGGATAGAGGGCGTGGTCCAATCGCGACCGTGATCGTACAGACTGGAACGCTTCGGGTTGGAGATGCCGTCGTTGCTGGGGCGATCTCAGGAAAGGTTCGCTCACTCGAGACCACCGACGGAGCGCGCGTGAAGCTATCCGGTCCATCCACCGCCGTGGTGATCTCTGGACTACCCGAGGTCCCATCAAGCGGCGACGTATTCCGCGTGGCGGCGGACGAGCGCGAGGCCCGCGATCTCGCCGAAGCGGCAAAGGACCAAGCAACCGCTGCGCGGGACGGTGGCGGACGCGCCACGATGGAAGAACTCTATCGGCGGATTCAATCTGGTGCGGGCAAGGAGGTGCGCGTCATTCTCAAATCCGACGTCGCAGGCTCTCTGGGCGCCATCGAGCATCAGCTGGAGAAACTACAGAGTGATGAGGTGCGGATCAACCTCCTGATGTCTGCGGCAGGTGAGATAACCGAAAATGACATCCTGCTTGCATCTGCCTCCGATGCGATTGTTCTCGGGTTCACGACGACGCTGACGCCAGGGGCTCGGCGGATGGCTGACACTGAGAAGGTAGACGTTCGGTTGTACGAGATCATCTATGAACTTGCCGACGACATGAAGGCAGCAATTGAGGGGATGCTTGACCCAGACAAGTCGGAGGTCGTTGAAGGCAGGGCCGAAGTGAAGCAACTCTTCCCTGGGAAGGGATTCGTGATTGCAGGTTGTGTGGTTCGCGAGGGTCGCGTGACCCGTGGGTCGAAGGTTCGTCTGCTGCGCGGCGGTTCCGTGGTGGCAACGGACGTTGTCGAATCACTTCGTCGGTTTCGCGATGATGTGCGGGAAGTCAAAGAGGGTCAAGAGTGTGGCATCGGTCTCGGTCCAACGATCTCAATTCAAGAGGGCGATATCTTGGAGATCATTGGCGAACAGTCGACTCGTAGGACGCTCTGATGCCTGAACGGATGCCCCGCGTTGACGAGCTGCTGCGGGAAGAGATCAGCACGCATATCTCACGGTCAATCAGTGATCCTCGGTTGGGTTTTGTCACGGTGGTAGGTGTGGAGACCTCTCCGGATCTTCGCCATGCAAAAATATTCATCAGCGCAATCGGCAGCGAAGAGCAGCAGGCCGCCTCCTTGTCTGCGCTACGCAGTGCCACCCCATACTTGCGTACGGTCCTCGCAAAGGGACTGCGCATCCGCCGGGTTCCGGCACTCCACTTTGAGATCGATGCCGCGGGCGAACGCGGCACGCGTATCCAACAACTGCTCGGAAGTCTCGAGCGCGGCGAGGACCCGCTCGGCGCCATCACCCCACTCCCAAGTCCAGGCGCCACACGGCGAAAAGGGGAGGGCGTATGACCCTGCGTGATCGAGCTGCCGCGCTTTCTCCGGAGGCAGTTGCGGCGATCCCAACGGAGTTGCTCGATCTCCTTAGAGCGGTAAAACGGATCTGGGTGGTTCCACACGAACGCCCAGATGCCGACGCACTTGGAGCCGCTCTCGGCCTGCAATCCATCCTGGAGCAACGTGGGGTAGAGGTGGCGGTGCTCTGCGCGGATACACCTCCAAAGGTCTATGACTTCATTCCTGGAGTCAATCGCGTCCTTACCACTGCACCCGAATGGGTACCCGACACCACGATTCTTGTGGACTGTGGCGACACCCGTCGTGCGGGCCGTGCGGGCGAGGCGTTGGAGGCACTGCCAAGTTCGGTGCGAAAGGCGACCATCGATCACCACGTGTCCAACATCAGCGCCTCGCCCCTGCAGTGGATCGACGCAACAGCGGCTGCAACCTGCGAGATGATTGCCCTCATCGCGGTCGCGCTCGATGCTGACCTTGCCGCGGACGAGGGTCGAGTCGCGACGATGCTCGCCGCGGGAATCATCATGGACACCGCAACCTTCCAACACAGCAACACCACCCCCCGAACGCTGCACGTTGCGGGCCTCCTCCTTGAGGCTGGCGCGCCGATCAGCGAGGTATCGCGTCGCCTCTATCGCAGCAAACCGGCAACTCAGGTTCGACTACATGCTCGCGTGCTGGACCGGATGAAATCATCGGATGGGGGCGCAACCGTTTGGACCGCGATGACAAAGAATGACCTTAAAGCCACGTCAGCGCAGCCAGAGGAATCCGAGGGCATCGTTGACGCGCTTGCCCAAATTCAGGAGGCCGATGTCGCGCTTTTCTTCAAGGAGGAGAGCGAGGGGGAGACGCGCCTCTCCATCAGAACCAAGGAGCGGGGTATTGATGCCACGAAGATCGCGGCGATGTTCGGAGGCGGTGGACATGCTCGTGCCGCGGGCGCGAGCATTGCAACACCACTAGAGGACGCGATCGCCGCCGCGCTGCACGCAGTCAGCTCTCTTCGCACGGGGCTTGGTCGCGGGGCCTAGTTGTGGCACGCCGACGTCCAAGCACTCCCGGCATCGACGGGATTCTCCTCGTCGATAAAGCGAACGGACCAACGAGTCACGATGTCGTCGCGAAGGTACGTCGCATTGCAGGACAGCCGCGAATTGGACATGGGGGGACGCTCGATCCGTTTGCCACTGGACTGCTCGTGCTTCTCCTTGGTCGGGCAACACGGCTCGCTGCCCTCCATCAGGGTGGAGCAAAACGCTATGAAGCGACGTTCTCGTTTGGCGGTGCGACCACTACCGATGACCTTGATGGAGAGCTGCTCGGCGGCGTTACCATCCGAGCGACGCGCGAACGCGTTGAGTCGCTGCTCCCGCGATTTCGCGGGGCGATGGAGCAGGTCCCACCGAGTCACTCGGCAAAGCGAACAGACGGCATACGGGCGTACCAGCGTGCACGAGCAGGTGAAGTCGTCAACCTTGCCCCCCGCGCCGTCGAGATCGCACGATTCGAGATGACCGCATGGGACGAAAGCCATCCGGAGGAACCACTGATGGGTGCGGAGCTCGATGTAAGTTCAGGAACATACATCCGTGCGATCGCACGTGATCTCGGTGCCGCCGTAGGCAGCGGTGCGCACCTCGTCGCCCTTCGAAGAATTGCATCCGGCTCATTTGACGTATCGCAGGCCCACCGAATGGAATCAATCGCAGAGGCGGCCCTCGCTGGAGCACTGACCGATCTACTCTTGCCACTTGACGCTGGAATCGAAGATATTCCCCACATCGACCTCAACGAGCAGGCGACGCGCCTCCTGCGTGATGGGGCGGTCATCTCTGCGGAACTGTGCGGGGTTGTCGTGGACGAGATTGCAGTCGGTGAGCAGGTCCGCTTGATTGTGGATGGGCACCTAGCTGCTCTCGCTCGGCGCACCGAGGTTGGCGTCCAGCCCGAGCGCGTCTTCATCACTCCACGCTCGGCTGGGCAACCTGGATA
>Ga0129336_10001318_pt1 | contig 14963 bp, 15 predicted proteins | sample CPB6_02_DNA_FD_96878 | JGI IMG/M metagenome (GOLD analysis project Ga0129336, IMG submission 96878) | Freshwater to marine salinity gradient microbial communities from Chesapeake Bay, USA - CPBay_Sum_0.6_0.2_DNA | ecosystem: Environmental > Aquatic > Marine > Coastal | place: USA: Chesapeake...
ATCCAAAATGATATTACCCGTGTTACTCCAGCTTCATTTGAGCCAACTCTAGATTACATAGTTGTGAAAGTACCACGTTTCGCTTTCGAAAAATTTGCGGATGCCGATCCAAGATTGACAACTACTATGAAATCTGTGGGCGAAGCAATGGCCATCGGACGTTCATTCCCAGAAGCATTGCAAAAGGCCCTTAGGTCACTAGAACGAAAAGAAGCGATTTTTCAATTCCCATCAGATACGAGCAAGTTAGATGTAAATTCTTTACTAGATCAGATGCGCACTCCGACCGAATATCGCCTTCAACAGGTTCAAAGCGCACTTTGGGCTGGTGCTTCGATAGAAGAAGTTTTTGAGGCAACCAAAATTGATCCCTGGTATCTGCAACAGATAGTTGCAATCAATCATAAGGCAGAAGAGTTAGCGCTACCCGGGCAACTGGATAAAGATTTACTCTTCAGTGCAAAACAAATGGGTTTCTCAGATGACCAGATCGCGCGAATCAGAGGAGTTCAACCATCGGAGATCCGAGCTCAAAGAAATCATCTAGAAATTCATCCAGTTTATAAAACTGTAGATACCTGTGCTGCAGAATTCGAAGCCTTCACTCCATATCATTATTCGTCCTATGAGCAAGAGAGCGAAGTTGCACCGCGGACTAAACCAGCAGTCATAATCTTGGGATCAGGCCCCAATCGCATTGGTCAAGGAATAGAATTTGATTATAGTTGTGTTCACGCATCTTTTACTCTCCGAGATGCCGGTTACGAGACCATAATGATTAATTGCAATCCGGAGACCGTCTCTACTGATTACGACACGAGCGATCGACTTTATTTCGAGCCACTTACTCTTGAAGATGTGCTTGAGGTAATTGCGGCTGAGGAGAAAGCTGGACCAGTTCTTGGTGTGATTACTCAATTAGGAGGCCAGACTCCACTTGGTTTGGCACAAGCGTTAAAAGATGCTGGAGTGAATATTCTCGGAACTTCTCCAGAAGCTATAAACCTAGCGGAGGAGCGAGGTGCTTTTGGTCGGATCCTCCAAGATCAGGGTTTACGAGCCCCCGATTATGGAATGGCGTCCTCGCTTCTCGAAGCGGAGGATATTGCTAATCGAATTGGTTATCCGGTGTTGGTTCGCCCATCTTATGTGCTTGGTGGTCGCGGAATGGAGATCGTTTATGATCAAAGTTCTTTATCTGGTTTCATCTCTAAGGCCACTGAAATCACTCCCGGAAGACCGGTATTGGTAGATCGTTTCCTTGATAACGCAATCGAGATAGATGTCGATGCGCTCTTTGATGGCCACGAACTCTTCCTCGGTGGAGTAATGGAACATATTGAAGAGGCTGGCATTCACAGTGGAGATAGCGCCTGTGTTCTCCCTGCAATCACAATCTCTCAGTCACAGTTGAAGGAAATCTCCGATGCAACTTTGAAAATAGCAAAAGGTGTAGGCGTACGTGGTTTGATCAATATTCAGTATGCAATCGCAAATGACCAACTCTTCGTGCTAGAAGCTAACCCGAGAGCTTCCAGAACCGTTCCTTTTGTCTCAAAATCTACTGGTATCGCGCTAGCTAAATCGGCTGCGCGCATTTCTATTGGTCAGAGCATCCAGGAGTTGAAAGAGATCGGAATCCTTCCAAGTGAATTACCCAAACCGAAATCAATTTCAGTTAAAGAGGTAGTCTTGCCATGGAACCGTTTTCGAAGAATTGATGGTCGCGGAGTAGACGCAACTTTGGGACCTGAGATGCGTTCTACAGGAGAGGTCATGGGTATTGCTGCCACATTTGGAGAAAGTTATGCCAAGAGCCAGATTGCAGCTTTTGGGCCTCTACCTAAGGAAGGAACAGTATTTATCTCCTTAAGTGATAAAGATAAGGCCGCGGGAATCGAAGCTTCTAGAAAATTAACAGAGTTGGGTTTTAGGATTGTAGCAACATCCGGAACTGCAAAAGTCCTAAACGATCAAGGGATTGCAGCAACCATAGTGCGCAAGAACTCAGAAGGTATCGGACCACTTGGAGAACGAACCATCGTTGATCAAATGGTAGCCGGCCAGATTGATTTGGTTATCAATACACCAGTTGGTCGAGGCACTAGACAAGATGGTTGGGTTATTCGTACCACCGCAGTGCAGAGATCCATTCCCTGTATTACCACCATTGCAGGTTTCAGCGCAGCAGTTGCAGGAATCGAATCTTTAAAAAATGCTGATTTGCAAGTTAAACCCATACAAGAATGGTTAGCGGAAATTGCCAATTAATCGTCATGCGCTGCAATTGCTTGCACCTGTAGTCAGCAATCGTCGGCTTGGTATTTATCATCAAATAGTGCTTGAAGTTGGTGATTTGGTTAGAACTATCAAGCCTGGAAATTTCATTGCAATCAGCGTCGGTGGGGAGAACTCAAAACTTATCTTGCGTAGAGCATTCGCGATTTCTAGAGTACATGATCGTGGAACATTAGAACTGATAGTAAGTCCGATGGGTAGTGGGTCGAAATGGCTATGCGCTCAACCAGAGGGCGCAACTTTGGATGTGGTAACGCCACTTGGGACCGCCTTCGGTATTCCAACTGAGTCAGTGACTGCCTTATTGGTAGGCGGTGGATATGGATCTGCTCCTTTGTTTGGTCTAGCAGATGTATTGAAAGATCGCGGACATAGAGTGATTATGGCTTTAGGTGCAAGCACAGCCGGAAAAATTTACGCCCCAATCGAAGGTAGACGATCCGCTACTTTATTAAAGATATATACCGAAGATGGAAGTGCGGGGGATACCGGCCGAGTCACAGATTCTCTATTGGAATTGATTGAAGAATTCGATGTCCGGGTTATTTATTCATGTGGACCCATGGCGATGCTGGAAGCAATTTCAACAATCGCAAATCAAGCAGATATCGCTCATCAATGTGCAGTCGAAGAATCCATGGCCTGTGGCATCGGAATCTGCATGACCTGCGTCATTCCAGTAAAAAATGCCCAAGGCGAAATCAAGAATCTACGTAGCTGCATAGATGGTCCGGTTATGGATGGCGAAGCGGTGCAATGGCAATTAGTTGGTGAGCAGCTATGACCCTTGATTTCGGAACCACACTTGGTGGTGCATGGTTTCCGTCGCCGATTTTCACTGCAAGTGGATGTGCCTCCTCTGGAAAAGAATTGTCGCAATTTTTTCCGTTGCGTGAAATTGGCGCAGTAGTTACAAAATCAATAATGTTAAAACCTAGAGCAGGTAGACCAACCCCAAGAATGGCGGAAACTCCAAGCGGTATGCTCAATAGCATAGGTTTACAAGGACCAGGCATTGATGCTTTTTTAATCGAAGATATTCCTTGGTTAGCTGCACAAGGGGCACGGATTATTGTTTCGATTGCTGGTGAAACCGCTGAAGAGTACGCAGTTCTCTCCAGAAAGCTTCGTGGAGTCTTTGGAATCTCCGCCCTTGAAGTTAACATTTCGTGCCCAAATGTGGAGAATCGGGGATTGGTCTTTGCTTGCGATCCAAATAGCGCTTCAGAAGTTATCAAAAGTGTCAGAAGTATTATCGGTGGCGACTTACCAATTTTGGCAAAGCTAACTCCAGACGTGACAAATATTGCCAGCATCGCATCGGCAGTCATTAATTCAGGAGCTGATGGGCTTGCTTTGATAAATACCGTCTTAGGAATGGTTATCAATACTGAAACCATGCGTCCACACCTTGGTGGCAAGACCGGAGGATTATCTGGGCCAGCTATTAGACCTATTGCCGTCCGCGCTATCTATCAAGTTCGCGAAGCTTTGCCTAATGTCTCCATTCTCGGCATGGGTGGCGTTGCAACAGGTAAAGATGCATTGGAATTGATTTTGGCAGGAGCATCAGGGGTATCTATAGGTACAGCATCATTTGGAGATCCCAGTGCGGTCATTCGGATTCAAAGAGAGCTTCACCAACTCTTACAGGATAAGGGCTTTCAATCACTGAAGGAGGCGGTCGGGTTTGCACATAGACAAGAGTGATTCCCCAATAATTCTGGCAGTTGATACAGATGATTTAGAGATTGCAAAGCGTTGGGTTTCAATAACAAATCCTTACATTGGGGTCTTTAACCTGGGCTTGGAATTTTTTATTAAATTCGGACAAGCCGGGGTTAAGGCAGTTCAAGCAGAGACAGAGAAACCCTTGTTTCTTGACTTGAAATTACACGACATACCCAACACCGTTTCAAAAAGCGCTCTGCAAGTTGCAGATCTTGCACCAATGTTTCTGACAGTTCATGCTTCTGGTGGCCGGGCGATGATCAACGCGGCAGCGCAGAGTTTGCCGGCAACCAAAATAACAGCGGTCACAGTTCTAACATCTCTTGATTCAGCAGATCTTAAGGAGGTAGGTATGGGTAAAGATGCGCAAGATCTGGCCATACAGCTTGCCAAATTATCGGTATCTGCTGGTGCGAAGGCAATCGTCTGCTCACCAAAGGAAATCTCACAGATTCGAAATGCAGTAGGTGATCAGGTTTTGATAATCACTCCCGGAGTAAGACCTTCCGGAACTTTATCTTCCGATGATCAGAAACGAACTATGGATCCAAAGACAGCAATCGCAGAAGGTGCTGATTACCTGGTTATTGGGCGACCTATAACCAAAGCAGCTGACATTTCTCATGCCGCAAAAATGATTTTGCAGGAGATAAAGGGTTAATTGCCTAAGCCGCCACCATTATCTCCAGCCCAAAGAGCGGCTGCGCTTGAGAATGCAAAACAAGCCAGACGAACTCGAGCTATCGTCAAAGGCCAGATCAGAAGTGGTCAATTGAAGGTTCTTCAAGTCATCGAATTGGCTTCTACAAATCATGCAATTGGAAAGATGAAAATATCTGAGTTACTCGAAGCAATTCCTGGTGTCGGAAAAGTTCGAGCCGCAGCAATATTAGATAGACTTGAAATTTCTCCATCTCGTAGAATTCAGGGTTTAGGAGTACTGCAACGCAATAGATTGAAGAGAGAGTTCAAAGTATTGAATACCGCTATTCGTCCCGGCAAGTTATTGGTGGTGTCTGGACCAGGAGGTGTTGGCAAAAGCACTATCACTAAGGCCATCGCAGACCATAGAGAGTTTTGGGTATCTGTCTCTGCTACCACTCGTACACCACGTGTAGGTGAATTAGACGGAGTGGATTATTTCTATATCTCGGAAGCAGAGTTCCAGAGACGCGTTGCAGCCAACGAATTCTTAGAATGGGCTGAATTTGCGGGGGCAAAGTATGGAACGCCAGCAAATGCAGTTCATGAGAAATTAGCAAGTGGCATCAATGTAATTTTGGAGATCGAAATCGATGGTGCGAGGCAAGTGCGAAAAACTACTCCAAATGCACTTTTGATATTTATCGCCCCACCTTCATGGGAAGAGCTAAAGAATCGGTTAGAAGGGCGCGGTACAGATACCGATGAGAGGCGAGCCGAACGCTTGAAATTAGCCCAGGAAGAGATGGCAGCGCAATCCGAGTTCGATTACGTGCTAATTAACGATCAATTGGATAGGGTCATCAATCAACTGGTATCTTTGGCCGTTGATAGCTAGTCACTTACGAAGGGCTTAAAATGGACGGAATTACCAATCCACCAATAGATGAACTATTAGATAAAAGTGGATCGAAGTACAGTTTAGTTCTTTATGCAGCTAAACGAGCCAGACAGATTAATGCCTATTATTCACAACTATCTGAAGGCCTATTGGAATACGTTGGCCCATTGGTTGAAACTCATGTTCACGAAAAGCCGCTGTCAATCGCGCTTCGCGAAATTAATGACGGATTACTTACCATTGAGAGTTTAGAAACTACCAACTAATTTCTTATTTCCTGACGATAAGAATTGTTTTTTCAAACTAAGACCACCAACAGAGCGAAGAAAAAATGACTGCCACCGAGATCGTACTCGGGGTAGGCGGCGGTATTGCGGCATACAAATCCTGTGACCTACTTCGACGATTACAAGATCGCGGATATACAGTCACAGTAGGCCCCACCCCTGCAAGTTTGAATTTTGTTGGTAAAGCAACGTGGGAAGCACTCTCTGGTAAGAAAGTAAACACGGAAGTGTGGGAAGAAGTTGACAAGGTCAATCACGTTGCTCTTGCCCAACGCTCGGAATATATTTTGATAGCGCCAGCCACCGCTGATCTAATCGCTAGGCTTGCAAATGGCCGTGCTGATGATTTATTAACCAATACCGTATTGGCAAGCGATGCTCCTAAGATGATCGTGCCAGCCATGCATCCAAAAATGTGGCTCAACCCTGCAACTCAGGAAAATATAGCTAAATTAGTAGCTAAGGGTTTTCACGTTATGAGCCCTGCAATAGGTCGGTTAACTGGTTCAGATTCTGGTATCGGTAGATTTCCAGAAATTAGCGCAATTATCGAAAAATTCGAGACTGAAGTATCAGTAGTTAAAGATTTGCAGAATATAAGGATCTTGATAACAGCAGGTGGTACCCGTGAAGAGATTGATTCAGTTCGATTTATAGGAAATCGATCCACTGGCAAACAAGGAATTTCGCTTGCTCGAGCCGCTGTGGCTCGTGGCGCAAAAGTTACTTTGATAGCTGCAAATCTCGATCTGACAGAGCTCACTGGTTGCACCATAGTTCCAGTAAAAACTACGGAACAACTTTCTCTCGCTCTCAAACAGCATTTTCCAAATAGTGATGTCTTATTGATGGCTGCAGCAGTTAGTGATGTAAGACCTGAAGTGGTAGTAGGCAAAATAAAAAAAGACGACCTAAACGAACTTAGACTAACTAAAAATCCAGACCTATTAAGCGATATTGTAAAAGTTAAGGCACATCAAGTCGTCGTTGGCTTCGCCGCTGAAACTCGCGAGAATCTAAAAAATGAAGGAAAGCGTAAGTTGGTGGATAAGAAATTGGATCTAATCTATGCAAACGATATTCAAGAAGGAGCAATTTTTGGCTCGGACGAAACCTCAGGTTTCTTGATTGACAAAGATGGCGAACAGGAAATTTTGAGAACTTCGAAAACACATTTGTCATCGTTGCTATTGAATTGGGTGGCACAAAGGCTACAATCTGCCAATGTCTAAACGCTTATTTACCAGTGAGTCTGTAACCGAGGGCCATCCAGATAAGATCGCAGATCAGATTTCTGATGCCATATTAGATTCTTTGCTATCGCAAGATGCAAAGAGTCGAGTTGCTGTTGAAACACTCATAACTACAGGACAAGTCCATGTGGCTGGAGAAGTTACCACTAACGGCTATGCCGATGTGAATTCGATCGTCAGAGATACAGTTCTCGGTATTGGTTACGATTCATCCGATAAGGGATTTGATGGAAACTCTTGTGGCGTTTCGATCTCAATTGGCCAACAGTCTCCAGACATTGCTCAAGGTGTAGACGATGCTTATGAGGAGCGGGTGCAATCTTCAAACGACCCACTTGATCTTCAGGGAGCTGGCGATCAAGGTTTAATGTTCGGATACGCATGTGACGACACCAAAGAATTGATGCCGCTTCCGATCTGGTTGGCACACGAACTAGCTTTACAACTCTCTAAAGTTCGCAAATCTGGCGAGTTGGGATATTTGCGCCCTGATGGAAAAACTCAGGTAACCATCGAATATGATGGCGACAGAGCGGTTTCTCTCGATACCGTGGTGATCTCAAGTCAACATCATGCTGACATTGATGTAGCAAAGAGAATGACGCCTGAAGTAATAGAACAGGTAATCAACCCAGTTTTAGCAAAGATTGATTTACCCAAACAAAATATCCGAACACTAATTAATCCCACAGGGCGATTTGTTGTAGGTGGACCTATGGGCGATGCTGGTTTAACTGGGCGCAAAATAATTGTAGATACCTATGGGGGCATGGCACGCCATGGTGGCGGAGCTTTTAGCGGTAAAGATCCATCAAAAGTAGATCGTTCTGCTGCTTATGCAATGCGTTGGGTGGCCAAGAATGTAGTTGCTGCCAAGTTAGCCAGACGATGTGAAGTACAAGTGGCATACGCTATCGGTAAAGCTCAGCCAGTCGGTCTATTTGTTGAGACTTTTGGCACTGAGCAAGTACCAGTCTCGAAAATTCAAGATGCAGTGATGCAAGTTTTCGATTTGCGGCCTGCTGCGATCATTCGGGATCTGAATCTATTACGACCGATTTATTCAAAGACTAGTGCCTACGGACATTTTGGTCGCGAACTTCCTGAATTCACTTGGGAAGCCACAAATCGTGCACAGGCATTAGCCAACGCTATTAAATAGCCCAAACCCACTAAATCATGGTTGCGCCGCTTCGATTAAAAAGTGAGCGCATAGGAAAACCTGAAATCCATCCTGATCGACCAATTCTGTCGATTTTGGTGGATACCGGTGTTTATCACTTAGATGGAGAATACGACTACCTATTACCGGCTAAATTTTCTGTAGAACCTGGTCAATGGGTCTCGGTGCCTTTTAGAAATCAAACTTTAAGAGGTCTGGTCACTAAGCGCTCCGCAAAGTCCAGCGTCCTAAAACTTGAGTACATTAATAAACCTATCAAAGGTCCCCTAGTAGAGCAACCATTCTTGGAGCTATATGCAAAGGTGGCTGAACGCTGGGCAGTACCAATATTTGATGTGCTTCGGTTCGTCGACCGAAAGCAAAGTACCGAAAAGAGTATTAGTAGACAACTAAACGCAAGAGTAAATGCAATCCCAAAGCGAAGTTATCTCCAACTATCACCAAATGAGGATGAAATCACTCAAATACGTAAGATTGCAGAGAAGATTGCTCGAACCGGGAGCACGCTTTTGGTGGTCCCGGAGTTAAGAACCTTGGAGTTATTGAGGTCTGATCTTTACGAGATTGGTATGAGATCGGCTATCTTGCAACCAATTTCATATGAGAACATTTTGATTCTCAGAGAAGAGTCAGAACATCACTATGAGCTCAAGAGTCCTGGATTTAATACTCGGGATGTTTCGCTCTTAAGAGGAGAACTTCTAAGAGAAAACCTACTATTTATAGGATTTAGTCCCTCGCTAGAGATGACTAGACTTATTGACAAAGGTTATGTGAATCTAAAGGAACACCGGGCAAAGACCACTATTACTGCGCAAAATTCTATACACGGCGAGTTACTGCCAAGTCTTCTGATCCCTAGAATCAAGGAGAGCTTACCAAAAGGTCCAATTTTGATTCTAGTGCCTAATAAAGGCTACGGATTGGCGGTTTCTTGTGCTCGCTGCCGAAATATTGCAAAGTGTTCTTGCGGTGGAAGATTAATTAAAAAAAGTCAACTTTCAGTCTTCTCTTGCGCCCTATGCGCCAAAGAAAACCAAGATCTTAGATGTCAATTCTGCGCAGGTGTCGACTTCAAAGTGCTTGGTAAGGGAATTGAGCGAGCAGCTGAAGAGTTCGGCAAATCTTTTACCAATCGAAGAATATTCTTATCTACAGCAGATAAACCTTTTGAAGGTCTGGTACCCAAAAATTCATTCCTGCTATCAACAATTGGCATGGTTCCTGCCCAAAGATTTAGCCAAGTTATCTTTCTAGAAGGGTTAGGTAGCGCAAGTGACGCGCGAGGTGTTGAAAGGTATCTCGCTCAAGTTTTTCGGTATTTGAGTTACTCGAGTGGGAATGGACTGATCGTCGAAAGCCCTGAGTCTCCTATAGTGAATGCCGCAATCAGATGGAATCCATTCTCTTATTTGAAACGAGAGATCGAATCTTTGGCTGAAGTTGGTTTACCGCCAGCATCACGTTCGATGCTTCTCTTCGCCTCAGAAGCAAATGCCAACGAATTGTCTCGAATTGCGACTGGCCTAAGAAGCGCAATTGGTGATGGGAGACTTCCACAATCATTTCGATTCTTCAATGTTGACGACCGAAGAATATCTATATTTTTCTCTCAAAAAGAAAGTGGTGCGGTTCTCGAATTTTTTAGAGAACTTCAACGGAAACGATCAATTGCTGGTAAGAAGTTACTTAAAATCAGAGTTGACCCTTACCGCTTCGGCTAGAATTAGGGCATGTCCGTACAACCAATCCGACTCTTCGGGGATCCGGTTTTGACGACTCCTGCCTCGCCGGTGGTTACTTTTGATAAAGAACTGCGAAAATTGGTCAAGGATCTAACCGAAACAATGCAAGATGCACCAGGCGCGGGTCTGGCAGCGCCTCAGATTGGTGTGCCGTTGCGGGTATTTGTTTGGGATGTAGACGAAGAGTTGGGGCATCTGGTTAATCCAACTCTAGACCTATCCGACGAAATTCAAGAAGGCGAAGAAGGATGTTTGTCCTTTCCGGAGTTACGTTACAACACTCCTAGGGCTTTGCGTGCAGTGGCCAAAGGTTTCAATATGTTTGGTGACCCTGTCGTAATTGAGGGCACTGAATTTTTAGCGAGGGCGCTGCAACACGAAACCGATCATCTCGATGGGATTGTCTTTATCGATAGATTGCCAGAAGTAGAAAGAAAGAAGGCCATGAAGGATATTCGAGAGTCTGACTGGTTTGGATTATCTGGTTCTCCAATCATTAAGATCTCACCACATGCCACACGCGGCTTGAGTATTTAGAGTTTGCACAGATACATGAAGATTGTTCTTGCAGCCACCCCTAAGATTGCAATTCCATCGATAAATTCGCTATTAGCTCTCAAGCATGAAATTCAAATTGTTACTCAACCTGATCGCCCTGCCGGAAGAGGATTGTCGCTGCGAGAAACCGAGATAGCAAAGCAATACCCCCTCGCATTAAAACCAATTGATGAACCCGAGTTGCAAGATATCTTAAAAGGAAGTGAATTACTTATAACGATAGGTTACGGTCGAATTCTTAACCAGAGCACATTAAATATTCCGAAATATGGTGGAATCAATCTACATTTTTCACTTTTACCTAAGTGGCGTGGGGCAGCACCTGTGCAGAGAGCTATTGAAGCTGGAGATCCGATAACTGGAGTGACGGTATTCCAAATGGATGAAGGTATCGATACCGGTGACATTTGGATACAGGAGCAATTTGAGATACCGGATGAATTTTCAAGTATAGAACTTTTTGAAAGACTTGCAGATCTAGGAGCAGAGGCACTTGGCAAAGCCGTCAAAATGATTGCTGGAGGGGAGAAACCAATTCCACAGGTAGATGGACCGACATATGCCCCGAAGATTTCCAAATCTGAAACCCTTATAAATTGGCAAGAATCTGCGGCAGATATTGCGCGCAAAGTAAGAGCTTTTGCAGTTAATCCGGTAGCCCGAAGCGTTATTCGCGGAGAAGTTTTAAAGATCTCTAAAGTGAAAATAAGTGAAAATACCAATTCTCGGCTCGCTCCAGGGGAGTTATCAAGCACAGGATCTGTCGGGACCAGTAAAGGTGAAATCCAATTAATTGAATTAATTCCAGCGGGAAGAAGAGCCATGAGCTGCAATGATTGGTTAAATGGATTTCGTCCTAAGTCCGGTGAAAAATTTGACTAGAGCTCACTCAAATAATCGAAAAAGAAAAATAGATACGCCAAGGTTAATGGCCTATGAAATATTCCAAGAAGTCATACGAAAGGAAGGCTACTCAAATCTGCTGCTAAATCAAAGGTTATCCAAGAGCAACCTTGATACACGAGATAAATCCTTCGTTACAGAGCTTGTTTATGGAAGTATTCGACAGTTAGGTCGAAATGACTATATCGCAGCAAGATTCAGCGCCAAAGAATGGTCTCAGGTTGATTCAGGAATAGTTGACGTAGTTCGAATTGGCCTTTATCAATTATTCGACATGCGGGTTCCTTTACATGCTGCAGTTTCTAGTTCGGTTGATTTAGCTAAAGCGATCTTAGGGGAATCGAAAGCGTCGTACGTAAACGCAATTATGCGCAAAATTTCAACCATACCTCTTGATGGACATCTAGTAGAGGTTTCAGACGATTCGACCACCTCTCTTGCTATCAGGTACAGCCATCCTGAATGGATCATTAATGCTTATCGCGATCACATTTCGGACGTAGAAGAGTTAAAAACACTCTTGGATGTAAACAACACCCCGGTTTCTCCAACATTGGTGGCTTGGCCTTCTATAGCTACTCAAACTGATCTGGTAGATCTCGGTTGTACACCAACAAAATTCTCTAATTTTGGCGCTCATTTAAAAGGAATTCCGAGCGAATTTTCGCTGATAAGAGAGCGGCGCGTAGGAGTACAAGACGAGGGTTCTCAATTAGTTGCTTCAATATTTGCTGAGGCTGCAAAAGAGGATGAACCTTGGCTAGATTTATGTGCTGGACCAGGTGGTAAAGCCGCACTTTTGTCATATCTTTCAAAAAATCATCTGATCGCTAATGAAATTTCAGAGGTAAGAGCTGGATTAATAAGGAAAGTGGTCAGACCTGGAAGTATTGTAATAACAGGTGACGGCAGAGAACTTGGAAATTATCAGGAACTTTATCATTTCAAGTCAGTAATTGCCGATGTCCCTTGCACCGGTATTGGCGCGCTGAGAAGAAGACCTGAGATCAGATGGCGTCGTCAAACTAGTGACTTACCAAGACTTACAAAATTGCAATATGAGTTGGCGGAGAGTGCAATTACCAATCTACCCACCAACGGAATTTTTGGTTATGCAACATGCTCTCCGCACTTCGCAGAAACTCTTGCTCAATGTGCAACTTTTGAGAAGCGATTCCCGATTGAAAAACTGGATATCACTCCGTACCTACCCGCAGGAATCTCAGGTGCCTCACGAAACGGGTATATGCAACTTTGGCCCCATCGACACCAAACTGATGCGATGTTCCTAGCGCTGTATCGTAAGCGATAATGCCCATATGGGTCAGATACGTATAACACCAAGCATCCTCAATGCAGATCAAGATAATCTAGATATCGAGATAGGCAAGATTGCGAAGAGCGCTGATCTCTTGCATTTAGATATTATGGACAATAAGTTCGTACCAAACCTTACCTGGGATTTCGCGGCGGCCGAACGGATTATTCGAAATTCTCCAATTCCTGTAGATGCTCATTTGATGATCGAGGATCCCGATGTGCAAGCTATTTCCTATGCCGAAGTTGGTTGTGCAAGTGTGACAATTCACTATGAAGCAACTCTTAAGGCGAAGCAAACGTTGACTGCAATTAGACGAGCTGGTGCGCGGGCTGCAATTGCCATAAAACCACGAACTGATTTTTCAGTCTTGATCGACCTGAAAGACCACTTGGACATGGTATTGATCATGACAGTAGAACCGGGTTTTGGTGGGCAAAAATTCATGTCTGACATGATGGAGAAAGTAAGGTCCGCGCGTAATCTAATCGGTGATTCTGACATCTGGTTGCAAGTTGATGGTGGGATTACAGTAGATACTATTTCGATAGCAAAAGAGGCTGGCGCAGATACTTTTGTGGCTGGTAGCGCAGTGTTCAAAGCAGAGGATCCTGCAGATATGGTTCAGCGCTTAAGGAATATCGCCAGTGGCATGTAGCAATAAAGGCTAAAATTGCAGTGTGAAGAATTTTGAGCAATTATGGAATGAATTGGAACTTAAGGTTGCCAATCAGGTGAGTGGAAACACCAACAATTTGGTCGTAAGCGGGGTCCACGAGATCGGTAAAAAAGTGCTTGAGGAAGCTGGCGAGGTATGGCTAGCAGCCGAATACCAATCTAATCAGGATTTAGCTATTGAAATCTCTCAATTGATCTACCATCTGCAAGTAATCGCAATTGCTCGCGGACTAAAGCTCGTAGACATCTATCAGGAGCTTTGATGAAAATCGCCCTTCCAAATAAAGGTTCTTTGGCAGAGAGTAGTATCGAGATCCTGCGCGAAGCTGGTTATAAACAGAGAAGTGATTTACGAGATCTGGTGCTTTTTGACAATGAAAACAATATTGAATTTTATTATCTGCGCCCAAGGGATATTGCTTTATATGTGGGCAACGGTGAGCTAGATGCTGGCATCACTGGCTTGGATCTCTTGCTCGATTCTAAGGCAGATGCTGAAGTTGTCTTAAATCTTGGATTCGGCAAATCTGAGTTTAGGTTAGCAACTTTAAAAGGTAGAAATTGGAATTATCGGGATCTTTCAAGTAAGCGGATCGCAACTGCCTATCCTGGTTTGGTAGAGAATTTCTTGCAAAGAGAGAATATCGAAGCATCGGTTATCCGTTTGGATGGAGCAGTAGAGACATCCATTAAATTGGGGGTCGCAGATGCTATCGCAGATGTGGTTAGCTCGGGCAATACTCTGAGACAGGCTGGCTTAGAAATTTTTGGCGATGCGCTTCTCCAGTCAGAAGCCGTTCTAATCAAGCGAAATGGTGCTTATCAAGATCAGAGTAAAACTAAAGAATTAGAGACATTGCTTCGACGATTACAAGGCGTGGTAATTGCTAGGCAATATGTACTTCTCGATTACGATATTCGTAAAGAGCACCTAGCCCAAGCTTGTCTGTTAACGCCCGGCTTAGAATCACCAACAATTTCACCTCTTGCCAAGGAAGAATGGGTAGCGGTACGTGCGATGGTGCTTCGAAAAGAGACAAATAAGATTATGGACGAACTTTGGAATATTGGAGCCCGGGGGATCCTAGTTACAGATATACAGGCTTGCCGTCTTTGATTCTCTTGGTGATACCCATTAAATAAAGTTCACTCTTGCCGGTAGTCAACCGCTAAATCTACCTGGAGCTCTTCCGCAACTTGCTTTAGATCAGAGTCAATGGCCTTCTGATGAGCCTTATCCAAATTTATATATATAGCTAGAAAATATCGGTCTCGAATCTGCATACTTTCTTTATCTAGAATTGTTATCGTAAAGGCAGATAAGGTTTCCAAGATCTTTGACTCTATATGGTTGGCTTCAAGATTTGTTAGCGGTGCTGAAACCAAAATTAACCCGGTGTATCTATCCATTTTCAGATTTTATTCTAAGGTTGCGGTAATCTAACCAACCTATGATCCAAGTCGCC
>Ga0129336_10001319_pt1 | contig 14962 bp, 14 predicted proteins | sample CPB6_02_DNA_FD_96878 | JGI IMG/M metagenome (GOLD analysis project Ga0129336, IMG submission 96878) | Freshwater to marine salinity gradient microbial communities from Chesapeake Bay, USA - CPBay_Sum_0.6_0.2_DNA | ecosystem: Environmental > Aquatic > Marine > Coastal | place: USA: Chesapeake...
AGCAAAGAATAGAAAATTTCTTTTTTCATGATAAAATTTATTGATGCAGCAGTGATTCCAATATTGCTGTTACCTGTTTAGGGTCTGCCTTCCCCTTTGAATATTTTTTTACTTCTCCTACAAAAAGTCCAATAAGCCCTTTCTTGCCTTTCTTATACGCCATCACCTTATCCGGCATTGCATCCAATGCCTGTTTTGCCCAACCCTGCAGCTGATCTGCATCTGCATCCTGCGCCAAATCCAGCTGCTGGATCAATACCGTAGGACTCAACGCGAAATCAGCCACCATCATTGGTAATATTTTTTGCGCAGCCATGGAGAAATTGATGGTCCCCTCTGCAATGAGTATCAACAACTCATTCCAATGTGTTGCAGAAATATGGATGGAATTCCACTGCGCGGAAGACTGATTCAACAAAGATTTAAGCGGCCCGAGTAATATATTTGCTAATTGTTTTTTGTGAATGGTATGCCGTGCAACTTCTTCATACAAATCACATAACTCTTTCTCGTCAGTTAGCTGTTCTGCATCGTAGGAAGACAATCCGTATTCGTTGATGAACTTATTTGATAGCTCCGCAGGCAAGAGGGGAATTTGGTTTTTTAATTCACCAATATATTGTTCAGTAAATTGAAACGGTGCCAAATCGGGCTCTGGAAAATAACGGTAATCTTCCGCGTCCTCCTTTGTTCGTATTGAAAAAGTGATTCCTGTATCGGCATCGTAGCTTCTTGTTTCCTGGAGAATTGTTTCGCCTTTTTCAGACAATGCAGTGAGTCTCTCGATTTCAATTTCAACTGCATGTCGCAGGTGTTTGATGGAATTGAGGTTTTTAACTTCTACCCGGGTTCCCAAAGTTCTTGAACCCACCGGCCTTACTGAGATATTGGCATCGCAACGAAGGCTGCCCTCTTCCATATTTCCGTCACATACACCTATCCATCTAACGAGTTTCCGTATTTGAGTAAGATAAGCTGCTGCCTCTTCGGAGGAATGCATATCGGGCTCTGAAACAATTTCAATCAAAGGCATTCCAGCTCTGTTGAAATCCAATAAAGTAAGTGCATCATCCTGATCATGGATGCTTTTTCCTGCATCTTCTTCCAAATGGATCCTTGTCAGCTGAATATCCCTGGATCCGTTGGTTGTATTGATGTGTACAAGACCTCCCCTGCATATGGGTGTAGTATGTTGTGATATTTGAAATCCTTTGGGCAAATCGGCATAGAAATAATTCTTTCTGGCGAAGTAATTATTGGTTGAGATTTCACAACCACAGACCAATCCCATTTTAATAGCCAGTTCAACCGCTTTTTTATTCATTTTTGGCAAAGTGCCTGGGTGTCCCAATGTGATGGGACCAACATGCTGATTTGGAAGAGCATTGAAATTAGTTGCATCGCCAGAAAACAATTTACTGACAGTATTTAACTGGGCATGTACTTCTAATCCAATGACCGCTTCGTATTTACCCATGCAAAGTACTTTTAACTGCATCAATGGCGGTCATGAGTGCAGCAGCATCTTGCCCGCCAGCTATAGCCAAAGTTTTTTGTCCCCCGCCTCCGCCTTTGATGTATTTGGCAACTTCGTTTTTGATCAAGGCACTCGCATCAATACCGGATGATTGGTGGAGCATGTCGGCAATCCCCACTGCAACAGATGGCTTGCCCTCTATCATAGCACCAATGGCAACTACAGCATTGTCTTTTGAACTCCTCAATTCATTGCACAATTTCTTGAGTGCATCAACCGATGTCACATCCACTTTGGAACCCAGAAAACTTATTTGCTTGATGGACTCAAACTTGCCAATCAACTCATTTTTTAGGTAGCCCAACAATTTTGTGTCTGTTGAATCCAGTTGTTTTTTCAAGGAAGTGATTTCATCGGACTGATATTCGATCGCCCGGATGAGATCTTTCGGATGCTTGAGGGATGCTGCAATCAGTTTAAGCAATTGCTGCTGCTCTTGTATTTGTTGATCAACTGCATTTGAACATACTGCTTCTATTCTTCTCACACCCGCTGCTACACTTGATTCTGCAGTGATCAAACAAAATCCAAGCTCACCTGTACTGCCAACATGGGTGCCACCGCAGAGTTCAATGGAATAACTGGGGTCAATGGTCACGACCCTAACAGAATCGCCATACTTTTCACCAAATAAAGCCATGGCACCAAGTTTCAATGCCTCCTCTTTGGGCATCTCCCGAACAATTACCGGAATATTTGCTCTGATTTTTTGATTCACAGTGGCGGTTACCCTTTCGATTTCAGCTTCGGTCATTTTAGCAAAATGAGAGAAATCAAAGCGCATGCCCTGGTCATTGACCAAAGATCCTTTTTGTGCAACATGCGTTCCCAAAGTATGTCGCAATGCCGCATGCAACAAATGTGTAAGGGTATGGTGCCTGGTGATTTCTTTTCTTCTGTGCTCATCTACTTGAGCAGTAACAGATGCATTGACAACATCGGGCAGTGATTCTACTGTATGTATGATTAAATCATTTTCTTTTTTGGTATTGAGTACGTTTATTTCAGTAGTTCCCATTTTGATCCAACCGGTATCCCCTACTTGTCCGCCGCTTTCTGCATAGAAAGGAGTGTTTTCCAATACTACTTGAAAAGAAGATTGGCCTTTGGCCTCTACCTTTCTGTATTTCAAGAGTTTTGTCTCCTGAGATAATTTTTCATAGCCTACAAATGATGTCTTTCCATGCGTCAGCTTTGACACCTCAATCCAGTCACTTGTATCAACTACAGCAGCAGACTTGCTTCTGTTTTTCTGTACTTGCATTTCTTGTTCAAAACCAGATTCATCTACCAACATTCCTCTTTCTTGCGCAATCAATCTGGTCAGGTCAAAAGGGAATCCATAGGTATCGTACAATTCAAATGCTGCAGCACCTTGGATCAGGTTTTCTTTTGAGGATGCTTCAATGATATCATCGATTTTTTTCAATCCTTTTCCAAGTGTTCTCAAAAAAGTATCCTCCTCTTCCCTGACAACCTTGCTCACAAAAGAAAGCTGGGCATCGAGTTCCGGAAAAACATCTTTGAATTGATGGGCGAGTCCAGGCAACAATTGATAAAGCAATGGATCCTTTACATCAAGATAAGAATAGTAATACCTGACAGCCCTTCTGAGTATTCTACGAACTACATAGCCCGCTCCGGTGTTGGAGGGCAATTGTCCGTCGGCGATGGTGAAGGCAATCGCTCTGATATGGTCAGCCAATACCCTGAATGCAACATCTTGTTTGCTGTCACCTGCCGTATATTTTTTGCCTGATATTTTTTCAGTTTGCTCAATGGTTCCAGTGAAAATATCCGTTTCATAATTAGAATGCTTTCCTTGGAGCACCCTTACCAAACGCTCGAGTCCCATTCCGGTATCCACATGGGTCTCATCCAAAGGCTGTAGAGAACCATCCTTCATACGATTGAATTGTATGAAGACATTGTTCCAGATTTCAATTACCTGTGGATGATCTTTGTTCACCAACAGGTGCCCAGGCAATGCAGCACGTTCTTGATCTGAACGGCAATCAACATGGATTTCGCTGCAAGGTCCACAGGGACCTGTATCGCCCATCTCCCAGAAATTATCTTTCTTATTGCCAAAAACAATGTGTTCGTCGGGCAATAACTTTTTCCATACACCCAAAGCAATGGTGGATGGGGGAATGTTTTCTTTTTTATCTCCTTCGAAAACTGTTGCATACAACCTTGACTTGTCCATTTTAAACACCTCGGTCAGCAGTTCCCAACTCCACTCAATGGCCTCTTTCTTAAAATAATCTCCAAAACTCCAGTTGCCTAACATCTCAAACATGGTATGGTGATAGGTGTCAACACCAACCTCTTCCAGGTCATTGTGTTTTCCACTGACCCTCAGGCATTTTTGGGTATCCACTGCTCGCTTGAAAGGGGCTGTCTTGTTGCCGAGAAAATAGTCCTTGAACTGGTTCATCCCCGCATTGGTAAAAAGCAGGGTGGGATCGTCTTTTAAAACGATCGGGGCAGAGGGAACAACTTGATGCCCTTTGCTCACAAAAAAATCTAAAAACTTCTTTCTAATTTCTGCAGACGTCATTGCTTAACATGTTGGTGTGGAAGGGTCTAGGCACAATAGGCTATATTTGCGTCGACCCTAAGCAGCAAAAATACATCATTTCACAGATGGGCAGCTGATGAAGAAGATCAAATATTACTACAATACGCAGACCCTCAGGTATGAGAAACAGGTCACACCCCTCAGGGTAACCCTGTTGAGAATATTCGCGTTCATATCAACAGCCATTGTAACCGGGTTGATTTTTGTAGCCATTGCCTTTCGCTTCCTGGATTCCCCCAAGGAAAAAATGATGAAACTGCAATTGGACAGAGCTGAATACCTAAACAATGTATATGCTGACAAATACAGGGAACTTGATGAGCGCCTGCGTCAATTGGAAAAGCGTGACAATGAAGTTTACAGAACGGTATTTGAGGCAGAACCCCTTCCAGACAGTTCAAGAATCAGGCAATTGGAGAAAAGAAAAGAAATGCAAATGTTGGCCGGAATGGACAGCGAAGAATTGACAGAGGGAATTGCAAAAAAACTCAGTGGCATTTACAATAGAATCATCAGCCAGGAAAAATCCTACAAGGAAATTGAAAAAATGGTCAAAAACAAAGAAAGATTATTGGCCAGTACCCCAGCTATTCAACCACTGAGCAACAAGGATCTGGACAGGGTCAGTTCTGGATTTGGATACAGGATTGATCCGCTGTATAAAACAGTTAAATTTCATCCTGGACTCGACTTCACCGCCCCTCAGGGAACACCGGTATACGCGACAGCTGATGGCGTCATCAGAGTTGCGGGCAATCTTGGGAATGGATATGGCAATCACATCGTAATCGACCATGGCTATTCTTACAATACGCTCTATGGTCATTTATACAGACTGAAAGTCAAAAGGGGTCAGGCTGTAAAGAGAGGAGAGGTTATCGGCTATGTCGGCAATACAGGCAAATCAACGGGTCCCCATTTACATTACGAAGTCATCAAAGGCAGAAAACATTTAGACCCCATTTATTTCTTCTACAATGATCTCACACCAGAGCAATACCAACAGATCCTCAAATTGGCAGCATCCAGAAATCAGTCATTCGACTGATGAATTGTGCAAAACTCATGACCCGAAAAGATGATTTTGTCTTTAAATTCGTTGCATGCTTCATCAGCTAGACATATTTGGCGGAGAACCCATACCTCATTCGGAGAAAAAATCTGCGCGAGAAAAAAAAGAAAAGCCAGTACAAGCACCCGCTCCTGACCCCACTCCAGCTTTGAATACCGTTGAAGCCAAAAATACATTAGAGGAACCCACAACGACCGCATATACAGGAGCAGCATTCATAGATGTTCCAGACGACGAAGCGCTGTACAGTAAAATGTATTACCCCATCAGCGATGTTGCCAACATGTTCCATGTGAACATTTCCCTGATCAGGTTTTGGGAGAAAGAATTTGACATTTTGAAACCCAGAAAGAACAGAAAGGGCGATAGACTTTTCAGACCAGAAGATGTTAAGAATTTAAAATTGATTTATTTCCTGCTCAAAGAAAAACGTTATACCATAGAAGGAGCAAAGTCTTTTCTAAAGAAAGGAAAGAAAGTGAATGAGCAGTTTGAAACAATTGAATTGTTGAAGAACATCAAATCAATGCTACTTGAATTGAAAGCAGGTCTAGCCTGATCTACAACATCACTTCAATTTACCTGCAATTTTAATTTCCAGCTTTTCCAAGAGAGCCAGAACCTTCATGTTAAGTTTTTGCTTCACCATATTGTAGTCAGAAATGGAAACAGCATCGGTATAATATTCAATCGTTACAAGAAAAGATTCAAGCTTAACATCTGACAATAAAATAGATTTTTCTGTTATCTGAGAAAGAGACAATTCAGTGTTGAGTTCTTCTATCAATTGGGTGATCTGACCAAAGGAAGTATCCAGGTCCAGATTCAAATTCAACTCTCCCCTTCTCTTGTTTCTGAGTGAAAAATTATCAACGATGCTGTCAACCATCTGTTTATTGGGAATCGAAACATAGGTTGTATCATTTGTGCGTATTCTGGTACTTCTCAATCCAATCTTCTCTACTGTGCCCTGAATTTGCTGCACCTTCAAGAGATCTCCGACACGAAATGGACGATCAAAAAATATAATGAATGATGCTATCAAATTTTCCAAACTTTCTTTGGCTGCCAATGCAATGGCCGCACCCGCAAGACTTAATCCGGCCAATATTTTTGTAATGTCTTCATTCAATACAAACCGAATCATCACCAAAATACAGATGATGACCAATATCACTTTCAAGAATTCTCTGAAGAAAATAATCAGTTGGTCATCTGTTGTGTCCTCTGTTGTAGCAGCTCTTTTTTCAAGGATGATTGCCAGGTAATCAATGACCCTTAAGAGGGTATGGAAAAAGAAAAATATGAGTATACCAACAGCCAAGCGGTCAACCAGGACCTCTGAAGTGATTTTGAAAATATTGAAATGTAAAACAGCCGGAAATTGGAGACTGCTCATAGAAATATAAACAGCAAGAAATAAAATAAAATTTTCCAATGGAGCCAAGACCAAATTAAAAAACTCTTTTTCCTCAATTACCCTGCCCATGCGCCTGAAAACATAAAAAATCAATCGGGTTATATTTTTGCTGGCCCTCTTCTTCATTAACCATGCCAATGCAATGATTCCGATTACAACCAAATAATCTGAGATTGTATTGTCAAACAATGTACTGCTCAAAATTTCTTTCATGGTTACTGGTTTATGTGATACGAAAAAATTGAAATCCCTCTTGTGCCCAAGACATACACCATTTTAGGAGTAAAATAAGTCTGCCGGGCAGTTAAGGGTTGCTCGTTAATCAACCGACATATGACTTCATTTTTATCCGCACGCAGCATCCATGTTTCATGGTTATTGGAATACATCAAATCCTTTCCCAGTGATTGCAATGCTATTGCATTTGTTACTGGGATTTTTTCCTTGAACCCCCCGTAATAATCAAAAACATAGATGCCTTGCTTGGGATCCATCAGATAAAGATATCCTTGGTGTTCTATCAATTTCTGGGGGCTCAATTTTTCGGAGAAAACAAGGCGCAAATCAGTTGACTCAAAAGCAACAGTTCCATCCAGCCTGATTTTTTTAATTTTAGCATTCTGCTCATCAAAGATCCACAACTGATTGTCATAGCTCGGACAGATTGAATTGATTTGAAATAGGCCTGACTTTCGCAAATCAATTTTTTGAACCAATTGCATCATCCTGTCCAATATCAAAACAACATTGAAATTCTTAAAAAACAAATAAGTCTTCAGCGCATTTTGGGTGTGAATGGAATGGAGTTTTCCATATCGCCTCACTTCATTAAACCCAGCCAGTGAATCAATATTAGCGTTGTACTTTTTAAGTTGACCTCCAGTAGTGAGTAAATAAAGACTCCCCCCTTCATCCACATCAAATAAATCAAATGCTCCCTTGACTTCCTTTGTCAGTTGGAGCATCCATCTAAGCTCCTGAGACAAGGCCCCCGTATGGAAGAAAAAGGCAAAAAGGATGAAAATGAAATACCGGCTCATGAATGATACTTTAAAACCATCTGATCCCCATCAAAAACAGCGTATGAGTCATATTTTACCCAATCCCCTAAGTTGATATACCTGCTGGTTGTATTCAGTTCAACATCAATCGGAAGATGCCTGTGGCCGAAAATAAAAAAATCAACCTGGTCTTTGGCAAGGACGGATTTGCAATATTGAATGAGCCATTCCTTGTCCTCCCCTAAAAAATGATCTTCGGTATTGCCAGTGGCAATTCTACTTTTCCTGCTGAAATATTCAGCAATAGAAATTCCTACTGCAGGAGGAATCAAGCCAAATAGAAATTGACAAAATGGATTCCTGAAAACTGTCTTCAACAACTTGTATCCTTGGTCTCCTGGACCCAATCCGTCACCATGACCGATTATAAACTTCTTACCATTGAATTCATATGACCTTTCCTGAAAATAAACCGGGATGTTTAATTCTGATTCGAAATAGCCAGACATCCACATGTCATGATTGCCTACAAAAAAATGGACTGCAATACCTTTGTCAGTCAGCTCTGCCAGTTTTCCCAGTATTCTCACATATCCTTTTGGGACAACCTTTCTGTATTCAAACCAGAAATCAAACAAGTCACCCAATACAAAAACCATGCAGGCATCTTCCTTGATGGCATCGAGGAAAGCAACAATTCTTTTCTCCCTGGATAAACTGGTTTGTTGATCGGGTACGCCCAAGTGGAAATCGGATAGAAAATAAATTTTTTTGCCTTCTGGGACTTGCATCTTCAAATATACCGAGAAATGATCAGTGCATTGATGGATCAGCTGTCCAGTAAAAAACAGTAAACCTCTTTGGGACCGTGTACACCAACAACCAATGTTTTTTCGATGTCGGCTGTTCTGCTCGGACCTGTTGCAAATGAAATCATAGATGGCAACTGATCACCATACTTTTTTTGCAATATTTTCAATGCATCTTTTACGTCGAATACAAGCTGGCTTGACTTGGCAATACAAATATGGACAGGAGCATATACACTGGTTGTTCTACCAGATGAAACTGCACTGCTCAACACGATGGATCCAGTTCTTGCAACCAGCAATTCACATTTTGTAATAGAAGCATCGCTTTCAGCCAGTGGCTTTGTAGAGAATTGTTGAAACCCAAATGAATCAAAGGCAGAGCGGATGTTTTCATCTGTGCAATAGAGATCACTCCATTGCCGCTCAACCCTGAGGGCATTGATTTGATTGACCAGATCTTCTTCGTTGGCACAGATGGAAAATTTGCCCAGCAGGGCAGTGAATTTTTCTGCAAACAATACAGCCAGGTCTTCCCCTGCCTCTTCGAAATTGAATTCTACTTTATCCAATGCCGGATAGGGCTGATCAGTTGGCTGGGTAAGCGCTTTCCTGATATTCTTCAAAATACTTTCTTTTGAAGAAGATGATTCCATGATTATCTTTTCATCCAATCTACGCATGATAATTTACTCTGTTGTGGTGCTGGCAGGTTGATCAGACAAGGGCTCTTCATCAGCAAGAATTTTCTTTTCGCTGTAAGGGCGTTTTCCAATCAAGTCTTCGACGTCTTGTTGATGCAAAACTTCTCTGTTCAACAAGGCCAAGGCAATCTTTTCAACCTGTTCTTTTTTCTCGGTCAGCAATTGAAGGGTGCGTTGATATGCGTCTTCCACAAGTTTTCTGACTTCATCATCGATCAGCTTTCCGGTCTCTTCGCTGTATGGTTTGGTAAATGTATTCTCCTGTTGAGGATCATAGAAGCTGATGTTGCCCACTTTTTCGCTCATGCCATATACCGTAACCATTGCATATGACATCTTGGTTACCTGCTGTAAATCGTTCTGGGCACCGGTTGAGATCTTGCCAAAGAAAATCTCTTCACTTGCCCTGCCGCCCAAAGTCATGCACATTTGATCTGTGAGCTGCTCGGTATTGTAGAGGTATTGCTCTTTTGGTGTATACTGGGCATAGCCGAGTGCCGCTACACCTCTCGGGACGATGGTAACTTTCAGCAAAGGATATGCATGCTCAAGATACCAGCCGCACACTGCATGTCCTGCTTCATGGTAAGCAATGATTTTTTTCTCTTCGGGCAGGATGATCTTGTTTTTCTTTTCGAGTCCACCGATGACCCTGTCAATTGCATCCTGAAAGTCATCCATTTCTACCTGCTCTTTGCCTTTTCTTGCAGCGATCAGGGCAGCTTCGTTGCAAACATTGGCGATGTCTGCACCTGCAAATCCTGGAGTTTGCTCCGCAAGTTTATGTATATCAAGTTTGTTGGAATGTTTGATGGGTTTTAAATGCACATTGAAAATGGCTTGGCGTCCCTTTACATCTGGCTTGTCGATGCTGATCTGACGATCGAAACGACCTGGACGCAAGAGAGCGCTGTCCAGTACATCCGGGCGATTGGTCGCTGCCAAAATGATGATCCCGCTGTCGCCGCCAAATCCATCCATTTCAACCAACAACTGGTTCAAGGTATTTTCTCGCTCATCATTGCTCATCATCATGTTCTTGCCCCTGGCTCTACCAATGGCGTCGATTTCATCGATGAAGATGATGCAAGGTGCTTTCTCCCTTGCCTGTTTGAAAAGATCACGTACCCTGCTTGCACCAACACCCACAAAAAGTTCCACGAAATCTGAACCAGACATGGAGAAAAATGGCACCTGTGCTTCGCCTGCCATGGCTTTTGCCAACAAAGTTTTACCGGTACCAGGAGGACCCACCAGCAGTGCGCCTTTGGGAATCTTTCCACCCAATGCAGTATATTTTTTGGGATTTTTGAGGAAGTCGACAATTTCCATCACTTCCTGCTTTGCCTCATCCAATCCCGCCACATCAGTGAAGGTGATATTGACCTTGGTTCCCTTATCAAAAAGTTGTGCCTTTGATTTTCCAATGCTGAAAATACCTCCACCGCCGCCGCCACCGCCGCCGCCTCCCATTTTACGCATCATCAATATCATGAGCACACCAAACATCAGAATGGGGAACAAGAAATTTACCAGTGGCCCAAAAAATTCAGGATCAGTAACAGGTTCAACCGGCACTTCTCTCACTTCTGGATGTTCTGAAAAATATTTACTAAGGTTTTCCTGGTAATCATCAATTTTGGAATAGCTGAATTGAAAATGTGGACCTTTGGATGTTTTTGCATACACCAATTTATCCCCCAACAAATCTTTGTAAGTCTTTTTCTCCAAGCTGTCACGAATGATGTAAACCCTAACCTGGTCTTTGTTCTTAACTGGTTCTAATTTTGCAACATCATTTTGACTCAGCATTTTTTGCTTGAATTCCATTTCACTGATGTTTCTTGCATCAGGACTTACACCGCGCATCACTTGATAACCTATCAGCACCACTGCAGCTATTACATAGATCCAATAGAAGCTGAATGATGGCCCCTTGGAAGAACCCCCTTCTCCGCCCTGATCTTTTCTCTTAAACGGGTTCATGGAACCTCCCCTCTTTTCTCTGTTGCTTGAATCGTTGTTCATGATGAATGCTTGTTCTTTTTCTTGATAGATTTAAATGCAGGTGGTTGCGGCAATGAAGCAGGTTCTTCCAAATCAATTTCAACCCCATCATTCCACATATCTTCCAATTTGTAAAACTTTCTGGTTTCAGTTAAAAAAACATGAACGACTACATTGACATAATCGATCAAAACCCACTGACTGGCCTTTTGCCCTTCGTGCCTGTATGGTAATTCCCCCAGATCCTTTTTTACTTTTACCTCTACCCAGTCAGCTATTGCTTTTACCTGCACTGTTGAAGTTGCTTCACATACTATGAAAAAATCAGAAACTGCTTCTGAAATTTTTCTCAAGTCCAACAAAACGATGTGTTCCCCTTTTCTGTCCTGAATGGCAGCAGTGATGACCTTCAGAATTTTACTGTTTTTTGTTAACCTGGAAATTTTCTTTGGTGGTACGGTTCCCTCTGATCTTGATGCCAAACGTTGTTTTTTTAAGTTTTCGTTGAGTAACTTGCCAAAATTAAGGATAATTTCCCTCCTTAAGCTGCCAACAAAATGATTGGAAAGCCCCTCATCATATTATCAACAGTAGACAGTACCAATAACCATGCCATGCGGCTGATCCGTGAAGGAAAGGCAGCAGATGGAATGGTTGTTTTTGCATTGGAACAATCACAAGGAAAGGGCCAAAGAGGCAAAAACTGGCTAAGTCAGTCTGGTAAAAACATCATGATGAGTACTTTGTTCAATGGAAGTCGATTTTCAATCGGAAATCCATTCCCCCTCTCTGCAACGATTGCACTGGCATGTTATGATTTTTTTAGCAAATATGCGGGAGATGAAACTAGCATCAAGTGGCCAAATGATCTGTACTGGCGTGACAGAAAGGCAGGGGGCGTTTTGATTGAGAATACGGTGAAGGAAGGAGCCTGGGAATGGATTGTTGCGGGAACAGGCATCAACATCAATCAGGTTGATTTCAATGAACTGGACGCGAAAGCCGTTTCACTGAAGCAAATCACTGGCAAGGAATTTGATCCCCTTCAACTTTCTTCTGAACTTCTTTCACATCTTGAAAAAAGAATAGAATTTCTAGAGGCTGAAGGCGCGCAACAGGTGATTGCGGCATACAATCAATTGCTGTATAAAAAAGGCGAGGAAGCAACATTTAGAAAAAAACAAATTGTATTCAAGGCCTTCGTTCGTCAAGTCAGCATGAAGGGTGAACTGGAAATTGAACATGACATGGTAGAGGCCATACAACATGGCGAAGCAGAGTGGGTATTATAATCCGAATCCCTCTGCAATCTCCTTGGAATGTTCCTTTACCTTGGGCTTTGAAATAATTTTTACAATGACGCCGTTTTCGTCAATCAGGAAAGTTGTTCTGAAAACCCCCATGTACTTGTTGCCGTAGAGTTGCTTCTCCCCCCAAACACCAAATTTTTCAACAAGCTTTTTATCAGTATCCGCAATGATGCGAAAGGTAAGTTTGTGTTTGGCAATGAATTTTGTGTGAGATTTTTCATCGTCCGGACTCACACCAATGACTTCAATCCCCTTTTTTGCCAAAGCTTTGAATCCATCTCTCAAATTACAGGCCTGCACCGTACAGGTACTGGTATCGTCTTTGGGATAAAAATACAAAGCCAATTTTTTTCCCTTGAATTCCGAAAGCTTGATGGTTGCACCGTCCTGATCTTTTGCAGTGAAAGATGGTGCTTTTTTACCTTCTGTTAAGTTCATATACTAAAGTCTTTTAAATGGAAGCTTTGATACAATTTTGTTTCCTGCTTCATCCACAACAACAACGGTTAATAAATGTTCACCCGCAGGCAGGTGATCGTCTGCTCTATAAAAATATGTTGAACCGCTTGGCTTGAACATAAGCCATTGGCCGTCACACCTTGCATCGAAGGACTTGATTGATTTGTAATTATCCGAAACAGTGATGGAAAGCAGGTCCCCTTTTTTAACCACAGCACCCTGCTGTATATTGAATTGCAGAACGGGAGGCAGACGATCTTCGACCAGCTGAAATGAACCGAGCTCTCTGAACATTGCTGAAAATCCATTGACATCCATTACTGCCTTCTTGACTTCTGTTTTATTTTTGAAGGATTTTTTGATCAGCACTTTTGAAGTATCAATGAAGGCACTGGAGGAGTGTATACTCAATTTGAAATAATTGTTCAATGGAATGTACTGGGGTTGTACCTGATAGGACATGGATTTCTCTGACTCATTTGTTGCAGCCAATGAAAGAACATTCATACGAAATGAATCAAACAATGCATCTGCAGGAAATTCAAACCTGATGCCATCTTTTTCATAGATATTTTTTTTGCTATGCAAAATGGGATGACCTGGCATTGCCTGTTTTATCGGTGCTTCATTTTTTTTAACACGGAAAGAAACTACTGACTTATTTTGATGCGCATCTAAAACCTGTACTTCATATTGCACATATTTGTTGGCATTCAACAAAAAGGATTTACCAGGTAATGAAAAATAAATTTGCTCTTGAAAAAATTTTGGTCGGTGCAGCAATTGAATATAGCTGCCTCCTTTGAATCTGTGCACATAATCAATATGCCCGTTTTGATTCCTTGTAAAATCGTAAGAAATATTTTCAAGTGTAAATCCGGCAATTTTTTGTTCACCCTGCATCAATACAGCTTGGTATATACCATTTGAATTGGGAACCCCATCTGTACGGTCGTTTGCCACAATGCCGACCATCACTTTCTCAAAAGGCAATTCAATGGGTCGAGCCGGAATGTAAATACCCCCTTTTTTAACAAGGTTCACCAATACAGGATGCTGTTCATAGACAGATTTTTCATAATCATAAAATGCCAATTGCTTTGGATCTGGGGCTGTATGATCTGCTATGGATATCCCATTGGTAAGTGGATTCAGGCAGTGCTCGGTTTTGGTGTCTCTCAGCTCAAAATGGAGATGCGGACCTTCCGACGAACCCGTATTTCCACTGTAACCGATCAATTGTCCTCTTTTGACATTGAAGAGGCCGCTTGGAACTGGCAAATCAATCTTCCACGACTCCTGCTCATATTGCTTTTTTTCAAGATATGTTTCCACTGCAGGAAGAAACCTGTTCATGTGGGCATATACAGTGGTTGTTCCATTGGGGTGATTGATATAAATCGCCCTTCCAAAGCCACCCTCCTCAATTTTGATTCTTGCAATATATCCATCTGCTGGAGCGCGCAAGGGCAAATTCTCTTTTGCATCTGTGCTGAGATCCAATCCCATGTGAAAATGATTCGGACGCATTTCCCCAAAATTGGCGTTCAGTCTGGGTTTGATGGATAGCGGATATACAAGCCCATCCCCCTGTTTAAATGACTGAGCATTTGTGAACAAAGCGGCAACCAAGCTGAAGATGAGCTGGAAAAATGGCTTAGGCATGATGCAAATCTACCTTACAACAATTCTTTTAAAAAAAATTTACTTCAATAGACAACTTTTTTAGCTGTTTAATTGTCTATTTTAAATAACATGAAAATCTTCTTTCAATTTTTAACTTCTATTTGGCACCACGTTGTAAAAGGTAAGGGCATGAGCAAACGCGCACACCAAGGTACTCATACTGATGCCATTGGTTTTCCCCATCTATCCCAAAAGGATATGTTGGAGGACTATGAAATGGCGGCCTATCATTCGCAAGCCTAATTACCCACCACATTTCAACATTCAATCGAATCTGCTTTTCTTTCTGAATTTTTCCGTCGAAAAATAACCATCAAATCTTACCTTTGCCCCCCGGGTACGTCCCGGTTTTTTTGTGTCCCTACAAATATAA
>Ga0129336_10001320_pt1 | contig 14960 bp, 14 predicted proteins | sample CPB6_02_DNA_FD_96878 | JGI IMG/M metagenome (GOLD analysis project Ga0129336, IMG submission 96878) | Freshwater to marine salinity gradient microbial communities from Chesapeake Bay, USA - CPBay_Sum_0.6_0.2_DNA | ecosystem: Environmental > Aquatic > Marine > Coastal | place: USA: Chesapeake...
CCTGCCAAGGGCACGGCTGATTAGCCACCTACGGAAGGGATAACCGCTGAAAGCATCTAAGCGGGAAGCCCGTTCCAAGATGAGCTCACCCATGCAGTCAATGCAGTAAGGCCCGTGGCGAGACCACCACGTTGATAGGCCGGAAGTGTACAGATGGCAACATCTTCAGCTGACCGGTACTAATCGGCCGAGGGCTTGGTTATTTATGCTCGTGCTTGCTCTGGAGTCCTTGAGGTGCGCGTTTGCGCAGCACTCATGACAACCGATTTCTGGTGGCCATAGCGGCGGGGTCACACCCGTTCCCATTCCGAACACGGAAGTTAAGCCTGCCAGCGCCGATGGTACTTGGGGGTAGACCCCCTGGGAGAGTAGGTCGCCGCCAGAATTGATCGAAAGCGAAAGCCCCGGCCACATGGTCGGGGCTTTCGTGCTTTTACGGCTTAGCCTGTAGCAAATGCCCCAAGGTCCCGAACGTCGCGATCGGGGGCCTCGCAAGGGTGGACCACGGGGCGGAGGCTCTCGAAGTGGCGGACCGCGTCAAGGCGGTCCCCGACAATTCTCGGACAATCCCAACAGTGGTCCACGTCGTCCGCGCCGCGAAGATGAGAGCTCGGATCGACGACCGCGGCAAGAAGGTGATCGTCCGTATCGCCCCCGTGGTGAAGGCGAGCGGTCGGGACGACCGCGGAGAGATGGTGAGCGTCCGTCACGGCCGCGTCGAGACGGAGAACGTTCTGGCCGCCCGCAGGGTCAGGGCGATCGTCCGTTTCGCCCCCGTGGTGAAGGTGATCGTCCGTTTCGCCCCCGTGGTGAAGGTGATCGTCCGTTTCGCCCCCGTGGTGAAGGCGAGCGGTCGGGACGACCGCGGAGAGATGGTGAGCGGCCATCAAGACCGCGTCGGGAAGGAGCTGGGGAAATCCGTCGCCGTAGCGAAGGTGATCGCGGCCCAAGTAGGCGAAGCTTTGGTGAACGTTCTGGTGAGCGGTCGGCGCGACCACGGCGAGAATTTGATCGCTCGGCTCGACCGCGTCGAGATGGTGATCGTCCGGAACGCCCACTCACCGACGCGCAGCGTCGCGCTGACGAGATTCGTCGCACCAAGGGTGGCCGCAAGTACAAGCGCGGCGAAGTTCCCTATGAGCGCCCAAGTGAAGAGCGATGGATCGATGAGGGTCCAGTCCGTCCACGAAAGTCCTCGAAGCGAAGTGAGCAGGAGCCAGTTCGCCAGCGCACTGGTGAAGCAATGGAGACGGTCAATTCGCGTGCGCTTGGTCCGCTCTCCGCTGCACTCGGGGAGCGTGACGGACTTCGTCAGGCTCGCCGCTTAGCCAAAGCGCTCGAAGCCTTTCAGGCTGAGCGATGGAAGGACGCCAAACAGATCCTCGGTCCGATTGCGGCCGATGCGCCAGAAGTGGCGATGGTGCGAGAGTTGCTCGGTCTGTCGCTGTACCGCATGGGTGACTGGCTGAAGGCTGCAGATCATCTTGAAGCTGCGCGTCACCTAGACCGCGCGCAGATGATCGTCCATCCCGTGCTTGCCGATTGTTATCGTGCGCTTGGTCGACACGAACAAGTGGACGCAGTATGGGCGGAGTTGCGTGACGCTTCGCCGGATGCAGCGACCGTTTCCGAGGGAAGAATCGTTGCTGCCAACAGCTTGGCAGAGCGGGGCAACATTCAGTCGGCCATTCGACTCATGGAGAAGGCGTCGAAAGAGCCCTCTCGACCGCAGGAGCATCATCTGCGCACGTGGTACGCCCTCGCGGATCTGTACGACAAAGCGGGAGATCCGATCAAGGCCCGCAATATGTTCCAGCTAGTCAAGCGATACGACAAGTCGTTTTACGACATTGACGATCGTTTGCGCGACCTCGGTCGCTGATCATGCATCGATTTCGCGCAGCACCAAGCCGGTTCGCAGCTTCGGTGTGAAGAACGTGGATTTCGGTGGCATCAACAGACCTTCGTGGGCCGTTCGCTGAATCTCCGCAACGGACACGGGTTTGATGAACACTGCGGCAGCGGCTCGCTCGTTGTTCAGCTCGTGCATGACCTCGTGATAACCGTGCTGATAGGCGACATCGTGCTCGAATCCCTGCAATGCATGTTCCAAACGAGCACTGTCGAGGTCGCGCACTCCATCAAAACGACCAGGCTTGGGAGTCATCCAGGTCACGTTGCCATTCATGTCAACGAGTGCGAGTGCGTCGCGACGATCGATTTCGGTGAGCACCTGCGGGTTAGCAGAACCACCTTCGGCCATGTCGAAGGACTTCTCAAGGTGAGCCTTCAGCTCAGAGAAGTTGACTGCTCGGTAGAGGCGATGGATCGCTTGCACGCTGAGCTGATCGGATACCAATTCGTTCACATAAGTGAGTGTCAACTCGCTTTCGGGGAGCACGCCCGATGCTCTGCATTCGTCGCGGTACGTACGACTGATTGCGTAACGATGATGCCCGTCGGCGATCACCACTGGTTGAGCCGAGATCAGGCTCGAAATTGCTGCGAGACGCTCGGGATCCACGATGCGTTCCACGATGTGGGTAACACCGGTCTCGTCGGTGAAACGACCTACCTCCTCGCCGGGTAACGAGAGGGCATCGGTCAATCCCTCGGCGAGTGAGAGGCCCCAAACGGGAGACAAATTGGCACGCGTGGCACGCGTGAGTTGTAAACGGTCGGTCTTTGCCTTTGGTGTGGTGCGCTCGTGCGGAAGTACTCCGCCTGCCCCTTCGTCGCGAACTTCTAGCGCGCCAAGCACCCCAACGGTCCGACGCTGTCTGCCCAGCGCGTCGATGAACTCCATCCGGTACAAGGTGAAGGAGGGTTTGTCGTCGCGAACCATGACTCCATCGTGAATCCAGCGGGCAAGCACTGATGCCGCAACCTCATAGCGATCGTGTTCGTCGCCGATCGGCATGTCGACATGGACAATGTTGACTTCGTGGTGCAAACCCAATCGTTCTCGATCGTGCTCACTCAACACGTCATAAGGCGGAGCGCACACGTCGCCCAAGGGAAGGCGCGATGAGTAACGCAGGGCGCGGAAGGGTTCAAATCGAGGCACAATGACAGTGTGCCAGTCAGATCACCAGTTCTTCTAGACGTGGACGGAGTCGTGTGGCTGATGCAGCGACCCCTGCCCGGAGCCGTCGCTGCCATCTCGCGCCTCGATGACGCTGGCGTGCCAGTTGCCTTCGTCACGAACAACTCCTACCGCTCGGTTGCCGAGCAGGAGTCTGCATTGGAACAGATTGGGGTGCGAGCCCGCGGGCGAGTTCTCACGTCGTCTTTGGCTGCTGCCGAAGTGGTCGGCGCCGGCAGCCGAGTGTTGGTGGGCGGAGGCCCCGGCGTCGTGGACGCCTTGGCCCGAAAAGTGGATGGGGAGATTGTGCTCGTCGAAAATGGTCCCACTGGGCAGTTCGATCACGTGGTCGTCGGTTTCCATCGCCATTTCGACTTTTATGGTCTGCACGCGTTGTCGAGCGCCATTCGCAGCGGAGCGACGTTCGTTGCAACCAATGACGACGCCACATATCCCACTCCCGACGGACCGATCCCCGGTGGTGGGTCGATCGTTGCGGCAGTCGCCACGGCTTCCGGTGTCCAGCCCATTATCGCGGGTAAGCCCCATCTCCCGATGGCTCAATTGGTGCGATCACACTTCGGGCAACACGACATGTCGACATCCTGGATGGTGGGCGATCGGGTGTCGACCGATGGAGCCTTTGCTCGTCTGCTTGGGTGTCGCTTTGCGCGCGTTCGATCGAACGTGAGTGAGGCCAATGGCAAGGTTCCCGTGACCATGGAACGCGACACACTGGCCGATGTCGTGGATGAGATCCTTCGCGGATGAGAAGAGCCAAGCTCGACGCGGTACTTGTTGCTCGCGGTCTCGCTGAAACCGTTGATGACGCGCGTCGGCTCATCGATCTCGATCGGGTACTCGTGAATGGCGCCGTGGCAAACAACCCGAATCGGCTGGTGGCCGAGGCCGATCAATTGCTGATCGTCCAGCCGTCGCGGTTCGTTTCGCGTGGCGGGGAGAAGCTCGACCACGCATTGGCAACGTGGTCTATCGATGTGACCGATCTCGTGGCAGTCGACTTGGGCTCGTCGACCGGCGGTTTCACCGACTGTCTTCTCCAACGTGGATGTCGACAGGTCATTGCAGTTGATGTCGGGGAGAACCTGTTGCACGAGCGTCTCGCCGGTGACGCGCGGGTGACGGTGATGGCTGGTGTGAACGTAAAGGACGTGGAGCGACTGCCGGAGTCGGTGGCCGACATCGTGGTCGTTGACTTGTCTTTCATTTCCGCAACTTCGGCGATTCCCGCCGTCACCAGAGTGATGCGCGAGAGTGCTGATGTAGTGGTGCTCGTGAAACCACAGTTCGAGGCCACCAAGGCCGAGGCAGACCGCTTCGGAGGTGTGATCAGCGACCAGGGAATTCGAGAGCGAACGGTGCGAGAAGTAGTGACCACGTTCCAGCAGGCAGGCCTCGGCGAGCGCACGACTATCAAGTCGCCGATCCATGGACAGAAGGGAAACATCGAGTACTTGACCTGGTTCCACAAGGGGCCCGCAAGACCCTCTGATTAGTGTGATGCCATGACCAAGTTCTATGTCTTGGGCCACCACGATCGCCCCGAGGTTCCCGAACTCGTTAATGCGCTCGTTCGTTGGGCTGAAGGCGGGGGGCATGAGGTGTGGATGTCGCCGAGTGACGCTGCGGCTCATGGACTCAAAGGACTAGCAAGCGAACGTCCGGCCGGAGAAGCAAACCTGGTGCTTGCGTTGGGTGGTGACGGCACCGTTTTGCGCGCCGTTCAAACACTTGATGGCAAGGCAGTGCCGATCATGGCCGTCAACGTAGGGACGCTCGGTTATCTGACCGAGGTCGTTCCGGACGAACTCGTCAAGCGGATCGTCAAGTGGATGACGGGCACGGAAGGCAAGGACTTCGTCCTCGATCGGCGAATGATGGTTCGCGCTGTCCTTGCGGAACGTGAAGGTCGGCCAGCGATCTCGTGGCGCGCATTGAACGAGGTGGTGCTTGAGAAACAAACGTCGGGCCACACCATTTGGCTCGATCTCTCGATCAACGGTGAGTCCTTTGCTCGCTACTCGGCGGACGGACTCATCGTCGCCACGCCGACGGGCAGCACCGCATACTCACTTTCGGCGCGTGGACCACTCGTTTCACCACGCCATCGGGCAATTCTTGTGACACCGGTCTCTCCACACATGCTGTTCGACCGCTCGATGGTTCTTGACGCGTCTGAATCGGTACACATCCGCGTCGTGGGTACGCGTCCAGTCGATGTCGCGATTGACGGCAGAAAGGTGGCGAGTCTCACCGAGCACGATGAGGTGACGTTCGGACAGGACGAATCCGATGCGGTGTTCGTTCGTTTTCAGACACCTCATTTCCATTCGATCGTGCGTCAGAAATTGGGCCTCGGCGACAACTGATGCTCCAGGAGCTTCGCATCCAAAACCTCGGTGTGATCGAAGAGGTCAATTTGGTGTTGGAAGGCGGTCTCATCGCATTGACTGGTGAAACGGGTGCAGGAAAGACGATGGTGGTCGAAGCGATTTCGCTGTTGGTGGGAGAGCGTGCCGACTCCACGGTGATTCGGTCGGGCGCCACCGAAGCATCGGTAGAGGGCCGTTTCGTCTTGGGCGACGAAGAGATGATCATCACCCGGGTCGTACCTCAAGATGGCCGGTCTCGGGCGTATATCAACGGCCGGTTGGCCACCGTGACTCAGTTGTCCGAGGTTGGAGCCAAATTGGTGGATCTCCACGGTCAACACGCTCATCAGTCGTTACTGGGAGCCGCGGAACAGCGCGCTGCCGTTGACGCCTTTGGGCAGATCGATCTCTCTGCTCTGGAGCAGGCTCGCCATCGTGTGACGGAGATCGACGCCGCCTTGGCCACGTTTGGCGGAGACGAACGGCAGCGAGCGCGCGAAATCGACTTGCTGTCGTTCCAGGTGGAGGAGATCGAAGCAGCCGCGATTCAGTCGCCCAGTGAAGACGAGCAATTGCGTCAAGAAGAGGAGATGCTCGCGAACGCCAACCAACTCCGAGAAGCGTTGTGGTCGGCGACCACCGTCTTGACTGATGAAGAAGGTGCGGCGGATCGCGTGGGTGAGGCAATGTCTCGTCTTGGTGGTCGGGATGCTTTCGACGGTTTTGTGAACAGGCTCCGTGCTCTGCAGAATGAGGTCGGTGATCTCTCTTCTGAACTTCGTTCGATGGCAGAAGATGTCGAGGAGAATCCGGAACGACTGAACGAGGTTCGCCTTCGACTGAACCTGTTGTCCGAGATCAAGCGCAAGTACGGCGATCAACTGACCGAGGTGATCGAGTACCTGGGCGTTACCCGTCAACGTTTGGCCGAGCTTGTCGGGTACGAGGAGCGGGCAGCTCGTCTGGAAGAGGAGCGAACTGTTGCACTAGCCGAACTGGCGCGTGAGCAAGCCCTCATCTTGGAGAAGAGGAAGTCGGTAGCTGCACCACTAGCAAGTGCCACGGAGAAGCATCTGCGCAAGCTGGCCATGCCCAATGCCACCGTGGCGATCGATGTCCAGGGCGAGGCGGGTGAACAGGTGACGTTCCTCCTATCCGCCAATCCGGGGAGCCACCCACTTCCCTTGACGAAGGTGGCCTCAGGTGGCGAGTTGGCTCGAACGATGTTGGCTTTACGTATGGTGTTGACCAGCGGGCCATCGACCTTGGTGTTCGACGAAGTAGACGCGGGAATCGGCGGCGAGGCTGCGGTGGCCGTTGGTGCTGCGCTGGGGGAGATCGCCGAGCGCCACCAGGTGCTGGTAGTCACCCACCTCGCCCAGGTCGCCGCAAATGCCCAGCAGCACTTAAGTGTCCACAAATCCGTCCGCAAGGGAGCCACGTTCGCTGGGGTGTCAGCACTTGCTGGGACGGATCGGGTGGGTGAGATCGCTCGAATGCTGTCGGGAGCCACGGATGATCCTGCGGCGATCGCCCACTCCACGTCGCTCCTCGAGGCTCGCCGTAAGGGGAAACAAGCCGCACGCTGAGGCACGGTTATGCTGTTCTTCCGTCGTAGGGCGGAAAGCGTTTCCGCCCGGAAAGGGCGGAGGGCGAATGCCAAAGCACATATTCGTGACTGGTGGCGTGGCAAGTTCCCTCGGCAAAGGTCTGACCGCATCTTCGCTAGGTCGTCTCCTGAAGATGCGTGGTTTGCGCGTCACGATGCAAAAGCTCGATCCCTATATCAATGTCGATCCGGGAACAATGAATCCGTTCGAGCATGGTGAAGTGTTCGTCACTGATGACGGCGGTGAAACCGATCTTGACCTCGGTCACTACGAGCGATTCATTGACGAAAGTCTGACTCGAGCGTCTAATGCAACCACAGGAAGCATCTATCAGGCCGTGCTGGCCGCGGAGCGTCGGGGTGACTACCTGGGTCGCACGGTGCAGGTCATTCCCCATGTGACGGATGAGATCAAGCGTCGCATTCAACGCTTGGCAACCGATGATGTGGATGTGGTCATCACCGAGGTGGGTGGAACAGTCGGCGACATCGAGATTCTCCCGTTCCTCGAAGCGATTCGACAATTCCGCAACGAAGTTGGTCGCGACAACGTCTGTTACGTGCACGTCACGCTGGTTCCCTTCATTGGACCAAGCGGTGAGCAGAAGACTAAACCCACGCAACACTCGGTCACCGAATTGCGTAGTCGCGGCATTCAGCCCGACGTGATCGTGTGTCGAAGCGACGAGCCGGTGAGCGACCAACTCAAGCGGAAGATCTCGAATCAGTGCGACGTCGATCATCGCAACGTGATCAATGCTGCCGACGTGCGTAACATCTACGAGCTTCCATTGATCCTTCACGAAGAAGGGCTTGACTCACGGATTTGTGACGTCTTGCGCATCGAAGCAGAGATCGACCTGCGACCATGGCGCGAATTGGTCGCGCGGGTCGAAGCTTCGACCGCTCCCGTGCGCATCGGCTTGATCGGCAAATACGTCGAACTGCAGGACGCCTATCTGTCGGTGGTCGAGAGTCTCAAGCACGCCGGCTTCCATCACGCGGCCAAGGTGGAGATCGTCTGGATCCAGGCCGAAAATGTCGAAGGTCTGCTCGCTGAAGGTCGCCTGGCGGATCTCGACGGCATCGTGATTCCTGGCGGATTCGGTCCCCGTGGCATCGAGGGCAAGATCAGGGCGGCAGAGATCGCCCGTGAAGAGGGTGTGCCGTGCCTCGGCCTTTGCCTCGGCATGCAGGTCATGACGATCGAGTTCGCTCGCCATGTGCTCGGCCTCACCGATGCGAATTCGACGGAGTTCGATCTCTCCACCCAGAACCCGGTGATCGACTTGATGATCGATCAGCGCGAAGTTACCGACATGGGTGGAACCATGCGACTTGGCGCGTACTACGCGGTGCTCGAGCCGGGTACGAAGGTGGCTGCCGCGTACGGCGAGCCCGTGGTGTCCGAGCGTCACCGTCACCGCTACGAGTTCAACTCACAGTTCCGCACACGCTTCGAGGAAAAGGGCTTTCTTTGCAGCGGAACTTCACCCGACAAGCGATTGGTGGAGTTCATCGAATTGCGCGACCATCCGTTCTGGGTCGGCACTCAGGCGCATCCTGAGTTCAAGAGTCGTCCAGATCGGCCGCATCCGCTGTTCCGCGATTTCATCGGGGCAGCGTTGCAGCGTCGCAGCAAGCGCGTCCCGTTGGCCGAAACGCAAACGTCGGTTTCATCGACCCGCGGCTGAGTGACATGAGGCCGTTCGAGGCCGGGGAGCGACGCACGCTCCATGAGTGGGCAGCGTGGCGGTTGGTCGAGCGTGAATTCTGTGATCCCGAGGGCAATGGCTTTTCCCGCACGTTTGTTGATTCACCGGGTGTGGTGGCGATTGCCGCGGTGGATGGCGATCGGCAATTGGTGATGGTGCGCCAGTACCGGCCAGCACTTGACATGGTGCTGTGGGAAATTCCCGCCGGCATGCGCGATGTGGAGGGCGAGACGCCGCTCGATTGTGCGAAGCGAGAGCTGCGTGAGGAGACGGGTTATGTCGGTTCTACTTGGCGTCAAATTGGTCAAGTAGCCCAGTCGCCCGGTACCAGCAACTCGGTGGCGGAGTTGTACCTGGCCAGTGATCTGCAGCGAGGCGAGGCGTCCCCGCAAGGCCCCGAGGAGATGTCGTCATCGATCCATCTGGTTGACCTGGACGAGGCGGTGCGCATGGTGGAACGTGGCGAGGTGATCAACTCGCTGGCGATCATCGGAATCCTGCGTGCCGTCTCGATGGTTGCATGACGGAGATCAACTCTCTCGACCGATTCCTCGGTTGGCTTGCAGTCGAACAAGGACGCAGTGAGCGAACGATCATTGCCTATCGATCGGATCTAGTCGGATACGGGAAATTCCTCTCTGAGACGGATGTCTCGATGGAGCGGGCCACGGTCGCCGACATCGAGCGGTTCGTCTCCAGACAACGAAGCGGGGGTAAGTCTCCGAAGAGCGTGGCCAGGGCAATTGCCACTCTGCGAGTGTTTCATCGATTCCTCGTTGAAGAAGGCGTGCGCATCGACGACCCGATGTCGATGATCGAAGGTGTCGCAGTGCCGAAGGGTATCCCGAAGGCGCTCTCTCAAGATGACGTGATCCGCCTGTTGGAAAGCGTTACAGGCGTCGACGCGTTGGCCATACGTGATCAGGCGCTTCTTGAGTTTCTCTACGGAACGGGAGCGCGAATCTCCGAAGCGTGTGGACTTCGTCTCTCCGACCTGGACATGGAGAACTCGCTCGTCCGATTGTTCGGTAAGGGGTCAAAGGAACGGATTGTGCCGTTCGGTCGTCAAGCGCACATGGCACTCACTCGGTGGCTCGGACCTTCCGGCCGCCCGTTTGTGGAACCCCAGCAGTGGGCGAGGCGAGATGATGCGGACGCCGTCTTTCTCGGCGTGCGTGGAACGCGGCTGACACGGCAAGCTGCATGGGGGATAGTCAAGAAGTACGCGATGCGAGCCGGCATCAAGGTCGATCTCTCGCCACACGTATTGCGGCACTCGTGCGCAACTCACATGTTGGTGAATGGTGCCGATCTGCGCGTGGTCCAAGAGCTACTCGGTCATGCGTCTGTCACGACCACACAGGTGTACACGAAGGTGGACAACGAACTGCTTTTTGCGGCATATCGCGAGGCACACCCTCGAGCGAGATCCTGATGTTTCATCTACTTCGCCGATTCGTGCAGTCCCTGTCGGGTCGCTTTCCAGATGAATCTGAGGCGTCGGTCCTGCTAGAGATCATGAGCGAGCAGGAGTTCACGCTCTGGCGAACCATGCCAGCGTCTGATCAACGGCATTCGCTCAAGGTGGTGGGTCGGTTCCTCCATCGACTTCCCGAGGCGACGACTGCTGAGATCATTGGTGTTGCTTTGCACGATGTGGGCAAGGTGGCAAGCAACTTGGGAACGCTCGGTCGAGTGGCGGCCACGGTGTTCGGCCGACGTGGTTCTCGATTCGCGATTTATCACGATCATGAATCGATAGGGATCACGATGCTTCGCGATGCGGGGTGCTCCCGCGATGTTCAGGCCATTCTCGATGGCTCGGCTCGACAAAGCGCGTTGGCGGCCTTTCGGTGGGCCGACAACTGCTGACTGATTTACGGGCGCAACAGGCCGATGGCGTCGTACGCCCGCGAGAGCGTCTTCATAGCCACGCTGCGGGCACGATCCGCGCCAACTGCAAGGAGTCGAGCGAGTTCGGCCTTGTCTTGTAGCAACTCAGACGCACGCTCTCGAATGGGGGTGAGCGTCGCGACGACTGCGTCGCCCGTGTCGGTCTTGAGCGATCCGTATTGGGTGTATTTCGAAGCAAGGGACTCCGGAGTTTCGCCTGTACACGCCGAAAGAATGTCCAGCAGGTTCGAAACACCCGGCTTGTTGTTTCTGTCGTAGCGAACTTCGTTCTCGCTGTCGGTGACGGCGCGCTTGAACTTCTTGGCGATCGACGAGGGATCCTCGAGGAGATAGATGATTCCCGCGTCGCCATCGGAAGATTTCGACATCTTGCTCGTTGGTTGCTGGAGGTCCATGACCCGGGCTCCCACCTTCGGTGTGACCGCACGTGGAATGACGAAGGTCTCGCCAAAACGTGAGTTGAATCTGACCGCGATGTCCCGAGTGATCTCAACGTGCTGGCGCTGGTCGTCACCAACAGGCACTTCATCGGCGTCATAAAGAAGAATGTCGGCTGCCTGGAGTGCGGGGTAGGTGAACAACCCGGCCGAGACGAATTCGGCCTCTCGTTTGGCGGACTTGTCCTTGAATTGGGTCATCCGGCTCAACTCGCCGTAGCTGACCAGACACTCCATCACCCAGCCGAGTTGGTTGTGCTCGGGGACATGGGACTGCACGAATACGGTCGCCTTGTTCGGGTCGAGACCGACCGCAAACAGCACGGCAGCGAGGTGAAGGGTGCGTTCCCCGAGGACGTGTGGTTGGTCCGTGATGGTCAGGGCATGGAGATCGACGATGCCGTGAAAGACATCTGCCTGGTGTTGGCCGCTCACCCAATTGCGCAGGGCGCCGAGGTAATTGCCGAGATGCACGTCCCCCGTCGGCTGAATACAGGACAAGACGCGCGTCACGGCTCCACGGTAGTGGAGCCCGGAGCCTCGATTTTGGTTCAACTATTCTCCACGTGTGGCTTACGAGGTAAACACGCCGGTTTTTGATGGTCCCTTCGACCTGCTGCTGCACCTCATCCTCAAAGAAGAAGTTGACATCCACGAGATCTCGTTGCTCACGATCGTCGAGGCCTACATCGCGGAAATCGAGCGGATGAAGTCGCTCGACCTCGATGTGGCGACCGAATTTCTCCTGATCGCCGCCACGCTCGTGGAGCTGAAAACTCGCCGATTGGTTCCGAGTAGGGACCCACTTGACCTGGATGAGGAATTGGCTCTGTGGGAAGAGCGCGACCTCCTGCTTTCTCGGCTTCTCGATTGCAAGACATTCAAGGATGTCGCATCTGCATTTTCCCACCTCTTGGACGAAGCCACGCTCAGTTTTCCTCGCCGCTCAGGGCCCGACGAGCGCTTCTCCGAGCTCGTTCCCGACATTCTTGAAGGTGTTACTCCGGTGCGACTCCAGCGGGCCTTCTTCAGGGCGACGCAACGCAAGGTGCCTCTGGCGATCGATCTGTATCACGTTAATCCGATTCGTGCCAGCGTTGGCGACGCCTTGGTCGAGATGTTGCGCGTGTTGCCTTCCGTCGGTCGCACGACATTCCGAGACCTCACTTCCGCGATTGCTGATCGAATCGAAGTGGTGGTTCGTTTTCTGGCAATTCTCGAATTGTTCAAGCAGGGGAGAGTCGACCTCGACCAAGTTGATCGCTTCGGTGACATCGTGGTGGAGTGGGTAGGCGGCGATGACCGAGATTTCGAAGCCGCTTTGGCGATCGACGACTATGAGGGGTGAACGAAATGACTGAATCATCCAGTCCGAGCGCGGAAGTCATCAAGGCACTTGAGGGAATCCTGATGGTTGCCATGGAGCCCGTGAGTCCGTCGATGTTGTCGCAGTTGCTCGAAGTTCCGCAGGATGACATTGAGGATCTCTGCCAGCGTCTGGCGATGGCTTATGCGGATGCAGGTCATGGTTTTCAACTGGTGAAAGTCGCTGGTGGTTACCGCTTCCAATCTCATCCCGATGTTGCTGCGTACGTCGAACGTTTTGTCTTGGATAGCCAGCAGGCGCGAATTTCGGCTGCTGCCCTCGAAACCTTGGCGATCATCGCGTACAAGCAGCCCATCAGCCGTGGTCAGATTGCTTCGATTCGCGGAGTCGATCCGGATGCTGTGATGCGCACATTGCAGGCTCGCGGTTATATCGCAGAGGTCGGACGCGATGAGGGTCCAGGGCAGGCAGTGATGTTCGGCACCACGAGCTTGTTCCTCGAACGCCTCGGTTTGGCCACGCTGGCCGACTTGCCCTCGATTTCGGAGTTCGTGCCCGACGCTTCGGTAGTGGAGGCGCTTGAACGAGGGCTGCGCATTGTGCCTAGCGACGGTGTCAACCACGAGCAGCAGCAGACTCAATCACTCGACGAGCAGTAGAGGACTCGATGGACTCATCATCCGCGCCGGGAGGCGCCGATTCGGAGCGTTTGCAGAAGGTGCTCGCCAGCCGTGGCTTCGGTAGCAGGCGTCATTGCGAGGAATTGATAAGTGAAGGTCGAGTAACGGTCAATGGTGAGGTGGCCGTTTTGGGTCGGCGTGTGGATGTCGACCGTGACTTGGTCGAGGTTGACGGCGCGCCGGTGGGCATACGACCGGACTTCGTCTATTACCTGTTGAACAAACCAAGAGGTGTTGTATCGACCGCAAGTGATACCCATGATCGCGAGACGGTGGTCTCGCTGGTGCCGGAAAGTCCTCGCGTATATCCAGTTGGTCGTCTCGATGCTGATTCGGAGGGCTTGATCATCTTGACGAACGATGGTCAATTTGCAAATCGCGTTATGCATCCACGCTTTGGTTGTGAGAAGGAATACTTGGTCGTGGTGAGTTCTGGAGATTCGGGAGTGAAGCCAGCCTCCATTCGGGCTCTGCGTGAAGGTGTCGAACTCGAAGATGGTGTGACTGCTCCGGCCAAGGTTGCGCAGACTGAACCAGGAATACTGCGAATCGCGATCGGGGAGGGGCGTAACCGCCAAATACGCAGGATGTGTGCTGCTGTGGGTCATTCCGTCGAACGACTTATTCGAGTCCGCATCGGAACGATCACCGACAACAGACTGAAACCTGGTGAGTTTCGTCACCTATCGAAGGAAGAAGTCTTTCGCTTGACGGGCGCTGACAAGAGCGCTCAGGGATACCCTTGATCGCCGTGAGTCGCAGCGCCAATGTCGTCGGTCTAGGCCTCATCGGAGGCTCGGTTGCGAGTGGACTGTCTGGCCGTGGTTGGCGTGTTCATGGCACCGATGCCGATCCCGCGGTGGTAAGTGAAGCGCTGTCTCTGGGGGTCATCACCGATGACGTGCTTGACAGTGCAGCTGATGTGTCCGTGGTGGCAACGCCCGTATCGAACATCGCCAGCGAAGTACACGCACTCCTGAAGCAGGTTGCTGGGGTCGTCACCGACGTCGGCAGTGTGAAATCCCACGTCATCGACGAGATCTCTGATCCGCGATTCATCGGAGGGCATCCGATGGCGGGAAGTGAGTTGTCTGGTCTTGCCGGAGTCAATCCCGATCTGTTCGTTGGCGCCGCATGGGTGTTGACGCCGCATGAGCGCACGAGTGACGCCACATTCGAGGCTGCTGCCTCGCTAGCCCGCGATCTGGGTGCGGAGATCGTCGTGCTCGATCCCGCCCGTCACGACGAAGTAGTAGCGCTCGTGAGTCACCTTCCCCATCTGACCGCAGCGACGTTGATGGGCCTAGCGGCGAAGCAGAGTGAAGAACACGTTGCCATTTTGCGGTTGGCCGCTGGCGGGTTCCGCGACATGACACGTGTCGCGTCGGGTGGGCCGTCCATTTGGGTGGACATTTGTAGAGAAAACAAGAATGCGATCGTCAGGGCACTGGACTCGCTCATTTCCGGTTTGTCGGAAATGCGTCGGATCGTTGGGGATGGCGACAGTGACGCGCTGCTGTCTCGTTTGCATGAGGCACGGAATGCTCGCGCAAACTTGCCCGCAAGGCTGCGGGAACTTGGTGACGTGGTCGAGTTCCGAATTCCCATTCCCGATCGTTCGGGCGCAGCTGTCGAGATTTTTGCCATCGCCGCCGAGCTTGGAGTCAACGTGGCCAACTTTGAGGTTGCCCACTCGGCTGAGGGGAACCAGGGCGTGTTGGTCCTGATCGTGGAGTTGGCAGCTCGTGACCTGTTTCGCGGGGGTCTCATTGCGCGGGGATTCAAACCTGTGGTGCAGAC
>Ga0129336_10001321_pt1 | contig 14942 bp, 18 predicted proteins | sample CPB6_02_DNA_FD_96878 | JGI IMG/M metagenome (GOLD analysis project Ga0129336, IMG submission 96878) | Freshwater to marine salinity gradient microbial communities from Chesapeake Bay, USA - CPBay_Sum_0.6_0.2_DNA | ecosystem: Environmental > Aquatic > Marine > Coastal | place: USA: Chesapeake...
CCATTCCCCTCAGCCTGTGGACTGAATCCACTCGGTGTCGCAACCACCACCGTTAAAAAATTAGCGACATCCCACTCAACTGGGATGAAAGGAAGCGCATGCTCGACTCTTATTTCAAAATATCTCAACGCGGATCCTCGGTAGCTCAAGAGGTTCGTGGCGGCGTAGTCACCTTCTTTACGATGGCCTACATCGTTGCCTTAAATCCACTAATCATCGGTCTTTCCAAAGACGCTGATGGAAAATATCTCGGTGGCGGAGACGCTCCGAACCTCGCATTGATTGCAGCAGCAACGGCACTGCTCGCAGGTGTCCTATCAATTCTCATGGGCGTAGTTGCCAACTTCCCGTTGGCGCTGGCAACAGGTCTTGGTTTGAATACTTTCGTAGCTGTCGGAATCGCATCAAAGATGACTTGGGCTGATGCAATGGGTCTTGTTGTCCTTGAAGGATTAATTATTTTGGTTCTGGTTCTGACCGGATTCCGCACCGCGGTTTTCCGTGCCGTTCCTACCCAATTGAAGATCGCTATCTCTGTCGGTATCGGCCTATTCATCGCCCTTATCGGATTGGTAGATGCAGGCTTTGTTCGCCGCACTGGAACTGGTCCAGTACCAGTAACCCTCGGTAACAACGGAGAGCTTGTTGGATGGCCTGTCGTAGTTTTTGCTTTCGGCCTCTTCCTAACCATCGGTTTGATGGTACGTAAAATCAAGGCTGCGCTCCTTATCGGAATCGTAATTTCAACTGGTTTGGCAATTGCGATTGAAAGTGCTTTCAAGGTTGGTCCGTTGTTTAACGGCGCAACTGGCGAAGTAAATCCAAAGGGATGGAACCTAAACATTCCGGCTATGCCAGACAACGTTGTAGCGACACCTGATTTCGGCCTACTTGGTTCATTCAACTTATTTGGTTCATTTGATCGAGTGCCGCTAATCACCGCTTTGCTTCTAGTATTCACATTACTTCTTGCTGATTTCTTTGACACGATGGGCACCATGACAGCTATCGGTCAAGAGGCTGGATTGAATGACAAAGATGGAACGCCTCCAAACGCTGATCGAATTCTTTTGGTGGACTCCATAGCTGCTGCCGCTGGCGGTGCTGCTGGTGTTTCCTCAAATACTTCATATATTGAATCAGCCTCAGGTGTTGGCGAGGGTGCACGAACCGGTTTAGCTTCAGTAGTTACCGGAGTTCTGTTCCTATTAACCACATTCCTAGCTCCACTAGTTGCAATCATTCCTTACGAAGCTGCTACCCCAGCTTTGATCATCGTCGGTTTCTTGATGATGACTCAAATCAAATCGATTGACTGGGAAGATTATGGAATCGCAATTCCATCCTTCCTTACCATCATCTTGATGCCATTTACTTACAACATCTCAGTAGGTATAGGCGCCGGATTTGTTTCTTATGTAGTCATTAGATTGCTACAAGGAAGAAGAAAAGATATCCATCCACTACTACTTTTGGTGGCTGCTCTGTTCATGATTTACTTCTTGAACAACCCAATTAATGCCTGGGTCTCATAATCTGAAATAAAGAAAAGGCCCCGAAATCAATTCGGGGCCTTTTCTATTGGTTAAATCACCAGGTGATCTCTGTTAGACCTTTGCTTCTCAATATCTCGTTAACCCTAGAGAAAGGTTTTGAGCCCAAAAAGCCGCGATGTGCAGATAGCGGACTGGGATGAACCCCTTCAATCAATAAATCCTCTTTAAATAACGGTGCCAACTCTCTGGCCGTGTTACCCCACAACACACCAATAGCCTCTTGGTTGGCTGTGTGCTTAACAATCTGCTGTGTGATCTTTTGCCAGCCCAGATCGGCATGAGCGCCGCTATTGCCCGCGCTAACTGTCAGGACACGGTTCAAGAGAAGAACTCCTTGAGCACTCCAGCGAGAGAGATCTCCGTCCGCGGTGGTTGTAGACCCGATATCGGTCAAAATCTCTTTCTGAATATTCATTAGCGATCCAGGCAAGCCGGAGTTTCGGGGAGGCACTGAAAAGGCCAAACCGATCGCATCCGAGATATTTGGATATGGGTCTTGGCCCACTAAAACGACTCTTATGGCTTCAGGCGGTATCTCAAGGGATCTGAAAACATTTTTTTTATCAGGAAGGATACGCTCGCCTTGGTCTGCGCGAGATTGAAGTTTATTTCCAATCTCATTAATCTCATTTTCTAGTTCACCTAATACCGGACGCCATGGCTCTGGCACTAACTCAAACAACATGATTAACCTGCAGAAGCAAAATACCTGGAACCATCAAAATTCAACTTTACGTTCACGCCGAAGACCTCTTGTAAATGCTCAGAAGTTAATACCTCGGATATCGGACCTGAATAAGCTGCCTTACCCTCCTGCAAAAGCAAAGCATGCGTAGTACCGGCAGGAATCTCTTCGATGTGATGGGTCACGATTATGGTTACCGGTGACGAGGCATCACTTGTGTACTCAGTAATTCTAGAGAGAATGTCCTCTCGACCTCCTAAATCCAATCCCGCCGCAGGTTCATCCAAAAGCAGAACCTCGGGATCTGCCATTAACGCTCGAGCGATTTGTACTCGTTTCTTTTCACCTTCACTAAGTATCCCAAAGGTTCTTTCACCCAGCTCTCTCACTCCAAAGGTATTCAAAAGCGCCTTAGCCCTTGACTCATCCCACAGGTCATACTCTTCTTGCCAACGACCTGCGATTGCGTATGCGGATGTGAGAACGACATCAATTACCTTTTCGTCTATTGGCAACAGCTCCAACATCGCACTAGAGGTAAATCCAATTCTTGGCCTTAACTCGAATACATCAACTGCGCCCATTTTTTCATTCAGGATCTGCACTCTTCCCTTTGTGGGATGGATTAGCGCCGCGGCAAGTTGGAGAAGGGTGGTTTTCCCTGCTCCATTTGGGCCGAGAATTACCCATCTCTCACCTTCATAGACCTGCCAAGCTATTGGTCCAAGGATGCATTTATTGGAGCGATGAACCTCAACATCTGTAAGGGTTAGAACCGGCTCCATAGGCAGCGAAGATACACTTCAGATTGCTTTTTTCGCTAAAATCGCAAAGTGAGCCACAATGAAAATCAGCAAACTCAATCCTTGGACTCCTATAAAGGAAGCGCAATCATCCTAATAAGTGGCAATAACGGCCCGGAACCACTCCAAACCGTTCTAAATATTCTCTCCGAGTACAGTCTTAAAGTAGTAGATCAGCAAACAATATGCATGGCTGGTCGTTTAATAGGTGCAGTGCAAATTCATTTCGACCCTGTACATGCTAACGCGATTGAGTCTGAGCTTCTTTCCTCTATGAAACCTCTGGGCCTCGATGTTGCCCTAGATATTCTATGAGCTACCAACTAGCTATTTTTGATGTTGACTCAACACTTATCGAGCAAGAAGTTATTGATCTGCTCGCCTCTTATACAGAGCACGGGGATAAGGTATCTGAGATAACTGATGCTGCCATGCGTGGTGAGATAGATTTTGATCAAGCACTACAACAAAGAGTTTCGCTGTTAAGAGGTTTACCTGAGGGAATCTTTGAGGAGGTACTCAAGGGAATCTCATTCACACATGGGGCATTAGAGTTGATTCAGGAGCTAAAAAGTAGAGAGTTCAAAGTTGGTGTTGTCTCTGGAGGCTTTCATAATGTAATAGATCTTCTCTTTAAAGATCTGCAACTTGATTTCATCCGTGCCAATCTCCTGGAGGTGCGGCAGGGAGTTCTAACCGGTAGCACTCTAGGCTCCATAATTAATAGGAAAGCAAAGGCTGAGGCATTAATTGAGTTTTCCAATCAACATCAGATTCTTTTAAAGAACACTATCGCTATCGGTGATGGTTCCAACGACATAGAGATGGTAAAGCTGGCCGGTTTAGGTGTTAGCTACAAAGGCAAACCTGCCCTTAACGAGGTGGCCGATATCTGCCTCGAAGATTCTGATCTTCGATTAATTCTTCAATATCTTTAGTAACGCTACCTCTATAGACGGCAGGAATGGATATCAGTCACCAAAATACCCCGTGCGCCGAGATCCCATAATTTATCCATGATGTCATGGACATCGGAGCGTTTTACCATTGCTCGGACCGCTACCCAATCATCTTTTTGTAACGGAGAAATGGTTGGAGATTCCAATCCCGGTGTAAGAAGACAAGCCTGTTCGAGGTTGACCTTTTTTACATCGTAATCAACCAATACATATTGCCTCGCTATTACGACACTGCCAATTCGTCGAATCATGGTCTCTGCTTTACTGTCTCGGGTTGTCCCTGTTCGCTCTATCAATATGGCTTCGCTACGTAAAATCTCTTCACCAAAAACCTGCAAACCTGCCTGTTTCAATGTGTTTCCCGTGGAAACCACATCCGCGATCACATCAGCCACGCCCAGCTTGATTGCACCTTCAACCGCCCCATCCAGTGGCACGACAGTGGCATTGACCTGCTTGGAGTTCAGATAGTTACGGACCAAGTTTGGGTATGCGGTAGCCACTCTTTTGCCCTGCAGCGCTTCACTTCCGTTGGTAGCTGCAAAGCGAAATACGCTTCTCCCAAAATCCAAGGACATCACTTCAGAGGCGGAGGCCTCTGAATCAAGTAACAAATCACGACCCGTTATACCAATATTAAGTTCGCCAGAACCTACATATATGGCGATATCTCTTGGTCGTAAATAATAGAACTCAACTTCATTACTGGGATCGATATAGGTGAGATCTCGCTGATCATTTCGCTGCCTGTAACCAGCTTCACGCAAAATCTCGGCTGCTGAATCTGCTAGTGATCCTTTGTTTGGTAAAGCTACTTTAAGCATCTTGCTCCCCTATAGCTTTCCGTAGACATCAGTTAGGGATATACCTCGAGCCAACATTAAAACCTGAAGGTGATAGAGCAATTGACTGATCTCGGTAGCCAAAGCTTCACTATCCTCATGCTCGGCAGCTAACCAAACCTCGCCCGCTTCTTCCAAAATTTTCTTGCCTATTGCATGGACTCCGTCATCCAATTGTCTAACGGTTCCAGATCCCTCTGGTCTATTTATAGCGATTTCCTGGAGTTCAGCCCAAAGCTGCTCAAAGTTCTTGGGTGCCATAGAGGCGAGTCTACCAAGTAGAGAGTTTTGGATGAGTAGATATATTGCTCAAGACAAAGCTTTTTGTCTCAATTGATCAATCATCTCTCCGGGATTATCTGAACGATAAACCGCTGAACCTGCAACAAATGTGTCTGCACCTGCCTGGTAAGCCGTACGAATAGTTTCCAAGGAGATTCCACCATCTACCTGAATCCATTTTTCATCGAAAGAGTTCTGTTTTAACCAATTTTTAGCTTTTTCGACCTTGGGCATCAGCTCTGACATGAATTTCTGGCCCCCGAAACCAGGTTCAACCGTCATAACCAGAATCATGTCAAGATCGGGCAACAACTCTTCTACAACCTCGATGGGAGTATTGGGTTTTACCGCTAAACCGGCTCTTACCCCTCTCGATTTGATCTCCCTAAGCGTCTGCAATGGATCTTTGCAAGCTTCGAAATGAATCGTGATGCTCGCTGTATTTGTCGCAGCGTACTTTATCGCCTCTGTATCTGGTTCATTGATCATTAAATGCACATCCACCGGTAAAGCAGATACGCTAATAATTTCCAAAGACTTCTCGAGATCAAAGGTGAAATTTGGCACAAAGACATTGTCCATCACATCCAAATGTAAAAGATCTGCATGACCTGCAACTTTAAGTATCTCATTAGGTAAATCATCAAAATTCGCGTTGAGAATGCTCGGACAGATCCTTATCATCAATCAGCCTTTCATCCGAAGCAGAGCAAGAAACATAGCATCACAACCATCTAGGTGGGTCCACAACTGCAAAAACCCATCTTTGTCCGCTCTCTGATGATTTATCGGCATTACTTCGAATTCCGGATGCCTCTTTAAGAATCCCTTTATCTGAAAAGTGGTCTCCGCTTGGTGAGGACTGCAAGTGGCATAGGCCAAAATTCCATTTGAATTCAATCTACCTGACGCGGAATCGAGTAACTCAGATTGCAGCGCTACGAGCTGTTTAAGATCCTGAACGTTACGCCGCCAGCGTACCTCAGGCCTGCGACGTAACGCACCAATTCCAGTGCAGGGAGCGTCAATCAAGATTCGATCAAATCTTCCAATGGATTCAGGCAAGTTACGTCCATCAAAATTTGTTGTCGTTCCATACTTTACAACTTGACTCACAAGATTCGCGCGTGGTTCTGAAATCTCATTTGCTACAAACTCTCCCCCATGTTTGGCTAAAAGTGCGGATAAGTAAGCCGCCTTACCACCTGGCCCGGCGCAAAGATCTAACCACCTCAAATTCTCTTCATGACTCTTGAAGAACTCTTCGACGACAATTTGAGAGCCATAATCTTGAACACCAGCCCGTCTTTCCCTAACCGCCGCTAGCTCGCCAGGATTTCCATCAAAAGCAACGGCGTTAATGGACCCATCCAAATCTGAAGCCCCAGCATCAATCAACTCATCTTTACTAGATAGCCCCGGCCAAGCAATTAGTGTTGGCTTTGTTGGGTGATTATTCGACTCTAATAACTTCTTGACCTGATTTTTATCCTTCAAGCTATCAAGATAGGAACTAACAATCCACTCCGGATGAGAGTGTTCACCAGCCAGCGTAGATATCAAATCACCTTCCCATTCAAGAGTTTCTCTCTCGGAAACTCGCCTCAATACCGCATTCACAAAACTGGCGGTGGATCTTCCAACTACCTTTTTCGCCAATTCAACACTTTCGTAAATTGCAGCATGTACGGGCGTGCGCATCCCCTTAAGTTGATGAGTGCCCATTTGCAGCACAATTAAAGCTTTTGGATCGATATCTTCGAATTTTCGATCACTGGCAATTCGGATGTATTGGTCGTACAAACCCTTCATGCGCAAGGTTCCGTATACCAGCTCAGTGGCCATTGCTTTATCGCTTTTGGACAATGGAGATGCACCTAGATATTTAGGTAACAGTAGGTTGCTGTACTGCTCTTTAAACTCAACTTCAGCCAAAACTTCGAAAGCTAAAACCCTCGGGTTATCTATGCCTCTCATTTCTCAGATAGTTTCAAACTGGAGATGTTCTCTATTTTGAATGCCCCGAACCCACTCATCCGCGGACATCTCCTTTTTTCCTTCGGGCTTGACGCGCTTGAGTATCAGTAATCCTTCTCCGCATTTAACTGCAATCGCTGGAGTCAGGTTCAAGGTGCCGTTAGCTGAATCCTTTCCTCGCGGGCTTTTCGACACCTCGGCTTGCAGAATCGTTACCTGTTTTCCATTCAATCTGCTCCAAGCCCCCGGCCAAGGCGAGAACGCCCGCACCTTTCTTTCAAGTGAAATCGAATCCGCTGACCAATCCATTTGACCATCGGTCTTTGAAAGTTTTGGAGCCAGGGTTATTTGATCTGAACTCTGAGGTATGGGATCTAAGCCAATATCAATCTTCCGTAAAGACTCGTCAAGGGGTTTCACAGCTAACCTACTCAAAGCATCTAACAATTCTCCTGAGGTTTCATCACCCTCTAAGCGATGTTCAATTGAGGAGTAAACAGGTCCAGTATCTAGCCCAACATCTAATTTGAAGACAGTTACCCCACTTAGCTCATCACCGTTTAGGATCGTAAATTGAACTGGAGCTGCGCCACGCCATCGAGGCAACAACGAGAAGTGAATATTTAACCAACCACGAGTAGGCATTGTTAGTTGATGTTTCCTTATTAACCGACCATATGCGGCTGTAACAATAAGATCCGGTTTAATCTCTTCAAGCAGAGAATTCAGATCAGCATCATTTTCAGGTTTTAAGACCTCTAGCCCCCGCATGCTGCAGTAGGCAGAAAAATCATTAGGGATTAGATTACGTCCCCGTCCTGTTGGCTTATCGGGACCGGTAATAACCTTTTTCAGTCCATGATTTAGTATTAGGTAATCACATATTGGAATTGCTACCTTATCTGAAGATGCTAAAAGGATATTCAATGCACCCAACTAAATGTTTCGCCCAAAGGTTGAGTGTGGTGAAACTTTGATCTCCGGAGAGAAGCCCGCTGACTCTGCCTCCATAAACCACTCTGATTCACGAATATCTTTCATTGCTTGTTTTCTTAAATCGTTGGGCAGTCGATCAATAAATAGCACTCCATTGAGATGATCCGTCTCATGCTGAAGCGCTCGAGCTAGAAACTCTGTGCCCTCAACCACTAAAGGTTCACCATGCATGTTCCAACCCTTAGCTACGGCGCGATATGCCCTTGGTGTGTCATAGCTCAACTCTGGAAAGGATAGGCAACCCTCTTCCCCATCCTGCATCTCTTCACTCAAATCTAGTGTTGGGTTAACTAGATGACCGAACTCATCATTCACATGCCAGACAAAAACCCGCAACGGCACTCCAATTTGTGGAGCGGCTAACCCTGCTCCAGGAGCATCTAACATCGTCTCGGTTAGATCTCGCACCAAGTTTCTTAACTCTTTATCAAAATCAATTACTGGGGCTGCAGGGGTCGTCAGTACTGGATCGCCAAAGTATCTGATGGGTTGAATCGCCATGAGGTAATTCTACCTGCTATCAAAGGTAATAAGGATCTACCTTTATTGTGAAGAGCTCCTTGCCACCAGAAGAGCGCATTTTTTGCAAGGCTTTCAGCGATTTTAAGAGTTCAGCTGCGCCCTCGTGCTTTGCCTTAATAGTGAGCCTAGTGCCAGAGTTTGAGATAAGCGTATTAAGTACATTTCCAAATTCACCTTCCAATTTGATCCGCAAACCGGATAACGCTCGCATCTCACCCACAATCTGAATAATTCTGACGTAAGGAGGCAAATTAGTTTCGAGGCGGTCTTTTTTAAGGTATTGCATGAACTTTGATGGTTTTCCAGCGATGATGGCTTGTGAGATTGGATTTGAAGAGGGCAGGGATAAGAATATTTCAGCGCCGGCCCGAGCAAGGCTTAAGACATTTAACCACAGATTGAAAAGCTCCTCCTCGGCCCGGATAAATTGTCGGGCCAGCATCTCTTCGCCCTCCAATAGCACTACTCCGGCATAACCATTTTTTGCTTTCACAAGAGCTGAATATGTTGAAATTATTATGCATTTTTCATCTATCTCTGCATCTACTCCCGAATCTGTTGAATTCAGTATCACCCTTATTCCGGGAAACGCTTTCCCAATCTCCTCCACTACCTTCTTCGCTCCGCTTCGATAAATAAGATATTGAATACCTTGGCATTCAACACATCTCCAGTCATTAAGCACTACATCGCATATCGAACATGCTGCTGACCCCTTTTCTATTAAAGAAAGTAACCCGCCACATTTACAACGTGCCCTGTTTCTACAGTTTCTACAGACGAATCCGGGCGCGTAATCCCTTGTCGCCAGACACACTAAGACAGGACCTTGCTTCAAACCGCTTCGGATAACTTCAAAGTAGCTGCTTGGCGGAGTCTGGATTCGTTTGGATAATGGAGGTGAGTAATTCGTTGTTGTCGGCTTTACCCAGTTCGAATCCATCAAACGTTGAAGCTCGGCGGAACATCCATGTCCGAAAAACACAATATCGCATCCTTCTGCCTCAGATCGAAGCAGTGCCACATCACGAAGATTCCAATACGGAGATCTCTGCTCGGCGTACTGAGGAGAGTGCTCATCTAATATGTAGATTCTCGCCAAATCTCGAGCTGGAATGAAGATCCCGCTACGCAATCCGAGAATCAGCAAGTTCTCGAGAGTCAGGAGCTTTTCAAAAGCTAGACGTCGCTGAGTGGGTGAGAGATGGGCTCCTACCTCAATGTGATCAATCCCCTGCGCCTCTAACCAAACATCTCGAAACTCTTCCAAGCTTCTTAATGTGGGAAAGATTAGCAAAGTAGATCCAACCTCGTGGTGCGCAGCGTTGAGATACTTCGCCATAACTTGCAAATTGCTTTTGTCGAGGCTCACAGGCACAAAAACTCTTCGTCCTGTAAGCGAAATGCCCGGAATTTCAGAGAAACTCCTGCCCTGTAATTGCGTGGACTTATTGAAGGGCGGAAGAGTTTTTAAGATTAAATCTCCAAAGTTAGTCGAGTATCTTTCTGCAACCTTCTCGAAGAAAGCCATTTGTTTTGAACTGTAGACATTGGTAGCCCGTAGCGCTTCGATATTCAAGAGATTCCGCTTGCTTATTGGTTCTATGGCAACTACTACTCCATTGTAATTGTTGTTTTTAAATTGAACTTGAACAACACTTCCCAAAGAGATGGATTCTTTAAACCGATCCGGAACTGCATAGGTAAAACTCTGCTCCACATGAAAAATACCAAGATCCAGAATCACTTCAGTCTGAAGATCGCCAGGCTCAATACCTGTGGTTCTGCGTGGCGCAGTTACTGTTCGCTGACGTTTTAAATTCAGTGGCTTTACATTTGCCACAGCAATTTATCCCTTAATTACTTTAAGAAGTTCAGAGGCTTTGTCAGTTTGCTCCCAAGTGAACTCAGGTAACTCCCGACCAAAATGTCCGTAGGCACTTGTTTTAGAGTAAATTGGACGTAGCAAATTCAATTCATGAATGATTGCAGCGGGGCGAAGATCAAATACTGAGATCACTGCGTCGGAGATTTGATTGACCGGTACGGTTTCAGTGCCGAAGGTCTCTACAAAGAGACCAACAGGCTGCGCCTTGCCTATTGCATAAGCCACCTGGACCTCACAACGTGTGGCTAAACCAGCAGCAACAATGTTCTTTGCTACCCAACGCATCGCATAAGCAGCAGAACGATCTACCTTAGATGGATCTTTTCCGCTAAACGCCCCTCCGCCATGTCTTGCCATGCCACCATAAGTATCAACAATGATCTTTCGGCCGGTTAAACCAGCATCTCCCATAGGACCTCCGATAACAAAGCGGCCGGTGGGGTTTACCAAGAACCGTACATCTTTAGAAGGAATGTCAAAACTATCAATTACCGGCTTGATTACATACTCAGTGATTTCAGGGGTAAGGGTTTTATCAAGATCTACACTCGCGGCATGCTGTGAGGATATAACCACGGTATTTAGTGAAACCGGTTTATCACCATCATATTCAATAGTGACCTGCGTTTTGCCATCAGGTCTCAAATAACCTAGCTGTCCCGATTTACGTACCTCAGTCAATTTCTCAGCCAATCGATGCGCCATTGCAATTGGTAAAGGCATCAAGGTTTTAGTATCACTGTTTGCATAGCCGAACATCAAACCTTGATCCCCCGCACCTTGTAGATCAAACGGATCCTTTGAGTTTGAAACCCGCTCCTCCATAGCGTGATCAACACCTACCGCTATATCTTGCGATTGTTGTCCTATCGACACAGAAACGCCGCAACTATTTCCGTCAAAACCCTTATCGGAGCTGTCATATCCAATATTTAGAACGGTCTGACGCACCAATTCATTGACATCAGCAAATCCATTTGTAGTGATTTCACCTGCTACATGTACTTGACCTGTAGTTATTAGTGTTTCGCAAGCAACACGACTCTTCGGATCCTGGGACAACAGAGAATCCAGGACTGCATCGGAAATAGCGTCGGCAATTTTGTCGGGATGGCCCTCAGTTACAGACTCAGATGTGAACAACCTCTTAGCCATTTATTCGCTCCAGTCTCTTACCGATACTTCTAACTATCGCCTTTGCCACTACATGTTTATCTACTTGATGAAAAGCCTCTTGACCGCCATCTGCACTTAGGAGATATCCGGATGAGTTCTCCGAACCAAAGATTGCGCCATTGCTAACATCGTTGACATATAGAAGGTCGGCATTTTTGCGCTGCATTTTCTCCTGTGCGAGCTTCAAGCTATCAATACCTGTTTCAGCTGCGAAGCCAACAAGGATCTGCTCTGCAGTTTTACGCTCTCCCGCCTGCGCCAATATGTCAGGATTCAAAACTAAATCGATCCCCTGCAATTTATCTTTCTTTATCTTTTCAACGGAGCCCTGAACCGGTTTGGCATCGGCAACCGCCGCGGCCATAACCAAAACATCGGTTGACGGAAATTCGACGGCGACTGCCTCCCGCATCTCATCTGCAGTTTCAATCTTTATAACTCGAGCTCCTTCTAATTCGAAGTAATCGGTTTCGCCCGCAATAACGGTTACTTCGGCACCAGCCCTAATCGCTTCATATGCCACAGCAAGTCCTTGACGACCGCTGGAGCGATTTCCGATATATCTAACCGGATCTATCGCCTCCCGAGTGCCGCCGGCGGTTACTAAAACTTTTTTATTTAACAATTTCGCATAAGAATTGGTTACTTCCAAAACCTCTCCGATGATTCTGGCCGTTTCTGGGAACCTTCCGATTCCAGAATCTTTCCCGGTTAATCTTCCATTGTCTGGCTCTAATACTGTAATGCCGCGATGGCGGAGAAGTTTGACATTTTCAACAGTGGCCGCATTTAGCCACATATTTGGATGCATAGCTGGAACAACCAATACAGGAGCGCTACTTGCCAATACTGTTGTGGTTAGTAAATCATCTGCTCTTCCTTGCACTAATCTAGAGATTAGATCAGCGGTTGCCGGAGCAATGAGTATCAGATCGGCTTTATCAGCTAGCGAGATATGTGATACATCGGCGGTATTTTCCCAGACCGAGGTTGCAACATTGCGTCCCGAAAGAGCCTGCCAAGTTGCCTTGCCAACGAAATTTAGAGAGGACTCAGTTGGTACAACCGTCACCAAGAACCCATGATCTTGTAGCCGACGCAGCAATTCGCATGACTTGTATGCCGCAATTCCTGCGCTAACCCCAAGAACAACTTCACGGCCGCGAGGGAAGATAATCGGAGCGCCAGCCATGGCAGATATCTAGTTCTGCGGCTCCAGATTCTCGATAGTTAGTAATCCATCATTTATCTCTCGCATCGCGATTGACAACGGCTTCTCATGAACATGAGTTTCAACCAATGGACCTACGTATTCGAGCAATCCTTCACCGAGTTGAGAGTAGTAAGCATTTATTTGACGCGCTCTTTTGGCTGCGTAAAGAACCAACGAATACTTAGAACCGCTCTTATCTAACAGTTCATCTATCGGTGGATTTGTGATTCCATCAAGAGCCGCCACGCTTACTCCTCGTTTAATAAATAATTTTGCCTTACGGATGCCACTAGGGGCCTCATCAAGCCTGAAGGCCTTCGGGTCCTATGAGATCGCCAAGGATACCAGTGCTTGTATTACCTCATCGACCTGATGATTGATGACCAGATGATCAAATTCACCAGCCGCAGCCATCTCCTGCCTAGCCAGTGCGAGCCTTGCTGCAATTCGCTCCTGGGTATCGGTGCCTCTATTGGTGATGCGTGCTTCCAACTCCGTCATAGACGGTGGTTGCAGAAAGACCATAACGGCATCCGGCATCGACCTCTTTACCTGGCGAGCTCCATCGATTTCAATCTCCAACAAGACATGCTTGCCCGCCTCCAACGCATCTAGAACAGGTAGTCGTGGTGTTCCATACCTTGCGCCGGCAAACTCTGCCCACTCCAGAAATGTATTTAACTCAATCATCTCTTGAAACTGGGCATCACTAACAAAGTGATATGCGACTCCATCAATCTCTCCAGGCCGCGGCTTGCGAGTTGTAGCGGAAACAGAGAAATAGAAATGATCAAATTTTTTGAGCTCGGACACAATCGTGCTCTTTCCAACTCCACCAGGACCAGAGAGAACTATCAATTTTGCAGGCGCAGATCTCATGACTCTTCCTTTAAGATTTTGAGGAGAGCTTCGTACTGACTTTTACCGACACCTTGTACTCTTCGAGTTAGTGAGATTCCGGCCTGATCCATAACATTCAATGCCCTAATCTCTCCGAACCCCGGAAGACTAAGTAACAACTCCTTCACTCTCATTTTTCGAATTGCTTCATCCTCATGGGTGAAAGCTTCAATCCAGTTTCTTCTTCTTTGCTTTACCTCTAATTTAAAAAGAGCCCGAGCCTTTCGAGACTGTGCTGCTTTTTCCAGGGCAGCTCTCCGCTCCTCATTTGAGAGTTGTGGTGGAAGGCTCACTTGCTAATTAAATCAACTTATTTGATAGAAGCGAAAATTTCAGCCGCGGCGAGATGTGGATCTGCAGCACCAGTAATAGGTCTACCGATTACAAGATAGTTGGAACCTGCAGCAATCGCTTGTGCCGGTGTCATAACCCGCTTTTGGTCATCGGCCATGGAGCTAGCCATGCGTACCCCCGGGGTAATCAAGACCGCTCTATCTCCCAGAGCAGATTTGATAGCAGCAACTTCAAGCGGTGAACAAACTATTGCTCGTGCGCCATTTTCCACCGCATTCTTGGCAAGGGTTATGGCCAGAGTGGTTGGATCTTCCGGTAAACCCATAGCTCTCAATTGAGGCGCATCCAACGAAGTGAGCACTGTAACCGCAGTTATCAATGTGTTCGGCAATACATTTGCCGCGGCTCGAATCATCTCAGCTCCGCCCGAAGCATGTACCGTCAAAATAAAGGGGTTGATTGCTGCGATACTTTTGCAGGCGCCCTTGACGGTGTTTGGAATGTCATGCAACTTCAAGTCGAGAAAGATTTTTATCTCAGGGTGCGCTTGTTGAATTTCGGCAACTCCGGATAAACCTTGAGCTAGGTAAAACTCCAAACCTAACTTATAAACCCCCACATATTCCTTGGTCTTCTCTATCATCAATAGAACGGAATCCACCTCTGCGTTATCTAAAGCTAAGATAATTGGCGAATTACTCATTGTGTGCAACTCCAACCGCTCCGGAAATGGAGTTGAAGCCACGTTCAATCAACAACTCGCGAATTTCTTTTTTAACCTTCATGGCAGCGGTTGGATTACCGAAGTTAGCGGTACCGATCGAAACCGCACTTGCCCCTGCAAAGATC
>Ga0129336_10001322_pt1 | contig 14937 bp, 11 predicted proteins | sample CPB6_02_DNA_FD_96878 | JGI IMG/M metagenome (GOLD analysis project Ga0129336, IMG submission 96878) | Freshwater to marine salinity gradient microbial communities from Chesapeake Bay, USA - CPBay_Sum_0.6_0.2_DNA | ecosystem: Environmental > Aquatic > Marine > Coastal | place: USA: Chesapeake...
CGGATGGCAATACACAAAATAAAAACGAATACATAGGACCATCTGTAGATATTACGTTCCGTCCAGTAAATATACCATTAAAATCGATTGTCCCAATATATTCAATTAAGTATAATAATAATTCATCCATTAAGGTTGGATCTATAGATGGGAATATTAATAGATTCGAATGCTGGGAATTACCAGTAACTACTGGAAGTTTTTGGAAAGAAATTAGCATACCTTCATCAAGGCAGTGGTCTGATTGGAAAGCTAATTATTCTGGGCAAACAATAGCCGCATATTATTCTACTCAAGTTAATCTTCCAGTTATATGGTCTGATATATATGGTTATGGTCATTATGATATATTAGATGAGCAGCCAGTTCTGTTAACTGAAAAGAAAATACAAGTTAGAAGAAATCCAATATTATCCTGGAATTATCCAACTGATTATTTTAATTCAAAGTTTGGAATAGTTAAAAGTGTAATACAGATTTACATAAGAGACTCAATAAATTCTGATTGGGTAGAAGTTCCATATTCTTCTATAAGAGATATAAATTGTGATACTGGTGTGGTGGAATTTGAAAACAGAATTGTGCCATCAGATAATAGGTTGATAAAGGTATCATATACAACAAAAAATAAAAATATTCTGTTAAAGCAAGTAAATGGAGATCCGATACCTATAAATCCAGTATTAAATAAGGATGTAATTCAATTCAATAGACCATTATATATTTATATATATCCAGCTAAAATGTATAAAAAGAATAATTCTCAAACAACCGAACTTTCACAGGTAACTGATCACAGATATTATTTCCCAGTTAACTTCACTTATGATTCATCATTGTTTAATATCTCAAGTGTAAACTATGATCCCTTCGCGCTTCTAATAGCAGTAATTTATATCTACAATAATCCATACAAATCTCAACCAGCTCTAGTAGATCTTAGACTTAGAGGTGGCGGTGTTCAAAATGATATAGATATGTTTAAGTTAAAGCAAATAAATTCTGATGTTATATCTTTCTGGGATGTATATCCACCAGAAGGCACCGCTTACAATAAGGGTGGGTATGTTATAATTCAAATTCCAGAAGAAGTAAAAGATAACTTTGTAGATAAAAAAGAAATTCATGAAATTATATCTAATAATTTAACAGCAGGTGTAGTTTATGAATTGCAAGATATGAACGGAAATAGTTGGGACTAATATGTTAAATAGACTTCCTGAAACAATAACTACATATACTAATTTGTCAAAATCCACTGTATCATCTTTAATAAGAGAAATGAAGGTTGACAAATCGGACTTCGCTGCCCTTATGTCAAAGATGACTAGCTTTAACGCCGGATCAGACTTTGCTGCACAGAGAATAACACCCCTGTCTACATTGAATAGGGAAGTTTTAGTAGAGCTGTTTAGAGATTCCTTTTTAAGAATTTCCAATTTCTACAATGCGGCTAATACTGTTGGCTTAGCACTAAATTCTATGGTTGATGTTCTATCTTCAGAGATATCAAAAGTAGAAAAAGATTTATATAATTTACAAATATTTATTGATAACTATGAATTTTTATCAGGAAAAGACGATCTATATAATTCTAATTATTTAGAAAACTTTGATAACTTTACAAACAACTATACCGCAGACGGTTTAGATTTTTCTATTCCAGATAAAGATGGAGTTAGTTTTGATAAGTTTGGCAACTGCTTTATAGATAATCATAATGGAACCCTAACAATGGGTAAAAGATTTACTTCTAAAAATGTTTTAAATAATATTAAAAGTGTGAAAATATATTCAAACTATAATAACTACACAACAACATCTACAAGTTTTGAAAATACCATCAATGATAATCTATTAGATTCATGGTCAGTCACGGTTAAAAGTCCAATCGTTTTAACATCAAAAATATCTGATTATGATAAGTATATAACTTATAATCAGCAAAATATAAATGGCGCCAGAACGGTTGTCGAAGTAGATTTTGATAATCAGATTGAAATTGATACAATTAGATTTAATCCAAATTATGGAAGTGGTTTACAATTACTTCAAGTAACAGTATTTACCCCGACTGCACCCAACGTGCCGGTGTCCTATGCTAATATTTTAAATAGCCCAAGAGTTACAGATAGAACATTAGATATTTCATTTACTAAAAGAGCAGTAAATAAGATTATATTTATATTCAATCAATCAACTTATTCCAGGGGAAAGTCAGTACCAATAACCAGCGAACTTAATTCAAAACTAGTAAGTTCATTCGTTAGTGATAAAATAGCAGAAAAAAGAAATAGTTATAGTTTAATTCAAGATGTTGTTTATTGGTTTTTTAGACAAAAAAATACAGTTAAGGGAATATCAAATAATAAAAATATAACAGATTCTTATTATAGTTATAGATTTCCTGTAGATATTGATACTTATTCTAAAATGATTTCTGATGAAATATTCAGAGCATCTAATCTAGATTTAGAAGATCGATCCTTGATGAATGCCTCCCCAATATTTGTAGATTTATTCTATACAATGATGAGCCATATGAATAACGATAATTTCGAAACGTATTCAAATTACTATGTTGAGTCAAATTCAATCAAAAAAGGTCAAGCATCCCTTGGTTATCCTGGTTTTATACCTACCAATAATACAGATTCTAGGGAAAATCAAAAGTTTCAAAACTATGAAAATATACGCATAAACGGAACAACTAAAGATGTTGTAAGAAAACTAATTCTTAATGAGTCAAGTGATTTATATGAGTATTCATTCTCTATGAACTCTATTGATTTTCTTGAAACAATTAGTAACGATATTAAGAAAGCTTGTTTTGTTAGTAGAAAAATACCAGTAGAAGGCCAAGTACTTGCCGTAAAAGCGTTGATTGATTTAGATAAAGACTACGTAAGTCTACAAGATCTTGGGTTGGACATCTCTTCTGCAACCTCGTATGAATTGTCAGTTTCAAATACAGAACTTCCAACAAATGAGTCTGACTGGACACCAATCATGTTTAATGGAATAGACTCAGTAACTGCCGAGGTAGCAAATATCAGTAACGTACAGTATAGTTATAATTTGAGATTCAAGGCAAAGTCTGGTTCAGTTGAGTTATATAAAAATGGAGCACTAATTAATCCAACTAAATATGCGTATAGCCAGGCATCCAATGCTGTAACACTTTTGGATTCTGGAATATATAATGCAAATGATATTTATTGTGTATCATATGATATTGATACAGTGAACTCTAATCCATTTGAAATTAATCTTATAAATAATAATATATATAAAGACTCGGTTAAAAGATTTTATAACGAAAATGGATCTGGCGAAAACTTCATGAAGACAGATTCTAGTGCTAAACTTGTACTAAAATATAACCCATATGTCAGTCCATCTGCAATAGAAAATGCAACTTACTCTTCTACTATAGGAACAGTATTTAATACTACTTCAAACATAAGTGAATATTCTCCAATAAAGATAAGACTATCAGATGGGTCGTATGCGATTAACATAACTAATTATACGAACAAATCTGAAAAAGTATCTTTCTATGATACTAGTTTAACTTTATTTATCCATAATGGAAAAAATATTATATTCAACAAGGTCATTGATAGTCCAATTAATATAGACTATGAATATGTTCCATACAATCTGCGCTTCAGATTGATAATGAGAAAAACAGTCCCGACAATAAGTGCAGTGGGTAAGATCAGCGCAGTACTGATGAAGATGAAATCATTAAAGTTTGACAACTATTACAACAGGCTAAATAAAATAAAACTATAATGTGGGATAAATTATGACTCAGGTATCAGCAAATACACTAACTTATGATCAGGTGTTCTTCAAGATAAGGTCTTTTTTACAAAAAGATATACAAAATAAATTTATATCTAAAGACCAAAGATTAGAAGAGTATAATAATTTACTAATGGAGATATATAATAGTATATCTGGCCCATCTATAAAGTATGAACCTTACATTAAGGGTGAACCACCATCATCTTATAAGTTTAATAAATTTTCATCTTCTTTAGCGGAAAGTTTAAACTCATTAGCAAAACAATTAGATTATTTAAACGCTAAAACGGTAAACACTTTTAATTTATTCTATAAAGAGATTGAAAATGAAAAAAAGTATTCAGAAAGAATAGCATCTAAAGTAAAAATATTGCAGATGTACAGTAGAAGTCCGTCTAATGATATGGTTTATGTTGGTGATTCGTTTGATAACTTAGATCAAATAGATATTGAAAGTATAGCGAAAAATTTAAATCCATCTATAGTAGATGGAACTTTTACTTTACCTATACAAAATAATAGAATGTGGTCAGTTAAAAGCATGTCTATAGCAGCCAGTAACGGCTATATGGGAAATAATCATGAAGTAATTAGATCAACTAATCCAGAAGGTGACACATATACGTATATATTTGACAGCAATCCTGGGATCAGCTCTATCGCAGCAATAACAGATTCTAACCCACTTACATATTTCGAATATGAAGCCACGAGTGTGGATAAAACTTCAAATCAAGCATCAGCGGTACTTAGATCTGAAAATGAATTTTGTTACGTAGTAGATTCGAAAGTTCAAAGTACAGTACCTGTTGGTCAACTTGTTAATTGGTCAAACTATGATGTTAGTAGTCCGCTTAAATTAACAACTGTATTAGAGGGTGCAAGCACTACTTCTACAACTAATTCAATTAGTATAACACCCTATTTTGGTTCGACTAACTTAATTAAAGTAACGCAAATATTAGTTACAGATTCTTCAGGGAGTTCTGAAAATATTTTAAATGAACCAATATATATTGGTTCATCTATGGTTCCTTTCAACATAGAATCAAGTAAGAACTATTACTACAATAAAGCCGTTATAAGATACCCTGAAAGAAAAACATCTAAAGTAGCAATATCTTTTGAGCAAGATAGCCATTATCAGACTCAGATACAGCATGTATATTGGAAGCCAGATTACAAAGCTGGTGAAATAACAAACAGCCCATTTGTTGGGTTATCTAGATTTAATCCAGATGCGTTTAATAGAGACATATACGAAGAAGTTCAATACGATAAAAATGCGCTGATTCCTTCAACCGCAAATCCAAATCAATTTAAGAAAACGGGTTTAGTTTCAATTCCAAAGTTTAAAGTTTCACTAAAAAAGAAACCAGTAACATATAATAAATGGATAATAACCTTCAATGCAAACGGTAAAAAATCTTACTTTTACGATTGGTATGAAAGCGATTCAGAAGTGGGTGCTGACTTCGTTGTTTCTACGACACTTCCCAATAACCCAGTATACGATGCTGGCACTTTGAAAGTAGGATCTTCACTGACGTCCGATACAAACACTGCATTAGTAATAGCATCATCGACTGTTGATGTAGGTGATAAAATTGTTCTTAAGAATCAGTTAAATCCACAATTAAATGGAACATACATTGTTAAGCAAAAGGGATCTGTAACAGAAAAATGGAAAATAGTCAGAGAAGTTCAGATCCAATGGACAGACGTAGCAGTCTTTGAAAATCCAAATTTAACACCAAAATATTTCGAAACACAGACAGCAGGTCAGTCATATTTAGACTCTGTTAAAAAGTTTATAGAGTTATTAAACGGTCAGCAAATCGTTGCAAATGGAACGCAGTATACGATATCTGATGCAGCAATAGAATATATATCATACACTGCAGCAGCGAGAACAGAAGTTTATGATGTTCCACTAATAGCACAGAAAGAAATATATTCAGCAAAGCGCATGGCCATAGGCATTAGGGATATATCAGTTGGCTATGAGACGTATGCAAATGAAGCAGAGATTATTTCTACTCCATATAATTTTGACTTACCAATAGAAGCATTAATGGTGTCTGTGGAAAATTCTATACCAGATGAGTATAGGGATAAAATTAATGTGTTTTATAACATTTCTATAGACGACTCACCGTTCGCTGACATGCCCATATCTCCCATACAATTGGACACAAATGGGACCGCAGAAGTTTTGGTATTTAATCAAAATATATCCGATTCTGAAAAGTTGCCAGGTGTAGCATATATTAATTATCCAAAAGTCCCTATAAAACCAAAAACGGTAAAATTTAGAATAAGAGTAGTTAAGGATAGAAATGTTAATATAACACCAATTTTTTATTCTTATGAATTAATAGCAAAGGTTAAACGATAATGAACATAGCAACCATTCAAAAAAGAAAGCTATTAAACAATATATATAAACTATACTATTCTTCAGGGACAAAGCCTACAGAAGGTGAAATAAGAAATATTTTTAATCAGTATTTCTTTTTCAACAAGTTAGGATCACCTTTATCGGTTGACTATACGTTACTTCAGTCAATATCTTTAACGGATGTAAATATCATAAATGAATTAATGGCAAATAGTATTTTCAATCTAGAAGTATTATATGAATCAATTATAGAAAATAATGAAGAACTCTTTTCTGCAGTAACAGCATTGAATAATAAATTAGAAAACTTAAAAAATAAAAGAAAGAAGTTAGAAGGTAAGGTTGATCAGTTACTTTTTTCTAATAATAATTCAGATGGATATTTTTATTCATACTTAGAAAACTTTTCTAATCTTGATAATATAGATATGAATTTAACGTCAGCTTTTATTGATGTAGATAATGGTCAAGCCAAAATACCAAAGATAACTTCTAGCATTTCTAATGTGCTAACCTACGATAATATCATCACCTCGGCTGCCAGCTATAGTGTATCTTCAAATGGTCAAACTATAGCTTCTAATGTAAATATAAATAATTTTGATGTTGTATTTGATGGTCTTAATGACACGTACTGGTCATACGACTTTGCAACCGCTGCTCCAACTGTCGTAAGCTTATCTATTAGAATACCACTAACTTCCGCATTTAATATATCAAAGATTAGCGGAACATTACTCACGTCTTCACCAATAGCTACTGGAGTAACATTACAAAGCCCAGTTCAATCTATAGCAGACGAGGTATTCTTTAAGAATTCAAAGTCCGATTATAACAGATTTAGTTTTTCTGTTCCAGCAAGGCAGTACTCTAATCTAATCATAACATTTACAAAATCTGAACCAGATAGAGTAATTGCAAATTCAAATAATCCATATGTATACTCATTCGGTCTTAGGGAATTAGTTGTTGGTTCAGAGTACTATGATAAATCAGCAGTTATAGTTTCAGAGCCGATAGGAATATCTACTAGGCAAAATGAAAATTTACTAATTGCTAGTGTAAGTCTTGATGTAGATTCACAAATTTTGAGCGGAACAAGCGCAAAATATTATGTCTGCAGTGATATCGGAGATGTTGACAATTTATCCAGTTTTAATTGGATTCCAATCGAACCATTAAACTCTAGTGGATCATCATTCTCTAAGATCGTTAATTTACTGGGATCAAATAAGAGGATAAAGTATATAGACTCTACGAACGCAGATCTTATATCGATTCCATTAAATAATGATTCGCAAAACTTAAACGAATTAAATCCCTCAAAGTTACCCAACTCTGACGTAACAGCCTATAGATTGTCTGCAGTAGACAACGCAGAAGTTTTTATAGAGCCATTCATGTTGGCAAATATCAACTGCCTTAGGCAGTATCATGTCATAAATATTAACTCAGACTCAAGCACAACTGTCCCTATGTATAAGTCGCTTGAATCCTGGTCTGAAAGAATAAAGGATAAGGTAAATTATCAAGTTTATGAGACAATATTAACAAATCAATTTAATCAGATATCTCCAAAAATTAACTCTCCATCAAGTGGCTTTATATCATTTTCAATGATGATGGACAAAGCCACCAAGGTTAGTCATTCAATATCAAAATCTAGAGATGATTTCAATTTAGCAGTTTATTTAAATAATGTTTTAATATCAGATCTGCCCTCCGGCAAAAGTTCATCAAATATTGAATGGAATTTTGTAGAAGGAATTAACAATATAGTTATAACTTACGATAAAAACTTCTCTGGTTTAATTGACTTTAACATTATGTCTAGTGCAAGAATAACAGACTACGGCACAATGTTCTTGGACTACTATAATTACTTGGACCCAATAGAGTTTAGAAGAAGAGCAAATGCTGACATCAACGTATTTACGATAGACAACTTCCTTGGTCGTAGGGAGATAATAAGCTCTAAAGAAATATCCAGTAGAAGTATGATTCAGTATTATGCTAAAGATAGTGTCGATGTAAACTATGTAAGATATAGGGTGGATTTGGATAGATACGAAAATCCACTACAAAGTCCAATTATAGATTCTATAAGAGTTAAGTTTAAGCACGTAGACAGTTGAGGAAAAAATGGCAACTACTTTTAATAATCGAAAAAATTCGCAAAGAATAAGAGAACCACTATTTAATATTAATCGTATTAAGTATAGAGGGCCAAGATCAAGTGAGTTAGAAAACCTTGAAACAAATTTACTTAAACTAGACATTACTAGAATTTTAACAGAACTAGAAAATATTGATATATCAATTCTTGACTCACTGACATATGTATTAGGTTCTACTAAAAATTTATCGGAACAGCAGAAGCTGCAAGATGGAATATCTTACGATATAGAAAATGTATTTTTTTATATTGAAAATGTTATTCAGTTAGATTATACATTAGTTATTGATACTATAGATAAGGTATCTTCAAAACTATCCAGACTTTCAGCAAAGATTAAAAGATTAGAGAGTGGTAACTAAAATGACAGAAATAATCAATACTAAAAAAAGAGACTACCAACATAATGGCCCCGTAGAAAGTTCTGACTATAATTCCAGGGTAGAAGAGAATTATAAAGACTTAGTATATTTATACAACAAAGCTAACGTTGTTGATACTAAATTATCCCAAGCATTTGAGAGAGTATTGAAAGATCAAAGATTTATAACTTTAACAATACAGGATTTACAGGATAGAGTAGCAGCTTTAGAAGCCGCTTCAAATACTTTATCCATACATTCATTTAGCCAGTTAGACTATGCGACTTTTGTAGGCACTTCCTTTGCCATATCGGGCACTGAACTATTAACATTTGATCCAATATATAATGTCATTACTCTACCCAAGGTTTTAAGTAGTTCATATTCAAAATTAAAATTTGGTTCACCTTCAAGTGGTCAAGTAATTCCAGACTTTTTTAAATCAAGAGTCGACAACTCTCTTAGCGGGGTAGACACAACCGGTGCCATAATAGATTCAACTCCCTTATACAATTCTATATTAGATCTTCCAGATAAGGTGTGGAAAAGAAATGTAATCACAGAAACAACATCACCCGCCGGTGCTCAAATAATGGTCTATGTAGCAGCTCCATCTGAGTCTACCGGTTCATTAAAAACTAATATGATAAAGATTAACCCATTTCCATCTTTTGGAGTTGATGTTATAAGTATTGAATTCACACAAACATCTAATCCTACTTTAACGGATTCTGATGGATGGAAGCCACTGAACGTAAAAGGTCTATATAATGGGGAGCAGCAAGCGATTGGAAAGGTACCGCCAGGTGGCTGGCAGACGATAGGTGCGGACACTATTTCAAACTCAGGTCCCTTAGCCTTTATTTTTGCAGACACTGATATAACTGCAATTAGGTTTAAGTTAAAGCAGAGAAACTATTTTAGCGAACTTGGAAAGTACATCTATACCTACGGTTTATCAGATATGGATATTAGATACGACAAGTATCTACCCACTGGTAAAATGATAGTTAAGTTTACTCCACCAAACGGTGAGGTTATAAGCGATATTGTTAATGTAACCCCAAAGATATACAATGTGCCACTAAGTCAAATTTCATCAGCGTTTAGTTATAGAGTTATATATAATGATAGCGGAACATATACCCTATCAAATCCAGGAGCGTCTAACTTTGTTTGGATAGAGGTCACGTTAAATATGTTGGATGATAAAACTGCACCAGTTCTGAGTGATCTAATAATTCAATATGAGTAGAGTGTAAAAAGCTAAATTAAAATTACTATATATACATCCAAGTTTTTATAAGGAGAAATAAATGGCTACTTTTTACGTAGGACCTAGACCAGTCTTGAAGGGCAGATCGACTGCTAATATGGTTAATCCATATACAACAATGACTGGTAAGGCTAAGTCAACAGGTACTTACTCTTTTTATCCACTATATAGCACTAGTCACGTATTAGATGGAGCACCTGATAATCACCATGTACCAGGATCTGGAGAGCACCCTGGTAATAGATTTTTATCACAAATCTTTAATGGAACAACTTTATACGTTCATCCTTTATCTGGGACATTTCCCAATGGCTCCGCAACATACGATGGTGCTAGATTTAGACCATTAGAGTACAAGGGTCTATCCGGTGCAGCGGCGTTCCCGTCAACCTTTGGACACGCCTACAATAGAGCCAATGATTATGCGTTATATGATAACTATATCTTTGACGGCGTAACATCCGCTAACATATTTGCTAATACAGGTCATGCTCGTAGAACTGAGGCTCAGGGAGCACCCGCAACTTTTGGTTACTTTATTCCTACCGAATTCCAGGGCGTTACAAGCACCAAGGTATTTACCTCTGGATATGGCCAAGCAAATGTTACTGGAGATTATGGACGTGAAAAAGTACAAGAGTGGTATGGAGTTCCTTCCGCCAAAGCTCTCTAAAGCGTTTAGTCAGCCCCTAGTTCTTGATAAAGCTGAGAAGAAAAGCGGAACAATAGCTTGGGGAGGACTAGCTTTAGGAATTATAGCGTATGATTATTATGCTATAAAGTCTAAAAGGATCGAAACACTAACAAGATCTTTTTGGAGATTAACAGAAAAACCATTAACAGGTAGTTTATTCACAGGAGTGTGGCTAGGTTTAACTTTTCATCTTCTTATAGAGAAGGTAATAAGAAAGAATCTTTCATAGAAAAGGAATTAGTATGACAAAACTACATAAAGATATTATCGAAAGAGCACTATGGACAGCTGCCCAAGCGTTCGTCGCCGTCTACGCGGTAGGTGGAATAGATGAGCTTAAAGCAGCCGCAACTGCAGCAGTAGCAGCTGGAATCAGTGTTATTAAGGGCTTTGTAGCAACTAAGATAGGTGATCCAGGCAGCGCAGCAACGTTGAAAAGTTGATCTCTAATCAGCCTACAACTTCAAAACATGATATAATGATACCCAAGACGGGTATAAGCAGTGAGAGATAGCCCCGCCAAAAGGCGGGGTTATCTCGTTAAAATAGCTGTTTTATACCTTTTAGTGATTTTATGCATTGTTATAAAGGATTATAATGTCTCTTGATGAAGTTAGAAAAGTAGTAGATGATGGAAGTCTATCGATAGATGTTGCTGACAAGTATCTAAGAATATATGTAGCAAATATTGACTGGACAGATTCCATTACAAAACTTTGGGATATGTTTGTAAAGAAAACAAAAAGCGATGTGACATCTAAGAACTTGGTAAAGAAAGCTATAAGTTGTACTATACTTCTTCCAATACTTGAAAAAACAATTATACCTGATCCACCAACAAATTTATTATTCTGGTCCACTAAGTGGGAGCAATTCTCCAAAGATGACTGGTTTGATAAACTTGTGGAAGTTATAAAATATGATGTAGAGATAGCGGAAAAAAGAAATAAACTTATATCACTTGGTGTTATATCTAGAATAGATGTATCGCCAATGACTAGACAAGCATACAATTGGTTATTCGAAAAGTACTTAACAAAGGAGGGCTCTGATTCAGAAAAAACAGCTGATATCAAAAATAAATTTTCAAATCTAGTTAAGGTTTATGGCGGTGCAGTAATATGCAATATGTTCATGAATCATAAAAGTAATGTAGAAAAAGTATTCAATTGGAGAAGTGGATACTTCTTTGAAAGAGAAATACATAACGTATATACAATTGATCAAATACAGAAGATTAAAATGGCAGAGTTAAATAAAATTAATTCTAATAATATCAAAAAAATAGACAATAATATAGGAGTTTAAGATGTCAGCTAATATTCTTTCAGAAGAATTTATTAATTCATACGCAGAAAAAAAAGCACCATGGGGATTTAATGGGCTTGGTGAAATAGTTTATCGTAGAACTTATTCCAGAGATATAGAGCATCTCGGACGCAAAGAGTATTGGCATGAAACCATAGCACGCTGCATAAACGGTGCACAAGAAATAGGTGCTGGTTACTCCAAGGATGAGGCAGAAAGACTATTTGATTATATATTTAATCTTAAGGGCATATTTGCAGGAAGATGCTTATGGCAGTTGGGTACACCACTTGTTCAAAAAATGAGTGGAGTATCTTTAGTCAATTGCTGGATGACAACACTCTCTAATGTTGAGGACTTTAAGTTTTTAATGGATCATCTCATGGTTGGTGGTGGTGTTGGTTTCACTGTTGAAAGAGCTAATGTACACGATTTACCGAAAGTTAAGCCAGTTAATTTTATTAAACATGAAAAAACAAATGACGCTGACTTTATTGTTCCAGATTCAAGACGTGGATGGTCATCACTCTTAGGTAAGGTTCTTTCTAGTTATTTTGAAACTGGAGAATCTTTCACCTATAGCACAGTTTTAATTAGGGGTTATGGCGCTCCACTAAAAACTTTTGGTGGCACAGCTTCAGGTCCAGAAATTCTCATAGAAGGTATAAATAATATATGTGAAATTTTAAATGCCAGAGTTGGTAAGAAGATACGCTCAATTGATGCGCTGGATATTGCTAATATAATTGGTAAGATTGTTGTTGCTGGATCTGCTAGAAGATCAGCGCAGATTGCAATCGGTGATCCTGACGACTTCCTTTTCTTAAAGGCTAAGAACTGGGGCAAAGGTGACATACCAGCTTGGCGTGCAAACTCAAATAATTCAATCTATGCTGACTCATATGAAGAAATTATCGATGAATTTTGGAAAGGCTATGATGGTTCCGGTGAGCCATATGGATTGATTAATAGAAATCTAATTAGAAAAAATGGTCGTCTTGGTGAAAAAGTAAATGATAGTAGGGTTATAGGCACAAATCCTTGTGGTGAAATTGGACTTGAAGACGGTGAACCATGTAACTTAGCGGAAGTATTTCTGCCAAATATTACTTCTAAAGAAGAATTAATAGATATTAGTATATTGTTATATAAGACTCAAAAAGCAATCACAACGCTACAGTACCCATACAAAAAGAGTCAGGATGTAATTGAAAGAAATAGAAGACTTGGACAGGGTGTAACTGGATGGCTACAGGCAACTGAAGAGCAGCTGTCCTGGGTAGACAGCGCTTACCAGGCGTTGAGAGACTTTGATAAAAAGTGGTCAGCTGAAAAAAATATAACTCCATCAATTAAACTTACAACAGTAAAGCCCAGCGGAACCTTAAGCCTTCTTGCTGGAGTCACCCCAGGTATACACCCCGCATATGCTAAATATTATATACGCCGTGTACGCATGGGCTCCAATGATCCATTAGTAAACTACTGTAGAGACAAGGGCTATAAGGTTCAATATGATATTGGTTTAGATGGAAAAGAGAATCATACAATATGTGTTGTAGAATTTCCATGTGAAACACCAGCTCATGCAACCTTGGCTAAGGAATTAACTGCTATTCAGCAATTAGAGTGGGTGGTTAAGGCTCAGTCAACCTGGGCTGATAATAATGTATCTGTTACTGTATATTACAGAAAAGAAGAACTTCCTGAGATTCAGGAGTGGATGAAGAAGAACTATAAGAATAAAGTAAAATCAGTATCATTCCTTTTGCACAGTGATCATGGATTTAATTTAGCTCCATATGAGGAAATTACATCAGACCAATATGTAAAAATGAAATCAAAGATTAAAGATGATTTATCATTTACGGATTCAAGTAACCTTGATCTACTAGACAGTCTTGAGTGTGAAGGTGGTTACTGTCCGATTAAGTGACAGAGTATATATGTCTTCCGATAAAGATGAAAATGAAAACTTTGAAAAAATGTTTAATGAAATAGTTAATTCTGATGACTTAAAAGATATATCAGATTTGTTTCAAAAAAGTTTAGAATTAGGAATAAAAGAACTTTTAATAATTCAACAGGCTTTGTGTGATTCAGTATCTAATATATCGGAAATGTTAATAGAATTTTACAAAAATCCATCAAATAAATTAAATAGTGATGATGAGAGATTTCAGCTACTGGGATCACTATATAAAATATCTGAGGATTTCAACGACCATATGATAGAATGTATGGAGACAGTGATAGTTGGATTCGAAGAAGATGAAGACGATCTAGATGTACTCTTTGACTTAGAGGAAAGTGAATACGACAATGAAGATGATGAATTCGGAGAAGATTGACATAATACCAGTTCTAGGCAATGGGTATGTTAGGTTAGTGGATGTAATGGGATCTGACCTCTCAATCGTAAACGCAGCGAGAGCCTCCTTTGCTAAAGAATCTAAAGAAATGTCAGTCCAAGATGGAAGACTGCTTGAGTTCTTGGTTAGAGAAAATCACATGTCTCCATTCAGACATGCCTTTATAACCTATGAATTTAAGGCACCCTTAATGGTAGCTAGGCAGCATTGGAAATATGTAGTGGGGTCTGACCACACTATGGATTCCTGGAATGAATCTAGTAGAAGATACATTACGATGGATCCCGAGTTTTACGTGCCAACAAAAGATGATTGGAGACTTGCTCCGGATAATCGTAAACAAGGTTCTGGTGGCCCAGTAGATCCATGGAATGGCGCAATGCTAACGGATATGCTGACTAAATACATTCAAGATGGTGAAGCTTTATATAATACTGCAATGGAGATGGGTGTTGCACCAGAGCAAGCTAGATTATTTTTACCAGCATATGGTATGCATGTTGTGTATAGGTGGTCCTGTAGCCTTCAGTCTCTA
>Ga0129336_10001323_pt1 | contig 14937 bp, 19 predicted proteins | sample CPB6_02_DNA_FD_96878 | JGI IMG/M metagenome (GOLD analysis project Ga0129336, IMG submission 96878) | Freshwater to marine salinity gradient microbial communities from Chesapeake Bay, USA - CPBay_Sum_0.6_0.2_DNA | ecosystem: Environmental > Aquatic > Marine > Coastal | place: USA: Chesapeake...
CGTTGCCGTCGACAACCGCTGTGAGAGGTGTGAGGATAGATTCGTCCTTGACCGGTTTTTCTCTCGACTTATCAAGATCGATCTGCCATTGTTTTAGATCCGGATGGACGTACATTTCGCAACCAGGAATGAACTTAAAGTTCTTACCTGATTTCTTAAGCTTCTCGGCATGAAGATATGCATGGCAGAATCCGTTCATGTGACCATGGTCAGTCAACGACCAGGCATCCATACCGTTCTCTAGAACGTAATCGATGTGTTCTTGCGGATAGTCAAGTCCATCAAAGGTCGTTACGAGAATCCGCTGTGAGAATGTAGGCCGACAAACCGGCTTGGCATTCTCACGGGATTCTTGGGTCCTCCTGTGCTCATGTAGATTCCTTTATTTTCCTTCCCAAATAGTGAGAAGGTTTTTATATTGTACCTTGAGTTCTTGGTACTTTACACCATCGATAATCTCTATAGAAACGTCAGGATATTGCTCTTTCATGTTTTTGATCTTTTCTTTGCATGAATCTGTCATTCTACCCTTTAATTCATAGAATTTTCCTTCGCAAAAGAAATCAGGCGTATATGTTGACCCATTTTCAAAAACAAAAGACTTCGGTTCATATTCCCAATCTTTTTTTAGATACGTAAGAATCCTTGCAAAATTTGCCTCCCAGCAACTTCTAAAGTACATTCCTCCTAAATCTTCTCGTTTTCCTCCTTTTGCAGAGGTGTACATAGATTCTCTTTTATTTCTAACTCTATTTGCTGCAGAAATACTCATCTTTTTCCTTATGGAATCAGAGTACTTTCTTCCTTTATGAATGTTAGATGAATTTTTCTTACCTTCGTCAGATTTTGTCCAGTGGTCAACCCCATACTTTCTCAAAGAAGTTTCTTTAGTCTTTTCAGCCATGGTGCCGTCTGACCATCTAGACTTCATCTGTTGAGAAAGTTTTTCTCGATGTTCTTCAGTGTTTGGATTCCATCCTGACTCATACTTCTTTCGAAGAGATTCAGAAAGCTTTTCATTTTGTGAATCTGTTCGAACGTAGCTGCCAGCTTCTCTTCTAGTTTTCACCATGTTGGTGTTGATACACCGTTGGCATCTTGCGACCATTTTCTTTTTTGAAGTATCTTGAAAAATTTCTTTACAATCTACACAAATTTTTTCAAGAGGTGGATGGTCAGTCAATCTAGATTTTATTCTTAATTTATAAGAACACTCTTTTGAACAAGCTCTTTTATTCGGTTTTGAAAGTTTCAACTTTTCAAATTGAAATTCTTTATTACAATTTTCGCAATTTGTAGTTACTAACATATTTTACCTCAAGAATAAATATATAAGACTACATGCGCATACGGGTTTTTCAATTTTTTGCGCTGACAAGGTTCTAAAAAGAAAAAAGCCTCCCACGAGGAGAGGCTTTTTTTATCTCAAATAAGAACTGTCACATAATTTGCGCAGCAATCAAGCATCCACGAGCCACTGCGTGAAGTGGATCTGCTGCATGACGAACTTCCTTAACTGGGAGTGGGAATCCGTTGTCATTAAGTTTCTTTGCAAAAAGATCGACAAATCCTTTTGCTTTTGATGTTCCACCAGCTACGACAACAGGCAATGCATCCTTAAACTTTGGAATCGACTTGTGACCATCCATTGCAGAGGCAAGTTGCTTCGTTGTGTAATCGATAAGACGATCATAATATGAAGCTACGGCTGCAAGGACTTGATTATCATTTGGCTGCCCGATGGTAAAATCGCCATTTTCCTTTTCTGCCTGAACGATTGAATCAGGTTCTCCTGTTGCAACAGCGGCCATTCGGTCGACCCAATCACCAGACTTTGTAGTAGAGAAAGTAACGACGGGTTCACCATTAAGCATCACACAAACGTTGACCATACCAGCGCCCCAGGATAAACAAACACCCGTGTAATCATCTTTTTCTAATTCTGAATAACAAAGAGCTTCGGCTTCGTTAATTGCACGAGCAGAGTATCCAACTTCTGTTAGAAGTTTGACGATAACGTCTTCGTGATAACCAACATCGAAATCATCATCTTCTTGATCGACAGGTTGTGCAGGTACGCAGAAGACCAGCTTTTCTCCTTCTTCTGCAGGAGCCCCCGTAACTTCTTTAAGAATGTATGTGAGAATCCTACGAGCGTCCTTTTCCTTAGATGATACGACCCCTTTATACATGGGGCGTTTGGCAGAATCGTTTCTTTCAACAGCCTTTTCAATTGCGTCCTTGCCGAGAATGATGAATGAACCATCCTCATCTTTGACGAACACTTTTCCTGTAAGACCCTTCTCAATCATCTTGGTTGCAATTGGTGTCGAAGGTTTGATGACATAAAATGCATCACGAAAGTCCTTGTAAGTTACTTTACCTTTTGTCATTTCAGTTGCAAGAACGATGAAAGATGTGCCGACGTCTAATCCTTTAGCCATGTGTTTGTACTCCTGTTCTGGAAATATTATTTATTCTTCTTGAGCATTGCTAGCCTAGATGCTGCAGATCCTACATCATCGCTGATCGTCGTTTGTTTGCCAAGTTCTCCACCCTTCTTTTCAAATTTATCAGTAGAGATATCAGTAACAAATTTTCTATCATCAATCGAAACGACTTTTTTCTTTGGTTGATTTAAAAACGATCTTTTCGCATCAATAGAAGCATTTAGTTCCAAAGATTTTAATGGGTTGGTAATGCGACCGACAACAAACCCCAATATAAAAGAAGTTAAATACAACAAGACATTTAACGTAAGAATCATTGAATCAGGCATGTAATACTTTTTCGAACATTATAATCCATTTTATTTTTCTTTATCAAAGAATATTTAATTGCATGAAAAAGAATCTTGAAAAAACTTTAGTTGAAATGTTTGGTGACCCAATTGAACCTCCCATGGGAATGAATGGTAAGAAAATTGGAGACCTTCCGGGTATCACTACCGTTGGTGCTGTCGGGGTAAGAGACATGAAAGAAGATAGCTTAGGAGATGTCTGCCCACAATGTAATATGATGTCCATCGATGGAAAGTGTGGATGTCCAGAACCTATGATGGTTATGGGTGGTGAATCCATGGAACAACCTTGTGGTAGCTGCGGTATGCCAGGTTCACAGTGCACGTGTTCTGGTCATGCTACTTGCCCAGTATGCGGCATGATGTCAACAGACATCGATAGTCCTTCAGGATGCGGAATGAATGGAGAAGGCTGCGGTAAGATGAACGAAAAGTCTTGCAGCGAATGTGGGATGAATGAAGCAACTTGCGAATGCGGCTACATGACAGAAGCAGAACAAGAAAAGAAAAAGGATAGCGTAAAATCCCGCGAATATCATGGAAAAGAATACAAGGCTTCTGCAGGTTCAATTGCAGCGCTAAAGAAACATGGCGGTTCAAAAGAAAAAGCAATTAAAGCAGGAGCGTTTGATTGGTCAAAGAACCCTGAAGCTGCTGCTAGAGCAGCTGAAATCGTTGCTACAGGAAAAGCAAAACCAACCCGCTAAAAGAACAGGTTGGTTTTAAAAAATCTTTAAAATTAAAGTGATTTACCATGGGGTCTATTTTCAACGACCCCATTCGATGTCACTGTAACAAATCTAGCCTTGGTCCGGAATTCTCTGATGGACCTGGCACCTGAATAAGATAGTCCTGAACGGATTCCTTCAAGCAAGTCTTGAATGGTATTTCTCATTGGACCTTTGTACGGAACCATCGTTGACTCTCCCTCAACGACAGACACACGACCTCTCCAATTTAGTTGCGCTTCTCTAGATGCCATTCCACGGAATTTCTTGAAAAGAGCCAAACCAGGAATCCCGCCGGAACGGTAATTGAGTCCATGCTCATCGACAACATCACCTGGTGATTCATCATGTCCAGCAAGAATTGAACCTAGCATAATCATGTCCGCGCCAGCAGCCAATGCCTTCACGGCATCGCCTGAATTACGGATTCCTCCGTCAGCAACGATAAAAACATCCCTGTCTGACTTTGCACAATCCATTACTGATTGTAGCGTGGGAATACCATGTCCGGTTCGAATTCTTGTAGAACACATGCTTCCTCCTCCGACACCGACACGAATCGAATTTGACCCCCAGTCAGCTAGGTCGTTGAAAGCTTCAAGTGTTGCGACGTTGCCTGTCATGATGTGAATATCATCACCAAACTTCGTCTTCAATTCTTTAAGAGCAGACTTGACAGAAGAATGATGACCATGAGCAACGTCGACGCAAAATGCTCGACATCCTGCTTCATATAATGCTGTTGCTCTTTCAAGATAATCTCCCGTAGCTCCAATTGCTACCATCACGTTTAAACGTTTAGATGCTGTAGATGAAGCGGTTGACTCGGTATACGCCTTGACTACTTCATCAATTTTGCAGTATCTATGCAAAACTCCGAAGCCTCCAAAATCGTCAAGGACTTTTGCAGCTGATGGACTCATCACTGTATCCATCGGTGAACCAACAATCGGACATCCAAGAGTTGGGTAACCTTGAACTAAATAAGCATGTTGATCATCAAATCCAGGTACAGAAAGATTAACATTAGTCCTAGATTCGATTTCTGAATATTGAGGAACCAAAAGCACGTCATCAAAGCATAATGTTCGTTGCATATCTAAATGATGATATACTACAAACTTATTGATGTATCATTCGTTTTCTTCTGAAACAAATCCCCAATCGCCACGCATCCATGCATTCATCTCTTCACGAGTAACTCTGTTATGAGCTTCAGATAAAGTCTTCTTGGATTCCATTACAGGAATTTCCATCTCTTGCTCATGACCATGTTCCATGGAGTGATGCTGACCCATGAGGTAACCATGAACTTGTTGAAGATTCTCATGAGCCACAGAGACGTGGTCCTGAACCCAACCAGGAAGTTGATCCTCAGGTTGAACGACATCACAAATATCCTTGGCCATGTCCTTCATTGAATGAAGACGAGACTTGACCATTGCACCTTCATCATCATGACCGTCTTTACCATGGAGGAAACGATTGGGGTCTTCAGTACCCATTTCCATGCCCATATCCATAGGTTCTGCATGAGAAGATTCATCACCAGAAACATAACCCCAGTCTCCGCTCTTCCAAGCTTCAACTTCGTCAGGTGTAATTCTTGACATTGCTTCATTCATTGTGTCTTTGGGGCACGATTCATCTTCTTTCAGAGCGCGTGAAAGTTCTTCTTTGATAATTTGACGAAGTTTTGCTGGTGTGATTTTCATATTGTTCTCTTTATAAAATTGTATCAAATTTCCATTGACGCTTTAGAGATTGCATCGCACAGAGCCTGTGCATCTTCAACGTTTAGATTAATAGAGAAAGAATTTCCGAAAGAAATTGAAACAGAATAAGGAGTCGTTCCTTCTTGAACAAAAACAGAATATTGCTTTCCATTTTCTGTATCTTGAACTTTCATGTAAGAGTCAGATGAAGCTTCTGCAAGGATAGTTGCATTTTTTACTTCTTCTTTGATAATTTTGCGAAGTTGAGTTGCTGTAATTTTCATGTTATTCCTCAAACGAGCGGTTTAGAGATTCTTTGCTTCAGTAAGTATACATGGCCTTCATGCTTGTCTTCGATGCCAGCGAGGAGGTTATCGAGACCGTGTGTCATCAAACCGCATTCTTTAAGTGAATCACATAGGTGCTTCATTACGGCAAGGAAGTTCATTTCTGCCATCAACGACTTTTTAGCCAAGTCTGTCGATTGAGGAATCATTACTGCTGAACCTTGGCCACAAATCAATTTAAGAACTTGAGAATTAACAATTTGCAAATCCACGTTATCCGTGCACCCAAGGCCGATTGCCTTTTCTGCAACCATGTCTATTTCTGGAAGTATTCCATCGTAAAGTCGTTGGAATAATAGGTGATCACCGTAATAAGGATCTCCCATAACTGTCCAGTGATGATTTTGATGAAGGGCATACAGGTATTTCAAGTGAACAAGAGCAACAGATAACTGACAATACGGTGTTCCACCCCATTCTGATAACATGTTATCTGTAAGAACTTGAAGGTTTGGTTCGATGGTCATCATCATCTCCATCGATTCTGATAGCCTTTTCTTCATCACTTTAACTCCATCTTAAATGTAATCTTATTGATTGATTCTGGATGATTATCCCAACGCAATTGGAAAGGTTCTCCCATCATCCTTTGCTTATCATTCCAGTGTTTCACGTAGGAATCTAAAGCAATCTCATCAATTCTACGGGGTGCAGAACCGTGAGGTAACGTGCAAGACACAGGAATCTGAGCAAGAGATAATCCTTCGCGGATCTTGTATTTCATTATTGCTGGTGGTAGAACGGCATACTTTATATTGAAAACTTCGTTACATCTCTCAATGTATTGTTGAGGTGATAATGTTTGTTCTAACAATGCGTCGACCACATCAACTTCATCTTCATCTTGGAAAGATTCTTGGATTTTCTTTTCAAAGCTTTCCATTAATCCTAATTCTTTTGCACGGAGTTTTTCGTAATCTTGCAAAAGAGAATTCATCTTATCCATCAATTTAACTTCATCAACTGGCAATCTTGTCGTTGCTCTTACAGATGAGCAATATTGCTTGACAGCTGAAGTTTTCCATGTCGTATCTAGAGTCTTTCCGTAATCTTGGATTAATTTCCTGGCTACACCTTCATACCATGTTTCACTCAACATGTCTTCTTGCGAATGTTCTGCGGCGGCTTCAAGAGCTGGCTTAGACTCTACAAGGCGTGATTCGAAAACTTCTCTTAGAGCTATATCATTAGAAAACTTTTGAACTGCTTTTTTCAATTCTTTTAAAGAAGTTTTTTTAGCAGCTGCCAATCTAACATTTTCATTTGAATCAAAAACCAAAGATGAATTAACACCTTCAGGTAAAATTCTTGCAACAAATTTTCTTACTTCTGACGACTCGTGATTAATGACTCCCATTGCGATGTCAGGAGAAAAATGAACCCTGTCAAGATGACCCCTGTATTCTAAGATGTCTAGCTTATCATTCGCAGCTTCTGCAAGAGTGCATATATCATCACCTACCATAACAGATGGTCCGAAAACATTTTTTACTTCATTGCAGAATGCATCAGAATGCTTCTTTTCTTGCAACGTATCATTAACAACTCGCTGTAGATCAGATAACTTCAAACGCATTGATATAAAACTCCTAGCATAACTATTCTCAACAAGAGAAGTTTTTAGATTAGATAGTAATATTTAGCCTCTTACGAACATATACCAATCTTCATGCCATGCTGAAGATTTAGATAAATCCCAAAAATGCAATGGAGATGGTTCAGCCGGCTTTTTAAAAAGCCTCATACCAGATTCTTCAAGCAATTTGCCGCCTTTCTTTCTATTACATGCCTTGCATGCAGCGACACAATTATTCCATGTGGTTAATCCTCCCTTACAAACTGGCACAACGTGATCGACGGTTATCGCGGAGTAAGCCAGCTCTACGCCACAATACTGGCATTGCCATGAATCCCGATTGAATAGAACACGCTTTTGAAATCTTGGAGGTCTTTTATCAACTTTTCTTGTTATGAATTTCTTTAATCTTAACACTGCAGGCAATTTAAATCTAGCGCTACATGAACTATAGTCATCATCCCAATACGATGGTTGTCCAGTCACACCAGATTGTGGATCTGCTCGACCGCTCAATACCAACTTGATTGCCCTAATATCAGTAATGAACTGAAGCGGTTCGCCGTTAGAATTTAACAACAATGATCTCTTCATAACTTATACTAATAATTAAATAATTGCTAAATTTGTTATTTGAGGATTTCCGTAAGTAGATTTACCTATTTTTACATTCAAATTATTTAAGAGATCATCATCATAGTGGCTATGGGCATGACCTGATAACACTGTAAATTTGACATGAGGGTATGTTTTTGCAGCAGAAAATATTGTGTCTCCCATGATCTTTGACGTGTACCAAGGCAAAATATCCATCGTTGAATTTCCGCTATGATGTTCGAACGCAGTAAAAGATTCTTTAAACGGCGGGACATGCGTCATGATTACGATATGATTTGCATGTTTAATAACAGACTTAATTCCATTTGCTATATGATTAACAGATTGTTGCGCCAATCTTCTAGAAATGTCCATTATAACATTTTTGTTTAATACTTTCCCACCGGGAGCGGCTCTTAAAGCTGAATTAAAATCTGAAATCTGCAACCAGTCATTCATCAGTAAAGAATCGTTATATGGATGCCCATTTTGAGCGTCGTACCATCCATCATGACCAATTAGATATGTCCCTGAATCGTCTAATTTAATAAACGCAACATTAGACATGTATCTCAAATAAGATGAACTCACACATAAACTTGAAACATTTCTTCTTACTGAAGAAATGTTGGATCCATAATAGTCGTGATTTCCTAATATAAAATAAATTTGTTTTTGAAAATAACTTTCTAAAATTAGTAAATGTTCGCATAAAAGATTAGCGATTGAAATATCACCAGTAATAATAATAGCTTCAGATTCTCTAGACTTTTCTGATAGTTGAATAAGTCGATCGCTTAAATTACCAACCATGTCTAGATGGATGTCTGTCATCCAAGATAAATTTGTCATACTTCGCCTTTATTCATCGCTCGTTTGTCATTGCACGAATTGCACAAAACACGATGCCATCCATCCGTGTGAATCTTTCCTGGCACTCCGCAATCTTCACATATCTTGTGGCTTAAAGCTTCCGCTAGGTTAATCATTCCTGTAACCGTGTCGTCTCCACCATGATAATAAAATCGTAATGTTCCAAACTTTTCTTTGACTTGTGAAGCAACAACCTGTAAAGATTCTTTTTCTTCTTCAGAAAGGTTCTTCGATTTCCAGTCTACATGACGCTGAATTTCTTCACAAAGCGTATCTAGGAGGTCGAACCACCCATCACCACACTCAAAGCCCCAAGCCATGCAGGTATCCATTGCGGATCCATCACGATCCTTAAAGATTAAAGGATACCTGCTACACAGTTCTGCATCTTTTTCAGGAGACATAAAGATATATTACATAACTTATGAAGATTGTTTTAAAAACAAAAAAGGCCTGAATTTTTTCAGGCCTTTCATTATCATTTACTTAAGAAAAACTATGTCGTGACCGTAATTTTGCGAGGAGAAGAATCTGGTTTTTTTGGAAGTGAAATGGAAAGTAAGCCATCTTCGAGTTTTGCCGTAATCAATGGTTCATCGACGGATGATTTAATCGAATATGAATAATTGAATTCCTTTCCATGTCTAGATTTTCCTGATACTTTTAACGTTTTGTTTTGAACGGTAACTTCTAGATCGGAAGATTTCACACCAGGCATTTCAATTTTGATTCCTTCCTCGTCAATAAAATCTGCCCTATGATGTCTAATAGAAAATCCTTCTAAATCATTAAAAAATCTAACTGTGTCTAATACGTCAAAAGGTGTACGAATAGTATCATGATATCTGGATAGCATGTTAAATTACTCCTTGCTAAGGTTTAACAGGATAACCCCTGTTTGTGAGATAATGATAATAATCGTAAAAAGTTTGAAAAGGGGTAAATCTCACTTTTTTGAAATTAATACCCATTCTCAATTCTTTGATTGTTAATTTCGCCTTTTTTCATATAAGCTTGGTACAATTCTTCCATAGAAACGCCGCTTAGAATTGCAATTTCAAAAAAGTAATGAAGAGCATCAACCAATTCTTCTACATAAGAATCCTTATCAAACTCTGAAACTTCTGTTGCTCGATGATCTTTTGAATTTTTTAAAATCATATTAGCTTCAAAAAGCTCATGCATGCATTCATGAGTAATTCCTTTAAGAAGTTTTTGCCCAGACTTTGTAGTCATATCAACGGGAAAACTAGTAAATCCACGTTTCTTTTGAAGAAGAGCCATGAATTTCTCTTGTTGTTCCCACATCAATTCTAATTTGTTACTCATTAATCATCCTTAACTACAAAAAAGCGCAAAATGACTAAAATTGAAAATATTATTGCTCCAATTATCAATAACACGTTCAACTCTCAAAAATCATTTTTGTTGTTAGGCCAGAATCGCCAGATTGAGACTTGAGCTTTTCTGCATCCTCAAGATACTTTTTATGTTGAGCTTCGACCATTCGTTCATACTCTGGGCAAAGAGTTAACGTATCTTCGTTTGTAGAGTCTACCGTCAAACGAACTTGACGCATCAGGTCTGCACCATCAACTCCCATGAGAACTGCCTCTTGAAAAATCTGAATGAAGCGCATCGCAACGGAATCTGAAATCTTATAGCTCATATGATTTACCTCTTAAGACATCTTATAAAGATTTTATAGGATGTATCATCCCATGGTAAAATCAAATGATACTTCGCAAGAATCTGCGTCAATTCCGCAAACCGCGCCAATCGGAATAGGTGCAACTATTGAACCATGAGAAAATGGATACCCAAAAGAACACGGCGCCCCTGAAGAAAAATACTGTTGAATAACTGCATCGATTGCATCTTCTTCGTTTTTTCCTGGGTCACAAAATTCTCCTAATACAAATCCTGCAGCTTCATCCAAAGCTCCTGCAAGTTTCATATGTAAAAATTCTCTATCAAGAACAATTGCACCTTTATGAACATCTTCCATAAAGATAATTGAGTCTTTAAAATTATAAGCAAATGGTGTGCCTAACAATCTAGTAAACGTGTCAACGTTACCACCCACCGCAATTCCGCAAGCCTTTCCTCGTGCCACCGTGCGTGGCATCATTCTATTGTTGCTAAATGGTATTGTTCCCCACGGAGAATCTGACATTAACAAACGTAATGTCATAAACAATGATTCAACTTCTAATTGTCTTACTGCTTCTCCTCGATCTAAATGGATGCTAGGTGTTTGTCCACTAAATGTTATTAAATCAGCATGAGTTAAAATTCCTGAATTTAATGCAGATATGTCAGACCTTCCTAAAAAAGGTTTCCTGTTCATTCTGATCAAGTCATAATTTAAATAAGGAAGTAATGCAGCAGAACCTTGACCCCCGTTGGTACAAATCACTCCAGCTATTTCTGGGGAACTGAAAGCCCAATGTAACTCGTCAATTCTGTCATTTAACGGTGCGGATGAATGATGATCGGTTTTAACATTTTTCACGCATGGTCCTAGAACTGGAATTAGCCCACATTCTTTAATGACGTCTAATCCTTCCATCAACCTGTCAGAATGAACAGGAGATGCCGGCGCAACTATGGCGACTCTAGAACCTTTTCTTAATCTCTTTGGAGGTATATACACGTTATTTAAATATCAATATTTCGGTAAGATTCTTTTTGTTTGAAGAATTTCTTTTATTTCACGAGAAACTATCTTCCTATCTCTTTGGCAATCCACCAAGCTTGTCGAATCAGGATTATCAAAAGCCCAGTTTGCATATTCTTCTCTAACTTTATTTTGCAAATCTAAATCAGCTTCGTAAGCATCTTCTGCTTCATGAGAGTATGATTTTCCATGCAAGATAATTGTATGATCAGGCTGCCTTAGTTTCTTTGCTAAATCAATCGTATACTCTTTTGGAACTCCTTCAGCAACGCCATACACTATCGTAGATAGACTCCATCTATCCATGATGATTGCATCGTAACGTTCTTCTAGATAAGGCAAAGTAAAAACCTGAAAAATCTTTCTATTCAAATATTGAAACCATTGGAATGTTTTTGGAAATTTTTTTGCCATACCATTCTTAAGCATCCAGTAAATGATCCGATACGTTACCATCGACCGAATAGGGACTTCTACGACAGTAGCAATCATCCCATAATTTAAGAAAGTTTTCTTTAAAAGATTCGTTTGCGTTTGCTTTCCTACTCTGTCAGGCCCTTCAATTACAATAATCTTGCTCATACAAATGGTCCTCTAATCTTACCTTCGCTAACTAATCCAAAAGCCTCCATCGTCGCAGGGAAGGAACCCGTAGATTGCACAAGATCTAACATTTGCTTTGCAATGTCTTTGATCTCTAATTGAGCATGTTCCGAATACCGTAAGCGAATAAAGTGAACGAAACTGCGAAAATTAAACATTATATCAGCCGTAATTTGATTACCATAAGGAAGATAGAGTCTAGCAGATTCTTTTGCTCGCTTTCTGCTCATACCCTTTTGAACAAGGCGTTCAAGAGTTGAATGATACTTTTGTAGACTAGACTCTAGGTGTTCAATATAAGCTTCTCTTTCTTCGCCATCCCAATCAACTGGGACATAGTATTTGTCTTCTTTAAGCTCTTTATACCTAGCCGATTCGGCATTTGTGGATACACCAATTCGATGCTTAAGAAGATGAATATGAGAAGCAATATCTGTCGTAACTAGAAAATGAATTGAGCTCTTTTCAAATGGAGTTTCATGTCCATTTTCAGCAAGCATCTTAAGTAAAGATGGTATCCTGCTTTTCTTATCTTCCGTTAAATCTCGTGATGTTGATGTCCAAGCTGATAGTGCGTGTGTCTCGTCAGAACCGTAATATCCAATTAATTCTACTTTATTAGGTTGAGAAGGCATGTCGTCATAATATCATAAGATGATGTATTTGAACACAGTCAGACGTACAAGAAAAATCCCACGTGTCGATCAACGGAATCTTTCAAGTCTTTTTTCAAATCAGAAAGTTCTTTAATCTCTCGCTCTAATGCTTCCAAAACGCTAACCATCTTTTTAATTTTATAGTGCATATTTGCTTGACTTTCTGAAGTAGAATTAATATGCGCTATAAAATGATGCTCGAGTTTGTCGCGGCAATATTTGGCAGCATCATCAGGACTCATCTTCATTGCAAAATCGCAAATTTCTTCGATGTGCACAGGTTGAATATCACGAGAATATTCACGAATTAATTTTCGTAGATTAGCGATTTTTATTTTCATAAAAACTAAATATCACTCAACATTTGCTCCATCCACACGACGCACAGGTAACGCATCCTTCTTTGTAAATCAAGCCTTCAACTCCGCAAGAAGAACAAGTCTTGTCTGATTGAGACTTGGTTCCATCAGGAATGTAAGTCTTTAGGACTCTAGAAACAGCCTTAGAGAATGACTGTAGACCACTGTGCTTGTCCTTCTGCAGCTGTTCAACTACATATTGAACTGGTACACCATGGCGAAGAGCTAGCGATAATGTCCTTGTCATGGCACCATGGTTTGGATTTGCAAACAATTCAACAACATCCTTAAAGAGAAGATGATCGTCATCTCCAACTGGAATCTGAAGGTTATATGTTGCTACGCCGTCCTTCTTTCCATTCTTAATGAGAAGACCTGTCTTAGACTTCTTTGGAACCTCGACGTGTTGAGACAATCCGCAGAAGATCTCATAAGGCTTGTCGACTAGCTTACCAACCAGCACTAGGTATGACTCGTTGTCATTTCCTGACCTCACGTTAATTCTATGAATATCACATGTTAGTTCTTTTGGTCGTTTTGGTGCATGGCTTTCTACCATTGTTTCCGGTTGGCCAGAAGCGTCGATCTTCTTCTCTTCCTTCTTCGTCTCGGCCACAAGGACACCAGTTCTGCAACCATCGCGATAAATGGTGACACCCTTACATCCAGTCTCCCAACCCTTCATGTAGATGTCCTTAACGACATCGACAGAAGTCGAGTTTGGAATGTTAGTGGTATTAGAGATAGAATGGCAGATCCACTTCTGAGCTGCAGCTTGTAGATCAACCTTAGCAACCCAGTCGATCTCATTGGCTGTACCGCCATGGTATGGAGACTCTGCGACGTGTTCCTCGGTTTTGTGGTTGACCTCCATCCACTTCTTGAAAGCGTGGTGGTAGACCATGAACTCTTGCCACTTGTCGCCGAGTGGATCGACGAAGTCGACCTTGGTGTTTGGATCATCACCATTGACCTTCTTGCGGCGTTTGTAAAAGAGCATGAACGCCGGCTCGATACCAGAAGTAGTTTGCGTAAGAACAGACACAGAACCAGCCGGAGCTGTAGTCGTGAGGGCGATGTTTCGGCGACCATGCTTCTTGTAATCCTTTACGAGATCAGGATCTGCTTCAAGGATTTGTTGGATGAATGGATGCTTCTCCTCAAGCTTATGAGAGAAGACCGGGAATGCACCACGCTCTGCAGCCATCGTCACAGTCGAACGATAGGCAGATAGAGCCAAAGCCTTATAGAGAGACTCTGTCATCTGGATAGAAATCTTTGAGCCGTAGACGAATCCCATAGCAGCTAGAGTATCACCTAGCGCCGTAATACCCAATCCAGTTCTTCTTCCGCCAAGGGCAGCCTTCTTAATCTTATTCCAAAGATCTAGTTCTGCCTGCTTGACTTCTTCAGGTTCTGGATCATTTTTGATCTTGGTTATGATCTTGTCAACCGCCTCAATTTCCAGGTCAATCAAATCATCCATGAGCCTTTGAGCCTTAACAGCGACGTCCTTGAATCTTTCGTTGTCGAAAGCCGCTGCAGAAGTGAATGGATTCTTGACGAACTTATAGAGATTGACGAGAAGCAACCTGCAAGAATCGTATGGCGAAAGAACAATCTCGCCACACGGATTTGTAGAAGTCGAACCATAACCGCAAGAAGCGTATGCCTCTGTCGGAGTCCTCTTCTTAACTGTGTCCCAGAAAAGCAAACCTGGTTCTGCAGAAGCCCAAGCTGCCTCAATGATCTCGTGCCAAAGTTGCTTAGCGTCGACCATCTGCTCAATTGAGTGCTTCGCATCCTTCTCTACTGGAAAACGAAGTTGAACTTGTGTACCATCCTTCACAGCCTGCATGAATTCATCAGAGAGACGAATCGAGATGTTTGCACCGGTAACCTTATTGAGGTCACGCTTGATGTTAATAAATGTTCGGATTTCAGGATGGTGAACATCAATCGTCAACATCAAAGCGCCGCGGCGGCGTTGGATTCGATATCTC
>Ga0129336_10001324_pt1 | contig 14936 bp, 15 predicted proteins | sample CPB6_02_DNA_FD_96878 | JGI IMG/M metagenome (GOLD analysis project Ga0129336, IMG submission 96878) | Freshwater to marine salinity gradient microbial communities from Chesapeake Bay, USA - CPBay_Sum_0.6_0.2_DNA | ecosystem: Environmental > Aquatic > Marine > Coastal | place: USA: Chesapeake...
GGGGCCTTGATATCCTCCAGGTTGATGCCTCCAAATGTGGGCTCAAGTGCAGCAACAGCATCGACCACCTTTGCGACATCGGTCTCGGCAAGCTCGATGTCGAAGACGTCGATATCGGCAAATCTCTTGAAGAGGACCGCTTTGCCTTCCATCACAGGCTTCGCTGCAAGCGGGCCGATGTTACCCAGGCCGAGAACCGCGGTGCCGTTGGAAACGACGGCGACAAGATTGCCACGCGCCGTGTATTTGTAGACTGCGGCCGGATCTTCGTGAATTGCCAGTGATACTGCAGCAACCCCCGGCGAATAGGCGAGCGCCATGTCACGCTGGTTGCCCAGCGGCTTGGTCGCACGCACTTCAAGTTTTCCCGGGCGAGGGCTTTCGTGGTAGACGAGGGCACCTGCTTTCAAATCCGCAGAAATCGAATCTTCAGCCATGTCCTAGCCTAGGCATGCGTGGAATGCCAATGCTTGGCAATATCGATACGTCGAGCAATCCAAACGTCTTGTTTGCTGGCAATGTATTTCAGGAACTTTGCTAAGCCTAGCGCACGGCCCGGCCTTCCGACCAGCCGACAATGCAGGCCCACCGACATCATCTTCGGCGAACCGTTGCCGCCTTCTTCATACAGGCAATCGAAGGAGTCCTTCAGATACTGGTAGAAGTGCTCGCCCGTGTTGAAGCCCTGGGGCGTTGCGAAACGCATGTCATTTGCATCGAGCGTGTAGGGGATGATGAGATGCTTTCCGCCGCCCGGTTTGGGAAGCCAATAGGGCAGATCATCGGCATAGTCGTCGGATGAATACAGGAAGCCGCCCTCTTCCATGACAAGCTGCGTTGTATTCATGGAACAGCGCCCCGTGTACCAGCCGAGCGGCCGTTCACCAGTGACGTTCGTGTGGATGCGAATTGCCTCGGCGATCTGTCGGCGCTCCTCTTCGATAGGCATGTCCTTGTGTTCAACCCACTTGAGGCCGTGACTGGCAATTTCCCAGCCCGCCTCCTTCATTGCTGCCACCTGGTCTGGCGACCGCTCCATGGCCGTTGCAACGCCATAGATCGTCAATGGCATGTTGAGACTGGTAAACATGCGCCATAGCCGCCAAAACCCGGCCCTCGCGCCATATTCATAGATCGATTCCATGTTCCAGTGGCGCTGGCCCGGCCATGCCGAGGCTCCAACAATTTCTGACAAGAAGGCCTCAGAGGCTGCATCTCCGTGCAAAATGTTGTTCTCGCCGCCTTCTTCGTAGTTCAGGACAAACTGAACGGCAACGCGTGCACCACCCGGCCACTTGGGATCAGGAATGTTCCGACCATATCCCCTCATGTCGCGGGGATAGTTCACTAGACTTCTCCACCAAGATAGAGAGACCTGACGCGATCATCTTTGAGCAATTCATCTGATTTACCCGAAAGGGCAATGCTTCCGGTTGTCAGTGCATAAGCACGCTGCGAAATGCGAAGCGCCATGCGCGAGTTCTGTTCAACCAGCAGCACACTCACCTTTTCGTCACGGTTGATGGCCACGATGGAGCGCGCAATGTCCTGCACCAGCTTGGGGGCCACGCCGAGTGAAGGCTCATCCAACAGAAGAAGTTTTGGCTTGGCCATCAAGGCCCGCCCGATCACCATCATCTGCTGTTCACCGCCGCTCATGGTGCCGGCGGCTTGTGAGTAGCGTTCTTTGAGGCGCGGGAAACGTCCCAACACCATTTCCAGTGTGCGCGCAATGTCAGCCTTGTCGCTTCGGGTGAATGCACCCATGAGGAGATTGTCTTTGACTGTCATGAAGGGGAAAACGCGTCGACCCTCAGGCACCATGGCAATGCCAGCCTTGACAAGATCTGCGGGATTCGTGCCGTCGATGCGTTTCCCGTTGTAGTAGATCTCACCGGACTTGACCTTGCGCAGGCCAGTGATGGCGCGAAGGATTGAAGACTTGCCCGCTCCATTTGCGCCGATAAGAGCTACGGTCTCCCCTTCGTTCACATTCAGTGACACCCCCTTCAGGGCATAAACGTGATCGTAGTAGAGTTCGACATTCCTGAAATCGAGAATCTGGTTCATGGTCAAAGTCCAATCGCCTCGTCTTCTACGCCCAAATAGGCTTCGATAACCTTGGCGTTGTTCTGGATTTCAGTGGGTGTGCCTTCGGCGATCTTCTCGCCAAAATTCAAAACCACGATACGATCTGAGATCTTCATGACGGCGGGCATGTCGTGCTCGACAAGAAGCACCGTCAATCCTCGATCGCGCAGCTTTCTTACCATGGCCACAGCCTTCATGGTCTCGTCGTGGTTCATTCCGGCAAACGGCTCGTCCAACAGGAGCACGGTTGGATTGGTCGCAAGACCAATGGCAATACCAAGCGCCCTCAAATGGCCATGGGGCAGGTTTTTCGCCACTTCACTAGCAATGGTGTTGAGGCCAAGGAACTCCAGGATTTCATCGGCTGAAGACCCAAATGCGGCTTCATCCTGTCTTGCAGTCTTGGTTCCAAGGAAATAACCAAGAAGCGAGGCTCTGGAACGCAAATGGTGGGCGATGATGACATTGTCGCGCACTGTCATGTTGCGGAAAATGGTCGTCTCCTGGAAAGTCCGCACCACACCCTTGCGCGCGGAAATATGCGGTGCAAGGTTGGAGATGCGTTGACCCTTGAATGTGACCTCTCCGGAAGTCGGCTTCAGGAACGACGAAATCAGTTTGAACAGAGTCGACTTTCCCGCGCCGTTGGGGCCAATAACCGAAAGAATCTCTCTCTCGTTCACTACAAAACTGACGTCGTTCACTGCCGTAAGGCCGCCAAAGCGCTTGGTCATTCCTTTGACTTCAAGGATTTGTGTCATGGCTCATCCCTTCTTCCAGAGTGAGCGAAGGCTCAATATGCCATTGGGCAGGACAAGCATGAGAACGATCATGAGTGTCGAATAGATCAGCAATTGGAATCGTCCCGTCTCGAACAACAGATTCCAGCCGAAGTACAGGACAAGCGTACCAAGCATCGGGCCGAACACATAGCCAAGGCCGCCCAGGAAACAGTTGAGCATGAAGTTGACAGAGTCTGTCACTGTGAAGCTCGACGGATAAACTGACTGCGTGGCGGCCACAAAAACAGCCCCGCTGATGCCACCCAAGAAGGAGGAGATTGCGTAAGCGATGATCCGCAAGTAGGCGATATTCACACCAATCGATGATGCTAGTTCTTCATTCTGCTGCAGTGACATGCAGATATGACCGATGCGCGAATTGACCAGGCGATACATGCCCGCAAAGCACAGTGTCATCAGTACGACCGCAAGGTAGTAGAAGGCGATGCGCGGATTCTCCATGGTGGCAAAGTCGGGAACGATTGTGACGCCAAAGATTGACAGAGCGCCTGGCAAGGGAATGCTGGTAATGCCCTTGGCGCCACTGGTGATTGGCAATGCCAAAGCCAAGAGCCGCGTGACCTCTGTCAAAACCAAGGTTACCATTGCAAAATAGACCCCGCGCAGGCGCAGAATCGGGAAGCCGATGGCAATACTGGCTATCGCACAAAGGATACCCGCGATGGGAAGCGTCCACCAGAACGACACACCGTAAGACATCACCAAGACAGCAGATACATATCCGCCCATCAAGGCATAGGCGCCCTGGCCGATGTTAATGCGACCAATATAAAACGTTAGCCAGACGCCGGCACTTGCTATCGAAAGGAGTGCCACGGATGTCAGGGTGTAATAGAAATCTTTCCGGCCCGTTGCGCCAATGAGCAGCGGCACGACAAAAAAGACAGCCAGCAGGAATATGGCGACGGCGAGGATTTTCTTGTTCTTTGTCATGACAATATCAGCCCCACGGTTTGCCCATCAGGCCATTGGGTCGGATGCTCAGGAACACCATGAGTGTGGCGAAGATCACAAGATAGGTCACATCGCCATATTCGCGCAGAACCGTCAATCCAACGGATTCCATCATGCCAAGAATAAAGCCGCCAGCGATGGCACCTCCCACCACACCGGCACCGCCGATCATGATCATCATGAAGGCCTTGATCGAGATCGGCCCGCCAATTCCCGAATTCATGCCTGTGATGGAGACCAAGAGGCCGCCCACAACACCTGCCAGCATGGCGCCAAGCGCGAAGCCTATCATCGTGTAGCGGTCAACTTCAACACCCATGAGCTGCGCGGCAACCCGGTCCTGGGCAAGGGCGCGCATGGCGCGGCCAGGTTTAGTATATTTCATGAAGGCGATGAAACCCAGGATGAGGGCTGCAGCAACAATGGCCACTACAATTCTGTCATAGGGCAAGATCACCCCGAAATCGTTGAAGACACCTTTGACAATCTTGGGAACGCCGCGTTGTTTTTCACCGAACATCAGCAGAATGACGGCGTCGAAGAAAAAGGCCGTTGCGGCGGCGAGTAGCATCGTACTCTCTTCACGGTGGCTTCTCTTGATAACTGTCCGGAACAGGTAGCGTTCCATGAAACCGCCAATGATGGCGAGGGTGACGCCGGAAGCAAGTACAGCCAGGACGAAAGGCAGTCCTAACTGGCCGTAAACATAGTATGTAATGAAGCCCCCCAGAACATACATCTGCCCGTGTGCGAAGTTCAGCACATTCATCAGTCCGAAAATTAGGGTAAGGCCCAAAGCTATCAGCGCATATTGCGCGCCAAGATAGAGCCCGTTGGCCAGCACTTGTTCCATCAGCGTTCCAATCAACAGTACTCTGGGGCCCGGCTGAAGCCGAACCCCAGAACCGTACTTCAGGGAGGATTAGTCTACCGTACCGACGAACAGCGTCTGGAAGGCTCCGTCCTTGTACTCATTGACGACCATAGGAACGGCAACCTGCCGTTTCTGGCCAAAGGATGTTTTGCCGACATACTTCAACTTGGCATTCGCATCCTTAAGGTAAGGGTTCGGAGCTTCAAAAGTATCCATGGTCTTCTTGAACTCTTCGACATTGTCGATCGCTGCCGGATTGGCCTTTAGCGTTTCGAGGATGTAGTCGAGAGCATAGACTTTGGTGTTCGACTCGTCATTGTATTCGCCAAACATCTTAGTGTACTTCGCCACGAATGCCTTCATCTGATCGGATGCGATTTCCGGCGTCGATGCGCCACCGACAGAAATGAAGCCATTGGCCAGTTCGCCGGCGCCTTCTTGCAGAACTTTCGCATCCTGGGCGGTTTCGGTCGAAATCAGACCCTTAAAACCAAGCTCGCGTGCAGCACGAATGAGCAGTGGCGCGTTGGCCGGTGCCACACCGGAGAGAACCAGAAGGTCCGGCTTGAGCGCGACAATCGGCGTCAGGACCGGGGTGAAGTCGCGGGTGTCGTTCTGGTAGGTGTCCTTGTCGGCAACCACTTTGAGGCCGAGCGCCTTGGCAGCGGCAACACCGCCGTCACGCTGGCTGAGAGGATCTGATTCGTTGGCGGCAACGAAGGCGACCTTCTTCACGCCCTTGTTGTCCATCAGGTATTTGTAGATCGCCGGACCGGACTGATAGTTGGCGATCATACCCAAAATGGCATTCGACGCCGGAGCCGTGTAGAGCTCCTTCGGGAAGGCGTAGGGGAAGTACATGATGCCGTTCTTCTCGGCGACCGGACGGACCGCAGCAGCGCCGTCATCAACGTTGGGGCCCACAACATAGTGGATGCCTTCCTGGGCCATCTTTTCCATGCCTTCTACGGCACGTTTCGGATCCTTCTGGTCGTCGAATGTGACGACCTTGATCATGTAGGTCTTATTGCCAATCTTTACGCCACCAGCGGCGTTATAAATGGCCTCCAGGGTCTGCATGGAGCGGACGTTTGATGTGCCCCAGGCCGCAGCTGGACCACTGGTCACGCCGACAAAGCCAATCTTCAGTACGTCAGCAGCGAACGCGCCGCCCGCTGAGAAAGTGATTGCCAGTGCGCCGGCGGTGGCAAGCAGCCCACGCCTTGAAATGAATGAGTTGATCATCTGTTTCCTCCTTGTAAAAGTCGTTCAGTTGGCTGTCGTTGCAGTCATGGAGGCGCTTTCCGCACCGCCCTAATTTGGATAATGGTTCAACGGGAATGAAAAATCAAGTGCAAAAAACATTGTTGTATACAATGCAGTTTGGAGTTACGCTCTCGAGTGAGACAATCAAATAGAGAACACTGGCCCATGCGCATCAAAATTATCAACCCAAACACCACCGAGTCGATGACCCACACCATTGCCGCGGCCGCTCGCGCTATCGCCGCACCTGGGACCGAGATATCAGAAGCTACTTCAAGATCCGGTGCTGTCTCTATCGAAGGCCACTATGACGAAGCGATGAGCATCGTCGGATTGGTGGATGCCATCAACGAGGATCCCGATGCCGACGCTTATGTAATCGCTTGTTTTGGCGACCCCGGGCTTCTGGCTGCACGGGAAATCGCGACGGGGCCTGTATTGGGCATCGCCGAAGCCGCAATGCACGCAGCAAGTTTTGTTTCAACAGGATTCTCTGTCGTGACAACTCTGGAAAGAACACGGGTCATTGCCGAGCACTTGGTCAGAAATTACGGTATGGAACACCATTGTAAGCGCGTCAGGGCAACCGATATTCCTGTGCTAGAACTTGAAAACCCGAGATCCAATAGCCGTCAGCTCATTCTTGCTGAGTGTGAGCGCGCGATCGTGGAGGACAAGTCCGGCGCAATCGTCTTGGGCTGCGCTGGGATGGCGGATTTGAATAGCTTCCTCGAAGATAAACTTCAAGTACCGGTGATTGACGGTGTTGCGGCAGCGGTGAAGTTTGCCGAAGCACTGGTCGGTCTTGGCCTCAAGACCAGCAAACGAGGCGATCTTGCCTACCCTCTGTTCAAGCCGTATGTTGGCAGCCTGAGCGCCTATGCCCCCAAGAAGCGAGCCAATGGCAGCGCAATCGGAGCCTAGCTGTCCTTAGGTTTCTTGGCTGACTTTCCGGCGGCAAACAACCTAACCAGATCAGGTGCGTGGTCGACTGATTCAAGGTCTATCTGGGCTTCAATATGTCGCAAGTGATTGTCCATATATTGAACGGCTTTGGCGGAATCGCGAACTGTTATCGCATTCGCGATTTCCAGATGTTCGGTGTGGGAACAGGGTACGGCGCCGGGTGACTCATAGAGTGCGATTATCAAGGATGACCGGGACACAAGCTCCGCCAAGAAGCCTTCCAACACCGGGTTTCCGGATAAGACCGCCAGTTGGCGATGAAAGTCGCCCGACAGTTTGAGGCGCTGCCCCTTGTCACCCTTGAGGTGCGCCTGTTGTTCAGTCTTTGCCAATTTCAGCAGTTCCTTGAGTTCGGCATCGCTGGCGCTTTCAACAGCGCGCTTTACCAGCGAACGTTCGAGCTCCCTCCGTGCATCAAAAACCTGGCGCGCCTCTTCCGCACTTGGCTTGGCGACCGACGCCCCCTTGTTTTGAACGCTGTCGACCAGACGCTCATGTGTGAGCCGCTGGAGAGCCTTGCGCACAACGGTGCGACTTACCTTGAACGCACTGGCCAAATTGTCTTCCAACAATGGCGTACCCGGCGGAATCTTGTGATCAATGATGGCCTGATAGAGCGATGCATGCACCCGCACGTCCGCCGGCTCTCTGCGTGTTTGCCCCTTCCGACGAAGCTTCATTTCCTCCTGTACTCCAATTGTGCATCCTTTCTTTGCCTTGAATAGCCCGATGCCTCGGCCCTTGCAAAATCAGCAAACCGCCGTGCTATGGGCTTGGCGTCGACCGGTATGAGCACCTTGACGTCAGCGCTAGGGCTCTTGCCGCGTAGCGGCAAATAACTCAGACCTGAGCTGTGACCAATCGATTCCGGCACAAATCCAATGCCAAGACCCGTTGCAACAAGCGAAACCACTGTATTTGCCTCGACAACTTCCTGGACAATTGTTGGCAAGAATCCACTTTCTACGCAACAGTGAAGCAAGTTCCTGGCGAATGCGGAATCAGAGAGTCGATAAAAGACAAATTCCTCTGATTTTAATTCCGCAATCCCCACTGACTGGCGCTTTGAAAGCCGATGAGCAGAGGGCAGGACAATGCCCAATCGTTCCTTCCAGGCCAGCTCCAGCTTGAATGCGCTCTCATCGGGCGCGTATCTAAGGAAGGAAATGTCAAGGCGCCCGGACTTGAGCCTGTCAATCTGGTCCTGCGGCGAAAGTTCATGAATCCTGATCTCGACTTCCGGATGCTTTGCCCTGAAATTCGCAATGCGCATCGAGAGGCCGGATTGGAGCACGGAATTCGTGGTACCGAGCTGGACCACACCAGCCCGCCCCTCGCCGACTGCCTTAACTTCCATCTTGGCAGTGTTTAACTGCGAGGTTACAGATAGTGCATACCGGCGAAATACATGTCCGGCTTCCGTCAATTTCACTGAACGGCTGTGCCTATCAAAGAGCCTGGTCCCCAGCTCTTCCTCCAGGGCAGCAATTTGTTGACTGAGTGGTGGTTGTGAAATGTTGCATCGCTTTGCTGCAGCCGTGAAACTCAGCTCCTCAGCTACAATCAAAAAATATCGCAGATGTCTCAGTTCCATACGCAAAACCTATTGATCATGGCAAAACAATATATTGGTCTGAAACCATTTCCAAGTGCAAACTCCGTCATGAACAGCAATGGAGTTTCCCATGGCGAAAATGACAGCGGCGGCGGCAGCGGTGCACATTCTTGAATTGGAGGGAGTGCGTACCGCTTTTGGTGTGCCAGGAGCGGCCATCAACCCGGTTTATGCGGCCATGCGCCCACGCAACAACATCTCCCATATTTTGGCGCGCCATGTGGAAGGAGCCTCCCACATGGCAGAAGGCTATACCCGCGCGAAGCCTGGAAACATCGGGGTCTGCATTGGAACATCGGGTCCTGCAGGCACCGACATGATCACCGGCCTCTATTCGGCATGGGCCGATTCAATACCCATTCTTTGTATCACAGGCCAGGCGCCGCGGGCCCGCCTCTACAAGGAGGACTTCCAGGCCGTTGACATCGAGTCCATCGCGAAGCCCGTCTGCAAATGGGCCATCACGGTTCGCGAACCGGCGCAAGTGCCTGGCACATTCCAACAGGCGTTTCACATCATGCGTTCGGGCCGCCCCGGACCCGTGCTCATCGACCTGCCATTCGACGTACAGATGGCCGAAATCGAATTCGACCCCGAGACATATCAGCCATTGCCGGTCTACAAGCCGGCGGCCTCGCAGGCCCAAATCGAAAAAGCCTTGACGATGCTAAACGCTGCCGAGCGCCCGCTCATTGTCGCCGGCGGCGGCATTATCAATGCAAATGCGTCCGACTTATTGGTGAAATTCGCAGAGATCACCGGCGTGCCGGTTATTCCGACCCTCATGGGCTGGGGCTCTATTCCTGACGACCATCCTCTGATGGCTGGCATGGCGGGTCTGCAGACCAGCCACCGGTATGGCAACGCCACGATGTTGGCATCTGACCACGTTTTGGGAATCGGCAACCGCTGGGCCAACCGCCACACCGGTTCTGTTGAAGTCTACACAAAGGGACGCACCTTCACCCATATTGATGTCGAGCCCACCCAGATCGGCCGCGTGTTCATGCCTGACTTCGGCATCGCTTCCGACGCAAAGGCGGCACTAGAGCTCCTTGTTGCCACTGCAACGCAGTGGAAGAAAGAGGGGAAACTCAAGGATCGTTCCGCCTGGGCAGGAGAATGCCGCGACCGCAAAAAGACGATGCTGCGGCGTACCCACTTCACAGAGAAACCCGTGAAGCCGCAACGCGTTTACGAGGAAATGAACCGCGCTTTCGGTCGTGACACGACCTATGTGTCGACGATCGGGCTTTCGCAGATTGCTGCCGCTCAATTCCTGCATGTCTATAAACCGCGAGGCTGGATCAATTGCGGTCAGGCGGGTCCCTTGGGCTGGACTATTCCTGCTGCCATCGGAGTCAAGATTGCAGATCCGAAGTCAACCGTCGTGGCAATTTCGGGCGACTATGACTTCCAGTTCCTCATCGAGGAACTGGCTGTCGGAGCGCAGTTCCATGTGCCTTACATCCACGTGCTGGTGAACAACGCCTATCTGGGTCTGATCCGCCAGTCCCAGCGCGGTTTTGACATGGACTACTGCGTTCAGCTTTCTTTTGAGAACTTGAACTCGCCAGAACTTGGCGTTTACGGTGTCGATCACGTGAAGGTGGTGGAAGGCCTGGGGTGCAAGGCAATCCGTGTGACCGAACCCAATATGATTTTGCCCGCTTTGGAGCTGGCGAAGAAACAGATGGAGGAGTTCCGTGTCCCTGTCGTCGTCGAAATCATCCTCGAACGCTCCACTAACATCTCAATGGGAACTGACCTCGACAAGGTCAATGAATTTGAAGACCTGGCACTCAGTGCGGGCGATGCCCCAACTGCCATCTCAATGCTAGATTAGGGAGCTGATCAATCCATGCCGAAATTCTGTGCAAATCTTTCCATGCTATTCAATGAGTTTCCTTTTCTCGACCGGTTTTCCGCCGCAGCAAAGGAAGGTTTCACGGGCGTTGAGTATCTGTTTCCATATCCTTTCTCAAGAATGGAGATCACCGAACGACTCGCAACAAACAACCTGTCCCAGGTTCTTTTCAACCTTCCGGCTGGCGACTGGGAAAAAGGCGAGCGCGGCATCGCCTGCCATCCCGACCGTATCAACGAATTCAAGGATGGAGTCGGTCGAGCCATCGACTACGCCAAGGCGCTGAACTGCAAAATGGTCAACTGCCTGGCAGGAATCGCACCCCTGGGAGTTGCACGGGAAAAGGCCTGGGAAACGCTGGTCTCCAACGTGTCATTTGCCGCCGCGGCGCTTGCCAAGGAAGGCATTTTGCTCGTCGTCGAGCCCATCAACACCTACGACATTCCGGGCTTCTTCCTTAGCCGTTCCGCCGATGGCATCGCCGTGATGGATGCTGTGAAATCGGACAACGTAAAACTGCAGTATGATCTCTACCACATGCAGCGCATGGAGGGTGAACTGGCTGCCACGTCGCAAAACCTTCTGTCGCGCATCGGCCACGTTCAACTTGCCGACAATCCGGGGCGCAACGAACCAGGCACGGGCGAAATCAATTACCCCTTCATTTTCGATCATCTTGACCGCATCGGCTATGGCGGCTGGATTGGCTGCGAATACAAACCAAAGGCAGGCACTGGCGAAGGGCTGGGGTGGTTCAAAACAGCGCGTGGCGCAAAGTAATCTCAGGAGTCACACATGAACATCGGATTTATCGGTCTTGGCATTATGGGCACGCCCATGGCAGGTCATTTGCAGACTGCCGGCCACAAATTGTTCGTCAACAGCCGCGGCAAATATCCAAATGAGCTTCTGGACGGAGGCGCTGTCGTTTGCGAGAGCGGCGCCGAAGTCGCCCGCAATTCAGACTTCATATTTGTGATGGTGCCTGATACACCGGATGTCGAGAAGGTGCTGTTCGCTAAGAGTGGAGTGGCCGAGGGCCTTTCGGAGGGAAAGCTTGTCATCGACACGAGTTCGATTTCTCCTATCGCCACCAAGGATTTCGCAGCGCGGGTGAATGCACTGGGCTGTGAATACCTCGATGCACCAGTCTCCGGTGGCGAGGTTGGCGCAAAGGCGGCTACGCTGACGTTCATGGTCGGTGGGCCAGAAGCCGCTTTTGAACGCGCCAAGCCCCTCTTTGAGAAAATGGGCAAGAACATCACGTTGGTTGGCGGCAATGGCGATGGGCAAACCACAAAGGTTGCCAATCAGATCATCGTGGCCTTGACCATTGAAGCAGTTGGTGAGGCCTTGCTTTTCGCGTCAAAGGCGGGTGCTGATGCAGCAAAAGTGCGTCAGGCCCTAATGGGTGGCTTCGCTGCCTCACGCATTCTTGAAGTCCATGGCGAACGCATGGTGAAGCGCACTTTCAATCCCGGCTTCCGCATCGAACTGCACCAGAAGGACCTTGGCCTTGCGCTGTCCAGCGCGCGCGCCATTGGGCTTTCCCTGCCGAATACGGCATCCACCCAGGAACTCTTCTCCTGTTGCGCCGCGAACGGCAACGGCAAACTCGATCACTCTGGCCTCGTGAAGGCCCTTGAGCTTATGGCGGGATTTGAAATCGGCGACAAACCGAAGGTCTGACGCCTGTGCCGTTCCCGGAGCCAGAGAAACTGCTACGCGGCATGTTCAAAGCGGCGGTCGATGCGGCCATGCCGTCGAAGGTGTTGCCTCAACATCTGCCCCCAAGACCCGCGGGTCGGACGATAGTGGTTGGCGCGGGCAAGTCGGCCGCCGCGATGGCGCGCGCTTTGGAAGACAACTGGGACGGGCCGCTCGAAGGCCTGGTTGTGACGCGCTACGGCCATGGCGTGAGGTGCAGGCGGATCGAAGTCTTCGAAGCCTCCCACCCCGTGCCAGATGAAGCAGGCGTCAATGCCGCGGAACGCATGCTTTCTCTAGTGAAGGGACTGGGGCCATATGATCTCGTCATCTCCCTCATTTCCGGCGGCGGATCATCGCTTCTTTCACTTCCTGCCGAAGGCATTTCGCTTGCAGACAAGCGCCTTGCCACACAGGCTCTGCTCAAAGGTGGCGTTCCCATCTCAGGCATGAACTGCGTCCGCAAACACATTTCCGCTATCAAGGGTGGCAGGCTCGCGGCAGCGGCATACCCTGCTCATGTCATCAACCTGATCATTTCGGATGTGCCGGGCGACGACCCGACCGCTGTTGCCTCGGGGCCAACAGTGCCGGACCCGACAACGCGTGAAGACGCCCTCCAAGTCATCCGCCAATATGGGGTCGAACTGCCAGCTTCTGTCACAAGGCACCTTCAGGACAAGGCAAGCGAGACACCGAAGCCAGGCGATGCCTGCTTTGCCAATGTTGAAACGACGCTCATCGCCAGCGCCCAGCAGTCTCTGGAAGCAGCCGCAGGCTTCGCGAGGTCGAAAGGTTTTGCGCCGCTTATTCTGGGTGATGCGATTGAGGCAGAAGCCCGCGAACTTGGTTTTGCCATGGCGGGCATTGCAAAACAGGCCCGACGTTTTTCCCAGCCGTCGCGGCCACCTTGCGTGCTCATATCCGGCGGCGAAACGACCGTGACGGTCAAGGGAAATGGTGTTGGCGGCAGAAACGTTGAGTTTCTTCTTGCACTTGCTCTCAAACTTGAAGAGGCGCCGGGCATCTTTGCGCTGGCAGCTGACACAGATGGCATCGATGGCGGCGCAGAAGTTGCGGGTGCTGTTATTGATCCTACCTCGCTTGCGCGGGCTTGTGCATTGAATTTGACTGCCTGGGAGGCACTCACAAACAATGACGCCCACAGTTTCTTTGCCGCCCTTGGCAACCAAGTGCTGACGGGACCGACCCTGACCAATGTCAATGATTTCCGCGCAATTCTGATTACATAGAAGTGGATTTATGAAACCGACCTATTATGCCCCGCAAGGTGGCTTGCCGCCGCAAACCCAGCTGCTCACCAGCCGCGCTGTCTTCACCACGGCCTATGCCGTCATTCCGAAAGGTGTGTTCAGCGACATCACCGCGAGCTTCCTGCCCCACTGGAACGCGACGCGAGCCTGGGTCATCGCCAGGCCGTTGAGCGGGTTTGCTGAAACCTTCTCTCACTACGTGATGGATGTTGCTGCTGGTGGCGGCAGCGAAGCTCCTGAGCCGGACGAAGGCGCAGAGGGCGTGCTGTTCATCACCAGCGGTCAGCTGGAACTGGTTCATGACGGCAAAACCCACAGCATGGGTGCGGGCGGGTATGCCTTTATTCCGCCGGGCGCTAGATGGATGATGAAGAACACCTCCAAGGCCACCTGCAGTTTTCACTGGATCAGGAAGCACTATGAGGCGGTCCGGGGCCTGGACAGGCCAGGCTTTGTCGTCTGCAATGAGGCGGATATCGCGCCGACCATCATGCCCGGAACCAACGGCGCATGGTCGACGACGCGCTTTGTTTCTCCAGATGACTTGCGACACGACATGCATGTCACGGTCGTCAATTTTGAACCAGGCGGGGTCATTCCCTTTGCCGAAACACATGTGATGGAACATGGCCTCTATGTGCTGGAAGGCAAGGCTGTCTATCGTCTGAACCAGGACTGGGTCGAAGTTGAGGCCGGCGATTACATGTGGCTTCGCGCCTTCTGTCCTCAGGCCTGTTACGCGGGTGGCCCCGGCAGATTCCGCTATCTCCTCTACAAGGATGTGAACCGCCACATGACACTGAAGCCATGCTAAAGCTTGCCGTCGAGTCGCTTACGGCAAAAGCGTTTTCGCCCTTTGGCGATGTGGTGGAGACATCTGGCGTTGCGCCGCTTCACATCAACCAGGGTTATGCCGAGCGATTTGACAATCTCGCTCCGATCGATGTCGCCGATCAGGGTGGTGCGACGAAGGTGAGTATTTTCGAAGCCAAAGCCATTGCAAGGCCGATCGTCCTGCGCGTCATGGAAAGGCATCCTCTAGGCAGCCAGATTTTCTATCCGCTGCAAAATTGTCCTTGGATCGTTGTCGTTTGCGGCGACCCGCGCGATTTCAGCAGCTATCGGGCATTCCTCGCGGCAGGGAGCCAGGGAGTTAACTACCGCCGCAATGCCTGGCACCACCCGCTCATTGCATTGCAGAACAGCGAGCGGTTCATCGTCGTAGACAGGCTCGGTCAGCAGTCCAACCTGGAAGAGATTGACATCTCGGGGATGGCCTTCCTGGTCGATCATGAGTAGTCCGAAGTCGCGGTCCATCACCGAGCTTTGCAGAACTCCACGGCAGTTTCCTTCGCAGCTGCCGATCTGCTCTCGACAATGGCGATATTAGCGGTGGGAGATCGGAGCGCAACGCAACCTGATAGCGCACCTACTGCGGAAGTAAGCTTAGTCTGATTTGTTCACGTAAAATCATGCAACACACAATACATTCTCGGCCCGTGAAAAATCAGGACTACAA
>Ga0129336_10001325_pt1 | contig 14934 bp, 14 predicted proteins | sample CPB6_02_DNA_FD_96878 | JGI IMG/M metagenome (GOLD analysis project Ga0129336, IMG submission 96878) | Freshwater to marine salinity gradient microbial communities from Chesapeake Bay, USA - CPBay_Sum_0.6_0.2_DNA | ecosystem: Environmental > Aquatic > Marine > Coastal | place: USA: Chesapeake...
CAGGTGGTCAACGCCACGACGGCCGCTCAGTACTTCCATGTTCTTCGTCGTCAGATGCACCGTGAAGTGCGCAAGCCGCTCGTGATCTTCACTCCCAAGCAACCGCTGCGTATGAAGGAGAGCCGTTCGCCGATCTCGGCCCTCGAACACGGATCGTTCCAGGAAGTCCTCGACGATCCCTTCGTCGCCGATCCGACCGCCGTGAAGCGCCTGGTCTTTTGTTCGGGAAAGGTCGCGTGGGACGCGATGGCCGAGCGCGACAAGCGGCGGGCTCCCGTCGCGGTGGTTCGCGTGGAGCAGCTCTATCCCTTCCCGATCGAGCAGATGTTCAACCTCCTTGGTCGTTATCCGAATGCCCGAGAGGTCGTGTGGTTGCAGGAAGAGCCGAGCAACATGGGTCCTTGGCACTTCGTCGAACATCGCGTGTGGCGAGTGAAGGAACAGGGTTACGACCTGCGTCACGTGGCGCGCGTGGCGAGCGGCAGTCCGGCCACTGGTTCGATGACGGTCCACCAACAGGAGTTGGCCGACCTCATGGACGAGACCTTCGCCGGTCTCTGATCGGCTCAGCTGCGCAGATCCAGACCCAGGGTTCGCTCGAGGTCGCCGATCGCCTGATCGGCGCTCAGAACCTTGATGGTCGTCATTCCCATCGCCGCAGCTGGTTTCAAGTTGACACCGAGGTCGTCGAGAAAGACGCAGTGCCGTGGCTCGACGTCGAGAGCCTCACAGGCGATCTCGTAGAAGCGAACTTCGGGCTTGCGCACACCCACCTTGGAACTCTCGACGACGGCGTCGAAACGCGACATGACCGATTCGATGGCGGTGTCGCGTTCGGGCCTTGGATCGGAGCGGTGGCCGGGGGAGTCGGCGTCGCGCATGTTGTTGGTGAGACATGCGGTGCGGAAACCGTGGGCTCGAACCCGGTCGAGGGCGTGCACCATTTCGGGCCGGATGTCACCCCGAAGGAGGGACAAGACGTCGGCGCCGCGAATCTCGAGACCACGGGCGCGAGCTTCGTGGGCGAAGGCCACGTCGAATTCGGCGGTGGTGATCTCACTGCGCTCGAAACGGGCCCAAGCGTTGGTGTCGGGGTCGGTCGCGTTGATGGTGCGGATCACGTCGCGGGGGAGCCCCCGCTCGGATTCGTAGCGATTGAAGGCCTCGAAGGGGCTCGACAGGACGACCCCACCGAAGTCCCAGAGGACGGCTCGAAAGACCTGCTCAGTGGGGTTCTCAAGGGTCACAACCCGATCGTAGGGCGATACCGCCCGCGCCCCGTCACCAGTGGTTGACTAGACCCCATGGCTCGCCACGTGGTCGTCGACGGTTCCAACATCGCCACCGAAGGGCGGACCAAGCCCAGTTTGAAGCAACTCAACGAGGCGGTCATGGCCTTCATGGCCGAGAACCCCAAGGACACCATCACCGTGATCGTCGACGCGACCTTCGGTCACCGCATCGATCGCAAGGAAGTCGCCGAGTTCGACGAGGCCATCGCCAACAACGAATTGGTCGCCCCGCCCGCGGGCACCGTGGGTCGTGGCGACGCTTTCGTGCTGATGATCGCTCAGAAGGTAGGGGCCAGCATTCTGTCGAACGACAGTTACCAGGAGTTTCACGGTCAGTACCCGTGGTTGTTCCACGAGGGTCGTCTGATCGGCGGCAAGCCGGTGCCACACGTGGGCTGGGTGTTCGTGAACCGCACACCGGTGCGCGGCGAGAAGAGTCGACGAAGCGGAGCGGGCAAGGCCGCACCCAAGGTGAGCGCAGAGGCCATGAAACCGATGCCGGTGCCCAAAGCGCCTCCGCCGGGCGCCAAGATGCCGAAGAAGAAGGCCGGCAAACCCGAGATGCCGGCCAAGGCGTCCTCGAAGGGAAGTGCGAAAGAGAACGTCAAGGCCGCCCCCGGTCGGGTGGCGTCGCCGAAGACCGTCAACGACGTGATCCCGTTCCTTCACTTCCTCGAGAAACACCCGATCGGATCGACCGTGAAAGGGACCGTCGAGAGCTACTCCTCGCATGGTGCGTACGTACAGATCGGTGACGTGCGGGGATACGTGCCGTTACGTCTCATGGGCGACCCGCCGCCGCGCGCCGCGCGCGACGTGATGGCTCTCGGCGACCAGGTGTCGCTCGAGGTGATGTCGGTCGTGGCCTCGCGTCGCAGCATCGATCTGAAGCCGAGCAATCGCAAGGGTGACGTCAAGATCGACGACGCGAAGTCGACGGCGAAGAAGTCAGCCACCGCGAAGAAGGCCGCAACACCCAAGAGTGCGGCGAAGAAGGCGGCGGCCGCCAAGGACGGAGCGGCGAAGAAGGTCGCGACGAAGAAAGTGGCGGTCAAGAAGGTCGCAGTCAAGAAGGTCGCGACCAAGAAGACGGCTACGAAGAAGGCGGCGACTCCCAAGACCGTGGCGAAGAAGGCGACGATCAATAAGACCGCTGCTCCGAAGAAGTCGGCGCGAGCAACCGTCACCAAGAAGTAGTCGTCGTGCGTCTGGCGACCTGGAACGTGAATTCACTGCGGGCTCGAATGCCGCGTATCGAGGAGTGGATCACCGACGTGCGTCCAGATGTTCTCTGCATGCAGGAGACCAAGTTGGCCGAGGATGCGTTTCCACACCTCGACTTCGAACGTCTCGGCTACGAGTGCGTTCACCACGGACAAGGTCAGTGGAACGGGGTGGCGATCGCATCGCGCGTCGGCCTCTCCGATCCGGTTCGCGGTTTCGCCGACGGAGCCCCGGCCGATCCCGAGGCCCGACTCGTGACGGCCACTTGCGGTGGCGTTCGGGTGAGTTCTGTCTACGTGCCGAACGGTCGCTCGCTCGACGATCCGCACTACACCTACAAGCTCGCGTGGATGAAGCGACTCCTCGGCCATCTCGAGGCCAACGAGTCCCCGGACGCCAACGTGATCGTGACCGGCGACTTCAACATCGCCCCCGACGATCGCGACGTGTACGACCCGAAGAAGTTCGTCGGAGCGACTCATGTGAGCGAGCCCGAGCGCGATTCGTTACGCGCCCTCGAGTCGTGGGGGCTCGTCGATCTCTTTCGGAAACTTCACGTCGAGGGTGGTCTCTACTCGTGGTGGGACTATCGATCGGGCGATTTCCATCAGGGCCGAGGTCTGCGAATCGATCTCGTGATGGGGACCGAGGCCATGGCGCGCCGGACGCATTGGAGTATCGTCGACCGCAACGCCCGCAAAGGACAACAGCCGAGCGATCACGCTCCGGTTCTGGTCGATCTCGATGACTGACGACGCAACGACACCCTCCGAAGCCGTGAACGAGCGGGGCGAGAACATTCGCCGCGCACTTCTCGAGATTCCCGAGAACCGTGACACCTTGTACGAGTCGTCGACGGGGCGTGTTCGGTTGGCCGACGCTCTTCGACGGGCACTACAGCACGCTGCGACGTCGACGGCACCCGACGACGTGGTCGCCCGCGCGGCCGATCTGATCGACCGCGCCGTGAGCGTTCTCGAGCCCGGCCCGCACGGACGCGGTTATCACGGATCGGCCGAAGGTTCGGTCGGAGGAGTGCCGCACGGTTTCACCAGTCACAGTCCCGTGACCGGACCGCTCAACGCCGTGGCGTCGGTCGTGTCGCTCTCGTCGTCGGCGACCGAAGTCGTGGCCGACGTCGTCTACGGAGATGCGTACGAGGGGCCGCCCGGGCACCTTCACGGCGGATTCGTGGCGGCGATCTTCGACGAAGTGCTCGGTTTCGCCCAAGCGTTGTCGGGTGCACCGGGAATGACCGGCAAGTTGGAGATCACCTACCGTTCTCCGACTCCGCTGCACACTCCGCTACGCGTCGTCGGCCGCTTCGAGCGCATCGATGGTCGCAAGATCTTCACGACCGGCACGATTCATGCCGGCGATCGGCTCTGTGCCGAAGCCAAGGGTCTGTTCATCTCGGTGCGGCCCGAGCGATTCGGAATGCTCGACCAGATGCGTTCCGAGAACCAGTCGCGTTCTACGCACTGACGTTCGACCGCACGACCGCGAGCACCGCCTCACCGATGCGCGAGGCGACGATCGGGCCGACACCCGGAACGTCGATCAGTTCCGGAATGGATCGCGGAACGCGCCGGGCGATTTCGGCGAGTGTCCGATCGGAGCAGATGAGAGTGGGGGCGACTCCCGACACGCGCGCCGCACGACTCCGCCACTCGATCAGAGCGTCGAGTAACGGGTCACCCGTCGAATCGGCTCGCTCGCGTCGAATCTGCTGGCCCGCCAGGAATTCGTCGGTGGGCGGAGAGGGTGGCGGGGCCGAAGGTAGGTGGCTCAGGAACGACGAGGGAACGACGTCGCGGTTGCGGCGGTGGCGTGACGAGGTGAACACGAGTCGGTCGGAGGCTCGGGTGATGGCCACGTACGCGAGACGGTTCTCCTCGGCTCGCGCCTCGTCGCTTCGAGCGGAGGAATGAGGAACCAATCCGACGTCGCAGCCCGCGACCACCACGGCGTACCACTCGCGACCTTTGGCGGCGTGGAACGTGAGCAATTCGACGGCGTCGTCGGAGCGTTCGTTCTGGAAGGGCCGATTGGTTCGAACCCAGGCGAGGAAGCCGAGACCGTCGCGTCCACCATCGGCGATGAATTCGTCGACGGCATCGGCCACCCGCCGGCGGGCGACGATCACTCGCTCGTCGGCGTCGTCCGACGGTTGTCGCGCGTCGTGACTCCACATCGCGAGGCGACTGCGGTTCGGCTGTTCGCCGGCCGATCGCACCGCCATCTGGATCGGATCCGATGCCGCCGCACCGCTCAGGACCGCTGGTATGCCCACGGCGGTCAGCGCTTCGTGAATGGCCGGAAGTTGAGCGTTGGTGCGAGTGAGGACGGCGACGTCGCGCCAACGGGCGAACGTCGGCTTCACGTCGGCGACGATCTGGGCGATACCGGCTGCCTCGAGAGCGTCGTCGTCGAACACGTAGGAAACCGGAGGAGTTCCGTTCGGTCGGGCCGACGTCAGTGGGGGCGGTGTCTCGCGATTGTCGGCCAGCAGTCGAAGTCCGGTGGCGACGATCTCCGGTGTGCATCGGTGATTGGTGTCGAGTCGCACGATCTCGACCCCGGGGAAGTAGCGCTCGACATCGGTGAGGAAACGGGGGTCGGACCCGTTGAACCCGTAGATGGCCTGCGCCGGGTCGCCGACCAGGGTCAGATCGGTGCGATCACCCAGGAGTGAGGCGAGGACTTCGTACTGAAGAGGGTTGAGGTCCTGCGCCTCGTCGACGAAGAAGTGTCGGAAGCGCCACCGAATGGCGGCGGCGTACGCCGGATCGTTCATCGATCCGATCACGAGATCGAGCAAGTCGTCGAGATCGATGACACCACGCTTCTTCTTGAGGTTCTCGACATCGGACATGACGCGGGCGACGTCGCGGCCACCGGTCGACACGGAACGCCCGTCACGTTTGGCGACTCCGGCGTACTGATCGGGAGTGATGCGACGAGCACGCGCCCAATCGATCTCCTGGACGAGATCGTGAAGTTTCCCACGTTGCTTCTCGCCGAGAACTTCGGCGACGAGTCGAGTTCGATCGGAGATGACGGTGGGGTGGCGTCGACCTTCGTCGTCCCATTTCTGTCGGAGAATCGACAGACACACCGCGTGGAAGGTGCCAGCTATCGGAGTGTCGTCGAGGCCGAAAGAGGCCAGTCGCCGCTTGAGCTCGAAAGCGGCCTGTCGAGTGAAGGTGAGAACCACCGAATGACGTGCATCACTCGAGCCCGACAGGGCTCGGTACGCGACTCGGCGGGTGAGCACCGAAGTCTTGCCGGACCCGGCGCCCGCGATCACCGCGAGCAAAGGAGCATCGGTCGTGACGGCGCGCCATTGAGATTCCTCGAGACCGGACGTGACGTCGTCGAGGCGGTCGCCCGTGCTCGAGTCGTTCGTCGGCGGCATCGTCACCCGTTGGAGGCTAGGGCGTCGGTGTCCCGGAGCCGGACTAAGGTCGGGGCGTGCCCTATCCCCGTCGCCTTCTCAACGACGACGAAGAAGTCGCCCTCGACATCCACCCCCACTGGTGGTTCTTCGCCCAGCCGGTGGCCCTGCTCGTCGTGTCCGGTGGTCTGTTCCTCTGGATGCTGGTCGCGCTCGGCGACGCCACGTGGGAGCGGGGGCTCCAGTGGATCGTGGGCGTCGTCGCGTCGTTCGCCGTCGTCTGGACCGGCGTTCGTTGGTTGGCTTGGCGAACGACCCACTTCGTGATCACGAGCGATCGAGTGATCGCCCGACGCGGCATCATCGCCAAGAGTGGGATCGAGATCCCGCTGGAGCGAGTCAACAACGTGAGTTTCAAGCAGTCGATCTTCGAACGATTGATCAACGCAGGCGATCTGCTCATCGAATCGGGTGGCGAGGACGGCCAACAGCGCTTCACCGACATCTTGAAGCCCGACGAGGTGCAGAACCTCGTTCACGCGCAGATGGAAGAGAACCATCGACGCTCGTTCTCGTTCCCTGCTCCCGCCGGAGATCGACTCGATGTGGCGTCCCAGCTCGAAAAACTCGAGGGGCTTCGCGATCGCGGCACGATCTCTTCCGAGGAGTTCGAGACCGAGAAGCGACGCCTTCTCGGTCAGTGATCGAGTCGACGTAGCGCGACCACGCAACCCCCGAATCCACCGCCGGTGAGCCGCGCCCCGATCACATCGGGTTCGTCGAGCAGTCGTTCGACCGCCGCATCCATCAGTTCGTTCGACGTTTCGTAATCATGCTGCATGCTTCGGTGACTTTCGGTCATGAGTCGGCCCATCGTCTCGATGTCCCCGATTCGCATGGCGTGGGCGAAGTCGAGCACTCGTTGGTTCTCGGTGATCACATGACGAGCACGTCGTTGCACGACCGGATCGGTGATGTCGACGAGTCGGTCGAGTTTCGCCTCTCGTAGCGGACCGATGATTCGGTTGGCTCGAGTCGATTCCTCGACTCGAGTGGCGTATTCGCTTCCCGACAGACGACGAGGGGCGATGAATTCGTAGGTGAAGCGCACCGTTGCGGGTACCGGACAGTGTTCGATGGTCAACTGCTCGCAATCGATCAGGGTGGCCTGGCCAGGTCGTCCTGATGCGATGCACAGCTGGTCCATGATTCCGCACGGAACACCCGAAGCGATGCGTTCGGCACTCTGGCACAGGGTCGCGACTTCCACGTCGGAGAGTTCGGCGACACCGGTGAGGGCCACGCGCGCGACCGCGACCTCCAGGGCAGCGCTCGACGAGAGGCCGGATCCGATCGGAAGCGAGGTCGACACTCGACCGCGGAACCCGCGGGGGCTCAGGCCGAGCGCACGGATCTGATGCAACACTCCGGCGACGTAGCGCCCCCAAACCGGCCGAACCGATGCCGGATCGTCGATCGTCGTGTCGACCTCGACGGCGTCGGGTTCGTCGTCGGAGGCGAGCGACCAGAGATCGCCGTCGGTGAATTCACCGACGATCGTCGTGTACGGATCGATGAGCATCGGCAGAACGAAACCGCCGGTGTAATCGGTGTGGTCGCCGATCAGGTTGATCCGGCCATGGGCTCGAACTTCGATCACGATCGCTCGCTCACGGCCCGAACAGCTCGCTCACTGCCGATACATCTCGCTCATTGATGGGACCGCTCGCTGACCCGGCGAGACCGAGAGCCGCCGAGAACTTCTCGAGTGCGTCGACGTCGAAAGGCGCACGCAAGGCCAAGTTGATCTGGTCGGCTCCGGCTGCCACGTACTGGCCGATTCGATCGACCACCTGATCGTTCGAACCGGTGAGCACCCCGGGCCTGACTCCCTCGGCGAGCAGGCCGAATTGTGACACCAAGCTCTCCTCGGTCCAGGCGATACCCACGTTCACGGTGCGCCGCACCTCCGACGGGTCGCGTCCGATGCGTTCGCAATGCTGCGAGAGGACCGAACTCTTGTGGGCGAAGGTCTCGGGTGACACGAACGGAACGTTCCAGCCGTCGGCGTACTTGGCCGTGATCGACAGAGTTCGCTTCTCGCCGCCTCCGCCGATCCAGATCGGGATTCGCTTCTGGATCGGTCGGGGTTCGTTGCGGGCCTCGTTCAACGAGAACCACTCACCCGAGAACGACGTGACGTCGTCGTGCAGCAGGCCTCGGACGCATTGAGCGGCTTCCTCGAGTTGGTTCATACGCACCTTCACCTCGGGGAAAGGAATGCCGTAGGCGTTGTACTCGACGACGGCCCAACCGGCGCCGAGGCCGAGATCGGCGCGGCCTCCCGAAACGTGGTCGATCGCCGTGATCATCTTGGCCAGCACCGCCGGATGTCGATAGCCGACCGAGTACACCAGCGACCCGACCCGAACGCGGGACGTCTCGGCGGCGAGAGCGGCATGCATCGCCACGGCCTCGTAGCACGCGGCGTCGTCGGGTTTGCCGGTGGCGCCGTAGAAGTGATCCCAGATCGAGATCCAGTCGAATCCGAGCTCCTCGATGCGATGCCACAAGGGGCGCAGAACGTCGTAGGAGGTGTGCTGGAGTCCGGTGTGAACTCCGAATTTGATTCCCGAGAACATGAGGTCACCGTACCGCACGGCCGCCTTCTCGATTCGGGTCGACGAGCCGTTATCGTCGGTTCGTGCCTCGTGCGTCAGTGCCCGCCAACATCGGTTCCGTCGAGATCGAATACGAGGAGTTGGGGAGTCGTGAGCACCCGACCCTTCTCCTCGTCATGGGGTTCACCGCCCAACTGATCGGATGGCCCGACTCTTTCTGCTCATTGCTCGTCGAGCGAGGATTCCACGTCGTGCGGTTCGACAACCGTGACTGCGGACTCTCGACGAAACTCGATGGTGTCTCGGTCGACGTCGACGCGGTGATGGCGGCCGCCTTCGCCGATCTCCCGGTTCCGCCCGTTCCCTACACGCTGTCCGACATGGCCCGCGATGCGGTCGGATTGCTCGACCACCTCGGCATCGATCGGGCCCATGTGGTCGGCGCATCGATGGGCGGAATGATCGCGCAGCACATCGCCATCGAGCACCGCGCGCGCGTGAAGTCGCTCACGTCGATCATGTCGGTCACCGGTGAACCTGAATTCGGTCAGCCGACTCCTGAAGCCGCCGAAGTCCTTCTGGCCCCGCCGGCGACCGAGCGAGACGTGCACATCGCCGAGTCGGTGCGCTACGGGGTGTGGCAGTCGCGTCGTTATTTCGATCCCGTTCGAGTCGCCGAGGACGCCGCCCGATCCTTCGACCGTTCCTTCTACCCCGAGGGTTCCTCGCGTCAGCTCGCGGCGATCTACGCGAGCGGTCGTCGCACCGAAGGGTTGTCGAAACTCGACGTTCCCACTCTCGTGATCCACGGCCGCGACGACACGTTGTTGCCGCCGTCGGGTGGGGAGCGAACCGCCGAACTGGTGCCGGGGTCGACGTTCCTGCTCGTGGCCGACATGGGTCACGACTTGCCGACTCCGTTGCAGCCGATGCTCGCCGACGCCATCGCCGGTCATGTTCGTCTGGCCGAATGGGCCGCCACCGCCAGCGCCTGAATACGATCGGGTCATGGCTGGTCCTCTCTCGGGTTATCGCATCATCGAAATCGCTGGCATCGGTCCCGGACCGTTCGCCGCGATGCTCCTGTCCGACATGGGTGCCGAGGTCATCCGTGTCGAACGGAGTCAGGCCGTGCGGGGTCCGGCTCCCGACACACCGGGCGCCGACATCCTCCAGCGGGGTCGTCGCAACATCGCCGTCGATCTGAAGAATCCCGAAGGCGTGGAAACGCTCCTCACGTTGGTCGAATCGGCCGACGCGTTGATCGAAGGATTCCGCCCCGGAGTGATGGAGCGTCTCGGCGTCGGCCCCGACGTCTGCTTGGCGCGCAATCCGGGCCTGGTGTTCGGTCGCATGACCGGCTGGGGACAGACCGGCATGTACGCGCAGGCCGCGGGTCACGACATCAACTACATCTCGCTCGCGGGCGCCCTCGCTCACTTCGGACGAGCGGGTGAGGCTCCGGTACCGCCGATGAACATGGTCGGCGATTTCGGAGGCGGTGGAATGTTCCTCGCCTACGGCGTCGTGTGCGCCATGCTCGAACGAACCAAGAGCGGTAAAGGTCAGGTGGTCGACGCGGCGATGGTCGACGGAACCGCGATTCTCATGACGATGTTCTGGGCGTTCTCGCAGATGGGTGCGCACGACGAGAACGCTCGTGGCACCAACCTTCTCGACACCGGGGCGCACTTCTACGACGCCTACGAATGCAAGGACGGCAAGTACGTCTCGATCGGATCGATCGAGACCCAGTTCTACGCCGAGTTGCTGAAGCTCACGGGTCTCGAAGGTGACGCCGAATTCGCTCGTCAGATGGACAAGTCGCAGTGGCCGCACCTCAAGAAGAGGATCGCCGAGGTGTTCCGCACCAAGACTCGCGACGAATGGTGTTCGATCATGGAGGCCACCGACGTCTGCTTCGCTCCGGTGCTGACCATGAGCGAAGCCGCTCGTCATCCACACAACGTCGAGCGCAACATGATCATCGACATCGCCGGGGTCAAGCAGCCCGCCCCTGCACCGCGTTTCTCACGAACGGTCGCGCAGGTGGCCGGACCGCCGGCTCATCCGGGGCAGCACTCGCGTGAGATCCTCGCTGATTGGGGCTTCGCGTCATCCGAGATCGACCGGCTGATCGCCTCCGGAGCAGTCGTCGACGCGTGAGCACTCTCGTCTGCCTGCACGCACACCCCGATGACGAGTCGATCGCCACGGGTGGAACCATCGCGCGGGCGGTGAGCGAGGGTCACCGTGTGGTGCTCGTCGTCGCGACCGATGGTCGACACGGTGAGGTTCCTTCCGATCTCGCGCCGGGGGAGACGCTCGTCGATCGCCGTCGGGCCGAGACCGAGAAGTCGGCTCGAGTGCTCGGCGTCTCCGACGTTCACTGGCTGGGCTATCACGACAGTGGAATGACCGGTTGGGCGCAGAACGACGAAGCCGGAGCGTTCGTGCGAGCCGATGTCGACGAAGCGGCTCGTCGGTTCGCCGACATCCTCGAAGCGGTCGAGGCCGAGATCGTCACGTGTTACGACTGGCACGGCGGCTACGGACACCCCGATCACATCCAGGTGCACCGGGTCGGTCACCGGGCCGTCGACATGCTCGCCGAGCGGGGTAGAAGTATTCGTCTCTTCGAGTCGACGATGAATCGCACTCGGATCGCCCGCATGATGAACGAGAACGCCGGAGAGGGAGAGGGCTTCGATCCCGATGCGCCGGCCGACGACGGCAATCCCTTCGGCTCCACCGAGGACGAGATCACGATGGCGGTCGACGTGTCGGCCTTCGTCGATCGCAAACGTGAATCGATGGCGTGTCACGCCAGTCAGATCACCGATCAGAGTTTCTTCATGCAGATGCCGCCGGAAACGTTCGCCATGGCCTTCGGAATCGAATGGTTCATCGAGCCGGGGCGTCCCGGTGGCGCGGCACCGGGATGGTTCTGGTGACACGAGTCCATCTCGTTCGTCACGGTCGCGCGGCGGCGGGCTGGGACACCGATCCCGACCCGGGTCTCGACGACGTGGGACGCAGCCAGGCGTCGGCAACTGCGATCGACCTGTCGGCCCTCGAGTCCGTCGAACACGACGTCGTGAGCAGCCCACTGCGTCGTTGTCGGGAGACGGCCGGCTTCCTGCTCGAACGATGGGGTCGCCCGCACACCGATCTCACCATCGTCGATCACGTGCGGGAGATTCCGTCACCGCCCGGAATTCCGATGGCCGAGCGGGTCGAGTGGTTGCGTCGAGCCATGGCCGGCGCGTGGGCCGATCTCGGATCCCCGTACACCGATTTTCGTGACGGCGTGATCGAGTTCGTGCGGTCGAGGACCCGACCGGTGGTGGTGTTCAGCCACTTCATCGCCATCAACGCCGTGATCGGCGCCTGTCTGGGTGACGATCGACTGGTGATCGACAGTCTCGACAACGCGTCGGTCACCGTGGTCGACGTGGACACCTCCGGTGACATCCACCTCGTCGAACGTGGCCGGCAAGCCGACACTCTGATCCGCTGAATCGGCAGACTGTTCTCATGACTCGTCGTCTACGCATGACTGCGTGGTCCGCCGCGCTCGTGGTCGTGACCGCGTGCGGCGGTGGAGGCGGCTCGAACGAGACCTTGGCCCCGCTCGTGACCACCGGGGCTCCGGCGACCAGCGTGGCCACCACGTCACCCGAATCGTCGAGTACGTCGAGCACGTCGTCGACATCGAGCACCACGTCGACCACTTCCACCACCCTCGTGGAGGGGGAGGAGTTGATTCTTCGCAGCGACGGCCTCGGCACGATTCGTTTCGGTGTCGAGCCCGAAGGCGTCGTCGACTACGTCACGTCGCTTCTCGGTGACCCCGACGACGACACGGGATACATCGACTCGTTCTCGGAGTTCGGCGCGTGTCCCGGAACCGAGGTGCGTGGCGTGCGATGGGGTGATCTCCTGCTGCTCTTCGGTGACGAGAGCGACTTCGAGACCGGGCGTCGACACTTCTATCAGTGGCAGTACGGTCCGCAGACCGAGGCCCCCTTGCGACCGAATGGGCCCCTGACCGATGGTGGCATCGGACTCGGAGCAACGGTTGCCGAGATTCGGGCGATCTATCCCGACGTCGAGTTCTACGACGACGAGGTCTACGGACCGGGATTCGAGCTCGAGCCGCTCCTGTGGGGAACCTTGACCGACGAAAAAGACACGGGTCGCGTGATCGCGCTCGTCGGTGGCACGCCCTGTGGTGAGTGAAGCCGGGACGACTAGGGTCGTCGTGTCATGACTGGGTTGATGTTGCTCGACCTCCATTTGCAGTGGGCGTGGTTCGTGATCGTCTCGAACGGTCTGGCCGGAGTGTGGTCGTTGTTGGCCCATCGTTTCGCCCCTCTGCGCACGCGGGCGATGTGGTGGTTCACCCTTCTCGCTCAACTCACGATGTTCGTGCAGGTGGGGCTCGGGGTGGCTCTCGTGAATCGCGAGAAACTCGAGTTCCCGCAGTTCCATGCCTTCTATGGATTCGTGGGGATCATGGCGATCGCCATCATCTTCAGCTACCGGAATCAGATGAAGCACCGCCTGTACCTGCTGTACGGGTTCGGCGGCCTGTTCGTGATGGGCCTCGGCATCCGCGCCATGCTCGTCGGGCGATAATCGCCCACTCTGTAGCGCTCGCTACGGAAAACACCCCATCTCCGCTACAGGGTGGGAAAATTGCACACTCTGTTGCACAAGTTCACTGGGGGTGAATCTGCGCAACAGAGTGGGAAAATTTGCTCGGTCAGAGGGCGGCGGCGAGGGAGTCGAGCTGAACGGTCAGCTTCGACGGCAACTTCGGGCCGAACTGCGCGAAATGGTCCCGGATCTGCGGAATCGCTTCCTTCCAGCCGGCGGCGTCCACGTCGAGCAGCACCTCGAGGTCGGCCGAATCGATGTCGAGGCCCTTGGTGTCGAGCGCGCCACCAGTGGGCAGCAGTCCGATCGGGGTCCGCACTGCATCGGCCGAACCGTCCACTCGCTCGAACACCCACTTCAGCACCCGGCTGTTCTCGCCGAATCCGGGCCACAGGAAACGACCGTTCTCATCGCGACGGAACCAGTTGACGAAGAAGATCTTGGGCAACTTGGACGCATCGGACTTCGAGCCGATCGCCAGCCAGTGTGCGAAGTAGTCGGCCATGTTGTAGCCACAGAACGGAAGCATGGCCATCGGGTCGAATCGCAACTTGCCGACCGCACCCTGCTGCGCCGCCGTGGTCTCCGACGCCATGATCGAACCGAGGAACACGCCGTGCTCCCAGTCGAAGGCCTCGGTCACGAGGGGCACCGTGCTGCGACGGCGACCGCCGAACAGGATCGCCGAGATCGGCACACCCGCCGGGTCCTGCCATTCGGCCGCCATCGACGGGCACTGCGACGCCGGTGCGGTGAACCGAGCGTTGGGGTGGGCGGCCGGCGTCTCGGTCTCGGGTGTCCAGGCGTTGCCCTTCCAATCGGTGAGCCGAGCCGGCTTCTCGGGGGTCATGTCCTCCCACCACACGTCGCCGTCGGGGGTGAGGGCGGTATTGGTGAAAATGCAGTTGCCCCACATGGTGTGCATGGCGTTGGCATTGGTGTCGTGCCCGGTCCCGGGTGCCACACCGAAGAAGCCAGCCTCCGGATTGATCGCGTACAAGCGACCGTCGGCGCCGAACTTCATCCAGCAGATGTCGTCGCCGATCGTCTCGGCCTTCCAGCCCGGAATCGTGGGAACGAGCATGGCGAGGTTGGTCTTGCCGCACGCCGACGGGAACGCGGCCGCGATGTACTTGGCCTCACCGGCCGGGTTGGTGAGCTTCAGGATGAGCATGTGCTCGGCGAGCCATCCGTCGTCGCGGGCCATCACCGAGGCGATGCGCAATGCGAAGCACTTCTTGCCGAGCAGAGCGTTGCCGCCGTAGCCCGAGCCGTACGACCAGATCTCTCGGGTCTCGGGAAAGTGGACGATGTACTTGTTGTCGGGGTTGCACGGCCACGACGAATCGGCCCGACCGTCGACGAGCGGCGCGCCGACCGAGTGCAGACAGGGCACCCAATCGTTATTGCCGAGGACGTCGAGCGCTCCCTGTCCCATGCGGGTCATGATTCGCATGCTGACCGCCACGTACGCCGAGTCGGTGAGCTGTACCCCGATGTGAGCGATGGGGGAACCGAGCGGGCCCATGCTGAAGGGCACGACGTACATCGTCCGGCCGCGCATGGCACCTTGGTACAGAGAGGTGAGTTCGGCGCGCATTTCGCTGGGGTCGCGCCAGTTGTTGTTCGGACCGGCGTCCTCGGCGCGGGTCGAGCAGATGAACGTGCGGTCTTCGACGCGAGCCACGTCACCCGGGTCGGAGTGTGCCCAGTAACTGTTGGGGCGCTTGGCCTCGTC
>Ga0129336_10001327_pt1 | contig 14922 bp, 28 predicted proteins | sample CPB6_02_DNA_FD_96878 | JGI IMG/M metagenome (GOLD analysis project Ga0129336, IMG submission 96878) | Freshwater to marine salinity gradient microbial communities from Chesapeake Bay, USA - CPBay_Sum_0.6_0.2_DNA | ecosystem: Environmental > Aquatic > Marine > Coastal | place: USA: Chesapeake...
AAACTAGATTGAGAAGGTGAATTGGAAGCTTCTGCAAAAGTGGTGGCTGAAGCAAGGAATAAAATAGCTAAAAAAAGAATTTTTTTCATCATAAACCCCAATATATTTAATTATGGTTAAAGATTCTTTGAAACCAAGTTCTATAACCATATTTGTACATAAATAAATACTTAATAGTGTTATTAAGTAGCATAAAAAGCAAAAAAGAGAAAATACCCCAAAGAAGAATTATAGCAGGGCGATAAGAAAAAAATGAAAAAGAATCATGAGAAGAAGAATTAGAAAAAATATGACTAGCACAAGTTTTAGTTGCTTGACAATATTCATAATATCCAGAATAAACTATAGAAGGTTTATCTGAAGTAAGAATAGTAGCGTTTGTTGGAGTGACAACTGTTGTTGTTGTTGTTGTTGTTGTTGTGCTTGTTGTAGCTACGGAAACTGGATTTTGAGAGGATGCAGTTTTTTGAGAAACTATTGAAGTAGAAGTTGTAGCTATAGGATAAGTAGCGCTAACGATGGTGGTAGTTGTAGTTTCTTCTGGCCAAATTTTAGACATATCGCCTTGACAATCAGAATCACAAGCAGCGGCTGCAGAAGAAAGAATAAAAAAATTAAAAAATAATAATGATAAAAGAAAAAGCTTTTTCATAAATACAAAGTATGAGTTTGATGAGCTATTGTTTCTTCGTCATCAATTATCTCAAATTTGTCAATACCGGGTATAATTCCCAAACGATGACCGTCATCCCAATCAACATGAAGTGTGTCAAAATCGTCTATAAATGCTATGGTCCCAGTAACACCTGATTGTATATCGGTGTAAGGATCCTCAATTTTAATTGCCCGAATTCTCTGGCCAATTTTGTAATTCTTTGAACGCTTCATTTTCTTTGGGAATAACTTTCGCATCATGGTTAATATATTCTATACCGGCAATGTGGTCTGGATAAGCTGTCGCATACAAGGACATCGTTGTAGCCTCCCCCTCGGAGTCCGCTTCTACAACGAGTGTCCTTGTAATACGAACAATATATTTAGCCATAAATATCTTCCCTAAATTAGAGATTCAAGAAAGATAGTAACGGCAAATATATAATCAGCCAAGCATGACCCAAAGATCAAACATCTTCGTTGTCTCGTTGTAAAGAGAAGATGATGAAATGGTCAAGTTGTCTTTTTTGGCGCGCGTATACAAAGATACACGAAGCGAAGCAAGCTGCTGCTTTGAGGTAATCGGAATGTTCACATGAAACCATTCGTTACGATTGGTGATCAGCTCACTGTAAATGGTGCTGATAACAGGATTGCGACGACGACCCTTACCGCTATGCATGGGGGGCTCGCCTTTAATCCTGGTAAGAAGCTTTGTGGGCTCTGAGATTCCAAACTTACGGGGGTTTGACTCTATTTGAGTCTCAACACTGGGCTGAATAGCCATGTTCATTTCTCCTTGTTAAGGGGTTTGTCCATATGTTTTATTGCACTATAAGTTGTTAATTATAATTTACTAACTTGGGCAATTAACTGCTTCAAAAGCCCTTTGATTTCTTTAAGCTCTTCAACTACATCTGAAAGTAAATCAGACTGATTTTGAGAAGCTCTTTGCTGAGACTGGTGACGTAATTCTTCGTTTGCAGCTTTGGCGTTTTCTGAACCAATATCTCTCCATGTTCTCATGAAATCTCCTTTTGTTGAGGGTTTGTTCTTTCCCATTCTTCAAGACTAATTACAAGTGGTTTTTGAACATAATAATCGTCTTCTGGAAAGTAATAACCATGTTTAATAATTACTGCAGGAGTGCCTTGTGGATGATCAGAGTCGTGACAAGCGTGATCTACTGAGACTTGTTCGCCAACTTGTCCGACTGATTCAATGCCTAATCTTTTCAAGCCATGATCATAAAAAGTAATGTGTTCACGATAGATATCTTCAAAGAGCCCCTCTTTGCCGGGATTGTCTTTGATTATCTCTAAGCCCATTTCTAAATTTTGATGCTGCTTAACGATAAAACGAATAACATCCCAACGAGCAACTCTGCATTCTGATTCAATATTTCGGCGTTCTCTTATAACTAAATCAATAACAGCATTTTTTAATTTTTGTATTTGCTGCTCTTGATTTTTTATCTGATCATTTGTAGAATCCAAAGCTTCAGATAAAAAAGTATTTCGCTCTATAATTTCAGCGGTGTTGTTTGAGATAGCTGTAGTTGGATATTTTGGAAAAACCATTGCTTGGGCATCTTTTACGCAAGAATCATTTGTGCAATAGCGATAAAGACGCTCTGGGTGAATATTGGGTTTACCGCAGTAAACACAAGTAAGATATGTTTCAGTCATATTAGGAATTAATAGCCTCTGCGTATAATACATTATACTGATTAGCTAGTTTGATTATTTCTTCTTGCGGAGCATTAGAAGCAACAGCCATAGCTAGTTGAGATCCAAGAACACCAATTCTCTGCCATTTTTTGACTAAAAAATCAGGAGGTATTGGTTTTGGCTTTTCATATTTTGAAGGATATCTACTGTAGGCCATCAGTTATCTTCAAAGTTTTCTTTGTAAAAAAGATCCATTTCATGGTCGATTTGCTCTCTGGTAACTTGCATGTCACGAGCATCAATATACCAAAGTTTAAAATATTCTTCAGCAACAAATCTCCAACGATTAGCTTCTCTTTCCCAATATCTTACATCTTCTTGAGCACGAGAAACTGAAACTTGAAGATCTTGAATAATTGCGTGAGACTCACCCATTACTTGCTCTTATCGAGAAAGTTTTTGATAATAATATAGTTAGCGGCAATCAATGTTGTGCCAAAGAAAAGGCCTGTAAAAAAATTCATGTTAACTCCTGACTAGTTTTGATATTATTGCTTATCACGCAATTCTGTCCATGCGTCTAGCGCATGGTCCCATCTGCCTGTACGGATACCTTCAGCGAGGGCGTCGCCTGCTTTCCGTAACCGTTCAATCTCGTCGGCGGCTTCATAATCCAAACCATATGAATCACCGAATTCACGTAGTCGGGTCACGATGTCGTCAGTCATTAGCGTTTTTCCAGTCTCCACACCACTCGTTATTGGCAACATGTGGCCATTTTGTACCGAGGCCTACGACAATAACTGGAGCATGTCTACGGCATTCATTTAACTTTTGCGTAGAATATGTTTGATAATAAATGCAGTTAGAGCAAGTTTTATCTATTGTAATTAAGTGATCTGTATATTCTGGTTCTTCTATTGGTTCGCGAAACAAAAGCTCTCCTTTATAATGATTCATAATTATCAGTCATTATATTCGCTAACTAATTTAATAATCTGATTATGAAGATCAGCGACTTTATCTACAGTAGATAAATCATTAGCATATCTAATGTAAATATCTAAAACTTGGCGGCAGTAAGCTATATCCATAGGAGCTGGCGTACTATTATTATCAAATGAATTGAGCCATATTTGCAATGCATCAGCGAGAGCATTCATGATAATATTAGAGTCTTCTATTTGTATAAAATAGTTTTTATTGTTTTCTTCCAAAACAGAAACCTTATGGGTAAGAGCATTAATCATAGCTTGTTTCATGGCAATATAGTCCATCAGTAGTCCTTAACGGTAGCGATGATGCGAGCAACAAGATTTATTGTCATTAAACAAAAAACTGCTAAAAGACAAGTAATATAAAAGTTTGATTTTTTATTGATGCTCATAAAGCTCATTCATTTTGATACGAGTCTGCCAACGATCATAGGCATTATGGACAGCGGGATGATTATAGATTACAATTGGCCATTGATCCAAATTAATAAGAGCTACTATAGCTTCCTCTGTACCGCAATCAGAACATATTTCTGTTTTATTATCTATACGAGAAATTGCTCCTGGATACTCTCCGGCAAAAGCATTGCTGGGTATAAATCCTAAACAACGAGGACAAACTGGTTTATTTAACATATTTGAAAACCACCACAATCAAGTAAAAACTCTGAAAAGTTTGATATATTATCTAAAGTAAGATGATATGATGTTTCAAAGTTGGGAACACTACCAGTACCTTTGCATGAATGACATTCCGGATTAGGATCTTTAGGTTGAGTTTTAGGAAATGGTATTTCTCCATCGTGAACAAAAGACTCTAAAAGAGAAACGCCAGTACAATGACAAGGCTGATTGGAAAGATTATCTAAATAATCTTGACGTTCATCTATATATTGTTGAGCTTCACCAGACTCTATTGCTTTGCGCAAAGCAAAACCAAGCTTGCGAGAATTAACAGAATTAAGACCATCACCATCATTACTGTGAGCGTACTTAACTTTATTGGCTATATCAGGAAGAACATGAATACAATAATCCCACAAAGGGTGCCAATACCAAACATTGTTACGAAAATAGGATCCTTTTTCTGTTTTTGGATTCTTTCCGAAAACATCCATTCCCATGGTTACCTCCAGTGTTTTGCTCCGAGAGCAGGGCTCGAACCTGCGACCCGCTGATTAACAGTCAGCTGCTCTGCCAACTGAGCTATCTCGGATAGGGTTTATAATGAAGTTGAGCTGTATGAAAAAGAAATTTTCTTACGAGTAATATAAAACATTATTATGGAGATAAGAGTCTCCATAAGTTTAAGTATAGACTGAAACTCTTTAATACTTTTCATCAATTTAATCAAAAATAATTTAAGCTTTGACGAAAAGTCTTTGAGCATCTTTTTTCCTTTGTGAGGTTGTGTCTATTCAATTCTTTCCATAAGTTTAAGAGTAACCATATTTGGAGTGCATCTATGGGTTGGAACATCACTAATTCCAACAAGCATAGTGAGAATAGATCCGCATCCTGGACATTTCCATTTAGAACCTTTTTTGGTAGATTCTAACATATCCTGATAGTTGACTGGTTTAGGATGCATCATGCTATGAACTTTAGAAACTGAAAGATCAGAAAGTTCTGAAGAGTTATTTTTGGGTGCAACTTGTGGTTCAGATATTTTTACTTCTGGCGGGGCAAGCTTTATAGCTGTGCTTTCCAAGGAAATGCACGCAGGGCAAAGTAGCGGTTTTCTTCCACGGAGTCTAGTTCTTTTCCAAGTGGAAGAGCAAGAAGTGCAAGTGAGTTCTTCCTCCATAAGAATCCTTTAATTAACGAGAAAAGTTTATTTTTTCCTTTGATATTACCATAGCTTTAGGTATGTTTATGACCATACAAAAATAATTATCTATAGTAACAGTAGAAGCTATAGTGTAATAATTTGATTTTCCATTGTCAGAAATAAGATAGCCTACAGTATGACAAATGTAGTCTTCTCTTTCTATGGAAGAACAATCATGCCACTCATCAGTTTCGGAAAAAGCATCTCTCCAAATAATATGGTAAACAGGGGCATCTTTTGTTAGTGATTTAATTTTATCTTTTTTAATAAAAGACTTTACTTTTTTTTCACTAACTTGCTCGATAGGTAATATATTTTCTGCGGATTGCTGAGGATCTTGAATTCTCTTTGACATATTAGTCTCCTAGGATAATATAGCTATTAATGTATATTATACCAAAAAACTAATTAGTTTTGGTCAAAGAATCATAATTTACATAATAAGTTGTACCAAAGACAATTTTGGCTATATTATGGATTTCATCAGAGTTGCTGCAATAATCACTGGGAGTTAAAAATAAAGTGTTTTTATGTCTGGCTTTGTTCTTGCTTTTTCGTCTCTTGCTCAATGTTCACCGGTCCAGACTGTTCGGATGCAAAAGATATTCTTTCAGAAGAATAAGTGTCTCTTATTGTGAGATTAAAATAATTACCCACAGAAGGGGCTGATATAAGAGATTCATAAACTTTTTTAGGAACTCTATGATAAGCCCAAATGGAGCCACTCTTAAATTCTATGACTAATGTCATAGAAAGCGAGCTCCATCCAATAGACTTTATAAAAGAACTATCTTTAGGTTCGTTTATGTAAATTGACATTAAAAATCCTATGGGTAGTTATGCACAGTTTTGGTAACATGATCAATGTAGAGTACTCTTTGATATATCTCAAATGGAGAAACATACACACCATTAATAACTTTTACATCTTGACGAACTTGATATGTCAAACCATTAGACCAAGAAAAACCTTCAACAACATAACCTTGCTTTCTTCTCACCGCATAATATGGTGATGGAGAACCATCTTCCAACATTAAATAGCGGAAAGTAAAAAGAGGTATTGGAGAAAATAGATATTGACCAGTTTTGTCTTGAACTTTGCCAAAAAAAAGACAAAATTCAGACGACATTTTGTCAATCTCATCAAAAGTATATATATCTGGAGCACTATATCTGTAGTGTAAATAGTTATTAAGATAGTTGTGCTGAAGATATAAGTATGATTCCTCTTCGTCTATATCAGACTCAACAAGATGCACAGTATGCAATGTTTTTATAAGAGGATCTATCATAATATCACTCGGATGAAATAATGAGTTTTACATATAAAGTTTTACGTTCAATAGCAGTAAGAAATTTTATAGCATTGTTGCGCCATTGATTTTCTTCAATAATATATTCTTCGATTTGATCTTGCGAAGCGTAGTTATCACGCATATTTTTGATTTCAGCTTTAGTGTTTGCTTTGAATTGAGTAAGCTGAAGCTCTAGTTCCTTGCGAAGATTGCGAAGACAAAAAAGCCAAAGATCAAGATTATTAAAAAGTATAGTTTTTTCTTCAGAAGTGCAAGGCTTATTTTTTACGTCACGCAAAACTATATCTTGAAAAGATTTAAGATCATTATCAGTTAATTCAGATATGTGAGAAGTGCTCCATATATCAGTCATTTTTTTACCTTACCGCTTATGAATAAAATCATAAGCTTGTTTTATGTCAATAGAAAAATGCTCTGGTGTATTACCACCAGACTTTAGTATATACATTGGGGAATATGTAACAAGTATTGGCCAATAGCCAAGCCACATTATATTTCCGCGAGTCTCTTTAATTTTTATTTGGGAACCAAAAAGAACAGATGCCGGAGTAGCGCCAAGGCAAAGGATCAACTTTGGATTTAACAATTGCAGTTCAAGATGAAGGTATGGAGAACAATTAATAACTTCGTGTTCTTCATACTTTCTTCTTACTGGACATCTATTGACATAAGTTAAACAAAGTTGATCTGAAGAAAATCCAGCTTCCTTGAAAGCATTAACCATTAAGTTTATTGCTTCAGGAGATATAGAAGGAGAATCAACAACTATAACTACATCTGGATTTTCAACATTCCATTTTGGTAGCTCAGGAACACTGTCAATTTTGCATTTTCTACAATTTTTAGTTACGGTATGTAAATCTTTGATATTTGTAGAAATTTTTCTAGATAAAATATCAACACGAATATCATGAAAAAGTTGAGTAATTTCAGATATTGCCATTCTATTTTCTAGTCTAGAATAGATAAGAGATAAAATATCTGTTTCAGCAAAACCTAAATATGCTTCTGAGCTACCAAATGGATGATGATCTTCTTTTTGGGATAGGGCATTTTCGATAAGCTTTTGAAGATCTAGCTCATCGAAATCTTCCATCAGAAGCTCGAAGGAATAGAAGCGCTAGACTGAGGAGCTGAAGCCTTTGTAGCGCCATCGGCAGCTGGCTTTGCGGCTCTACCAGAATAGGTAAGGTGCTCAGCAACAATGACGATTCTGGAACGAGCCTGATCGTCCTGCTTCCAGCGCTCTTGAACAAGGCGTCCTACAATAGAAATTGTAGAGCCCTTCTTGAGCTTCGACTGATCAAGCTGAGTGCCAACAAAAGTGGCGTTCTTGCTGACAAATCCAGAGCTGTCCTTGAGGTAGTAAACTACATCAAAATAGCCAGAGTTATTGTCAGTATCCTTATCAGAACCAGAATAATCAACCCCTATTCTGAGCTTTAGTATCTTTCCGTTAACGAGTTCTGGATCTGCAACCAGTCCTCCTGTAATATTAATTAGGTTATTAGGGTCTATCATGGTTTCTCCTGTTCATTGGTTTCTATTGCTTTCTCAAAATGATCTACAATCTCTTTGAGATAATTAACTGATATTACTACAGCTTTTTCTGGACCATGTTCCATAATATTATGGTTGATCATGGAAACAAATAAATTGTAGATACCAGATTTAAGATCCATAATTATATCAGTAGGAATATAGTCTGGTTGTTCATCTATGAGAGAATATTTCTCATCTTCATTATTTTGCATTATTTAACTCTCTTTGATAGTGCGGTATCGATCATTTGACCTAAAGCTTTAATATCATTATAACCTTTATCGTACAATATGGAAATAATAGGTTTAGGGTCAATATGGTTGTATGTAATTAATTGAAGATTAAAAACATCGTTGAGAGTATAAATTCTATAATTGTTTAAATCTCTACGAGGAGCAGGATACTTTTGGTTTTTTTCTCTGTTTGATACGGTGAGCGTAGTAACATTGAGAATTTGAGCAACCTCAGATCTTGTAAAGATTGGTTCTGAAGTGTATGTTTTAGTCAAATTTTTCTACCTTTATTTATGTTTATATAAATATATAGTAGCAAAAAATAAGAGATAATTCAAGTCAAATGAGAGAAGAAAGAGAAACAAAAACGTCAGAAATAACTTTATCTATTGAAGAATGGTTATGAAAAGTTGTTTCAGAGTTATTTATAAAGTTCTTAACGGCCTCATCAAAATACAAGGGTGGAGACTGAAGGGAACGAAGATACTTATAATATTTAGTCTCATTATAGTTATATAGATTTCCAGAATCTTCGGACTCCTCGGGGGAAAGACGAACATCATCAGGATCAATTCCGTAATGGTCAAAATAATCAAGAATTCTTGACGTGCCAATTTCTTGAATAGTTGAATGAACTCTTTCAGAGGTGCAGGGATTTGGCCAAGGAATAGAAGATATATCATTAAGAGATATTTTTTCCCAAATGGAAAAAACATGAGATATAACAGAATAATCTATATAAAAAGTAAAAGGATTAATAGGTAAAGAAACAGTGTAAAATGGATTAGCTGAAAATTCAGAACGACGGGCAATTTGGAAAATGCATTCAGCAATATTCATTGTAAGATCAAGATTTGATCCAGAGTTCCATATCCAATTATATGCTGCGTTAACAACGCCAGAAACGCTATTATCATAGCGATTTATTTCTTCCATGCTATCAAACATAGGATTGCACAAAGTGGCATTATTATAAAAATTAAGAAGTGGTGGCAAATAAAGTCTTGAAGAAGAAAAGTCAGCACCCTGTAAAGAATGAGACATGAAGTACATAGCTATTTGATTGGGATAATGTACTCCATTAAAAACGGAATATGAAACAAAATAAACAGTCCAAGGAATTGGAAGTCTGTATATATAATTGTTAGAATTATCATAATCAATATTGTCAATAACAGCAGGAATTACTTGTATGTTATTATACGTAGGAGGACGTTCAAAGATAACAACTTTATTATCAATATGAATTAATCCCGGAGGAAGTATTCCAGTATCAAAATGAAGTAAAGAGTTATCATTTGATTTGTTTAGATAGGTGATAACAGGAGATATTAATTCGGGGGAAATATCTACAAAAAGAGAATTAACAGACAAACTATTGCGATAACAATCGTAGCCTATAGTATCTTCATAGTTGGGGTGATTAAAAGAAAAGCTTCTATAAGAAGAAGAAATGTAATTAAAGTTTGACATATTCATCCTTAGAAACTACATCATACAATGCGGTTGATTGACAAGGGAAATAGAAATCGTTTTCAATATAAACTTTTAACATCTCCAAATAAAGATCATGAAGAGTCATATCGGAAGAAGAAGGATTAATAAAATAGATTTTAGAATCTTCAAAATTATAAATAGGAATAGAAGAATTTTGAAGAGAATTTAAAACAGACTTATTAATATTAATAGGAATATCTCCATTACTTAAGCCGTTGCTAAGATAGTTCATAGGACTGTAAGCAACTGGAGAATTAACTAAAATAATATTAGTAGTACTGGAGTCATATTCCGCGTAAGACATGTTTTTAGCGGAAATAGAAGTGATTAAATTACGAATGTAAGAACCATCTAGGGTACGATAATTCTTATGTTGAGACGTAATAGACTCAAAAGAAATAGGCTTAAAAGCAGAAGGATTGTGATAATTTGATGCAAATATAGAATTGTCTTTATTCTTATCTATATCTTGATACATAAAATCTATTTCTTCAAGAAGAGCTAAAACCTCAGAAAGTGTAAAAGTAGAAATTATAGACAATATTGCATAATGAGAATAATCATGAGGCAGATTAGCAAAAAACTTAGAAGGAGCAGATTTATATATGGAATATATCTTAGAGATTTTATTTAACCCTGCTTTTTCCATAGTTTCTTCATCTGGAGAAAAAAGTTTAATTAGATTAGGAATAGAAGAAAGAAATTTAGGATTAGGATTTTTAGCGTTAAGTTGATGATAAAATTTAGAAGTATAAAGATATAGCCAAGAATTACTAAGATCTGCATTCCAAGAACCAGCAAAAAACTCGTTGATCATATAGGCATACAGTGAAGCAGGAGTTGTATTAGCGCTTTCCAATGGGAGGTCAGAAAGACTGCCGGAGTAGCATATTCTTGAATCAGGATAAGTATTTGGAAGATATGTCGGATAGTAGTTATCGGACATTGAAGTCAAAGACTTATGAGAAAAATACATGTACTGAGATCCACCAGGATAATTTGGATTAAAGACATAAATTGTCCAAGGTATCCAAACAGTTTTTGGTGGAAGCTTTTTTTTATACGCAGAAGCAGCACCGGGCTTATAATCTACTACGGCTTGAAAAGGAGGACGCTCAACAAATATAGTGCCGTCAGAAGAAATGTATCTTGTTGCTATTGGGTAAGCAGATTTAGGAACAAAAGATTGAAAAGACTCGTTATAAGATTTAGTCAAATCTTTGGTTGGAATTGAACACAACCGAGAAATCTGAGCTTGTATTAAAGAAGGAGGAGAAAAAGGTGTTGAATTATTATCCTTTTTTAGTTTACTAAATTTAAGTTTATCTAAAGGATAAGCAGGAGAGAATATGCTATCTATTTCTTCAAGCAGATGAGACTGAGTCATGTACTGTAACTTAAAAGATTCTACAGTAGAATAAACTGCAGATCTATAACCAGTAATATTAGCAGCATGAACGTATGCATAGGAGGAGCTAATACTGGCACTAGAAGAACTAGGATTATTATTATAATGAATCTCGTAAGAAGAGATATCTTCAGAATTAACTACTGAATAAAAAGAACTGCAAGATTGAGACTGGAAAGACATTTTAACCTGCCAATAGTGAAGTAATATAACTTTCTTTTTCTACATCTTTGTTTGAATCAGAAATTTCACTTTTTTCATTTTCCGAAATAGAATGAGAAGTAGATAGATAAGGATCAATATATTGAGTGTATATTAAAGTAGCTTCTTGTAGACACTCATCATAAGAAATAGTTGATGGATAATTTAAAGTATTAACAGACTGATTAAGTGTATCATTATTAATAATAAATACATGATTACCTGCAGCTGTTAATGAATGAGTTAAAGAAAAGTTAATAGAAGAGGAAGAGTGAGAAGAAGCTATAGTATTTGAAAGTATCTCAGTCTTGATAGGAGAATAAAGTGGGCAAGAAGAAAAGGAACTAAAACTGCCACAAGAAGTAAAAGATTGAGTAGCAAGTTTTGGATGGGAGCAAGAATGAAAATCGCTAATAGTATTAGCATATTTATAGTGAGAAGATATAACTACAGGAACTGAATTGTCTGAAGATTTATGTGAATAATATTCACAAAGTGGAACATCTTGAGCAATAGTAGTGTAGTTAAAAAATGTAATTGTAGGAAATGACCAAGCTATAGAATTTGGATTAGTGGGAGATTTGCATACAGTAGCAAAAGATAAAGTAGGGTGGGAATAGCCAATGGGAAGTTCGGTATTGGCAAAATCACCTTTGCCTAAATGGCGAGCATAAAGTTTGTTTAGGCTATTTGTAGCTTCAACTAAATTGACAAGAGAAAGGTTGCAGTATAATTCTCCGGAATTAAAATAATCTATAACAAAAGTTCCACCAGGTATAGATGAGTCATGATTAATAAAAAGATTAAGATCTAAAGGAGTATTTTCTGGAGAAATGTAAGGCTGTATAACAGCTTTGTATACATTATTAGAATAGTGAGTAACAGGATAATTAGACATTGGTAAGCTCGCCTTTAGTGGTGAATTAGTAATAGTTTTAAAAGCTTTTTTAAAAGCTGAATCATCTATATCAACATTTGAAGGAGTAAGGATAGCAGCAATGAGATTTTCTAAAGCTGTAGATTCTGTTTTAATAGCAGAAAATTTATCAGAAAAAGAAATAAATTCATCAGACATAAATATCAGTACCAAGTAATAAGTTTGGAGTTTTGAATCTGCATAAGTAAATCTTCATTTTGCTGCTGAAGCTCAGAGCATTTAAGCTCTAAGGATTTAATGTAATCAATATAATACTGATTATCAGCAGAAGCATTAGAGAAGTTATCTATAACTTGATTAAGTATTTTAATATTATCTAAATTAGAAGCATTGTCGATGGAATTAAATAGTTCTTCAGTAAATGGTATATGATGTATAAGAACTATTGAGCCAGAAGCTTCACGAATAACATTAAATATTTTTAAGTTGTTATAAAATCTTTTGTAAAGAACATTGGGCAAAAAGGGATGAAGTGTTTTGCGATAAGATGTTTTAGAACAAGTGTAAAGATAAAAAGGATAAGGAGACTGAGATACTTCATTGATAATAGATGAATGAAGAGAATAGGTCTCAGCATAGAGTTGAACATTATCTGATGTAAGTTTTATTGGATCACTTAAAAGAATAGATAATTCAAAGTAATTAGATAAATGAGTCAAATCATTAAAACGATGTATTACGGTCATGAGATTACCTCTATGGAGTATAGTTCAACTTTGCCAGTTTTTATGAACTCTTGAAGAGTAGTTGAAGCTACGTGTAAAGACGTTATTGTTGGATAAATGGATTTAGCTAAAGGATATATCTGACTAAGATAAGTTATGTTTTGTAAAAGAAGTTTAGAATAACTATCTACAAACAATACACAAGAAGAATCAGGCGTCTGAATCAGATAGCTTTTCTTCAGCCAAGTTGTTAACGGCTGAGGCAACTCTAGGATTTTCGTCAGCCAAGATTCCTTTTGATGCATTTTGCATTACCTCTAGCATTTGTTTGCGCGATTGCTGCAAAGTTTCATGAAAAGCTTTACGAGCTTCGTCAGTAGCAAAAGCAAGTTGCCCAACTAAAGCTTCAGTAAAAACTGCCTGCTCACCATAGCTAATAACAAGTGTAGCCACTTGCTTTTCAATGGATTCGACAGATGTTTCAAGAGTCTTGAGACGGTCTTCAACCTGAGCTGCTAGACCATTAATAATATCTTGAAAGAATTTTGTAAGGAACTCAGCTGTTGTTTTATCAAGGTATTCGTTGTTGTCTGTCATATTTCATACCAATCTTGATTGTTAGTGACATAAGAAGCCAAGGATAAATCCATAAGATATGAGATAGAACAAATATCTTGACGAGTTACCTTGATTTGATCTACAGATAAAGGAGATTTCATATCAGGAATAAAAGCACCGCTGTCACTCTTGCGGGCAGCAAAGTGCCCACACTTCCAAACAAATGAAGTGGAATCATAAGATTCGCTGGACTGCCAGTAATGTGCTTTAAATATTCTGGATACGGGCTTGCCATCGATAACAGCGCCACCATAAGAAACAAAGCCTTCGTTAGTAGGAACGCCCATCTTTTCGTTTTGAGGATAATTGGTTATAGCATTTCCGGTAGTAATAGACTTAAGGTAAGCAGCGAAGTCTATAGCATCTACGAAAACAGCAGTGCTGCTAATAAGCTTACCTTCAGGAGAAGTTTTGCCAATATCAAGTTTCATTTTAAGAGCTTGATGCCAGGGACGAATAGCTAGAAAACCAGACTGAGTTTTAGATCTAAACCACTTTTTGTATAGCTCTTGATTAAACTCTTTATTATCAGAGTTCTTAATGGTATCAGATGGGGAACCATCGTCGTCAAGAGAGGACAAAAAATCCTCAACATTGCTGTAAACATTATCAGTCATTGTTTCTCCTTTTTATTTCCATGTCACTGATGCTGGTTGCTTTTGCGTTGAAGTCTTAGAGAGCATTAGTATAGCATCATCCATCTGTTCTGTGGATGCCCAATCCCACTGCTCAAGAGCATATTTATACATAGATACAACTGTTTCATGGTGCTTCATCCAAATAATATTCTTCATCTTTGGAGCATAAGTAAGAATATCATTTGTTTCAATTGGGCGAAGGGAATCAGAAACAACATAAAACTTAGTCTCTCTAATCAAAGAAACTATCTCTGCACCAGTCATATACTGAGTGGATTGAGCAAGAGCGTCATAATCATAAAAATGATCAGTATCAATCTTAGAAAGATGTATCTGGAAGATGTGTTTGCGCTCCTCATAAGAAGGAAGACCAACAAACATAATCTTATCAAAACGGTCGGCACGCAACATCTCTGGTCTCAAAGAATCAAGAGAGTTAGCTGCACAAAGAAGGAAAGTATCCTCTGGCAATTCCTGAAGACCAGTTAGGAACTCTCCATGCACACGATCAGTGGTGCCACCATCAACATGGGAAGAGCTGGAGCCACCACTAAGATCTCGACCAAACTCGTCAATCCAAACGCACAAAGGAGACATAGCGCGAATCTGCTTAAAGACTGCACGCATGTTGGCCTCGGATTGGCCAATGAAAGAATTCATAACTTGACTGATACCAGTACGAGCAAGATCAAGATCAAGCTCTTTGGCAGTTGC
>Ga0129336_10001329_pt1 | contig 14912 bp, 17 predicted proteins | sample CPB6_02_DNA_FD_96878 | JGI IMG/M metagenome (GOLD analysis project Ga0129336, IMG submission 96878) | Freshwater to marine salinity gradient microbial communities from Chesapeake Bay, USA - CPBay_Sum_0.6_0.2_DNA | ecosystem: Environmental > Aquatic > Marine > Coastal | place: USA: Chesapeake...
AAGACGCGATGTACGGCAAGGGTCAGTTCTACGACGCCGAGATTCGGCCCAAGGTGTCCGCCGCTACGGGAGACCTTCTCGATGAGGAACTTGCGGATTTCCTCCGATAGCTGAGTGAGTTGGGCGTGGTCAAGACCTTTGAGGTCAGCAGGAGATGAGATTCGATCAAGGATTGACATCGTTACCCACCTTCTTGCTAACTTTCATGCGCCGTTCTTCGGAGTTCTTCAGCTGAGGAGCGAACGTAGGACGTATTGCATGATGCCGCCGTGGCGATAGTAGTCCGCTTCTCCAGGCGTATCTATCCGGACCTTTGCATCGAATTCCTTGACCTCGCCATTCGAGCCTTTTGCCGTGACTCTCACGCTCTTTGGTATCGACCCTCCGTTGAGAGCAGTGATGCCCGCGATGGAGAAGGTCTCATCACCGATCAGACCCAATGACGCAGAGTTAGCTTCATCGAGGAACTGCAACGGTAAGACTCCCATACCGATCAGATTCGATCGATGGATTCGCTCGAATGATTCAGCGATGACCGCGCGAACCCCAAGAAGAGCGGTTCCTTTAGCGGCCCAATCGCGCGAAGAGCCAGATCCATACTCCTTGCCAGCAAGGATGATGAGTGGAACACCAGCCTGCTGATAGGCCATCGATGCTTCGTAGATCGTGGTCTGGGCTCCGTCATCAAGGAAGTTCTTGGTGAAGCCACCTTCGACTCCGTCAAGAAGCATGTTCTTCAAGCGAATGTTCGCGAAGGTTCCACGGATCATCACTTCGTGATTGCCGCGACGCGAGCCATATGAATTGAAATCCGCTCGAGCAACACCGTTCTCCTGCAGGTACTTGCCAGCAGGTGAATCCGGCTTGATGCTGCCGGCAGGTGAGATGTGATCGGTGGTGACCGAATCCCCGAGTCGGGCCAGTACTCGGGCACCATCAATGTCGGTCACTGGTCGTGGCTGGCGGGGCATCCCGTCGAAATATGGTGGCTTGCGAACATAGGTCGACTGTGGATCCCAATCAAAGGTCTTCCCCGTGGGGGTAGGGAGTGACTTCCAACGATGATCACCGTCGAAGACGCTCGCGTAATCCTTCGTGAACATCTCCGATGAGATCGAGGATGCGATCACCGCTTCGATCTCGGTCGCAGAGGGCCAGATGTCCTTGAGATAGACAGGTCTTCCATCATTGTCATGACCAAGTGCATCGCCTTCAAAGTCGTGATCCATCGTTCCGGCGAGGGCATATGCGACGACGAGCGGTGGCGATGCCAAGTAATTCATCTTCACATCAGGATTGATGCGGCCTTCGAAATTGCGATTTCCACTCAAGACTGCAGCGACGGCGAGATCATTCTCGTTGACCGCGGCGCTGATCTCTTGCGGCAGCGGCCCAGAGTTTCCGATACAAGTGACGCAGCCATAACCGACCAGATTGAATCCGAGTTGCTCGAGGTACGGAGTGAGACCAGCCTTCTCGTAGTAATCCATCACAACTTTGGATCCAGGAGCGAGCGTGGTCTTGACCCAAGGCTTGCGCTTGAGTCCTCTCTCTACGGCTCGCTTGGCAAGAAGTCCAGCACCGATCATCACGCTCGGATTTGAGGTGTTCGTGCATGATGTGATCGATGCGATCACGACATCACCATGTTTGACCGTGTACTCACCGCCGACAGATACGACGTCCTTCGCACTCTTCTCGGAGAGATAGTTGGGAAGCACCTTCTGGAAGGCACTCTTCGACTCACTCAACGAGATGCGATCCTGTGGTCGCTTTGGACCAGAGATCGAAGGGACCACGGTGGCCAGATCAAGTTCGATGTGCTCTGAGTATCGCGGCGTCGCGCTCGGGTCATGCCAGAGCCCAAGACGCTTGGCATAGGCGGTGACGAGCTCTCGCTGCTCCTGGCTTCGACCAGTGAGTTCCAGGTATCGGATGGTCTCCTCGTCGATGGGGAAGATCGCGCATGTCGATCCGTATTCAGGCGACATGTTCCCGATAGTCGCTCGATTTGCCATCGGTAACTCGCTCACACCAGGGCCGTAGAACTCCACGAACTTGCCGACCACACCATGTTTACGAAGCATCTCAGTGATCACCAAGACCAGGTCAGTCGCTGTGGTTCCGAGCGGGAGTTGACCACGAAGTTTGAGCCCGACCACCTTAGGGATGAGCATCGAGACGGGCTGACCCAGCAGCGCTGCCTCTGCCTCGATACCGCCGACGCCCCAGCCGAGGACACCGAGTCCGTTGACCATCGTTGTGTGCGAGTCAGTGCCGACGACAGTGTCGGGATAGGCACGAAGCTCACCGGCGACCTCACGGACCATGACCACGCGCGCTAGGAATTCGATATTGACCTGATGGACTATCCCGGTCCCTGGTGGCACCACCTTGAACTCGTCGAAGGCGCCTTGCCCCCAACGTAAGAAACGGTAACGCTCTTGATTGCGCTGATACTCGATATCTGTGTTCTTCTCGAAGGCGTCTTTGGAGCCGAAGACATCAGCGATCACCGAGTGATCGATGACCAACTCTGCAGGGGCGAGTGGATTGACGCGCGTTGGATCCCCACCTAGATCCGTGATCGCTTCCCGCATCGTGGCGAGATCGACGACGCATGGGACGCCAGTGAAATCTTGCATGATGACTCGAGCCGGAGTGAATTGGATTTCGGTCTCAACGGAAGCAGTCGGATCCCACTGGGCCAGAGCGCGAATCTGGTCAGCAGTGATGTTCGCACCATCCTCAGTACGAAGCAGATTCTCGAGAAGGACCTTCAAGGAGAAGGGCAGGTTCTCCTGACCTGAGAGCTTTGTGATGTCGAAGATCTGATAGCTCTTGCCTGACACCTGAAGGGATGTCTTGGCACTGAAAGAGTCCTTGCTCGCTGCGCTCATCCCCTGATTCTAAGGTCGGGAACGCTGATTCCCCTCGTCCAGAATCTCAGTTGGTCGGCAGGTCACTGCCCTTTCCGGATGAATTTGGCCACAGATTCGATGTGCTCTGTCATAGGAAAGAGGTCAAAGGCGCGAATCAATGCCATCTCGTAACCTGCCTCGACAAGGGCCTTTGCATCTCTTGCAAGCGTCGCCGGATCGCACGAAATGTAGAGGATCTCACGAGGACTTAGGCGCTGGAATTCTGCGATCACACCGTTGGGGCCGACGGTGACCCCGGATCTTGGCGGATCGAGGAGTATGAGGTCACAACTCTCGATCTCCTTGATCTTCTGCTCGACTCTTCCTGCGCTGACCTTCACTCGCCGATCACCGCTGAAGATCCTCTCTGCGTCTGCGATGGCGTCAGGATCAGACTCGATGAGAGTCACCTTGCCCTTCTCACCGACTGCATCTCGCAGAAAGGCAGTGAAGAGACCGACGCCCCCATAGAGATCGAGAAGATGATCACCTTCTCTTGTATTCAACAACTCCATCACTTGATCGACCAATGTCGAAGCTGCTGAGAGATGAGGTTGCCAGAAACTCTCGATCGAGATGGGAAAGGACTTCTTCGCCACGTTCATCCTTACCGTTCCATCACCACCAGAAAGCGTCACCTTCCTTTCGCTATCGACGGCAACTCGAAATCGCTCCCAGGGGCGAATCTTCGATCGCTCCAGACTCGCATTGATCGAGACCAAGTCCATTGCTTCATGGGCGATGAGGCATGAGGTGATCTCCGTCAGTGAGTCACTTCGATGGGGATGGAGTGCTAGCCGCTTCGATGGAGTCACAGTGAAATCCATGCGAGTGCGCCAATGCAGACCGCTCACATCACCTTGTGCCGGCAGACACTCGACCTCGATCTCCATCTGAGCGATTCGACGAAAGGAGTCTGCTACCACTTCCGCCTTGAGCACTCGTTGAAAGGCCAGATCGATGTGTTGGAAGTCGCAGCCGCCACAAACACGCTCACGGAAGTAGTGACATGTAGCCTCCCGTCGATGAGGCGAGGACGTCAGTACTTCGATCGTCTCTGCCCATGCGATCTTCTTCTTCACTTGGGTCACTTCCGCAACTATGCGTTCTCCTTTGATCGCACCGCGTACAAATATCGTCAGACCCTGAGCATGGGCGATGAAGTGGCCACCATGCGCGATGCGCTCGATATCGAGAGTGAGAAGGTCTCCAACCGCTACCGAATCCACTAGTTCATCGCCGGTTGGTTGCATGGACACAGTGGCGAGGATAGGTCATCCCTGCCAGCGAAATACTCTGCCCACGTTGCGAGCATTGATGGGAAAGAACCAGAACCCAGGACTTGAGGTGTAGATTTGGCGATTATGCATGTCGTGATCATGGGATGTGGTCGCGTTGGATCGACGCTCGCCATCCAACTTCAAGGCATGGGGCATTCAATCGCCGTCATTGATCAGAATCGCGAAGCCTTCCGTCGACTTGGCGCGGATTTCAACGGCCAAACCGTCACCGGCATGGGTTTCGATCGAGACACTCTCCTGGAAGCTGGAATCGAGAGGGCGAACGCTTTTGCGGCTGTCTCTTCTGGCGATAACTCCAACATCATCGCAGCGCGATTGGCCCGCGAAGTCTTCGGTATTGCCAATGTGGTCGCGCGCATCTACGACCCTGCCCGTGCTGAGATATACCAGCGACTTGGGATTCCAACCGTTGCAACGGTCCTCTGGACCACAGATCAGATCGTCCGCCATATGCTTCCTGAAGGAGCATCCTCGGAATGGACAGAACCATCTGGGAATCTCCAGCTCTGTCAGATCCCGCTTCACCGCGATTGGTACGGCGAACCGATCTCACTGATCCAAGCCAATACTTCAGCTCGGGTCGCATTCATCACTCGCCTCGGCGAAGGGATCATCCCTCTCGAACGCACCATCTTGCAGGAGGGTGACGTAGTCCATCTCTTCGTACCCGAGAAGGAGATCGCTGCTGTGACAGCATCGCTCGCCAATCCACCAGAGGATCGCGCATGAGAGTGGCCATCGCAGGTGCCGGCAATGTGGGTCGCGCCATCGCACGTGAATTGCTCAGTAACGGGCATCAGATCCTCTTGATTGATAAGGATCCGAAGGCGATGAAGATGGAGAGTGTTCCGACCGCGGAATGGCTACTCGCTGACTCTTGTGAGATCTCATCGCTCGACACCGCTCGACTCGATACCTGCCATGTGCTCGTAGCTGCAACAGGTGATGACAAGGTCAATCTCGTGACATCCCTCCTTGCAAAGACGGAGTACGGGGTCCCGCGCGTAGTGGCACGCGTCAATCATCCGAAGAACGAATGGATGTTCGATAGCTCTTGGGGCGTTGATGTCGCGGTGTCGACACCACGGATCATCACTGCGCTGGTTGAAGAGGCGGTCAGCGTCGGAGATGTGGTCAGACTCTTCTCACTCCAAGCGGGATCTGCCAACCTAGTGGAATTGACGCTTCCGGATAACTCACCGTGTTGCGGAAAGACCATCAACGAGGTGACCCTTCCGGCTGATGTTGCGTTGGTAGCGATCCTTCGAGATGGCCATGTCATCAAGCCTTTGGATCATGACATATTCTCTGCAGGAGATGAGTTGATCTTCATCGCGAGCGAGAGCTCCGAGCGCTTACTTAAGGCCTGCTTCGTCTCCTAAGGCCTCGACCGGACTCTTCGAAGGCTTCTTCGCTACCGGCACTCTCTTGATCACTAACCATGTTGCCCAAGCACAAGCGATAAAGAGTGGTGGACCCATTATCAATCTGGCGATGCCCAGCGCATTTACATTCCCAGAGAGGTAAAGCGGATACTGGACGAGCAAACGTGAGACGAAAAGTCCTACCCACAACCATCCTGCCAACATGTAGACGCGTTTGCGCTCGGGGACCTTGCGCCAGTGAAAGTCCTCTCCTAGGAGAGGTCCGAGAACAACTCCGATAATCGGCCAACCAGCAAGATTGGTCACGAGGTAGAGGGCGCCGTAACCGGCATTGATGAAGAGCCCAGGCAGATAGAAGTCTTCGGCATTACCTGTTGACCGCACCAGCAAGAAGCAGATCAAAACACCGACGATTCCTGCGATGGCATTCTGTAGCTTCTCTCGCCTTACCAATCGGACGACTGTGATCACTGCAGAGACAGAAAGAGCGAAGATAGCGGCATCAATCACGACATTCTGGACATTGAAGACAATCAGGAACACCAGGGCCGGAATTCCAGAGTCGAATAGACCTTTCTTCCCACCGAGGGCGTTGATGATGAGGCTGCGATCTTCGTGATTCATCGCACTCCGCTCGATCCAAAACCCGAATCCCCGCGAGCGCTGTCGGGAAGCTCCACCACCGGCTCGAATTCGACGTGCTCTACTTTCTGTATGACCAACTGTGCGATTCGATCGAATCGCGAGATGTGGAAACTCTCTTTCAGGTCGTGATTGATCATGATGACCTGCAACTCACCTCGATATCCGGCATCGATCGTGCCGGGCGTGTTGACCATCGAGATCCCATTCTTGATTGCAAGCCCGGAACGCGGATGAACAAGTCCGACATATCCGTCAGGGATGGCGACAGCAAGACCAGTGGGCACCATCGCTCGCTCTCCCGGTCCAATCTCTAGATCGATGCGGGACCGTAGATCGACCCCGGCATCTCCCGGATTGGAATAGTAAGGTACTGGCATCTCCGAATCAAGGAGTCGAATTTTCACCTTCATGGGTTGATTCCGAAGTCCGGGTCTACGAATGCGATTAGGTCCCTGTGTTGCTGTAAGTGCTCGAAGTAGCCCTCGGGGGCATTCTTGATGAAGTGCTCCATGGTCACAATGACGTAGAGCGAGGTTCCAGCGAGCGCGAGCTCGCCCTCAGGTGAGTCGAGCCGCCCTTCAGCCCTGCCGTAGACCTTGCGCCCATCCTGACCGAGGATCTCAGCGCTGATGAAGAGCGTCGTTCCCATCGGGACTGGCTTGAGGAAGTCCGTCTCCAATCGAGCTGTGACTCCAGGTGCACGGAGGAGCCACATCAACTTTCCTAGCGCCTCATCGAGAGCCAAGGCGAGGAGGCCACCATGAGCAAGTCCAGGTGCGCCTTGATGCTTCTCCGTCACCACGAATTGACCCGTGAGGTTCATTCCACTTCCGGCGTAACTGACAAAGTGAAGGCCTGAAGGATGTAGGTCGCCACAACCGAAACAATGTCCGAAGTGAGACGGGATCTTCTCGCCCGGGTGCGGCGCCTTTGCATGTCGCGAAGGCATCACCGCAGAAGAAGGAAGTTGGGTGGAGACCACAGTTCAAGGTTACACGGCGCTCACCTACAGTACCGGCATGGAGTTTCGCGAACGGATCTACCCCTCGCTCGGAGTCACCTTCGCTCTCCTCGCGCTCGCCCTCGCTACCTCGTTCGCAATTTGGGCGGCGCTTGAGACAATCATTGCGATTGCTTTCGCCTTGGTTGCCACCTTACTTGCATCCATTTGGTGGGTTAGCGCGATTCACAGGATCGAATTGGATGGAGATTGGCTTCGCGTCAACGATGCGCGCATTGAGGTCAAGCATCTCCTCAACCCCGTCTTCCTGGAGGGCGAGCAGTGGCGACAACGACTCGGTGCCAACTTCGATCCTGCACTCTTTCATGCGCACCGATTTTGGATGCGAAGCGGCGTAGAAGTCTTGCTGCAAGACGAGCGAGATCCACATAGGGGATGGCTGATTGGTAGTAGAGACGGTGAGCGGCTGGTTAGGGCGCTAGTTGAAGCGCTCGGTACGGCTTCCCGCGAAGGAAAGGCTAGAGGCTTAGGCGACTAGAGGACTAAGCGCAATCCCTACAGACAGCGCTAGCACCTTGACCACGTGCGAGTTGAGACGAGTGATGGATCAAGAAGCACTTGGAGCAAGTGAATTCGTTCTCTTGCTTCGGCACGACGCGAACGGCTAACTCTTCTCCTGATAGATCAGCTCCAGGAAGTTCGATGTTTTGAGCCTCTTCTTCCTCGTCGACATCGACCTGACCTGACTTCGCATCAGCGCGACGCGCTTTGAGTTCTTCGAGCGACTCTTCGTGGAGCTCTTCGTCCGTCTTACGAGGTGAGTCGTAATCGGTGGCCACTTCGGATCAACCTCCTAGAGTCGGTAACGGGGCGGATACTCCCAAAAAGCACCCGGTATGTCTCGCCCAACCATAGGCGTGTCGCTCTTATTCCCGGCTCAGGACTGTTCTCTGGGCTCTCAGGAACCCTCCGAACTCACTATCTGGGAGTTCTCACGTCGCCAGCGAGTGATTTCACTGTGATTTCCCGAAAGCAAGACTTCTGGAACAACAACTCCACGCCAAGTTGGCGGTTTTGTGTAGACCGGATACTCCAGAAATCCCTCATCGTTATGACTCTCCTCAGCGAGAGAGTCAGGATTACCTAGAACTCCAGGGATAAGACGGATCACCGCTTCCATCACGACAAGAGCGGCAACTTCCCCACCATTGAGAACGTAATCGCCGATTGAGAGTTGATGCACCCGGAATCTATCTTGCCTGTCGTAGAACTTACCGACGCGTGCATCGATGCCTTCATACCTTCCACAAGCAAAGACAATCTCCTCTGCTTGTGAGAGTGACATTGCATCTCGCTGGGTGAAACGTTTGCCCGACGGCGTGAGGATCACTAGATCGATGACATTGGCCTCTGAAGATGCTGCGACGCTATCGATCGCATCCCCCCAGACATCGGCACGCATGACCATTCCGGCTCCACCGCCATAAGGAGTGTCATCAACGCTTCGATGCACTCCGGTCGCAAAGTCACGGAGGTTCACTACCTTCGTGGAGATGAGGCCCGCTTCCTCGGCCTTGCCGATGAGAGAGAGCGATAGTGGTGAGAAGTAGTCAGGAAAGATAGTGATCGCTGTCAATCTCATCTAGTCGACCAATCCATCCGGCACTCGCACCACTATGCGCCTCTCGTTGAGATCTATCTCCTCGATGAATTGCTGGACCATCGGTATCAAACGCTCACCTTTGGCTGTCTCGACTTTCAAGAGATCCTGCCCAGGTAAGTTCTCCACGTCGATGACGATGCCGATCTCGAGACCATCGATCCCTTGCACCTTCATGCCCTTCAACTGCTCGACGTGATAACTCTCATCCTCATCTACTGATTGATCAAGATCTACTTCCGCATAGAGGCGGGAGTTTCGCAATCGCTCTGCTTCGTTTCGATCCACAATTTGATTGAAGGTCAACATCCAGACGCCCTGATGGACCCGGACTCGTGAGATCTCAAGCGCTTGGTGCAGCGGGGAGTCGCATTCCAATGTGTTGCCCGCGACGAAACGCTCTCCGGGGCGATCTGTGAGGGCTTCGATCGTGACTTCGCCCTTGATCCCATGCGGGCGACCGATCCGTGCGACAGCGAGTCTCATCGATCACCTCTACGTAATCTTGGGAAGGTTGCCAAGAGGAGTGGGATCCTCTACAGCTCTCAGCGCTCCTCGTCAGTGTCGATTAAATCGACACGGACTGATCTACCCGCAAGGGCGCTCACCACTGTGCGAAGAGCACGAGCAGTTCGACCGTTGCGACCGATCACCTTGCCTAGGTCCTCTGGATTGACTCGCACTTCGAAAGTGCTTCCGCGCCTGCCATTGCGCTCACTGACATTGACATCATCAGGATTGTCGACGATGCCTTTGACCAAGTGCTCTAACGTCTCATCGATGAGCATCTCTGGTTACTCCGCTTGTGGCTCTGTGGCTTCAGCTGCAACCTCGACTGGAGTCTCCGCTGGAGATTCGGCCGGAGTTTCAGCTGGTGTCTCAGTGGCTGCCTCGGCGACTGCTTCAGTGGCAACGTCAGCAGTAGTCTCGACAACTGCCTCAGCAGGCGCTTCGGCTGGCGCGCTCTTCGCCGCCAACTTCTCCTGAGCTCGCTTCTTCATCGTGGTCGCACCGTCAGCTGGCTCATTGGCAGCTGCCTTGACCGCTGCTTCGTAAGCAACGCGCTTATCAGCACGAGCTGGCGCCACCTTGAGTGAACCTTCGCTACCTGGAAGGCCATGGAACTTCTGCCAATCACCGGTTACTTTGAAGAGGGCGGTCACAGCCTCGGATGGTTGCGCACCGACTCCCAACCAGTACTGCGCTCTCTCGGAGTTGACCTGGATCAATGACGGTTCGACCGCTGGACTGTAACGGCCGATCTCTTCGATCGCCTTGCTGTCACGAGCAGAACGGGAATTGGAGACAACGATGCGGTAGTGAGGGGTACGGATCTTTCCCAGACGCATCAAACGGATCTTTACTGACACTCTCTTCTTCTCCTTAAGTTGAGGAACCTCTTCGTCTCATTCGAGTAAGACTCGAATGAGTGCCTTCTTGAGACACGACAGAAAGCACCCGCTAAAGCAGATTTGCTTCCTTCGCTTGACCCATCATCAACAAGGACTCGATGAGAGCGAGTGGGGTCGCTACCCGAGATCACCGATCAAGACGATGAGGTCGTATCCGGCCGAGAGGTAGAGGGGCTCCCGAACAGGCTCCGTATTATGCCAATCGAGTAGGACCGCCCCAAATCGGGCGCTATCCCCGATCCTCGAGGGCTCGCTTCGCTGGGTTACCGGACCGGCTCTTCTTCTTCGTGGGCTGGGCTTTCGGTCTCGTCGAACCAGGGATCACTGGAAGGCCAGGTACCTGTGGCGTCGAACCAGATCTCATCTGCTTCATCACCTTCTGGGCAGCAGTGAAGCGATCGACCAGATCATTGACCTCTTTGACGCTACGCCCACTTCCACGAGCGATACGGGCTCGCCTTGAACCATTGAGGATCTTCACATCCTCCCTCTCCTTCGGCGTCATCGAATCGATGATCGATTGCGTCCGGACTAGCTCATTGTCATCGAGGCTCTCGAGTTGTTTCTTCATCGCACCGGTCTGTGCTCCTGGAAGCATGCCGAGGAGTTTGCTCATCGAACCCATCTTCCGCATGGCCTTCAACTGCTCCAGGAAGTCCGCCAGGGTGAATTCATCTCCTGACGAGAACTTATCCTCGAGTCTCTTTGCGGTCTCGCTGTCGAAGGCTCGCTTTGCCGACTCTGCGAGGGTTGCGATGTCACCAGAACCAAGGATGCGAGATGCCATGCGATCTGGATGGAAGAGATCGAAGTCCGTCACCTTCTCGCCCGTTGATGCATACCGAATCGGCTTACCGGTCACCCTCGCAACGGAGAGCGCCGCGCCGCCGCGAGCATCGCCATCGAGTTTCGTGAGAGCCACTGCGGTGATTCCGACACCCTCTTGGAAGGAGCGAGCAGTCCGTGCGGCGTCTTGTCCAGTCATCGCATCGATGACGAAGAGGATCTCGTTGGGTGAGGTGACATCCCTGATCGCTGCTGCCTGTGCCATCATCTCGGAGTCGACGCCAAGTCGACCAGCGGTATCGATGATCACCATGTTATGAACTTTTGCGTTAGCGAACTCAAGTGCTTTCCTAGCTACCGTCACCGGATCCCCGACGCCATTACCCGGTTCGGGTGCGAATACTGGAACCCCTGCTTGTTCCCCAACGATCTGTAACTGATTGACTGCATTGGGACGTTGAAGATCACACGCGACAAGAAGTGGCGTGTTCCCTGAGGATTTGAAGTGGCGCGCCAACTTGCCAGCGAAGCTGGTCTTTCCTGCGCCCTGTAAACCTGCGAGCAAGACCACGGTCGGTCCTCGCTTGGCGAATGAGAACCTACTGCCATCGCCGGAGAGCGTCGCAATCAGTTCCTGATTGATGACCTCTTGCACACGTTGCGCGGGATTGGTACTGGTGGTGATTTCATCGAGGAGCGCAGTCGCGTTCTCCTTGATTCGCACTGAGAACTCACGCGCTACTTCAACAGCCACATCCGCAGCTATGAGCGCATCTTCGATCTCACTTGCTATCTCATCGATATCTGCAGAGGTGAGTCGTCCCTTACTGCGCAGGGATTTGAGAGCAGTGGAAAATCTCTCGGTGAGCGCCTCGAACACGGCTGCACCCTATCGAAGCGCTCGCCAAGGAGATCAGATCGCTGATGCTCCAGTCTCACCGGTACGCACTCGAACCACGCTTTCGACCGGAGTGACCCAGACTTTGCCGTCTCCTACGCTTCCAGTCGAGGCTGCCTTCGCGATGGTCTCCACCGTGGCGGTCACTTCCTTGTCATCGACGAGGACTTCGATCCTTATCTTTGCCAGCAGATCCACGGTATAGGAGGTGCCGCGATAGACCTCGGTGTGGCCGCGTTGTCTGCCAAAGCCACTCACATCGGAGACTGTCATACCCGCTACGCCATGCTCGGTGAGAGCATGCTTGACCTCCTCAAGCTTCGCTGGCTTGATGATTGCAGTGATCAGTTTCATGATGCATAACCTCCTCGTGTCGCACCTTGTGATCCGATTTCATAACTCGACTCCGCGTGGACGACGAGGTCGATACCTGTCACCTCTGCATCCGCTGTGATCCTGAATCCAATCGTCTTATCGATCGCCAGAGCAATGAGATAGGTGGCGATGAAGCTATATGCGAGCACCGCACCACTGGCTACGATCTGCTTGACCAAGAGCTCCGTCCCGCCGCCATAAAGCAGACCGTCTACGGCTGCTGGCGCTGCTGAGGTAGCGAAGAGACCGATGAAGATCGATCCGATCAGTCCTGCGACCAAGTGGAGACCGACTACATCGAGCGAATCGTCATAGCCGATCTTGTACTTCAGGCTCACTGCAATCGCACAGGCAGCCGAGGCGATCGCACCGATCGCCATAGCACCGAGCGGGTCGACGGCTGAGCAGGCCGGAGTGATCGCAACCAGGCCAGCGATGATGCCGGACGCGGCACCAAGACTCGTCGCGTGACCATTCCGCACTCGCTCTACAAGTAACCACGAGAGCATCGCAGCTCCGGTTGCAACGACGGTATTGAGGAAGACAACGCCTGCGGTGGCGTTCGCGGCGACCGCAGAACCTGCGTTGAACCCGAACCAACCGAACCAGAGCAAGGCCGCACCGAGCATGACCAAGGTGAGGTTATGAGGCTTGAAGGGCTCTCGACCAAAACCGACTCGCTTCCCGAGCACTAAGGCAAGTGCCAACGCCGCGATACCAGCATTGATGTGGACTGCGGTTCCTCCTGCGAAGTCGATCGCTGCGAGATCGTTCGCGATCCAACCACCAGGATCGACGACGTTTCCTGCTTCATCCTTACCGTCGAAGTCGAATACCCAGTGAGCGACTGGGAAGTAGACCAGCGTCACCCAGATGATGACGAAGAGGATCCATGCACCGAACTTCGCACGATCTGCGATCGCGCCTGAGATCAGCGCGACTGTGATGATCGCGAACATCATCTGGAAGACCGCAAAGACCGCTGTTGGGATCGTTCCGAAGAGCGAGTCAGCGGAGATGATATTGGTCAGTCCGAATGACTCGGTCGGATCTCCGACCAAACCTCCGCCGAGATCCTTGCCAAATGTCATCGAGTATCCGTAGAGCGTCCAAACAACTGCAACAAGGCCCATGGAGACGAAGGACATCATCATCATGTTGAGAACTCCCTTGGCTCTCACCATTCCGCCATAGAACATGGCAAGACCAGGAGTCATCAGGAGAACGAGCGCGGTGCTGATCAGCATCCACGCGGTATCGCCGGTATCCATACTTTTCTCTCTTCTCTACTCTCCGGATCGGTCGCACTGATCGATCGCCAGATTGTGAGAGCGTCGGCCACGCTGCCTCCAGGACCAATGGCCCTGAGATTGCTCCCTCAGATAGTGGGAGAGATTGATCCGGGAGGGTTACGACAACCTGCTTCGAGGATTTCCATTATGTGAAGATTCGAGGCCCTCTGTTACCGACGTGTTACATCAGAAAAGCCCGGCGACGAAAGCCTCCGGATCAAAGGGTCGTAAGTCTGCTAGCCCCTCACCGATACCGATGAGCTTGATCGGTACCTTCAACTCACGCTCGACCGCAAGGATCGCACCACCCTTAGCGCTCCCATCCATCTTGGTCAGGACAATCCCCGTTATGGGAGTCGCAGCCAAGAACTGCTTAGCTTGGATGATCGCGTTCTGACCAGTGGTCGCATCGAGCACCAAGAGCGTCTCTTGCACTGGTGCGACTTTCTCGACCACTCGTCGCACCTTCGTGAGTTCTGACATCAGATTGCTTTCGGTATGCAATCTCCCAGCGGTATCGATGAGATGGATGTCAAAGCTCTCCTCGACCGCTCGCTTCGCACCATCGAATGCAACTGCCGCCGGGTCAGCGCGTTCAGAACCCTTATGGAATCCGACATCGATTCGCTTCGCCCACGTCTCAAGCTGCTCGACCGCAGCCGCTCGAAACGTGTCAGCTGCAGTCAGTAGGACACTCTTGCCTTCTCTCTGGAAGCGGGCGGCAAGCTTTGCCACCGTCGTCGTCTTGCCAGTTCCATTTACGCCGATGACAAGGATCGTCGTCAATCGATCGCTCGCAGCGATCTCACGCGAGAGCGGACTCAACCCCGCAAGAAGAGCGCTCGCTATTCGCTCTCGCAGCTCGCCGCGACCCTTGCGAGCTGCCTCCATCACTTCTCGAGTCAGTGTTGGACCAAGGTCAGCGGTCAAGAGTTCACTCTCGAAGTCGGCTAACGCCTCTGGAGATGCTCCAGAGGTCAACGAGGAGAACTTCGAGACGAGTTTGGAGAGAAGTCCCATCAGGAGGAGACGGCCTCGCGAAGCCGTTGTGAGATCACCTCAGAGACACCGTCGCCTCGCATCGTCACTCCATAGAGCGCATCGGCGATCTCCATCGTTCGCTTCTGGTGAGTGATGACGATCAATTGCGAACTTGATCTCAACTCCTCCATGATCCCGAGAAGTCGCCCAAGGTTGGTGTCATCGAGCGCTGCCTCGACCTCATCCATGACATAGAACGGACTCGGCCGTGCCTTGAAGATGGCGACCAAGAGCG
>Ga0129336_10001331_pt1 | contig 14901 bp, 13 predicted proteins | sample CPB6_02_DNA_FD_96878 | JGI IMG/M metagenome (GOLD analysis project Ga0129336, IMG submission 96878) | Freshwater to marine salinity gradient microbial communities from Chesapeake Bay, USA - CPBay_Sum_0.6_0.2_DNA | ecosystem: Environmental > Aquatic > Marine > Coastal | place: USA: Chesapeake...
CACAATCCGTTTAGCGCGCCAGTGCCCGAGCATGTGGAACTGCTCGCCACAACTTCGGGAGACCTCAGCAAGCGTTCAGCGAGCGATCCAGCGGGCCGGGCACTCGCTCAGCAGTACGACGTGGTGCTGAACGGCTGGGAGCTCGGTGGCGGGTCCGTTCGCATCCATGATCGTGCGCTGCTCGAGCGCTCATTCGCGCTGATGGGGCACTCCCTCGACGATGCGCGCGCAAAGTTTGGCGCGCTCCTTGATGCGTTCGAATACGGCGCGCCACCACACGGCGGCATTGCGATTGGGGTGGAACGCTGGGCGGCGCTGTTGGCGAATCAGGTGAACATTCGCGAAGTCATGGCCTTTCCGAAGACGCAGTCGGGGAGTGACCTCATGCTTGAAGCTCCTTCAGAACCCGACGCGAAGCAGTGGAGTGATCTTGGACTGTCGGTCGCGCCACGCCCCAGCGCGCAGCGGAAGTGATCGGATTCGATCGGTAGTTCGAGTTCGTTGTGGCGCACGCATCGGTTCGTGGAGCAGAGATTCACTACACCACCTACGGCACCCGCGTTGATGGACAAGATCCGATTCTCCTGATCCATGGCTCGTACATCACCGGGAGGGTCGATTGGGGCGAGATCGCCCCGGCGCTTGCTCGTGAGTTCGAGGTGATCGTTCCGGACTGTCGCGGACACGGTTCCAGCAGCAATCCTGGAGGCACCTACTCCTTCCAAGAGATGGCAGCCGACGCCGCTGAACTCATTCGTGCGTTGGGTTATCAGCGCGCGCACGTGATCGGCCATAGCAACGGGGGGAACGTGGCGCTTGTCATGCTCTTGGAGCATCCCGACGTGATTGCGACCTGCATTCCGCAGGCGGCCAATGCGTACGTAAGTCCTGACCTCATCGAGCGCATCCCGCTCAAGCTTGATCCTGATCGAGTGGGACGAGAAGATCCAGCCTGGATGGAGGAGATGATCGCGCTTCACTCCCCGTACCATGGCGCCGATTACTGGAGGACACTGCTGCTGCGCACTGCAGCCGAGATCGTCTCTCAACCTCGCTATACCGCGGAAGACCTCGCACGAGTCAGACGTCCGACGTTGGTGATCGAGGGAGAGATGGACTCCACGAATTCACCTGCGCGTCACGGAGCATTTATCGCAGAGCACATTCCAGGCTGTGAACTCTGGATACCGTCTGGCATCGGTCACAATGTTCACGTCGAGGTCCCAGAGCGCTGGCTCGCCCGCGTGCTCCCGTTCCTTCGCCTGCATTCGCGTGTTGGGGATCGGAATCTGTGATGCAATCAAGAGGGCGCATCGACCGTGTGCAGCTCGAATTGGCTCGTCCGTTCACCATCGCACACGGTAGTTCAACGCATCGCGACACCGTGATCGTCGAGATCGATGGCGGGGCTGGTGAGGCGGCTATCGTTCCGTACATGGGGGAGGGCACCGCAGAGGTTGTCGCTGCCATCGAGCGCCTTTTGCCCCAGGTGGGCCAGGACGCGCGGTCCGTTGAAGATCCTCACCTCCCCGTCCGTATTGAATCTCGCGCCGCTACCTGTGCGTTGGATATGGCACTACTCGATCGCGCCGGAAAAGCGATGGGGCGCCCACTCTGGGATCTCGTTGGACTTCGGGAGCCGGAGCCGGTCGAGACGTCGGTCACCATCGCGATGGACACGCCCGACCGGATGGTGTCGCAAGTTCGAGAGACGCCTGCATCGATCTATAAAGTGAAGGTCGGTGGATATAATGATGAGGAGTCGGTTGAAGCGATCCGTGGTGCGACGAACGCGCGCCTCCGCCTCGATGTCAACGGAGGCTGGACGCGGGAGCGTGCTGCCGAGCTACTCCCTCGTCTCAAGCGATTCGACATTGAGCTGGTTGAGCAGCCGCTGCCGCCGGCGGAGGACAACGCGCTCGGTTGGCTGAAGGCGCAGGATTACGGAATCCCGATTTTCGTTGACGAAAGCGTCAGTCGCGTTGATGATATTGCCCGCGTCGCACCTGGCGTAGATGGCATCGTGGTCAAGCTGCGAAAGCTCGGAGGCGTGCGCGCGGCGATCGAGGCCGTCCATTTGGCGCGAAGGTGTGGCCTTCACGTGATGATCAGTTGCATGATCGAAAGCTCACTTGCAGTGACGGCGGCGGCGCATCTCGCTCAGCTGTGCGATCTAGTTGATCTTGATGCGCCGCTGCTCATCCGAAACGATCCATACCTCGGTGTGACGTATCAGGGTTCACGATGCAGTATTCCCTCTGGTTCTGGGATTGGGGCAATTCGGCGCAACGCCTAGGGCGACGGGTTGACCTCGCCGCGTTGTTCCCACGGATCAACGGCGTTTGTATCTGCCGGTGGCGCCTCATAGCTCAGTCGAGTTCTCCCGTCTGAAGGACGGACGACGGCTTCATCCCCGCACTCGATTAGCGTTGGTGGTTGGCCGGCGTCCGCTTCAAGGATGGCCAGTGGGGTGAGCTGGATCGGTCCGGCGCTACCGTTGAAGGCGGCACAAAGCGTCACGCCGGCGTCTCTCCCATGCGCGGCGATGAGCGCCGTTATGGTTTCAGGGTCAACTCCCGCATGGGCGATTGGAAGCGTGAGGAGTGCGCTGGTTCCACCGACGATTCGGAGCGCCTCCTCGCCCGCTGCCTTCGCGTTGGGCGCATCAGTCGTTTTCGCGAGCGGAGCGAAGCTCTGCTCCACGTCGAGTCCGGCGATGAGGATAGGGTGGGCGCCACCAGACCAGGCAGCCTCAATCAGTCGGTTGAGGGCTGGCGACGGGCTCCCACTCGTTAGCGACTCAGGATTTGCGAGGATCAGTGCGGCAACCGTCATGCCCAAAGTATACGCAGGGGCGAAGCGTGCGAGAATCTCTCCATGACTGCGATCAGCGCCCCCGCAAACCTCGTCGCCCAGACGGGCATCCGTACCGTCGGCATCGTCGCGCACGTCGACCATGGGAAGACCACGCTGGTGGACAGCCTGCTGCGCCAGAACGGGGCATTCCGCGCAAACGAAGAGCTCGTGGAGCGGGTGATGGATAGCGGTGACCTTGAGCGGGAGAAGGGGATCACCATCCTTGCGAAGGAGACGGCGATCCAATTCAAGGGCGTTCGCGTGGTGATCGTGGATACGCCGGGCCACGCCGACTTCGGCGGCGAGGTTGAGCGCAGCCTCTTGGCCGTGGACGCCGTGCTCCTCTTGGTCGATGCGTCGGAGGGTCCGCTCCCGCAGACGCGCTATGTGCTCTCGAAAGCGCTCGCTCGATCGCTACCCGTGGTCCTCGTCATCAACAAGATTGATCGCGCAGACGCGCGTATCAAAGAGGTGATTGACGAAGTCTACGAGCTATTCCTCGACCTCGGCGCGAATGAGCAGCAGATCAACTTCCCAATCGTCTATACCAACGCGCGTGCCGGCACGGCAACGCTCGATCTCGATAAGCCGGGGACCGATCTGGTTCCGCTCTTGGACGTCGTGCTCGAGACGGCACCAGCTCCCATGCATGAACCGGGTCATCCCCTTCAGGTCCTCATCACGAACCTCGCTGCGAATGATTTCGTTGGACGCATCGCCGTCGGACGCATTCGCAACGGAATCGTGCGCAAGGGGGCGAAGATCGCCATCGTGCGTGACAACGGCTCAATCAGTGGCACCGTGACGAGCCTCACCCTCCCAATGGGAATCGAGCGAGTTGAGGTGCCGGAGGCTGGTCCCGGCGAAATCGTTGGCATTGCCGGCCTCGCCGATGTTGAAATCGGAGAGACGATCACCGATCCCGCTGATCCGCGACCGCTGGAGCGTCTCCATGTGGACCCGCCGACGCTGCAGATGACCTTCGGCGTGAACACCAGTCCGATCGGCGGCAAGGACGGGAAGTTTCTGACCTCACGGCAGTTAAAGGCGCGACTCGAAAAAGAGGTGCTCGGCAATCCAGCGATTGAGGTGAGTCCAACAGAGACGGGTGAAGCGTTTCAAGTGCGTGGCCGTGGCGAACTTCAACTCGCCATTCTTGTGGAACAGATGCGACGCGAAGGGTTCGAACTCGAGGTGTCGCGACCGGAAGTGCTGTTGCATAAGGGTCCAGAGGGTATCGAGGAGCCGTTTGAGCAGCTCACCATTGACGTCCCTGTCGATTTTGTAGGTGTGATCACCGGCATCATGGCGGAGCGCCGCGCGCGTATGGAGAACATCCAGCACGGTGCAGATGGTCGCGCCCGCGTCGACTTTCTCATCCCGACACGCGGCCTCATTGGCGTCCGAGGCCGCATCCTAACGGAGACGCGCGGAACTGCACTGATCCACCAGCTGAGCGCAGGTTACAAGCCATGGGTTGGCGAGATTCCCCACCGCACCAACGGCTGTCTCATCTCTGATCGTACGGGGGTCACGACTGGCTATGCGCTGTACGGAATCCAGGAGCGGGGCGAGCTCTTCGTGACCGAGGGGGAGCAGACCTATGAAGGACAGATCATCGGCGAAAGCGCGAAGCCAGGCGACATGGATGTGAACGCGGTGCGCGAGAAGAAGCTCACCAACATGCGTACCCACTCGCACGACGAGGCGATCCGACTCACACCGCCGCGTCGTATGGCGCTGGAGAACGCACTTGAGTTCATTGGCCCCGACGAGTTGATTGAGGTGACTCCATCGGCGCTGCGACTCCGCAAGCGACTTCTCAACGAGAACGACCGTCGCCGCGAAGCAGGCCGGCGCGCCGAGATGCGCGAGGCGAACTAGCTCTCGCAATGTTCGCTGGGCGGATCTTTGCCGATCACGCTGCAGGGGCGCCTGTACGGCCCGAAGTTGCAGCGCTGATCGCCGAGCTCTACCGAGACGGGATTGGGAATCCGAATGGTGGCCATACAGAGGCGCGACGTGCCCGCGCAGTGCTGGATCAGGCGCGCGCCTCTATTGCCGACGTGTTTGCGGTCGAGCCGCGTCAGGTTACGTTCACCGGGAGCGCCTCCGAGGCGCTGGCCCTCGCATTGAACAGCGAGCTTGTGAGCGCAGGGCAGCTGGTGACCACCGCGTCGGAGCACCGTGGAGCCCGTGCTCTCGCTGCGCGCCATGAGGCGGGAGGGGGTGCGGTCGAGCTGATCCGCGTCGACGCGAGTGGTGCATGGCGTCTTGACGAATTCGAGCCCCGCCGCGATGCGGTGGCACTGCTGACGATCGCGTCGGGCGAGTTTGGGACCGAACAGAACCTCTCCGCGCTTCGCGAGATGTGGCGTGAGGCGGAAGGGGGCGCGCTGATCCTGGATGCTGTGCAAGCGGCAGCGTCGCAAAGGCTGAACTTTGACGAGATTGGCGCAGATCACCTTGTGATTGGGTCGGCAAAGCTCGAGGGACCAGCGGGTATTGCGGCGCTCATCTCTGCACCAGATCGTCGGCTGCGGCCGCTCGTCGCGGGGGGCGGGCAGGAGCGTGGCCGCCGCGGTGGGACAGAGGCAGTTCCGCTTGCCGCGGCGTTTGCCCTCGCACTTGTGCTTTCGGTACGTGAACGTGAGGCGACTCGCATGCACCTGCGTGCGCTCTCCGACGCATTCACTGAGGGGCTTGGGGTAGCTGAGACGCATGGCCTGCGTCTGACCGGCAGCTCCGATCGCACAAAGCGACTTCCAGGACATCACTCGTTCGCAGCAAGCTGGGTGCTCGGTGATGACCTTGTGGCGGCTTTGGACCACGCAGGCCTCGCTATCTCGACAGGATCTGCCTGCATAAGCGGCTCGCGTGAACCATCCGAGGCGCTCATGGCATGCGGACACTCTCTCGATGAGGCGCGCGGTGGAATCCGAATCTCCTTTGGTCGAACGAACAGTGTTGATGAGGCTCGGCGCGCGGCCGCGATCGTTGCAACCACCTGTTCACAGATCCGAAAAGGATCTCGTGTGGAGACGCCATCGTCATGAGCGATCGTGGGCTTCCAGAAGGATGGCTCGCGGAGCCCGAGACGACAAGATCTGAGCGTGTGCTCGTCGCTCTTTCCGGTGGTGTGGACTCATCTGTGGCAGCGGCGCTTCTGGTGGAGGCCGGACATCAGGTTGTCGGCGTGTGGATGCGCCTCCACGATGCTGCAGATCGTGTGGATGGCGGGCGGAAGAGTTGCTGCACGCTTGATGCAGCTGATGACGCTCGACGCGTTGCCGATCAGTTGAAGATCCCGTTCCATATTCAGAATCTCGAGCGCGAGTTCGCTGATGCAGTGTTGGAACCGTTTGTCGGCGCCTATCTGGGAGGTGAGACCCCCAGTCCTTGCGTCGGTTGCAACACCGCAGTGAAGTTCGGTGCGCTCGTGGGGAAGGGGAGCGCGCTCTTCGGTTGCGAGGCGGTTGCAACTGGACATTATGCGCGGCGATCGGTCAGCGCCGATGGGACTTCGTGGCGACTGAGGACTGCAGTGGATCAAGAAAAGGATCAGACGTACTTTCTTCATGGATTGCGCAGCGAGGCGATCGCCCGCGCGCGGTTCCCGCTTGGCGGAATGACGAAACGTGAGGTCCGCGATGCGGCGCGAGTACGTGGTCTCGCCACCGCTGAGAAGCCCGAGAGTCAGGAGATCTGCTTTGTGCCAGATGGCGACTATCGATCGTTGCTTCGCGCGCGCGGGTGGGAGCCGCAGCGCGGTGAGATCGTTGATGAGAGTGGCAGCATCGTTGGCGTTCATGACGGTAGCGCCGGGTTCACGGTCGGTCAGCGGCGCGGCCTCGAGGTTGCGAGCGACACCCCGCGCTATGTGAGCGCCATCGATCCGCGGACGAATCGGATCATGATCGGACGGCGCGAGTCGCTCGAGCGACGCGAAATCGAGATCAGTGGTGCGGCAACGCCGAGCGGTGAGCTCCCGGCAGGAGCGATCGTTCACGGTGCCGCACGGATTCGCCATCGTGGCGTGAAGGCGGTAGGGCGCTTGGTGAGCAGGGGGGGCGGTTCGGCCACGCTGGAGCTACACGACCCACTGTGGGCACCATCTCCAGGCCAGACCGTGGTGCTCTACGACGGGGAGACGCTTGCCGCTGGTGGCCAGATCAGCGCCGCGACACCGAACCATGCTTGAACCTGCGCCGCTGTTGTTCGCGTTTGCCGTGTTCGTTGTGACGCTGACTGGTCGCCTCCTCTCAGCGCGTGCGAACCTCCCCTTCGCGATCGCGGCGTCTGGGGTGGGTGCGCTCCTCGGCCAACTTCTCGGCGAGCGACTCCTTGGCGGTTTGATCCCCATTGGCGGAGTCGCGTGGCCCGCCCCGCTGGTTGGGGCGCTGATCTTTGAGCGACTCGCCGCACGGATCACCAGCGGCTGGGAGCGCGGGCAGCAACCCTGAGGGCAGCGGAGCTCTCGTATCCCTCTGCTACGCTCGGCGGATGAAGCGAGACCCACGGATTCCTTCATACAGCGCCGCTGAGTTGCGATCGCGATTCATCGCCTTCTTTGAGGCTCGCGGCCATGCCGCGGTCCCGAGTGCTTCACTCATCCCCGCCGGAGATGCCACACTTCTCTTCACCAACTCCGGCATGGTGCAGTTCAAGGAGCTGTTCAGCGGTGCCGAGACCCGCTCCTATACGAGAGCGGTTGATTACCAGCGCTGCCTCCGTGTCGCGGGGAAGCACAACGATTTTGAAGAGGTTGGACGCACGCCGCGTCATCACACCCTCTTCGAAATGCTCGGCAGCTGGTCGTTCGGGGACTACTTCAAGCGTGATGCGATCCTTTGGGCGTGGGAGTTTCTGACAGAAGAGTTGGGAATCCCCGCAGATCGTCTCGCGGCAACCATCTACTCCGACGATGAAGAGGCGGCAGCAATCTGGCGTGACGAGATCAAGCTTCCGGCAGAGCGCCTCGCGCGATGGGGGGACGTTGCAAAGGGTGACGATGCCAACTTCTGGCGCATGGCTGAGACGGGCCCATGCGGACCGTGCTCGGAGATTCACTTTGATCGTGGCGCCGAACTCTCGTGCGGCAAGGAGTGCGTCCCTGATCACTCAGAGCAGTGCCCGCGCTGGCTGGAGATTTGGAACCTCGTCTTCATGCAGTACGAGCAGCATGCGGATGGGAGGCGCACCGAGCTTCCGTTCAAGAGTGTCGATACCGGGATGGGTCTGGAGCGACTTGCCAGCGTCAGCCAGCAGGTGCTCTCCAATTACGATACTGACCTCTTCGTCCCGATCCATGCGCTGCTCCAGAACATTACCCGCCACGACATCAAGGCTTTTGAAACGCAGCGATTCAGCTACCAAGTCATTGCGGACCACTCACGCGCGGTCACCTTCCTGCTCGCCGATGGCGTACGGCCAGGGAATGAGGGGCGAGGCTATGTTTTGCGCCGCATCATCCGTCGCGCTGTGCGCCATGGTCGACTCCTCGGAATAGAGCGTTCGTTTCTCCCAGACGTTGCGCGCGCGGTGATCGGCATCATGAGCGACGCATATCCTTATCTGCGTGAGAGCGAGGCGGTCATCGTTGATTCCCTTCAGCGTGAAGAGGCTCAGTTCGCACGCACGCTCGACGGCGGTTCGACGCTACTCACGGCTGCACTTGCGCCCCTAGCAAAGGGGTTGCACGCAGTCGGCGTTCGTCCCGATCAACTCCCTGACGACGCCCCGCGGCTTGATGGGGCGGTGGCCTTCAAGCTGCACGACACATACGGCTTCCCGATTGACCTCACGGTTGAACTCGCAGCGGAGCGTGGCGTAGCGGTCGACCGCCCCGGGTTCGAGGCAGCCCTCGCAGAACAGCGAAATCGGAGTCGTGGCGGGAAGAAGGCGGAGCTTGCCGAGCATGCAGCCTCGACGGCGCAACTCGAGGAGCTGCTTCGCGCGGTCGGTGAGACCGAGTTCATCGGCTATGAACACCTGGAGGGGAGCGCCACCATCAAGGGGATTCTGACCGAAACAGGGGTTGCGGAGCACGCGGATGTCGGCGCCGTGCGCCTCGCGGTTGAGCGAACCCCCTTCTATGCCGAGCGCGGCGGACAAGTTGGAGATCAGGGCGATCTGCTCGGGGCGGACGGTGCCGTGATCGGTCGAATCAGAGACACCCAGCGTCCAGTGGGCGCGATGACGCTGCACGATACGGAGCTGTTCGGCCCAATCGCCGTGGGGGACCGAGTCACGATGAGGGTGGACGCAGCGCGCCGATCGGCAACCGTCCGCAACCATACGGCGACTCACTTGCTGCATCGTGCGATTCGAATCGTCGCCGGTGCCGACGCCAAACAGCGAGGTTCGCTCGTGCACCCAGACTATCTACGGTTTGATTACCCTCTCGACCGAGCCCTGACGCGCGAGGAGCGTGATGCTGTCGAGGCGGAGGTACAGCGCGCGATCCGTTCCAACATTCCGATCGTTGCTGCGCAGATGAACATGAAGGAGGCAGTAGATGCTGGCGCAGACGCCTTCTTTGATGAGAAGTACGGTGAACGGGTTCGCACGATTCGGATGGCGGATTACTCCCATGAACTCTGCGGTGGCACGCACTGCAGTGCAACGGGCGAAGTTGGGGGCTTTGTCATTACTTCGGACCGCAGCATTGGCTCTGGACTTCGCCGCATCGAGGCGCTCAGTGGTCAGGTTGCCGATGAGTATCTTCGCGCGCGAGTGAAGAGCGTTGAGGCGGCGGCGGACCTACTCGGTCTGCAGGATCAAGATCTGTTGACTCAGAAGATTGCCCAACTTCAAGCGGAGTTGAAGGACGCCAAGCGTCGCGCTCGGGAGGGTGGAGCGCGGAGGGTAGATCCTGCCGTGCTCGCCGCCACCGCCGTGAGTGCTCCTGGCGGACATCGCGTCCTCCTCGCGAGCGTTGATGTTGAAGACATTGAGGAGCTGAAGGAGCTCTCGAATCAACTTCGCAAGCGCATGGGACCCGGCGTGATCGCGCTCGTACGATCAGGTGGGGCCCCTGACATCCTCGTCGTGGTAGAAGGGGTCGATGCGGCGATCGCAAATGCGGGGAGCATTGTCGCCGCCGGCGCGGTTGCGATCGGTGGGCGTGGTGGCGGAAAAGCAAACATGGGCCAGGGGCGCGGTGCCGAGGGAGGCGATGCGGCCCTCGCCATTCAGGCGATGGCGACCGCCCTCGGCCTCGCCCGATCGGGTGCAGATGCATGACCCGAGAGGGGCGGCGACTTGGGATCGATCTCGGCGATCGCCGCATCGGTCTTGCAGTAGCGGTTGACGACGCATCCCCGCGCGGCCTCCCGACGATGATGCGCGCGGAACACGCGAGTGCAGATGCGGCACGACTCGCGGTGATCTGTCAGGAGCAGCGCATTGACCGACTCGTGATTGGCCTCCCGCTTCACAGTGATGGAGGTGCCAGCGTGCAGGGCGAGAAGACGCTCCGCTGGGCCGAGGAGGTTGGAAGAATCCTTCAACTGCCGATGCGCTTTGTTGACGAGCGCTATTCGACGACACGTGCAACGGTGCGGGTCGGAAGGCAGGGTGGTGGCGCAGGCGGTCGAGCGCCAGGACCGCGCCGTCGCGCTGCATATCGTGCGTCCATCGACCAGGCGGCAGCCGCACTCATCCTCGAAGACGAGGCTGACCCAGGCCTGCGCGTAGATCCGCGACGGGTCAAGGATGGTGGCCAGACGTGAGTGGCACGCGGCGCTTGGCACTACTCGCCGCGTTCCTGCTTCTCCTCGCCGTCGGTCGCGCAGCGGCACCTGCACTGATTGGCGATGCGCTGATCAGTGCAGGCCTTCGATCGCCTGGCATACTCTCACTTCCGATCATGGGCGACATCGCAGTCGATCGCCTCGGAGCGCGAATCTCGACTCCCGCCTCGGGCGATACGTCACGAGTGACCGTGGAGATCGCCGCGGGGAGTAGTACCGCTGCAATTGCTGAACAGCTTTTTGCTGCCGGACTGATTGCGGATCCGACTGGATTCATCATTGCGGTTGGTCGCGCGGGCCTTGAGGGTCAGCTGCAGGCCGGGCTCTTTCAGATTGCGGGGAGCATGACGCCAGCGCAGGTGGCAGTGGCACTAACCCAGCCGTACCGCGAACCAACCATTGCAGTTCAGTTGCGTCCAGGCCTTCGCCTCGAGCAGATCGTTGCGCAGGCGGGGACGATTGAGCTCCCCTTTACGCAGCGCGAGCTGCTCGATCTCTTGCGCACGCCGCCTGCATCGTTGGTCGCTGATTACCCATGGCTTGATCTACCCGACGAAGCAACGCTCGAGGGGCGACTCGGATCTGGCACGTTCAATGTGCCGGTGAGCGCCACCGCGGAGCGGTTCGTTCGGATGCTGCTCGATCGATTTGCCGAACAGGTACCTGCGGAGTTGCGGGGCCCATCGGCTGATGGTCGTTCGTTCCATGAAGTGCTGACTCTCGCCTCAATCGTTGAGCGAGAGGCGGCCCTCGATGAGGAGCGACCGCGTATGGCCGGGGTTTACGCATACCGGCTACAAGAGGGGATCGGTCTCTTTGCAGACCCAACGATTATCTGGGTTGCCGATTCTGCCGCCCTTCGAACAATTAAGCTCTCACAGTGGGAAAACTACGAGTTCTGGACCTTCCCACCACAGCCGTATGTTGGCTTGGTGCCACCACGCGTGCCGCAGGACCTTGTCCCGTGGAACACGTTTGTGCGTGAGGGGCTCCCGCCAACGCCCGTCGCCTCACCATCGCGTGCATCCATTGAGGCGGCGATCAGCCCAGATATGAGCCGCAAAGAGATGTACTTTGTTTTGATCCCAGACAGCGGCGGTCGGCACGACTTCAGCAAGACACTTGCCGAACACGAGGCAAAGGCGAAGAAGTACGGCTATAGGTAAATGAGACGAAGGTGATGTTTCCATGCCCGAGCGATTTTTCCGCACCACCGCACGAGCGCGACTTCGAGCGATGGAGCGAAGCGGATGCATCCGCGCGACCCGGCCGCTTGGCGGCGCTTCGTGCTCGGGCTGATGCGGAGGGCCTTGACGCGCTCCTGCTCACGTCCCACGCAGATGCGCGCTACTTCTCGGGCATCTGTTTCGGTCCAAATGAGGAGCCGACGGCCGGAGTGAGCGGCTGGCTCCTGATCTCCGCCGACGCGTTCGCGATCTTCGCTGATTCGCGTTACACAGTGCAAGCGCGCCGTGAAGCGCCACTCGCCACTCCGCTCGATCCTGGGAGTGACCCGGGCGCCGTGATCGCAGCATGGGCAACGGCGCATGGTGTGCGCAGCCTCGGGTTGGATCCGGGAGCAATCCGGCACGCGATCTGGGAGCGCATTGTGGAGTCTGCGCCCCAATTGTCGCTCACTCCTGCAAAAGGGTGGGGGGTTGCCCTTCGAGCCGTGAAAGAACCCGCGGAAATTGAGCGAATCGCCGCCGCCTGCGCTGTGGCAGATCGAGCGCTCGCCGCCGTTCTTCCGCAGATCGTCCCGGGCGCAACGGAGGCGCAGTTGGCGTGGTTCTTGGAGCGCGAGATGCGAGAAGGTGGAGCCGAGGCACTCGCCTTCGATGTCGCCGCACTTGCCGGCCCGAACGCGGCACTCCCGCATGGAAACCCGGGAGGGCGGCCGTTTTCTATCGGGGAGGTTGCCCTGTTTGACTTCGGCGCACAGGTTGGTGGGTACCGAAGCGACATGACGCGCACGCTCTTTGTTGGAAGTGCCAGCGATGACGATCTGCAGCTCTACGATCGCGTACTTCGCGGCCAAGAGGCAGCGGTCGCGGCGCTTCGGTCCGCAGTGGAGCGCGGAGCACCAGAGCTCCCTTCGGGACGCGATCTGGATCATGCGACACGCGAGAGAATGGGCGACGTCGCAGGCCTGTACGAACACGGGCTCGGTCATGGGATTGGCCTACAGACGCATGAGTCACCATCCCTCTCTCGCAGCGCGGTGGAGAGCCCACTTCCGTCACCCACCGTATTCAGTGTGGAACCCGGCATCTATCTTGAGGATCGCATCGGGATTCGCATCGAAGATTTGGTTGCCGTCGACGTACGAGGGCGCAGCCTGACCACCCTCACGCGCTTCCCCTCCGCCCCCCTGATCGTGGGCTGACGGCTAGACTGAGGCGCAACAGCGGATCCAGGCTGAGCGTCCGAGAGAGGAGGGCCAGATGATTTCTACCGGCGAGCTGAAGAAGGGTGTCGTGATTGAGCTGGAGGGCGACCTTTGGCAGATCCTCGAATACCACCATATCAAGGTCGGTCGTGGTTCAGCCCAAGTGCGCATCAAGTTCCGCAACGTTCGCAAGCAGTCAATCGTTGAGAAGACCTTCCAGGCGGGTGAGAAGTTCCCGCGCGCCACGCTCGAACGCCGCCCTGCGCAGTTCCTCTTCTCAGATGGGAACGATTACACCTTCATGGACACGTCAACCTACGACCAGTTTGTGATCACCGGCGAGCAGCTTGGCGAAGCGAAGGACTACATCAAGGACAATCTCATCCTTGAGCGCATCAGTTATGAAGACGAAACCCTTGGGGTGGAGTTGCCAATAAACATTGACCTCGTTGTCAAGGAGACGGATCCAGGATTTGCAGGAGACACCGCAACTGGCGCGCGGAAACCCGCCACCCTCGAGACTGGCCTTGTTGTGCAGGTTCCCCTCTTTGTCAACGTCGGTGATGTGATCCGGGTTGATACGCGAACCGGCGAATACCAGACGCGGGTCTGATCACGCAGCCCGCCCCTGAAGAGGCACTCAGCGTCTCTGACGTCGCGGCGCGCATCCGTGCCCAGATTGCCGACGACCCACTCCTCGCATCGTGTGCGGTGATCGGCGAAGTGCAGAGCAGCATGCGGAGCACGGCGGGTCATGAGTATTTCACGCTTCGTGACGCCGAATCGACACTCGACGCAGTGCGCTTCCGCGGCAGCATTCGACCGGGTGAGGAGCTTCCAGCGGTTGGTGAAATGGTGATCCTGCTGGGCAGGATTGATTTGTACACGCCGCGCAGCAAGTATCAGTTGATCGCGAACACGCTGATTCGTCCTGGCGGCGTCGGGCTGCTTTCGCAGGAGTTGGAGGCACTACGACGCAAGCTGCAGGGAGAGGGCCTCTTCGATTCGACGCGAAAGCGTCCGATCCCCATCGCTCCTCAGGGAATCGCGATCGTCACCTCCCGCTCGGGCGCCGTGCTCCACGATGTGGTGCGCGTCCTTCGCGTATCCGCTCCGCAGGCGCGACTCCTCCTCGTCCATGCGCCGGTTCAAGGCGCGGCCGCGCCAGGGGAGCTTGCTGATGCGATCCGCCGCGCGAATGCCCACGCGGCTCGAGAGGCGCGCGCCGGCTATCCTGCGGCCCCACGCGTGATCCTGCTCGCCCGTGGCGGTGGATCAAACGACGATCTGGCCGCCTTCAACAGCGAGGTGCTCTTGCGCGCGATTGCTGCATCGCAACTTCCCATACTCTCCGCAGTCGGACATGAATCGGACGTGACCCTCGCCGATCTCATCGCAGATGATCGCGCAGGGACCCCGAGCATTGCGGCGGCGCGCCTCTCGCCAAACCTCGACCTGATTCGTGCACGGCCGCTTCAGCTGATCGGACGCGCATACCAAGAGGTGCAGCGTCGGCTGTCGGAGCACGCATCTGAACTCCGTGAAGAGCAGCGTTCGCTATGGGCGGTAGGTCCAGAGGCGCGGGTAGGACGCGAAGAGGAGCGACTTGCACTCACGGGGGATGATCTCGCGCGTGCGGTTCGGCTGGCGGTCCGCGGCGCGACACAGCAGGTGCGGCAGGCGCACCTGCTCCTCACTGCACTCTCACCGCTCGCCATTCTCTCTCGTGGCTATGCGATGGTTCATGGGCAGGATGGGGCACTCGTACGCTCGTGGCGGCAGGCTCCCGCGGGGCGTGAGATTCTAGTGCGGCTCGCCGAGGGGTCACTCGTGGCGAGCGTGAAGCGAAGTGAGAAGGGGGGGCGAGATGGCGGCAAAGCGTCCTAAGTCAGCCGACAGCGC
>Ga0129336_10001334_pt1 | contig 14883 bp, 21 predicted proteins | sample CPB6_02_DNA_FD_96878 | JGI IMG/M metagenome (GOLD analysis project Ga0129336, IMG submission 96878) | Freshwater to marine salinity gradient microbial communities from Chesapeake Bay, USA - CPBay_Sum_0.6_0.2_DNA | ecosystem: Environmental > Aquatic > Marine > Coastal | place: USA: Chesapeake...
CCGAGGTTGGTGACGCCGCGTGTACCCAGCGAGTCTTTTGTTGGGTTGGTGGCCCGGTGGACGCAGGCGGCGCTAGGTCGAGAACTGTTTCCGTGGCAGTTGATTGCTTTGGATGGGGCGTTGGCGCATGTCGAGGGCCAGTTTGTGCATGCCACTGCGTTGATCTCGAGCGGGCGTCAGAACGGCAAGACGACCATGCTGTCCGGGTTGATTGGTTGGGCGTTGCAAGAGTTGCCCGCAATTTGGGGTCGCCCAGTTAGAATCATGTCAACGGCTCATGAGTTGAATTTGGCTACTGAGGTGTGGCGGGAACTCGAGGACACGTTCAGGTTGTGGGAAGAAACCGGGTTCGCGAAAGTGGTGTGGGCGTACGGGCGTAACGAGGTCCGCATTTTGGACGGCCCGGGAAAGGGGTCGATCTATAAGGTCGTAGCGGCGACCGGCAAAAAGCACGGCGGCACCTGGGACATTATTCTTGGGGACGAGTTGTGGGCGTTGTCCGAGGAAACCATTTTCGGGGCTTTGCGTCCTAGCCAGATTGCGGTCCAGTCGCCGCTCATGTTCCTGACGTCAACTGCCGGCGACGAGTCATCCAAGGCGTTCCTGAAGTTGCGGGAACAGGCGTTGGGCATTATTGACGCTGACGAACCTGGCGACCTGTTTATGGCTGAGTGGTCGTTGCCGTCAGGGGTTGACCCTATGGACGAACAGTACTGGGGGTACGCCAACCCAAGCCTTGGGCGCACGATCAGTTTGAAGGGGTTGCGGTCAGCAGCGGCAGCACCTGACCGGGGCCAGTTTTTGCGGGCGCACTGCAACCTGTGGGTTGCGGCGGCGGCGTCGTGGATGCCACCTGGGCGTTGGGCGAAAGCCCAGACCGACAACCAGGCCGCTGTTGGTGCGTCGTGGCTGGTTGTGGACTCTGCGTTGGATGACTCCAAATACGTTGGGGTGTGGTCCCGTGTGAACGACACCGGCGAGGTTGTCAACTCGGTCAGGTTCACCACAGAATCCAACGCCGAAATGTGGGGCAACATTGCTGCCTGCCTGGACGCTGACCCTCAACTGCGTTTGGCTATCACACCAGGGCTCGAGATCCACACACCTGACAAGTATCGGGGACGGACCGACGTGTGGGGGTACGGGGAACTCATCAAATACACCGGGCTGGTCAGGTCTTTGATTCTCGAGGGGAAGGTGCTGCACGACGGCGGCGAAATGCTTGCCGAACACGTCAACCGTGCTGTGCTGGTCAAGGGTCAGAACGGGCAGCCGGTGTTGTCGTCGCAGCGGTCACCGGGCCCGATTGAATGTGCGCGTTGCCTGGTCATTGGATCTGCAATGGTGTCGCGTCCCGGTAGTCGAGGGAAGGCCGCTATCGGGTTCGGATGATTACAACGGGGTTACCCCGCTGTGTTGTAACCCTCACGTTTTATGACCCCCATAATGTGACCTCAAAAAAGTTGTTGCAAATGCAACACCCCATCGTTACAGTATGTTGTGGATGGGTATCTTTTCGCGCAAGGTAGAGTTGCAGGCTGTGCCCGCTGACGTCTCGAAGGCCGCTATCGGCATCGGCGGCGTCCACAACTACTTGTCATACACAGTCGGCACCCCCGAACTGCAGGCCCTTACCAACCCAACCATTGGACGGTCCCGCGACCTGCTCGCCGCCATGATCGGCTCACTGTCCCTCAAGCATTACTCCAAGCAGTGGAACGGCACCGACTACAACGAGGTGTACTTGCCGCTGGAGCCGTGGATGGAAAACCCGGACCCGAAAAACACCCGCACGTTTTTCATGGCAAACATCTTCTCGGACCTGTTCTTTTATGGTCGAGCCTTTGCGTACGTCACCACCCGGTACTCCACCGGTCTGCCCGCGTCCCTCACCTGGTTGCCTGCCGCCAACATCCAAACCCCGAACATGACCGGACCCCAGTTTTTCGGTCCTGCCGACGACATCGAGTTCAACGGCCTTGAGGTGGACGCCGCCAACGTTGTCCAGTTTGTGTCCCCGATCATGGGCGTCATTTACTCCGGTGCCCGCGCTATCAACATTGCACTGCACCTTGACCAGGCAGCCGACCGCTACGCAGAACTTGAGACACCCCCTGGTTACCTTCAGATTGTCTCAGGTGAGGAACACTCAGCCGAGGACCTGTCCGACTTGTCGGCGGCGTGGCAGGCCGGGCGCCGCAAGCGCGCCATCGGTGCACTGGAACGCCACGTCAAGTTCGTCGAATACGACAACGACCCCGGGCAAGTCGTCGCACAGTTGCGTTCAGACCAGGCACTCGACCTGGCCCGCCTGTGCAACATCCCCGCCTACATGGTGTCAGCCCCCACAAAGGGTGCGTCCATGACCTACCAGAACGCCCAGCAAGCCCGACAGGACCTGTACTTGTTCGGCGCCAAGCCGTTCATTGACTGCATCGAACAGACACTGTCCATGGCAATGCTGCCGAAGGGACGTTACGTCGAGTTCAACGTCGAGGACTACCTGGGCGAAAACGAAATGGGCGCACCTGCCCCCGATTCCGAGGACATCGCATCATGATCCGTTTTGTTGCATCCCCCGTCACGCTGGACGCAGCCGCCAGCGAGGACGCACCCCGCACCATCACCGGTGTGGCAGTCCCGTGGGACACCCCCGCCACTGTCTCGAGCGGCGAACGCATCGCGTTCAAGGCAGGCGCGTTTGACACCGAAGGCAAGCGCCCGAAACTGCTCGAGGGTCACGACATGACCCAGTTGCGTGGTGTCGTCACTGAACTGGTGAACGCCGAAGAAGGCCTGTTGTTTACCGCTACGTTCGCAAAGACACGGGCCGCTGACGACGCAGTCGAGTTGGTCAAGGCTGGTGCCTACGACTCGGTGTCTGTCGGCGCGGTCCCCGTCAAGTACAAGTTCGACAAGAACGGCGTCATGGTCGTTTCGCAGGCAGATCTCGTCGAGATCAGCCTTGTCGCCCAGCCCGCATTCAAGGATGCGGTCATCACAGAAATCGCAGCCTCCAGCCCGGAGGATGACGAGTCCACCCCCACCGATTCCGAGGAGGAAATCGTGTCCGAAAACATCAACGAGACGCCCGTGGTCGAGGCCGCGGTCGTCCCCACCACCCCCATTTACGCCGCGGCACGCCGCGAGTTCGTCATGCCGTCCGCCGCCGAGTACATCTCGAAGTTCCTCGTCGGTGGTTCGGAGTGGCAGGAGTTCAGCAACAAGTTGAACGCCGCAGCCCCCGACGTCGTCACGACCGACACGCCCGGCGTCCTGCCGAAGCCGATCGTCCAGCCGGTGTACAACAGCCTGCGCGGCATCCGCCCGGTCATCGACGCCATCGGCACCAAGGCCATGCCCGCATCCGGCAAGGTGTTCATTCGTCCCGAGGTCACCACGCACACCACGATTGGTGCCTCCAACGGCGAGAACCAGCCGCTTGACTCCGGCACGTTCGTCGTGTCCGAGAACCAGGTGACGAAGGGTGTCTACGGCGGCTACGTCAAGGTGTCCGAAGAGACGATCGACTGGTCTCAGCCGGAAATTGTGTCGCTCATCCTTGACGATATGGCCCGCGCCTACGCCCAGGCCACGGACAATGTCGCAGCCGACAACCTCGTGTCCGGTGCGTCGACGACCACCAACTTCACGGTCGCAAGCATCACCGACCCCGCAGAGTGGGCACGCTGGATGTACACCGCCGCCGAGTCCATCCTCAGCGCCACCAAGTACCTCCCGTCGCACCTGTTCCTCTCGGCGAACATGTGGCGCGCACTCGGCCTTCTCGTCGACTCGTCGGACCGTCCGCTTTTCCCGCAGGTCGGCCCCATGAACGCATTCGGCGCCATGAACCCGGCAGGCACCCAGGCATCCGCCTTCGGTCTCACTGTCGTCGTCGACGCCAACTTCGCTGACGACACCGTCATCGTCGGCGTGCCGGACGGCTACGAGATCTTCGAACAGCAGAAGGGCGCCATCAGCGCCGAGGCAAACGACGGCTCGCTGTCCCGCACGATCGCATTCCGCGGCTACCTCGCCACGCTCATGATTGAGTCGGCAAAGTTCCGCAAGGCCGCGTTCGTCTGAGTCGCACGGCACCGAGGGTCTGAACGGTCATGGCTGTCTACACGGTCACACACGGCATCCATCTGGACGGCGTCAGCGCTGTTCAGACCCTCACGCCCGTCGACAACATCCGCCTGGGTGACTCAGTCACCGTCGCAGGTGCAGGTGCCAAGTTCAACGTCACCGGCCCCGTCATCTCGGTCGAACCTTTTGAGTACACCGGCAAAGACGAGGACGGCTACCTCCAGTTTGATTACGACTCCCCGAAACCGAACCAAGTCCTGTACGAGGTTGCCGGGCAGTCAAACGACGACAGTTACAACGAACTGGACGGCACCCTCACCTACACGGCAAGCGTCACCTGGATTGTGAACGCTGACGTCACGGCATGGCTCGGCATCACGTCCGCCACCGCCAACGACACCGCGTTCATCACCACCTGTGTCGCCGCCAGCAACGCATGGTGCTACCGCAAACGCAAGGAAGCGGGCTACACCGACGCCACAGCATCGGCCCCGTCCGACGACGTGAAACTCGGTACCGTCATGTACGCCGCCACCCTGTACCGGGAACGCGGCTCAGTTGACTCGTTCGCATCGTTCGACGGCATGGGATCATTCCCCATCCCGTCCACGTTGGGTCGCATCATGCAACTGCTCGGCTGCGGACGCGCACAGGTGGCCTAATGCCGTCAGGCATTTTCTACGAGGCCATCACCGCCACCAAAACGGCGCTCGAGGGGTTGGGTTACGCGGTCGTCACAGACCCCCGCAACGCCCGCCCGCTCAGCGTCCTTATCGAGTTGCCGACCTGGGACTCGTTCACCTACAACGTGGGCGACATCAGGCTGAACATCAGGATTCTGGCGGCACCCCCCGGCAACCAGGACGCATCCGACTGGCTCATCACCCAGGCCGACAACATCATGAACTCATCCATCGCTGTGATCTCGGGACGACCCGGGTTCGCAACATACGGCGGGCAAGACATCCCGACGTACGACCTCACCGTTGCCGTCTCCGTGCGGCGTAACTAAAAGGAGCCAACAATGGCGACAACCACATTCCTGTCGAACGCCACGGTCAACATCACCCAGGGCGTCACGACAACCGACCTGTCAGACCAGGTGCGTTCCTGCACGATCACGACCGGGTTTGACCCGCTCGAGTCGACCGCAATGGGCGACACCGGGCACCGTTTCGTGTCGGGCCTCCAGTCCGTCGAAGTGACCCTCGAGATGTACCTTTCGTACGGCGCCACCGAGGTCGAGGCCATCCTGTACTCGTGCGTCGGCACCGGCACCACGACCCTGGTCATCAGCCCCAGCGGCACCACCGAGTCGGCAACGAACCCCGAGTACACGTTCACGAACTGCATGCTCGAATCGTTCACCCCGGTCGCCAGCACTGTCGGCGAACTTGCCATGGTCACCGCCACGTTCACCGGCGGCACCTGGGCACGCGACGTCAGTTGATCTAGACTGACACCGAGGAGAAATCATGCAACTGAACCTTCACGTCACCACCAACGACGGCGACGACTACACAGTCACTACAAACCTGTTTGTCGTTGTCGCATGGGAACGCAAGTACAAGCGCAAAGCATCGGAACTGTCTGCCGGTATCGGCGTCGAGGATCTGGCCTTCATGGCCTTTGAGTCCTGCAAACAGTCAGGCATCACGGTCCCTGCCGTGTTTGACGACTACATCAAGAAACTGGCAGCGATCGAAGTCGTTGGGCAGGAACCCGAAAACCCTTCCTGAAAGGGTCGTACCACTACTCGTTGGCAGTGGTGTTGGTTTCTACCGGGTACTGGCCCCCACAAATCCCGTTTGAGGGACGTGACCTGGCAACAGTTGTCACCCTGTTGAACGAGCAAGCAAGGAAACACTAATGACAACCACAACCAACATCACTTTGGTGGGAGTTGAGGACGCCATTAAAGCCCTGCGTAAAATCGACCCTGAGTTGCGTAAGCAGTTCAACAGGGACGCCAAAGACATTGCTGAACCGGCTGTGACTGACGCGCAACGCGCCTACCCTGAAATGCCGTTGTCGGGCATGGAACGACAGTGGAAGGCCAAGGGTCGGACCCTCTTTCCGTATGTGGCTACCAAAGCCCGGCGCGGCACAAAGGTCAAGGTGGACACCAGCCGTAAGACCCGAAATGTCATTCTGATCCAGCAGACCGACCCTGGCGCTGTCATTTTTGAGACTGCAGGCCGACGCACAGACAACGCTCTAGGGCGTTCTTTGGGCGTGGTGGCACCGAACACCACCCGCGTCCTTTCTCGGGCCGTAGAAGCCAACAGGGCGCGTCTAGAGGCAGGTTTCGAGCGGCTGGTGCGTGACGTCATGCGAACCGTCAACAAGGAGACGCGCTAATGGCTATTTCCATCCCCATTATTTCCGACTATGACGGCAAGGGCGTCAAGAAGGCCATTGCCGAGTTTAAGCAACTGGAGACCACTGGGGAAAAAGCCCAGTTTGCGTTGAAGAAGGCTGCCATCCCAGCCGCTGCTGCCGTGGGTGCGCTGACCGTGGCAATGGGCGACGCTGTCAAGGCCGCTATCGAGGACGAGAAGTCCCAGCAAATGCTGGCGCGCCAGTTGAAGGCAACCACCGGCGCGACCGACGACCAGATCAAGAGTGTCGAGAAGTACATCAGCGCCCAGGGCCGCAACCTCGGTGTCACGGATGACCAGTTGCGTCCGGCACTGGCTGGTTTGGTTCGTGTCACGAAGGACGTGAACGAGGCGCAGAACGCCGCCACACTGGCAATGGACATTGCCGCCGCCAAGGGTGTGAGCCTGGAGACGGTCACCAAAGCCATGGAAAAGGCGTATGGCGGGAACCTGACCGCGCTTGCCAAGTTGGACCCGTCGGTGCGGGCCATGGTCAAGGACGGCGCCAGCCTTGAGGAAGTGTTTTCAACGCTGTCAGGCACGTTCAAGGGGGCAGCAAAGGACGCCAGCAACACCGCTGCCGGTGGATTCGCGAAACTCAAACTGTCCCTCGACGAAACCAAGGAATCCATTGGCGCGGCCTTGTTGCCTGCCATTCAGGCTGTCCTGCCGTACCTGCAGAAGGCCGCTGACTGGGCACAGAACAACCCTAAGGCGTTTACCATCATTGCGGGCACTATCGCAGCGGTCGCCACCTCAATTCTTGCCGTTAACGCTGCCATGGCGCTGAATCCGTTCGGTTTGATTGCAGTCGGTATCGCCGCGCTGATTACTGGCATCACTGTCGCCTACACCAAGTTTGAGGGCTTCCGGAACGTCGTACGCACCGTCGTCAACGGCCTTGCCACCTATTTCGAGTTCATGGCTAACGCCTGGATCAGCGCCATTAACCTGGTCATTCGCGGCATCAACCTGGTGAAGCCCGGCAAGGACATTCCCAGCATCGGGCAGGTCAAGTTTGGGCGTTTGGGTGACACTGGCGGTAGCAGCGCGTCGGCTGGTGACTTCCGTGCCGCCGAATCAGCCCTGTCAGGGTCGAGCGCTGGTATGGGTGCCGGTGTTGTGCCGTCGCTCGGTGCCGGGTACGCGGCGGCGTCAGCCCCGAAGAAAACCACGGCAGCAGCCAAGGCACCGACAGGCCCCGACGGCTTTCTCGGGTTTGGGCTGGGTGAAATCCCGGTCATGTTGTCCGAAGCCCAGATTGACCCCAGCATCCGTCAACCTGCCGCAACGAACGTGGAAATCAACGTCAACGGCGGCGACCCAAACGCTGTCGTGGAAGCCCTGCGGACCTACATGAGGCAGAACGGCTCCGTACCGATCAAGGTGACCCCGTTCTAATGCCGCAGAACTACGAGGTTCAGTACACGACCAACCCTGGTACGGGCGGCACCTGGACAACGCTGACCAACGTCCAGGACCTGTCAATTATGATTGGTCGACGGGAAATGCTGGGTCAGTACAGCGCCTCGACTGCCACGGTCACGGTCCGCTACCCCACAGGGTACGCATCCCCGATTGCCGACATGGTGCCTGGCACCTTCATCCGTGTGAACCTGGCAGCGACCAGCGAAACCATGTACACGGCCCGCATCAAGGACGTGACAGTCAATTACGGCATCCCATACGCGGGCGGCGTCGGCAACGCCGACTACCTGCTGATCACCGTAGAAGGGTTCTTTGCGACCGCGTCCCGCATGTCGGGCCTGTCGTACTCAATGCCTGCTGGTACTTTCGGCGCCCAGTTAATGACCGCTCAAAGCGAAACAGGCATGAGCATCACCAGCAATTTCACCCCCGACATGGGTGCCGCCACCATTTCGGGCACATGGGGTGACTGGCTAAACGCCGCTCTTGTCACCCTGAACGGGCGCATGGTTGACTGCCTGTACTACAACACCATCAGCCTGCGCGGCCCGTACAACGCGCTGACCTGCACAGTCAATTTTTCTGACACGGCAAACAACGCCACTAACCAGGTGTTTGACCAGGCATCGTTTGGTGCGTTGTCCGACAACTTCTATACCCAGGTCACTGTGGATCCGCAGGACTACGCCGCCCAGACCGCCACCAAAGTTGGTGCTACCGCTCCGTACCGCACCTACACGGTCAACACCTTGTCGGCGTCCACCGGGCAGGCCCTTGACCAAGCCAATTTCCTGTTGTCGCAGTACGGCACTCAAGAGTTCGCCTTGACCAGCGTGTCATGTTTGGCTGAGGCTCAGAACAGTTTTCAGTTGTACAAAATGGGGTTGACCGAGTTTGGGGAACTGATTGGGTCGCGTGTCAGCGTCACGTTTCGTGGCACGACCTACTATTCGGTAATCGAGGGTGTGTCGGTGACTGCCACGCCCAGGTCGTCGCGGTACACGTACTACCTGTCTGGTGCGGACCTCAATAACTACATTGTTTTGGGCAACACGGTCTTTGGCACCCTGGATAACAACAAGTTAGGATACTAATTATGTCCGTTAAGACGTTTACAACTGGCGAGGTGCTGACCGCGTCGGACACCAATGTTTTTTTGGCAAACAGCGGCCTTGTGTATGTGTCGTCAAAAACATGGACCAGCACATCCAGCGGGCAACAACTGGACGATTGCTTTGTGAGCACATACGACAATTACCGAATTGTCATTTCTGCTACATCAGCAAGCGGCAGCCCCGACAACATTTACATGCGAATGGTAAACGGCACGACCATCGACACGGCTTCCGTATACGGAAGCAACATCACAACCAGCAATGGCGTAAGCGGCCTAAGCAACTCATGGACAGGCATTGTGGGTCAGTTGTACGTCGGCTACCTTGCCGACCTAACAGGTTTTGTCACCATTGACATGGCTAACCCGCAAGTTTCCGGCAAAGTCACCGCAGTCAATTGTTTCGGCAGCGGATTCGGCAACAGCACCCAATTGGTCAGCACCATTTACGGACTGACGACATCAACTACTCAATACGAAGGTCTGTACATTTACCCAGGCAGCGGCACCTGGGCAGGCACCGTGACTGTTTACGGATACCGCAAGGCATAACCATGATTAGTTCAGCCCAATACGCCATCACCGCCACCGCCACCAAAATCGCGTCATCGGCTGTCGGGCACCGCACGGTCCACGTCGCACCAGTCGGCAACACATCCGTCTACCTCGGCAACTCGACCGTCACCTCAAGCACCGGGTACATCCTGACTAAATCAGCCGGAGAACACGACATCCTCGTCGGCCCAGGAGACGAACTGTGGGTCGTGTGCGCCAACGGCACCACCGAAACAGTCACCGTGCTCATTTCCGAAGGCTGACTCATGACCCTGCAAAACCCCCCCAAAGCACTCATTGTCCTAGTCGGCATGATCTGCATCACCATCCTCATGGCATTTGACGCCATTGACCAGTCCGCAGGTACCGGCCTTCTCGGCTCCATCATTGGCTACGCAGTCGGCAACGGCATCGCCGCCCGCAAAGGCGACCCCGTCGAGCCGATCATCGGACGAAAATAGTCATGACGAAAAAAAGGGGGTACACAGGTACCACCGACGGCGCTGCCGCGGGCCGTAGAGCAGGCACCGAGAAACTAAAGGAACTGCTACGGAAACGGTACGGTCTCGGTTGCCTCGGTACCTGGGTAGTGCGCGACAAACGCGGCAAACCCGGTGACCTGTCCGTCCACGCCACAGGCCGCGCTCTGGACATCTACTACGAAAAGCGGGACACCGGTGTGTACGTCATGAACTGGCTGGTCACCCACGCTGACCAACTGGGCGTTGAGTTCATCGGCGACTACCTGCACGGCAAACACGGCAGGGGCTGGCGCTGCGATCGCGGCACCTGGCAGGTGTACACCACACCCACACTGGGTCACGGCGGGCAATGGTTCCACCTCGAGATTTCCCCCAAAATGGCTGACGACCCTGTTACCTTGGAACGTGTATTCAGGGCATTGCCCAAATAATCCACAGACCAAAAGGGGACAACATGGGACTTATGGACGAACTGCAACTCGAGCACTGGGGACCCCCCAACAAATGTGCAGTGCACAAACTGGTCCAAACCATGACCAAAACGGACGCCGCTGACCTGCTCACAGCAATAAACGACGGGGTCGTCCCGGCAACTGTCATCGAGCGTGTCCTGCTCAAGCGAGGTTTGGTCCTCAAAAACACTGCCGTTCAACGCCACCGACGCAAGGACTGCGGCTGTGAGTGAATACGACATCGCCGCCGAACTTGAGGAAGTGCGCCGCGCGCTAATCGCCACGCAACGGCAACTAGCGAAACACAAAGCCCGCACCGAGGAACTGACCGCCGCCGCGTTTGACGGCGCCAAACAGGCCATGCTTGCCCTTGGAGGCGTCCCTAAAGTGCCTGGGAAGCCGTCTAAGACGCGCAAAGGTGCCGAGGTGGCATTGTGGCACCTGACCGACTGGCAGGGCGCAAAACGCACCACAACGTACAACAGCCAGGTCATGCGGGACCGGGTGCTCAGGTTCACCGAGAAAGCCCACAAGATCACTGAGGTGCAGCGGGCTGACCATCCGGTGCAGGACTGCGTGATCATGTTCGGCGGCGACATGGTTGAGGGCCTGTTCAACTTCCCGGGGCAAGCGTTCGAGATTGACGCCACGCTGTTTGAGCAGTACGTCACAGTGTCCCGCCTAATCGTGGACTGCGTCACCCAGGCACTCGGTATATATGACCGGGTGACCGTGATAGCGGAATGGGGCAACCACGGACGCATCGGCTCAAAACGCGACAACGTGCCCCGCTCCGACAACGTCGACCGCATGTGCTACTACCTGGCGGCTTCCCTGCTGGAAAACAACCCCCGCGTCAACTTTGTGGTGTCCGGCGAGGACATCCAACGAGTCGAAATCGGCAACTATCGTGCCCTGCTGATTCACGGCGACGAAATTGGACGCAACGGATTTGCCAGCCCCATGACCATCGTGAACCACGCCAACAGGTGGCGCTCAGGTGCCTACCCTTGGGAGTTCCGTGACGTGTACGTCGGGCATTACCACACACACGCTGAATGGCCCATGGCAAACGGGGAAGGGTCCGTGTTCCAGACAGGCAGTACCGAATCAGACAACAGGTACGCAGGAGTCATGCTCGCAGCCGCATCGACACCGTCCCAGCGTCTGCATTTTGTTGATCCAGTAGCGGGCCGGGTGACAGCCGGGTACAAGGTTTGGTTGGACTAATGGACGTTGTGAAAGTCGTATGGGCTGACGCCCACGCCGGTGAAGGTGGCTGGCAGGAACTTGACACCTACGCAGACGACGGCGAAGAACTGGTCACCACGGTCGGGTTTTTTGTCGGGTTTGACCAGCCGTCCTACAAAAAGGACCACGTCACTGTGTGGCAGTCCATTGCCGGGCGGGAAGGCATTCATCCGTTCCATATCCCGAAGGACATGGTTCGTGACATTGTCACCTTGTGCTGTGTCGAAACTTTGGTAGATTAGGTTTACGGCGTCGTTTCTCCCGCCGAGGCTCCCCCGGGCGGCAGGTTCCCCCTTTTCCGTGTTCGCCCGGGGTCGAGCCGTATCCACCACATGACGGCCCATATCAGTTACCGTGACAACATGAAAGGGGTATTCATGAACACAGACAACGTGTACGCTCTCCCGCTCTGCGAATTGTGTGGGATGGTGTATGGACGCGAACGAGATCTATTGGGCGATTACGTTTCTCACGAGAACCGTGGCGAGGGGGGAAGTCGAGACGGACGCACTTGTGCATCTTGTAGCGAAACTGTCCGACGCGCTGAAAGCCAGGCAAAGCATCCCTCTAGCAGGGGGCTGACCGATTAGGCGCCGCGCGGGGGTGTTCGCACTGACCGCCATAATCGCCGCATTGGGGCCTGTAAGCCCCGCAGAGGCGTCTTGGGAGCCTGCCTTGGGGTTTCACCTCACGCACCGTTTGGGGGCATGCGAGACCGGCGACAACACCGGGCACCTGACCCGGTCATACGTCGGCGCGTTCGGGTTCGCCAAACCAACATGGCGCATGTATGCCGACACGTCCCCCACCTGGGCACACAAACTTACCTGGGCACAACAAGCCCGCGTCCTTGACCGAGCATTTTGGTTCGGCTGGAAAGACCGCTACCCTGTCGGGCCATGGGGTCACGGCTGTTTCAAACGGCTCTGGGCGGAAATGCCACAACTCCGACACAAGGTTTGTCATAATGGCAAACAACAGGTAAGGCGCTGGTGCCGAACCTCAACAGAAAAAGGGAACTAATGAACACACCATCACTGAAGGAACTGGCCCAATGGGCTGACCGGGAAGCGACCGTGCTTGACACGTTCGGCCCGACCGACGCAGGCGACATGTTGCGCCTGATCGCATCCGTCCTCACCCAGTTCGAGAGCAGCATCATGCCGCGTCTCGAGCACCTGTCAAGCGAACTGGGACGCATCGAGAGGGCGATTCACAATGTCTAAAATGTCAGACCTTGACGTCGTCCAGTCAGACCTCGTGCGCCGCATGTTCGTCCAGTACCTCGACCGCACACGCTGCGACTGCACCGGTGTCACCGAACCGAATCGCCAGTGTTTCAGGTGCCAAACCATTAACGACATGCGCACCAACCTGCCCGAAATTGCCAACGCCGCGCTCGAAATTTACGCGCTCAGCACACCGGGGTACTACGCATGAGCCTCGAGAACTACGAAACAGTTGCCGAACGACTGGCCCGCTGGCTCGACCTTGAACACAACGGGCAACCCCGCGTCCTGACCGACATGATCAGCCAACCCGGTGTTGACGTGTGTGTGTTCCGAGCCGAACTGTGGGTCGACCAGGTGCTCGTCGCCACAGGCTGGGCAGAAGAGATCAGAGGACAAGGAAATGTCAACCGCACAAGCCATGTCGAGAACTGTGAAACGTCGGCTATCGGACGCGCTTTGGCTAACGCTGGTATGGCTGGGTCTGACCCTTCACGGCGGGCCTCACGGGAAGAAATGGGCAAAGTCCAGAGGTACAGCGGCCCGAGCCAGTCATCCAGCAACTCGTCGTCGGAGCGTACAGTGCGCGGGCCGTCGGAAAACGACCGGGTAGTCATCCGGGATGTCCAGGCACCTGCGTCTGAGAAGCAGATTGGCTACATCAAGGGGGCCTGCAAGCGTGGCGGCGTTGTCCCGCCGGTGTGGATTGACACGATCCGTAAGGGCACAGCCTCGAACTGGATTGAGAAGCACAAGGAAGGCATGAACCCTGCGGACATCAACAGCATGTTCGAACCGACTGAGGAGCCGTTCTAATGGTGTTCCTCATGTTTGTGTCACACACCTGCTTTATGTTCATCCTCGGTATGGCGACCGCATCGGAACTGCACGACAGGAAACGACGTGGCTGAGCGCGTACCGGACGCATCCGAGAAACTGTTCCAGGAACGCGTCATCAAGTCAGCCAAAGCCGCCGGGTGGCTCGTGTTCCACACACCCCCGTTCAGCCCCCGACAAGGCGTGTGGAGATCCGCAGGCAAAGGGTTTCCGGACCTGTGCCTCACACACCCAGCCAAAGGCCGTACCATTTTCGCTGAGTTGAAAACCGAGAAAGGCAAAATGTTGGTCGAGCAGGAAGATTGGGGTTTGTCCCTGATTGCGTCCGGTGCCGAATGGTACCTGTGGCGCCCGTCAGACATGGACGCCATCACCGAGATTCTGTGGGGCAAGAAATGAGTTGGTACTTCAGCGGTCTGCTGACCCTCGCAGTACTCATGGTCTGGGCACGAACCTTCTAACCCGACCACACAACTGATCACACGCATGGCCACATCCGGGATTGGACTGGGTTGGTATTTACACGGGAACGTGGGTCGAGCGGCCTGCACTTGATGCGGCCGTCCAGCGTCCAAACGTCACAAATGCGAATGGTGTCCGTCCACAGGTGTTGTTAGAACATCCGGCAGCCAGTCCCGACAGGGCAAAATGTGGGGGGCAAGCACCGAGACAAGTCCCCCCGACAACCAAGAGCAACCGCAGCCCGAAGGGCAAGGGCGCTAGCAAGAAACGAGACAACATGGATGACCGCGACACAACCGAATACCGGCAAGCCAGACGCGAACTACTCGCAGACAACCCAACATGCGTATGGTGCAAACGCCGACCCGCAACCGAAGCCGACCACCTACGCCCCGTCGACGAAGGCGGCACCTGGCGAGACGGCCTCGTACCATCCTGCAAACCCTGCAACTCAAGCCGCGGCGCAAGACAAGTCAACAACAAACGCGCGCGCCAACAACAGATTCGAAACGCCGCAATGACCCAAAACGAACCGGGCCGCGCAACAACGCCAAAACACGAAAACACCGAACATTTTTTTGATACGGTCAACCGATTGAC
>Ga0129336_10001335_pt1 | contig 14882 bp, 13 predicted proteins | sample CPB6_02_DNA_FD_96878 | JGI IMG/M metagenome (GOLD analysis project Ga0129336, IMG submission 96878) | Freshwater to marine salinity gradient microbial communities from Chesapeake Bay, USA - CPBay_Sum_0.6_0.2_DNA | ecosystem: Environmental > Aquatic > Marine > Coastal | place: USA: Chesapeake...
AAACCAGTTGGCTGGTGGGGAAACGCTCATAGGCGGGAACTGCAGAATTATTGCCTAGTATGGTTACGGAAAACATAAGTTCAAACTAATTGTAGTTAAGCATCGGAATCGTTCAACAATTCTCGTTCAATCTCTTCCATTTGCAAGATATCCCATGCCTCGCTTTCAGTAGGGGTGATATTCATCATGTCGTATACACCTGCTTGTTTGATTGCGGCCTCTACAGCGGGCTGTAAACCACAGTATACAAAGGAATGTTGATGCGCGTAATATTCTTGTTGAATAGCAGCTAAGGATTGAGGTGTTTCACTTTCAATTTCTTGTACCTCAGACATGACTACAACCAGGTGAGTAAATGCTTCAGGCGTTGAACTGTCAGCTTCATGCCCTTTTTGGAGAATTTCCATGAACTCGGCTGCCAACCTAGCAGTCAAAAGGGGCTCAAGAATGGTTATTACTTTAAAACGTTCTTTGGTATCAATTTTGATTCTCATAGACTTGTATTCGGGAGTGGTTTATTAACAGGGGTTTATAACTGCCTAAATACCCTTCCCGAAATTATTCGTTAATATTGTAACAACAGTAATATTCTGTAAAATGGATAATAATTTTTCAGCTCAGGTCAAAGAAATCATCTCCTTCAGTAGGGAGGAAGCGCTGCGTTTGGGTAATGATTTCATTGGTACTGAGCACTTACTCTTAGGAATGATTCGAGAGGGTGAAAACACTGCAGTGCGAATTCTTAAGAGCTTTAATGTGGATCTCTATGAGCTTAGAAAGGAGATTGAGTTAGCCGTAAAAGATAAGACTGGCAAGAATGTAGCTAATATCAATTCATTGCCACTCACCAAGCAGGCAGAAAAAGTAATTCGTGTGACGGTGCTTGAGGCAAAAGCATTAAAAAGTAACACGGTTGAAACAGAACACTTGATGCTTTCCATTTTGAAAAACAAGGAAAATATTGCCACGCAAATACTCAACCAGTTTGATGTGGATTACGATTTATTCCGTCAAGAACTGGGTATTGTAAAATCAAATGAGCCTCGTGCAGAATTTCCAGAGGAAAATGAGGAAGAGTTTGAAGACGAGAAAAAAGCGGGGTCCTTAAAATCTACACCCAAGTCTACCAGTACGGCCAAAAGTAAAACGCCGGTGCTCGATAATTTTGGGAGAGACATTACACGAATGGCCGAAATGGGTACACTGGATCCTATTGTGGGAAGAGAAAAAGAAATTGAGAGAGTGTCACAAATACTTTCTCGTCGTAAGAAAAACAATCCCATTCTCATAGGTGAACCGGGTGTTGGTAAAACCGCTATCGTAGAAGGCCTTGCGCTTCGTATCGTGCAACGTAAAGTATCTCGTGTATTGTTTGACAAGCGTGTTATTTCGCTTGACTTGGCTGCCTTAGTGGCTGGAACTAAATACCGTGGACAATTCGAGGAGCGGATGAAAGCCATCATGAACGAACTAGAAAAGAACCGCGATGTGATTCTTTTCATTGATGAATTGCATACAATAGTTGGAGCGGGTGGTGCCAGCGGATCGCTGGACGCCAGCAATATTTTTAAGCCTGCTCTAGCCAGAGGGGAGCTGCAATGCATTGGAGCCTCTACCTTAGATGAGTATCGTATGCATATTGAAAAGGACGGCGCCCTTGACCGTCGTTTTCAGAAAGTGATTATTGATCCACCAAGTGTAGATGATACCATTCAGATATTGAACAATATCAAAAGTAAATACGAGGATTATCACAATGTGAACTACGATCAGCAAGCCATTGACGCTTGTGTAAAGCTTAGTGACCGCTATATTACGGATCGTTTATTACCTGATAAAGCCATCGATGTGATGGACGAAGTAGGTGCAAGGGTACATTTGAAAAATATCAATGTACCTCCATCCATTACTGAGTTGGAACAGAAAATTGAGGAAGTAAAAGTTGAAAAAAATAAAGTAGTCAAGAGTCAAAAGTTTGAGGAGGCCGCTTCACTTCGTGATACAGAAAAAAAGCTTCAGGAGGAATTAGAGCGTGCAAAGGGTGAATGGGAGGAGGAAAGTAAACACCGGAGATTTCCTATTGGGGAGGAGGATATTGCTGAGGTCATTAGTATGATGACAGGTATACCAGTCAAGCGAATGGTACAGGCAGAAACTGAGAAGTTGCGTCGTATGGCGGATGACATGCGTGGCATGGTCATTGGCCAGGATGAGGCCATTCAAAAAGTGGTGAAAGCGATTCAACGTAACCGGGTTGGTCTTAAGGATCCCAAGAAACCCATTGGAACCTTTATTTTCCTGGGTCCTACCGGAGTTGGTAAAACGGAATTGGCCCGCGCTTTAGCCCGCCATTTATTTGATTCAGAGGATTCGCTGATTCGAATAGATATGAGTGAATACATGGAAAAATTCACTGTCAGTCGTTTAATTGGTGCTCCTCCAGGATATGTGGGGTACGAAGAAGGGGGTCAGCTGACGGAAAGAGTTCGTCGTAAACCGTATAGCGTAATCCTATTGGATGAGATCGAAAAAGCACATCCAGATATTTACAATATTTTATTACAAGTATTGGATGATGGTCTATTGACGGATGGATTAGGAAGAAAGGTTGATTTCAAGAATACTTTGATCATTATGACTTCTAATATTGGAGTCAGACAGTTGAAAGATTTTGGAACAGGGGTTGGGTTTACCACCACGGCTAAAATGGAATCAGAAGATGAAGCCAACAAGGCCGTTATTGAGAAAGCACTCAAGAAAACATTTTCTCCTGAATTTTTAAACCGTATTGACGACGTAATTATTTTCAACAGTCTAACACGTGAAAATATCTTCAACATCATTGATATTCTGATGAAGGGAGTGATGAAGCGATTGACTAATCTTGGATTTAGTTTGGAGCTGACGGAGAAGGCTAAGAGCTTTTTAGCCGACAAGGGGTATGATGTTCAGTTTGGTGCCAGGCCTTTACACCGGGCCATTCAGAAGTATTTGGAAGATCCACTGGCGGAGGAGATCCTTAATCTAAATGTCAAAGAGGGCGACGTGTTGATTGCAGATACTGATGAGGAACAAACTAAATTATTCTTCACCTTCAAGGAAAGAGCATCCGCGCCTACGCAGGCCTCCTGATTGCCCATGTCAGCTCAAAAGATCATCATTACCCTCGATGGGTGGTCTAGTTGTGGTAAAAGCACATTGGCAAAAGCATTAGCTCGTGCCCTGGGGTATGTTTTTGTAGACAGCGGCGCTATGTATCGTGCCATTACTCTTTTCTTTATTCGTAATCAAGTAAATATTGCTGACCCAGTGGCTGTTGAAAAAGCGTTGGGGGCTGTTCAACTCCAATTTATTTTTAATCCTGCAAGGGGAGCCAGTGATATTTTATTGAATGGAGAAAATGTAGAAGCTTTGATTCGAGAAATGACTGTTGCTTCGCGAGTAAGCGAAGTGGCGGCCTTGGCAAGGGTACGTCAATTTGCGGTACAGCAACAACAACGCTTGGGTAAGGAAAAAGGAATTGTTATGGATGGACGAGATATTGGAACCGTTGTTTTCCCACAAGCAGAATTGAAAATATTCATGACGGCAGATAAAGACATTCGAGTGCAACGCCGTCTAAAGGAGTTGCAGGCGGCAAATCCTTCAATTACTGCTGACCTTGTTCGTGAAAACTTGGAGCAACGCGATCACCTCGATGCAACCCGATCGGAGAGTCCCCTTCGACAAGCGGAAGATGCCCGCGTATTAGATAATTCTAATTTGAGCCCCGCACAACAATTTGAAATAGCTATGGCCTGGGCGCAGGAAGCGATTGATCAAGCCAACGGATGAGGCTAGCTTTTTCTTTTTACTTCTATCAATTCCACCTCAAATAATAGAGCAGATCCGCCTGGTATGGACATGTAATCATATTCTCCATATCCTAATTGATAGGGGATGTAGAATTTATATTTAGCACCTACTTTCATGAGTTGTAAACCCTCTGTCCAGCCTTTAATAACACCATTGAGGGGAAAACTGATGGGCTGGCCACGATCATAGGAATTATCGAATCCTCTTCCATCGATAAAAGTGCCTCTGTAATGACAAGTAACGGTATCCGTTGCAGAGGGACTTTCGCCGGTACCCGCGCTAATAATTTCATATTGAAGTCCGCTCTCCGTGGTAATTACACCTGCTCTCTTTTTGTTTTCAGCTAAATATTTTTCTCCAGCTTCTTTGTTTTGCTTTGATTTTTCACTTTGTAAACGGGTCATATATGTATTTAAAAGGGTGTTTGAAATGTTATTATCAAGGAGGGGAGTTCTACCATTTAAGAGGTCATTCACGGCTGCTCCCAAAAGGGATCCGTTCAATGTTGATACACCTTGTGATTGGTAATAGGCTGCAAGACTTATACCCAACGCATAACTCACTGAATCAACTTCATTTTTCAAAATTGGTTCTGCAGGTTTCGAAGTAGCAGGTTTTGCTACTGTGGGGGGATTTTTTTTAACAGGAGCTGGAGTGGAAGGTTTTTTGGTTTGCCCAAAGGATACCGCACCACTAAAAAACAGTATCGCAAAAAGTAACTTTTTCATATTTAAAAATGTGTAGGCAAAGGTAATGGCTGGTTGTTGAATTAGCGCCATGAATAAAGCAATTACCTTTGTAATATGGATTATAAATTTCCACTTCAGCTGCGTTGGGCTGATATTGACGCTAACTTTCATGTGCGCCACTCTGTTTACTACGATTGGGCTGCGCTGTGCCGCATTGCTTTTATGCATGAAAAGGGGCTCACAGAGTCCGTTTATCATCAATTCAATATGGGGCCTATTCTTTTTAGGGAGGAGTGTCGTTTCAGGAGAGAGATCAGGATGGGGGATTCGATTTCAATTGATTTGCAATTAGTGACGGCACGTCGAGATTTTTCCCGTTGGACTATTCAGCACTCCATTTGGAAATCGCCAGAAATTGAAGCGGCTCGATTAACAGTTGAAGGAGCGTTTATTGACCTTCATCTAAGAAAATTAGCCATACCCCCTGCGTTGGCACAAGCTGTTTTTGAGCAAATGCCCCGAATATCAACTTTTCAATGGAATGACTAGTGCTTGTTCCAGCGGTTTAATTTTTTCGGGAAAACTTTCCTTAAACATTCGAATTGTTTTTTGAATGGTACTGTTGTTACGATAGGGTGTCAGATAATTTTTCAATTCAGCAGTGTTGTCCATGCCTGCTGTATTGGGGATATAGCCCATCCCATAAAAGCTGCCCTTTTCAATCAGGATACAAGACTGTTCCTTATTGTTTCGGCCTTTGTCTATTATTAGAAAGTTTTCATGTGCTGTCACATCCTGCAGTGCTTCCTCCACACGTTGATTATATACGGCTCTTTTCTCTTTTTTTGTACAGGCTCCTTTACAAGTGGTTGCATATTCACCGGCACAAGCTCCGGATGCCTGTTGCATAAAACATAGTCGCAGGCATAAATGATGTGCTTTTGCCATTTTACGGATCATCGCCTGTCCCTCTGCCAAGTTGTAAAAATGTAGCAGCGAAGGAACATTTTTCTTTATTTTATCCAGCGCAATTCTTTTATAACCGTCTTGGTCTTCAAAAATAAACAACCCGAATACGTCCTCCTTTTTTTTCTGCGCTGCATTGAAGCGTGGCCATCGGTGCTTGATCTCCGCCGATTCTAATAAGGTGGCCATCAGTGGAGTGGCACATTCCTGATGGGTGATGCGGTAGACGTGTCTTATGAATTTTTGTTTTTGTGCGGTGGGAGCATCATTGCTAAAATGGCTGTTAACACGATAGCGGATATTGATGGCCTTTCCCACATAAACCACTTTGTCTTTTTTATCATGAAAATAATAGACTCCTGGTTTTGTAGGGAGTCGATCAAAATCTGATCGAGGAACATGAGGGGGAAGTATCCACTCTTTTGAGTTTCTTTTTAAACTTTTAGCAATATGGTTTGATCTGTCCTCATGCAATAGTTTTTTAAAAAGAGCAACCGTAGCGGCCGTATCCCCACCTGCACGGTGTCTGTTCTCCAATGAAATGCCGAGCGATCGACATAATTTACCCAAGCTGTAGGAAGGATAGCCTGGTAGGATTTGCCGACTCAGGCGAACGGTGCAGAGTTTTGAGCAGTTAAGTTCAAACCCTGCAGCTTTGAGTTGTGTTTTTACAAAGGAATAATCAAATTGTACATTATGGGCAACAAATATTTGTCCTTGAAGGATATTGTATACGCGCTCCGCAATAGTAGTAAAAGGAGGCGCTGTTGCTACCATTTGGTTGGTAATCCCTGTCATTTGTTGAATGAAGGGTGGAATGGGTTGTAAAGGGTTCACCAATGTTTCAAACACCTCCACTACCTCAATGCCGTCAAATACATGTATGGCAATTTCTGTGATCCCATTTGCTGCAGCATAGGAGCCTGTGGTTTCAATATCTACAATTGCGTACATACAATACGCTAAATTCGTTAAAAATTAAGTGGTGTTTGAGGCAAAATTGGAGATGTTTCGCAACCGGCTGGAAAAGGTCAATCGGCACTTAGGTAAATTGGCTCGGCGAAAGGGGGTAGCGGCATATCGAATTTATGATCATGATCTTCCAGAGTTTCCATTCTGTATAGAAAGATATGGCAGTCATGTATGTTTGGCCGAATATAAAAGAAGGCACGGGATGGAAGAACAGTACCACGCTTCTTGGCTAGCAGCTTCTCTGCAGATGATAAGCCAAGTCTTGCAAGTTCCTTTAGAAAATATTCATCGAAGAATCCGACAACGTAAACTGGGCCGACAGGGACAGTATCAAAAGGTAGAGGGAGAGGAGGGCGCCGGATTTTTTACGGTAGAGGAAAATGGGTTGTTGTTTTGGGTAAACTTGGACGATTATCTGGATACTGGCTTATTCCTTGATCATAGAGATACAAGATTATTAGTACGAGAAGAAAGTAAGCAAAAACGTGTGCTGAATCTGTTTTCGTATACTGGATCTTTTTCGGTGTACGCTGCAGCCGGCGGTGCTAGTTTGGTGACCACCGTCGATTTATCAAACACATACCTCGACTGGGCCAAACGAAATATGTTAAGTAACGGATTTGAAGGGCCGTCTTATCAATTTGAAAGAGCAGATGTAAAGCAGTGGTTAAGTACAATACCTTCCCATAGCTACGATTTAATTGTGATGGATCCTCCTACCTTCAGTAATAGTAAAAAAATGAATGAAGTCTTGGATATACAAGTTGATCATGTTAATCTTATCCGCTCTTGTATGCGATTGTTGTCTGAAAATGGAGTTTTATTTTTCAGCACAAATTACACTGGTTTCAAATTGGACACGGAGGCATTGAGCAGTTATGTGATCAAGGATATTACACGGGCTACTACGCCCTTTGATTTTGAAGGTCGATTAAAAAGGGTCTGTTTTAGGATACAGCCATAAAAAAAGCCCCAGTGGGGCTTTTGTATTAAGAAGAAATTTTACTTAAAGAGTTTTCAGTACGTCGTTCATACTGCGAACTGCTGCTGCACTCTTGTCGAAAGCGGCTTGTTCTGTTTCGTTGAGTTGGAAGTCAATGATCTTTTCCCAGCCATCCCTTCCGATAATAACAGGAACTCCAAGGCAAATATCATTTTGTTTGTATTCCCCATTCAAAGAAACACAGCAGGTAAAGAGTTTCTTTTCGTCTCTGACAATTGACTCCACTAGTGCTGCGGCGGCAGCCCCCGGTGCATACCAAGCGGAGGTTCCGATCAACGCTGTTAGGGTAGCGCCGCCCACCATCGTGTCTTTTACAATTTTATCCTGTTGCTCCTGATTTAAAAATTGAGTAACAGGTACGCTGTTCCAAGTGGCCATTCTTATCAACGGAATCATAGTGGTGTCACCATGTCCACCTACCACCACCGCGTTGAGGTCAGATGGACTGCAGTTCAAATGTTGGCTGAGTTGGTATTTAAAACGGCTACTGTCCAATGTTCCACCCATACCAATAATTCGATTTTTGGGTAGCCCTGTAGCTTGTAACGCCAAATACGTCATCGTGTCCATAGGATTACTCACTATAATGATAATGGCATTGGGAGAGTATTGCAGTACGTTTTTACAAACACCTTTTACAATACCAGCGTTTACACCAATCAGTTCTTCTCTAGTCATACCGGGCTTACGAGGCAATCCGGAGGTAATTACCACCACATCACTACCTGCAGTTTTTGCGTAGTCATTTGTACTACCCACGATACGGGTGTCAAAGCCTAGCAAGGTTGCTGTTTGCATCATATCTTGTGCCTTACCCTCAGCAATTCCTTCTTTGATGTCCAGCAAAACCAGTTCCTGGCAGAGTTCTTTTCTGGCAATATTATCGGCGCAGGTAGCACCCACAGCTCCTGCTCCTACAACGGTGATTTTCATAGTGAAAAATTTCCGCAAAGGTAGCAGTTTTGTGGTCAGGGAGTCACGTTGTATCTTCGCGGCCTCAAAAATTTTGTAATGGCAAATACAGCAGACATCAGCCGCGGGCTTATCATCAAGTTAGACGGCAGTCTTTATTCAGTAGTGGAGTTTGGAGAGAACAAAACTGCTCGCGCAGCGGCCAAGGTATGGGCAAAGCTCAAAGGAATCGATAATAACCGCACTATCGAAAAGACCTGGAACTCCGGAGATACAATTTTCCCTGTACGTGTAGAACGGAAAGCCTATCAATATTTATACAAGGACGATACAGGTTATAATTTCATGGATAATGAAACATTTGAGCAGGTAGCAGTTCAGGAGGCATTAGTGGATGCCCCTCAGTTTTTAAAAGAAGGGCAGGAGGTTAGTGTTCTTTTTAACACTGAAACAGAGGCCCCGATGTCTGTAGAACTGCCTGATAAAATTGTGTTGCTGGTAACTTACACAGAGCCTGGCTTAAAAGGAGATACGGCTACCCGTACCTTGAAGCCAGCCACCGTAGAAACAGGCGCCAAGGTCAATGTTCCACTTTTTGTAAATGAGGGTGAACTGATCCGTGTCAATACTAAGACTGGAGACTATGTAGAACGTGTAAAAGAGGCTTAATCCTCTTACTTAAAGTATTGCCCGGTTTCTCAGGAAATCGGGCTTTTTTTTGCCTTTTTAGGCCTTTTTTGACCAAAAAATGATAAAAAATAGGTCAAATTACCACATTTCTGGTTGCCCAGTCCTTACCTTAGCACCCCAATCCGGGTTCATCAAAACCAATTTAAACTTGAAAAACATGGATTTTAAACAGATTCAGGAGTTGATCAAGATGGTCAACAAATCCAATATTGGAGAAGTTACCATTGAGCAAAAAGACTTTAAGGTTACGGTCAAGCAGAAAGAGGATAAGATAACCCAGGTTGTAAGTGCAGTAGCACCCATGCAATCAGCACCCATGTCAGCTCCTCCTGCCCCTGTTGCAGCTGCAGCAAGCCCTGCACCTCCTGCGGAAAAGCCAAAGCCTTCAGCAGCTGCGGATAATTTAATTACCATCAAAAGTCCCATGATTGGTACTTTCTATCGTAAGTCCTCCCCTGACAAACCCAATTTAGTAGACATTGGAACAGAAATTACGCCGGGTAGTGTGGTGTGTATCATTGAAGCCATGAAACTCTTCAATGAAATCGAAAGCGAAATAAAAGGTCGTGTGGTGAAAGTATTGGTTGATGATGCTTCTCCTGTTGAGTACGATCAGCCGCTATTCCTGGTTGAGCCTGCCTGATTTATTAAAACGAATTAAATAGTATGTTTAAAAAAATCCTCATTGCTAATAGAGGCGAGATTGCCTTGCGTGTGATACGGACGGCACGAGAGATGGGTATCAAAACGGTTGCCGTTTATTCCACTGCTGATCGCGATAGTTTACATGTAAAATTTGCTGATGAAGCTGTCTGTATTGGTAAACCGCAGAGTAGTGACTCCTATTTGAATATCGCCAATATCATGTCTGCTGTGGAAATCACCAATGCAGATGCTGTTCATCCAGGATATGGTTTTTTAGCAGAGAATTCCCGCTTTGCTAGAATTTGTAATGAGCATGGTATTAAATTTATTGGCCCCACCCCTGAAATGATCAATGCCATGGGGGATAAGATCACCGCTAAAGAAACCATGATCAAAGCTGGGGTACCCGTTGTACCTGGCGGAGAAGGATTATTACAAAGCGTGGATGAGGCAAAAGGTTTAGCGCGTGAGATGGGTTATCCGATTATTTTGAAAGCCACTGCGGGTGGTGGGGGAAAAGGAATGCGTATTGTATGGGAAGAATCAGAGTTGGAAAAAGCGTACGATACAGCAAAAGCGGAGGCCTTGGCTTCTTTCAAGAACGACGGGATTTACATGGAGAAATTTGTGGAAGAGCCTCGTCATATTGAAATTCAGGTTGCGGGGGATCAGTATGGTAATGTGTGACATTTAAGTGAAAGAGATTGTTCTATACAAAGACGTCATCAAAAGTTAGTGGAAGAATCTCCTTCTCCTTTTATGACGGATGAATTACGCTATAAGATGGGGGAGGCTGCTAAAAAAGCAGCGGCTGCTATCAATTACGAAAGTGTAGGCACCATTGAATTCTTGGTGGACAAGCACCGTAATTTTTACTTCATGGAGATGAACACCCGTATTCAGGTGGAGCATTGCGTTACCGAAGAAGTGATCAATTACGATTTGATAAAAGAGCAAATTTTAATTGCTGCCGGACATCGTATTTCCGGTAAAGACTATTTTCCTCAAATGCATTCTATCGAGTGCAGAATTAACGCCGAAGATCCCTATAATGATTTTAGACCCTCTCCTGGTAAAATTACCGTTTGCCATCAACCGGGTGGGCATGGGGTACGCGTAGATAGTCATGTGTATGCAGGTTATGTTATCCCACCTTATTACGATTCCATGATTGGTAAATTAATTACGGTGGCACAAACTCGACAAGAAGCTATTCAAACGATGTATCGTGCATTGAGCGAATATGTAATTGAAGGGGTAAAAACAACTATCCCATTCCATTTACAATTAATGCAGGACGAACGATTCAGAAGTGGAGATTTTAATACTAAGTTTCTGGAGTCGTTTAAGCTGAAATAAGGTTAAAATCCTGCTACGCTATCGTCGCCTCTCTTGTCGGCTATTACCTCTAATTTTCCGTCCGGTAAAACACGAATCAATTCGGTGCGCCCAATTCCGTTTCTTTCTTTTCCTAGCGGATACCCCATCGCTTTCATTTTTGTTTTCACCTCTTCAGGAAAGCCTTTCTCTGTTACTAATTCGTCCGGCAGCCATTGGTGATGAAATTTTGGTTTATACACCGCGTCCTCAGCAGAAAGATCAAATTCCAGCAAATTGATCAGCGTTTGAAATACTTGATTAGGAATGGTGGTACCACCCGGTGTTCCAACCACGATATAGGGTTTTCCATTTTTTGTAACCAGGGTTGGGGTCATTGAGCTCAACATTCGTTTACCAGGTTGTATTGAATTTGCTTCTCCTCCAAGTGCTCCATACATATTAGGTACGCCGGGACGAACACTAAAATCGTCCATTTCGTCATTGATGAAAAAGCCAGCTCCCCCAATTACAGTTCTGCTACCATAGGAGTTGTTTAAGGTGGTGGTTACCGCCACTGCGTTACCTTCCTGATCAAGTACACTTAGGTGGGTAGTTTCTTCACTTTCTTTGGGAAGTGGTTTACCTGGATTTATTTGCTTACTGTCTGTTGCTTTTTGTGGATCATAATCCTTCATTCGCATTTTAATGTACCCTGGAGTTACCAGCTCTCTTGCTGGTACAGGATAAAAGTCGGCATCTCCCATATACTCGGCACGATCTGCGTATGCCCTTCGCATCACCTCTGTCATGAGTTGAACGGAGGCTAGCGAATGGAAACCCAATGATTTTAGATTTTTATCCTCTACCATCTTCATCATTTGGTTAAGCAATAGACCTCCACTGCTGGGCATGGGCATACTCACGATTACAACATCTTTATAGGTAAACCGATGAGGTGTACGTGATACTGCTTCATATTTTTTTAAATCTTCCAAGGTGATGATCCCTTTTCCTCGATTCATTTCCTCTACAATAAACTGGGCTGTTTCTCCCTCATAAAATCCCGCTTTCCCTTTTGCTTTAATTCTTTTTAAAGTAGCGGCTAATTGTGGCTGTCGCAACGTATCCCCCTCTTTCCATCCCTGTTCTTTTACAAAAACAGGAGTTTGGGTATTATACTTTTTTAAGTCCGCCTGAATGGCGTTCAGTCCACGGGCCTCTGCCGCTGTAATGCTAAATCCAAATTCTGCCAACTCAATGGCTGGATTGATTAGTCTTTCAAAGGGGAGTTTGGCGTAGGGGTAACTGGCGAATAGTCCTGCCACAGTACCGGGTACTCCTGCAGCTAGATGCCCCAATTGACTTTTTTCTGTGTTTGCTTCTCCATTACTTTCAATATAAAGGTCTCTGTGCGCAGCAGCAGGTGCTTTTTCTCGGTAATCGATGGCTAGCTGTTTTCCATTACTTAATTGCCCCACTAAAAATCCACCCCCTCCCAAATTCCCTGCATTGGGGTATACCACGGCCAATGCCAGTTGCGTGGCGATGGCTGCATCAAATGCATTTCCACCTTGTTTTAAGATAGCAGCCCCCACCATGCTCGCCAATGGATGTGCCGATGCAACAGCACCTTTAGCGGCAATTAACTTCTTTTCAATTTTATAGGCAAAGGGATTAATACCAGTCTGCTGTAGCGTTTGACCTATACTGGCAACCCAACTCAGAATTGCAATGTAGAAAAGGGATTGTTTTTTCATATGAAACCGTTAAAAAGCTAAACTACGGAAAGCGAAACAAACCTTAACTTGCTTGTCTAATTTTTCTCTATGAAAAAGTATTTTCTTTTTTTGGTCTTGCTGCAGCTCCTTTTTGTTGGGGTTCATGCGCAATTAAAATCACCCTCTGATTTTTTAGGCTACCCATTGGGGAGCAGACATACGCCGCATCATTTAGTACAACGTTATATGGAATATGTTGCTACTAAAAAGTCTGATCAGGTGGAGTTGAGAGAATATGGCCGTACACAGGAAGGCAGGCCCTTGCTTTTTTTGGCAATTTCATCAGCCAATAATCTGAACCGATTGGAAGATATTAGAAAAGCAAATCTGGCAATTGCCAATGGATTTTTGACAGGAGGGGCAGCGCAGTTTAAAGCATTACCTGCTATTGTATGGTTAAGTTATAACGTACATGGAAATGAAGCTTCTTCTACTGAAGCGGCTATGCTTACTATCTATGAGTTATTGCGTGAGGGATCCGATTGTGCTGCGTGGCTTAACAATACAGTTGTTTTGATTGATCCATGTTTGAATCCAGATGGGAGAGATCGTTATGTAAACTGGTATCAATCTGTTGTTGGGAAAAAGTTTAATCCTAACCCATTGTCGCGCGAACATCAGGAGCCCTGGCCCGGAGGACGTTCAAACCACTATTATTTTGATTTGAACAGAGACTGGGCTTGGTTGACACAACTAGAAAGCCAACAGCGAATCAAGCTCTATCGAAGCTGGATGCCACATGTACATGTGGACTTGCATGAGCAAGGTTATAATGAACCTTATTATTTTGCTCCTGCTGCCGAACCATATCACGAGATTATCACACCCTGGCAGCGAAAGTTTCAGCAGGATATAGGGGCCAATCATGCTCGTTATTTCGACCAAAATGGTTGGCTGTATTTTACACGCGAACGGTTTGATTTACTCTATCCTTCCTATGGGGATACCTATCCTGTTTACAATGGTTCAATAGGAATGACCTATGAGCAAGGTGGAATCAGGGCAGGTTTAGGTATTGTAAATGAGGATGGCGACACGCTGACTCTATACGCAAGACTAATACACCATGTTACCACTTCGCTGAGTACAATTGAAGTAAGTGCTCGTCAGCAACAAAAGCTTATTCAAGAGTTTGCGGCTTTCTTTGAAAATGCGCGTAATAAAGGGATGGGCAGCTTTAAATCATTTGTTATTAAAGCCGATACTCGTCGGGAAGCCTATTTACAAAAATTACTAACACTATTGGATGCGCACGGTATTGAGTATAAAACCGGAACTAATACTTCAGCCAAAGGGTATAATTATGCTACAACAAAGGAGGAAGTATTTTCAATTTCCTCTTCTGATATTGTAATTAATGCTGCACAGACTAATGGGGCATTAGTACAAGTATTATTTGAACCCCGAACACAGTTAGTAGATTCCGCTACATATGATATCACAGCTTGGTCCTTGCCATATGCGTATGGGTTACAAGCCTATGCTACCAAGGAGAAAGTTGCGCAGGGAGCCAGCTGGAAGCCTACCACTGCGACTATTTCAAGTACTACATATGGCTATGCATTGCCATGGAACAGTCCTGCTGCTGCTACATTTGCAGCTCGATTACTTCAGGCTGGCGTCAAACTTCGATATGCAGAAGATAGCTTCTTCACCGAAGGAAAAAAATTTGATCCAGGTACTATATTAATCTTAAAAACCTCCAATGAAAGCTGGGGTACCCAGCTCTTTGATAGAGTGGTAACCTGGGCCAATGAACAAACCGTGAACTTAGTTCCGCTTTCCTCCGGACTTGTTCAACAAGGTGCTGATTTTGGCAGTGATAAAGTACACCCGCTCAGCGCACCGCGCGTTGCACTTTTAAGTGGCGAAGGAACTTACAGTCTTAGCGTGGGCGAAGTTTGGCATTTTTTTGAGCAACAATTAAATTATCCGATTACGTTATTGAACGTAAATTCTTTTTCAAGTGCTGATCTTGCTGCATTTGATGTACTAGTATTAGCCGAGGGGCGTTATCGGTTTTTGGAGAATAAGGATTCTTTTGAGGGAGTT
>Ga0129336_10001337_pt1 | contig 14881 bp, 16 predicted proteins | sample CPB6_02_DNA_FD_96878 | JGI IMG/M metagenome (GOLD analysis project Ga0129336, IMG submission 96878) | Freshwater to marine salinity gradient microbial communities from Chesapeake Bay, USA - CPBay_Sum_0.6_0.2_DNA | ecosystem: Environmental > Aquatic > Marine > Coastal | place: USA: Chesapeake...
CACGCGTACGGGTCGGGCAGGCCCAGCGACAGCATCAGCAGCGACTCCAGCGTCTCCATCGCCTCGGCGTCGGCGTCGCTGGTTTCGTGGTCCCAACCCTGCGCGTGCAGGGTGCCGTGGACCAGCAAGTGGGCGTAGTGCTCAGCCAGCGGCTTGCGCTGCTCGCGTGCCTCGCGTTCGATCACCGGCGCGCACAGCACCAGGTCGGCCATCACCATCGGCTGCCGCGCGTAATCGAAGGTCAGCACGTTGGTGGCGTAGTCCTTGCCGCGGTACTGCCGGTTGAGCGCGCGGCCTTCGTCTTCGCCGACGATGCGCACCGTGATCTCGGCGTCGGACTGCAGTGCCTGCGCGATCCAGCGCTGGGCCCGGGCACGATTCAATGCGCTGCGGTGCGTTTGCCGCCCACTGAAGGACGCGAACTGCAGGCTGAGATCAAGGAAAGGCGCCATGATGAGCAGTGTAGTGAGATCAGCCCGCACACACACTTGGCTCGGGTGCAGCAATCAACCCGATGACGCCCGCGACCGCGCCGCGTCGTAGGCATCAACGATGCGCGCCACCAGCGGATGCCGCACCACATCGGCGCTGGTGAAGCGCGAATGCGCGATGCCCTTGACGCGCTTGAGCACCCGCTCGGCATCCACCAGCCCGCTCAGCTGGCCCTTGGGCAGGTCGATCTGGCTGATGTCGCCGGTCACCACGCACTTGCTGCCAAAGCCGATGCGGGTGAGGAACATCTTCATCTGCTCGGGCGTGGTGTTCTGCGCTTCGTCCAGGATGACGAAGGCGTGGTTCAGCGTGCGGCCGCGCATGAAAGCCAGCGGCGCGATCTCCAGCGCCTGGCGCTCAAAGGCCTTGGTCACCTTGTCAAAGCCCATCAGGTCGTACAGCGCGTCGTACAGCGGCCGCAGGTACGGGTCGACCTTCTGGCTCAGGTCGCCGGGCAGAAAGCCGAGCTTCTCGCCCGCCTCCACCGCCGGGCGCGTCAGCACGATGCGCTGAACCGCGCTGCGCTCGAGCGCGTCCACCGCCATCGCCACCGCAAGATAGGTCTTGCCGGTGCCTGCGGGGCCGATGCCGAAGGTGATGTCGTGGTTGGCGATGTTGTCCAGGTACACGCCCTGGTTCGGCGTGCGGGCGCGCAGGTCGGCACGCCGGGTGTGCAGGGTCAGGGCGCCGTCCTCGGCTTCGGCCAGCGGCGCGTCGCCGGCCAGCATCAGCTGCACCGTGGCGGGCTCGATCGGCCGCGCAGCGATTTCGTACATCGCCTGCAGCACCTCCATCGCGCGCTGTGCCTTGGCCTTGGGGCCGTCCACCTTGAACTGCTCGTGCCGGTGCGCGATGCGAACCGACAGCGCCGCCTCGATGCTGCGCAGGTGCTGGTCGGTCGGGCCGCACAGGTGCTGCAGCCGGGTGTTGTTGTGCGGTGTGAAGTCGTGGCGAAGGATCATGGGGTGGGTGCGCTGCTGGTGCGCCGCTGCCGGGTATTGTCGCCGCGCGCCATCCGATAACATCCCTGTCGTGATCGGACGTCTGCAAGGCCTGCTGGCCGAAAAGAACCCCCCGCAGGTGCTGCTGGACTGCGGCGGCGTGGGCTACGAGGTCGACGTGCCGATGAGCACCTTCTACAACCTGCCGGCCACGGGCGAGCGCGTGACGCTTCTGACGCACTTTGTGGTGCGCGAGGATGCACAGATCCTCTACGGCTTTGGCACCGCCGGCGAGCGCGAGGCCTTTCGCCAGCTGATCAAGATTTCGGGGGTGGGCCCGCGCACCGCGCTGTCTATCCTGAGCGGCCTGAGCGTGGCCGAGATCGCGCAGGCCGTCACCGCGCAGGACGCGGGGCGGCTGGTCAAGATCCCCGGCATCGGCAAGAAGACCGCCGAGCGGCTGCTGCTGGAGCTCAAGGGCAAGTTCGGTGCCGATCTCGGCGCGCGGCCTGCTGCGGCGCATGACAACCAGGCCGACATCCTGCAGGCGCTGGTGGCGCTGGGCTATAGCGACAAGGAGGCGGCCGCAGCGCTCAAGTCGCTGCCGGCCGATGTGGGCGTGAGCGAAGGCATCAAGCTCGCGCTGAAGGCCCTGGCACGCTGATTCACCGCGCGCACACGCACACCTTTCATGGCTATCCAGACCGACGACCTCAACAGCGCGCCCGCACCGCAGCGCGTGGTGTCGGCTGCGGCCACGTCGCCGAAGGAAGAGGCGATCGAGCGTGCGCTGCGCCCGAAGCTGCTGGACGAATATGTGGGCCAGCAGAAGGTGCGCGAGCAGCTGGAGATCTTCATCGGTGCGGCCAAGAAGCGCAGCGAGGCGCTGGACCATGTGCTGCTGTTCGGCCCGCCGGGCCTGGGCAAGACGACGCTCTCCCACATCATTGCGCAGGAGCTCGGCGTGAACCTGCGCCAGACCAGCGGGCCGGTGCTGGAGAAGCCCAAGGACCTGGCCGCGCTGCTGACCAACCTTGAGCCCAACGATGTGCTGTTCATCGACGAGATCCACCGCCTGTCGCCGGTGGTCGAAGAGATCCTCTACCCCGCGCTCGAGGACTACCAGATCGACATCATGATCGGCGAGGGGCCTGCGGCGCGCAGCATCAAGCTCGACCTGCAGCCCTTCACCCTGGTGGGTGCCACCACCCGCGCCGGCATGCTGACCAACCCGCTGCGCGACCGCTTTGGCATCGTCGCGCGGCTGGAGTTCTATTCCGCCGAGGAGCTGGCGCGCATCGTCACGCGCAGTGCCGGGCTGCTGAATGCGCCGATGGACGCAGAAGGGGGCGTGGAGATCGCGCGGCGCTCGCGCGGTACGCCGCGCATCGCCAACCGGCTGCTGCGCCGTGTGCGCGACTATGCCGACGTGAAGGGCGCCGGCCGCATCACCGCAGACATCGCGAACAAGGCGCTGGCCATGCTCGATGTGGACCCGCAGGGCTTCGATGTGATGGACCGCAAGCTGCTCGAAGCCGTCATCCACCGCTTTGACGGCGGGCCGGTGGGGCTGGACAACATTGCGGCGAGTATCGGCGAAGAGCGCGACACGATCGAGGATGTGATCGAGCCCTACCTGATCCAGCAGGGCTACCTGCAGCGCACGCCGCGCGGCCGGGTGGCCACGCTGGCCGCGTACCGGCACCTGGGTGTGACCGCGCCGCGCGCTGCGGGCGGCGAGTTGTTCACGCCCGGCGAGGGCTGAAGCCCCGGGCGCACCGGCTTACGTCAAGGCCCCGCGCGCATCCACCGGGATGATGCGCTCCACCACGCCGACTTGCAGCCCGCCGCGCACGCCGATCATCGCGTCGTGCAGGTTCACCGTCGGGTCGCAGTGGCCGGGAATCAGCCAGACGATGTCGCCAATGGCGGGCAGCGCAGGCAGCGCGGAATCGCCTGCATTCGCAGGGCCACCACTGCGCACGCGCAGCACACCGTGTTCATCGCCGCCGCTGAAGTAGTCCAGCCCCGCGGGCCAGTGCACCTCGGGCATGCCTGAATCGATGGCGTGGCTCTTGTGGCCGGCGTCGCACACCGCGTGCTGCGGGTAGCGGCCGGTGACCTGGCTCTTCACGAACAGCGCAGGCTCGAACGGCGGCTGCCCGGCATCGCGCTCGTTGCGCCGGTAGTCCGCGTCCATGAACAGGAACGAACCCACCTGCAGCTCGTGCCAGGCGCCTGTGGCCGATTCGTGAACCATGGTGCCGGTGCCGGCGCCGGTGACGCACGGCACCGGCAGGCCCAGCGCTTCGATCGCGGTGCGTGCCTGCGCCACCGCATCGGCGGCAGCGGCGATGGCATCGCGCCTCTCCTGCACGCTGTGCAGATGCTGCGCGCGCCCCTGGTAGGCCTGCAGGCCCGCCAGTCGCAGGCCGGCATGGCTTGCGACACGCTGCGCAAGCGCACCCGCCTGTGCAGGCGGGATGCCGCAGCGGCCGTGGCCCACATCCACCTCGACATAGACATCGATGAGCGGCGCGGACGACGTGGCCGCGGCAGGCCCGATGGCGCGCACCGCATCGGCCAGCGCCTGCACGCCTTGCTCGCTGTCCACCGCAATCCCCAGCCGGCCGCCGCGCGACTGCAGCTGCCGCGCCAGTGCTACCACCCGCGCCAGCTTGTGCGGCGCAATCACTTCGTTGCTGATGTGGATGTCGTTCACGCCACCCGCGGCCATCGCCTCGGCCTCGGCGGTCTTTTGCACGCACACGCCCACCGCACCCGCCTGCATCTGCATCAGGCCGATCTGCGCGCTTTTGTGCATCTTGGCGTGGGGCCGCCAGCGCATGCGGTGCTGCTGCGCAAACTGCGCCATGCGTTGCAGGTTGCGCTCCATCGCATCGAGGTCGACCACCAGCGCGGGCGTGTCGATCGCATCGACGCCCTGGCCGATCAGCGTGTTCAGTGTATTCGGCGAGTACATGGCTTCAGGCGGTCTGCTCATCCAGGCTGTCCTGTTCCAGGTGCCGCACATCGCCCCAGCCCACCAGGCTCAGGCCTTGCGGCGTCCACAGCAGCCGGTTGATGGCAGCGTTGCCCAGGTGCCAGGTGCGCGGGGCCTGTATCTCCTGGCGGCTGGCCAGGCGGTACACCATGTCGAGGATGCCGCCGTGCGCGACCAGCACCAGCTGCTCGCCGATGTGCGCCGATGCGATCGCATCCAGCGTGCCCTGCACCCGGTCGCGCACCTGCAGCAGCGATTCGCCGCCCACCGGTGTCCAGTGCGGCACGCGGGTGCGCCAGGCGTGTGCATCGTCAGGCCAGCGGGTCTCGATCTCGTCGAAGCTCAGCCCCTCGAAGTGGCCGAAGGCCCGTTCGCGCAGGCCGATGTGGTGGCGTACCTGCAGCGCGCCTTCGGCATGCGCCTGCGCGATGGCCAGCGCCGTGTCGGCGGCGCGTTGCAGGTCACTGGCGTATACGGCGGCCTTGGGCTCGTCGGCCAGCGCCTGTGCCACCCGCTTCGCCTGCCAGCGGCCGGTGTCGTTGAGGGCGATGTCGGTGTGGCCCTGGATGCGCGAATCGGCGTTCCAGTGGGTCTCGCCGTGGCGGATCAGGATCAGTCGGGTGGCTTGCATGCGATGGATGCGGGCCGCGCTCAGCGCAGCGGGGTGTCGATGCGGATCTGCCGCACGCCATCGGGTGGCGCCGGAAAGTCGCGCAGCGCGGCTTCGAACAGGGTGGACAGGATGCGCGGGCTGGGGCCCCAAGGGCCTTCGCTCACGGCGCGGGTTTCGTACGCCACCTGACCACCGGCAAGTTCGCGCAGCGTCAGCGTCACTTCGTGCCGCGTCCAGCTGGGCTCGGGCAGACGCATCGCCCACGGCGACCACGGGTCGCCCGGCCAGCGCAGCGTGCCGCGCAGCGGGCCGATGCCGAAGTAGGGCGTGGCGTAGGGCGACACCATCGGCTGGGTGCGCGCCTCCAGCCGCAGGCTGTAGCGCGCCGCGGCGTCGTCGCGCACCAGCCCCACGCGCTGCAGCGCCGGCAGGGCGATCGCTTCGAGCTCGGCTTGCTGCGCCGGGCTGCGCGAGAGCGCCTGCTCAAAGCGAAACGGCACCGGTGGCGTGATGGCGCGCACCTGGCTGAAGCTGCGCACCTCGCTGTCGATCATCACCGTGCTGGCGCAGCCGGCCAGCAGCGCTGGCAGCACCAGCAGCGCCAGGCGCAGCCGCTGCAGCCACCGCAGCATCACAGCCGCACCACCTGCACGGCTGGCAGAGCCCCCGCTGCGGGCGACGGAAATTCCTCAGTATCGAAAGCGCGGTCGCCGTCGGCATCGGGCACGCCGGTGGTCTTCAGGCCCTTGAAGTCGTAGTGCGACGCGTCCATCAGGTGCGACGGCACCACGTTGCCGAGCGCGCTGAACATGTTCTCGATGCGGCCGGGATGCTTCTTCTCCCACTCGCGCAGCATCGCGGCCACCTGCTTGCGCTGCAGGTTCTCCTGGCTGCCGCACAGGGTGCACGGGATGATGGGGAACTGCCGGTGCTCGGCCCAGCGGATCAGGTCACGCTCGGCCACGTAGGCCAGCGGGCGGATCACGATGTGGCGGCCGTCGTCGCTCACCAGTTTGGGCGGCATGCCCTTGAGCTTGCCGCCGAAGAACATGTTGAGGAAGAAGGTCTGCAGCATGTCGTCGCGGTGGTGGCCCAGCGCGATCTTGGTGGCGCCCAGCTCGTCGGCCACGCGGTACAGGATGCCGCGGCGCAGCCGGCTGCACAGGCTGCACATCGTCTTGCCCTCGGGGATCTTGTCCTTGACGATGGAGTAGGTGTCCTGCTCCTCGATGTGAAAGGGCACGCCGGTGGAGCGCAGGTACTCGGGCAGCACATGCTCCGGAAATCCCGGCTGCTTCTGGTCGAGGTTCACCGCCACAATGTCGAAGTGAATCGGTGCACGCGCCTTGAGCTTGAGCAGGATGTCGAGCATGCCGTAGCTGTCCTTGCCGCCCGACAGGCACACCATCACCTTGTCGCCTTCCTCGATCATGTTGAAGTCGACGATGGCGCGGCCCATCTCGCGGCACAGGCGCTTCTCGAGCTTGTGTGTCTCGCGCTCGATCTTCAGCTGGCGCGTGCGGTCGGCCGCGGCGTCGCTGCCGTCGGGTGTGTCAAGCGAGGTCCATGCCTCGGTGATTGCATTCATGGGGTCACCATTGCCCTGTCTCGACGCGAATCGCCACTTCGCAGTCGTCAAAGATTTCAAGTTTGGCGATCTTCACCCGCACGCCGATCACGCCGCGCAGCTGCATCAGCCGGTGCGCCAGCTTGCCGATCAGGCTCTCCAGCAGGTTCACATGCTCGGCGGTGCACTCGTCGATGATGATCTGGCGCACCTTGCGGTAGTCCAGCACATGGGTGATGTCGTCGTCGCGCGGGCGCAGGTCTTGCGTGCCGAGGTTCAGTTCGGCGTCCACCTGGATCGGCTGCGGCGCAGTCTTCTCGTGATCGAGGATGCCCAGGTTCGCGTCGAAGCGAAGCCCGGTGAGCGACAGCGTCTGGTTGCCCTTGGTCAGCATCGCGTGATCCCCTCAACCCGCCTTGCCGCTGCCCGGCATCAGCGAGAAGTCGCGCTCGAACTTCATCAGGTGCTGGCCGCCGTCGACCAGCAGCGTGGTGCCGGTGATGGATCGGTTCTCCAGCGCAAAGCGCACGGTGGCGGCCACGTCCTCGGGGGTGGACGAGCGGCCCAGCGGCGACAGCTGGTGCAGCGCGCGGAACTGCTCGTCACTCAGCATGTGGCTGGTGAGCGTGAGGCCGGGCGCCACGCCCACCACCCGCAGACGTGGCGCCAGCGCCTGGGCCAGCAGGGTGTTGGCGCATTCCAGCGCGGCCTTGGACAGGGTGTAGCTCAGGAAGTCGGGGTTGGGGTTCCACAGCTTCTGGTCGAGCAAATTGACCACCGCGCCCTGCGCCTCGCGCGCGGCCAGGTGTGCGTGCAGCGCCTGCGCCAGCAGGATCGGCGCGCCGGTATTGCTGCGCCAGTGCGCCTCCATCTGCGCAAAGCCGAAGCTCTGCGCATCGTCATGCTCAAAGCGCGATGCGCTGTTAACCACCGCATCCAGACGGCCGAAGCGCTGCACCACCTGCGGCACCAGTGCACGCACCGCCGCCTCGTCGGCCAGATCGGCCTGAAAGCCTGCGGCGCCCGCGCACAGCCGCTCGCAGTCGGCCACCGTCTGCTGTGCCTCGGCCTGCGAGCCGCGGTAGTGCACCGCCACGCGCCAGCCGGCGGTGGCGAGTGCCAGCGCGATCTCGCGGCCAAGGCGGCGCGCAGCGCCGGTGACCAGCACGGTGGAAGGGGTGGGGCTCATGAGGGCGGCAGGATTGCAGGGAGAATGCAGGCGTGATTTTCGAGCATACCCCCGAAGCGCTGGGCGGCCGCATCCGGGAAGCCATCCGTGCGGCAGGTGGATGGCTGCCCTTTGACCGATTCATGGCGCTGGCGCTGTACGAGCCCGGGCTGGGCTACTACGCCAACGCCTCGCGCAAATTCGGCCTGATGCCGCAGTCGGGCAGTGATTTCGTGACCGCGCCCGAGCTCTCGCCGCTGTTTGGCCGCGCGCTGGCGGCGCAGGTGGACGACGCGATGCACCACTGCGGCGTGAGCGAGGTGTGGGAGTTCGGCGCCGGCTCTGGTGCGCTGGCCTGGCAGCTGCTGCAGGCGCTGGATGCCAGCGGCCCCCGCGTGAGCCGCTACACCATCGTCGACCTGTCGGGCAGCCTGCGTGCGCGGCAGCAGCAGACGCTGGCCGCATTCGGCGACCGGGTGCGCTGGGTGGATGCCTTGCCCGACGCGTTCGATGGCGTCGTGGTGGGCAACGAGGTGCTGGACGCGATGCCGGTGCAACTGCTGCACCGCACCGCAGGCGCGTGGCACGAGCGCGGCGTGGCTGTGCAGGGCGAAGGGCTGGCCTGGCGCGACCAGCCCACCGATCTGCGCCCGCCCATCGACATCCCCGGCGATCACGATTACCTGACCGAGATCCATCCGCAGGCGCAGGCCTTCATGGGCACGCTGGCCGACCGGCTGCAGCGGGGTGCGGCCTTCTTCATCGACTACGGCTTTCCCGAGGCCGAGTACTGGCATGCGCAGCGCCACATGGGCACGCTGATCTGCCACCGCGCGCACCACAGCGACGCGCACCCGCTGGCCGATGTGGGCACCAAGGACATCACCGCGCATGTGGACTTCACCGGCATTGCGATGGCCGCGCAAGAGGCGGGCCTGCCGACCCTGGGCTACACCTCCCAGGGGCGCTTTCTGCTGAACTGCGGCATTGCTGCGCTGATGGAGCAGGCAAGCCTTGCCGAACGCGCGCATGCGCTCAAGCTCGTCAACGAGCACGAGATGGGCGAGCTGTTCAAGGTGATTGCGCTGTCGCGCACCGAAGGCTGGGTGCCGCTGGGCTTTGCTGCGGGCGACCGCACCCATACGCTGTGACGTTTACCGCACACACACCATGTTCCGCTGGTTGATCGTCATTTTTCTGGCACTGATCTTCATCAGCTGGCTGTCGCCGCTGCTGCAGAAGCTGGGTGTGGGCCGCCTGCCGGGCGACTTCCGCTTCCGGCTGTTCGGCCGCGAATGGTTCATCCCGCTGGCCTCGACCGTGGTGCTGAGCGTGGTGGCCGCGCTGATCGCCAGGTTCGTCTGAGGCGGCGCGCGGCGCTCAGTCGTAGATGGGCCAGTGGTGCCTGCACTTGAGGCAGCGCACCTGCACGCACTTCTCGCGCCGGTCCTCGCCGGCCACCTCGAAGCGGCCGTACTCGGTGCACTGGGGGCAGTTGGCCTGGTTGGCCACCTCTTCGGCATGCATCAGCAAGTACAGGTAGCGCCGCAGCGACCACACGCCGATCAGCGCCGACACGGCGGCGAAGGCCAGGTCCATCAGCTTCTCGCCCAGGGTGCCGCCCCGCATCGCCTCGAAACTGGCCAGCAGCGCGATGGTGGCCAGCAGGCACAGCAGCATGTGGGCATGGCCCGACAGCAGTTCGCGCTCGTACCACTTGCGAAAGCCGTGCCGGCGCACGCCGTCGGCCAGCGGCGGGTTCAAGGGGTTGCGGGAGCGCGTCATGCCGGCATCTTCGCAAAAGCCGTGCCGGCGTGTGGATGTTTTACATCTTGGCCTGCAGCACCTGCAGCGCGTGGGCCACCGCCTGCACCCGTGCGGTGTGGATGCGCTCGCCCACCTGCGGGCCCTTGATGCCTTCTGCCGCCGCCGCTTGCGCCACGGGAGCCGTATCCACCGCCAGCGCCGCGGCCTGCGCTGCCCGCAGCCGCGCGCGTTGCGGGTACGGGCGCTCGGCCAGCCCCGCGCGGCCGCGCGAGTCGCATTCGCAGGCCCACAGCACCTCGTCAAAGCGCTCGGGCTTGCGGATCGCGTCGCAGCGCTCCAGCAGCCGCATCACCGCGGCGGCGCCCAGCTCACCGCTGCGGTGGATGTGCCCGTGCTCGCGCGCCACCACCTCGGCCAGTTCGCGGCAGTCGGTGGGCACACGCCAGCGCTCGCACACCCGCTGCAGCATCTTCACGCTGCGCTGCTCGTGGCCGATGTGCCGCGGCAATTCGTCGCGCGGCGTGTTGCCCTTGCCCAGGTCGTGCAGCAGGCAGGCCAGCCGCACCGTCAGCGGTGCCTGCAGCTTTGCGGCCACATCCATCACCAGCATCATGTGCACACCGGTGTCCACTTCGGGGTGATGCTCTGCCGTCTGCGGCACACCCCACAGCGCTTGCAGCTCGGGCAGCAGCACCTTCAAGGCACCGCAGTCGCGCAGCACCTGGAACATGCGTGAGGGCTTGGGCTCCATCAGCCCGCGCGAGAGCTCTTGCCACACGCGCTCGGGCACCAGGTGGTCGGCCTCGCCGTCTTTCACCATGTCACGCATCAGCGCCAGCGTCTCGGGCGCCAGCGTGAAGTCGGCAAAGCGCGCGGCAAAGCGTGCCACGCGCAGGATGCGCACCGGGTCTTCGCGAAAGGCGTCGGTCACGTGTCGCAGCACCCGCTGCTGCAGGTCGCGCTGGCCCCCGTAGGGGTCGATCAGCGCTTCCAGCCCCTTGGCACCTGTGGGCTGCGCGATGGCGTTGATGGTGAGGTCGCGGCGAGCGAGGTCTTGCTCCAGTGTCACATCGGGCGCGGCATGCACGGTGAAGCCGCGGTAGCCGCGGCCGCTTTTGCGCTCGGTGCGGGCCAGCGCGTATTCCTCGCGCGATTGCGGATGCAGGAAGACGGGGAAGTCGCGCCCCACGGGCTGGAAGCCCTGCGCGGTCATCTGCTCGGGCGTGGCGCCGACCACCACCCAGTCCACATCACGAATAGGCAGGCCCAGCAGCGCATCGCGCACCGCACCGCCGACCCGGAAGACTTGCATCGTGCGCCTCTAGCGCCGCAGGCGGTAGGGCTCCTCGAAATCGAGGAAGTCCTGCTCGGCCAGCGCGTCGGTGATCCAGGCCTGCACGCCAGGCAGTGCGCGCACCCGCTCCACATAGGCCTGGATGTCGGGCGGCAGCGGCAGCGCGTAGGTGATGAAGCGCATGCACACCGGCGCATAGTAGGCGTCGGCAATGCTGAAGTCGCCGAACAGCATCGGCCCGTCGTGGTCTTGCAGCAGCTCGCGCCACATGTGCACGATGCGTTCGACATCGCTGCGCACCGCGGGGCGGTCGCGCCAGACCAGGGCACCGATGTCGGGTAGCGAAGCCTCGATGTTCATCGGGCAGGCACTGCGCAGCGCGCCAAAACCGCTGTGCATCTCGGCGCAGATGCTGCGGGCACGGGCGCGCTGGCGCGCATTGCGCGGCCACAGGTTGAGCTGCGGAAACTTCTCGGCCAGGTACTCGGCAATCGCCAGCGTGTCCCACACCGCCAGGCCGTCGTCCACCAGCAGCGGCACCTTGCCGGTGGGCGTCAGCGCCGACAGTGCGCGCTTGAACTCCGATTGCGCATCAAAGCTGTCAAAGCGCACCATCACCTCGTCAAATGTGATGCCGGCCTGGCGCAGCAGCACCCACGGGCGCATCGACCACGACGAATAGTTCTTGTTGCCGATGTAGAGCTGCATCTTGGCCTTCAGAAGCGTCGTGCGCCCTGACGCATGCGGTCCAGCGCGCTGCGCAGGCCGCGCCGGCCCAGGTAGGTGGGCGCCACCGCACTCAGCGCCGCTGGCGTGATGCCCAGCGCCTGCAGGCCCGGCAGCGTGCCGCTGGCCACGTTGTCCACCGACAGCGAGGCCACGTTGTCGCGGCTCATCAGCGGCTCGCCGGGCAGCAGCTCCATCAGCGCGGCCTGCAGCCGCCCCACCGACAGCGGCAGCGCCATCACCGGCCTCTCGTGCCCGGCGCAGCGGCCGGCCAGGCGCACCAGCTCGCCCAGGGTGAAGGTCTCGGGCCCGCAGGCCTCCAGCGTCTGGTCGATGCTGGCGCGGTCTCCCTTCGCACCCAACAGCGCATTCACCACCGCCTGAGCGACGTCTTCCACCCACACCGGCTGAAAACGCGTGCCGGCACCGGCCAGCGGCATCACCGGTGCCAAGGCCTGCAGCGATGCGAAGGTGTTGAGGAACTTGTCTTCCGCGCCGAAGATGACGCTCGGGCGCAGCACGGTCACATCCAGCCCGGATTCGCGCAGCACCGCTTCGCCGCGCGCCTTGCTGCGCTGGTACATCGACGGGCCGCTGGCATCGGCGCCCAGCGCGCTGATGTGCACCAGGCGCTTGATGCCCGCCGCATGCATCGCGGCAGCCAGGGTGCGTAGCAGCGCCACATGCGCGCGCTCGAACGCCGCCTCGTTGCCGTGCAGGATGGCGATCAGGTTGACCACGGCGTCGTGGCCGGGCAGCAGGCGCGCCAGTTGTGCGGCGTCGTGCACGTCGGCCACCGCCACATCCAGCAGCGGCAGCATCTGGATGTCGCGCGCGCGGTCGATGCGCCGGGTGGGCACGGTCACACGCGTGCCTTGGGCCACCAGCTTTTCGCACACATGGCGGCCCACGAAGCCGGTGCCGCCCAGCACCAGCACGCGCTTCGGTGGGGTGGTCATGGCAGGTCCTTGTTGGGTTCGGGTTGCGAGGCGTCGCGCGGGCCCACCGTGCCCAGCCGCGCCCGCAGCGACTGCGGCTGGCCGCTCAGGATGGCGGCGTAGATGGTGGCGTTGGACAGCACCTTCTTGACGTAGTCGCGCGTCTCGTTGAAGGGCACGTTCTCGGCCCAGATCGCGCCCTCGAGCACCGGGCCGCTGCCGCCCGGCGCACGCCAGGCCCGCGGGCGGCTGGGGCCGGCGTTGTAGGCCGCAGCGGCCAATGGCATCGAGCCGGCAAAGTCGTCCAGCACCAGCTTCAGGTAGCCGGTGCCGATGGCGATGTTGGTGTCGCGGTCGTTGATCTGATCCGGCGTGAAGCCGGTCAGGCCGATCTTGCGCGCCGTCCAGCGCGCGGTGGCCGGCATCACCTGCATCAGCCCCGATGCGCCGACATGCGAGCGCGCGTTCATGATGAAGCGGCTCTCCTGACGGATCAGGCCGTACACGTAGGACGGGTCGAGCCCGATCTCGCGGCTGCGTGCCACCACCTGCTCGCGAAACGGCATCGGAAAGCGCTGCGCCACGTCGATGTCGTTGCGGGTGCGCTCGCTGGTGTTGATGCAGCGGTCCCACACCTCGCGCTCGCAGGCCACCTGCGCGGCCGCCAGCAGCTCGCGCTCGGGCATGCCGCCGGGCGTGGCCAGGTTGGTGCTGTAGTTCCATTCACGCACGCCGTCCGGGCGCAGGCCGATGGCGATGGCGTGCAGCGCGCGCTGCAGCCCGGGGTGACGGCGCGCCTGCGCCATCTCGTCTGCGGTGGGCGGTGCGGGCACCGGCGGCAGCGTGATCTTGTGGCCGGTGGCTTCCAGCGCCAGCTGCTCATAGAAGCCGCGCATCGACGCAATCGACTGCATCGCGGCCAGGCCTTCGGCGCGGTGTTGCTCTGTCTGACCCGGCGCCATCAGCGCGCGGGCGCGCCAGTACACCCAGGTCGGGTCTTGCCGGCCGGCCGGGCTCATGGCGCGAATGGCGTCAAACACCTGGTTCCAGCGTGGCGTGGCGCCGGCACGCAGGGCGGCGCGCGCTTTCCAGCCCAGCATGTCATCGCTCAGGTCGGACAGGCGGGCCACCTGCGCAAAGTGCTCCAGCGCGCGTGCGTCCAGCCGCTGCGCAGCCAGCCGGCCGAGCACCCCCCACACCCAGTGGCGCTCTTCGGGCGTGAGCTGCGGGCCCCACTTGGCATCGAGCTGGCGTGCGGCGCCGTCCAGGTCGGTGGCGGCCAGCCGGATCAGCGCCAGCGTGATCAGCTCGCGCCGCGTCTGCGAAAACGCGGTCACGCGGCTGGTGAGGAACTTGGTGGGCGACTGGTTCAGTTCGGCCACGGCCGCCGCCGCCTTGGGCGCCACTGTTTCCACCGCATCGGCCGCCGCGCGCGGGCGGTTGGCCTCGACGGCCAGGCGCGCCTTGCGCCACGCATCCAGCGCCGGCATCTGCTTGTCGGCGATCAGGTGCCTGGCTGCGAGCGTGCAGCCGTCGTCGGCATCGCGCAGTGCATGCCAGTTGCTTCGCACCACCTCGGCCAGCGGCGTGCCCCCGCCGGGGCCGGGCACCACGCCCAGATGCTGCACCAAGGCGGCATAGCAGCGCACCTCGCGGTCGTCGTTCATGCGAAAGCGCGCATGCTCTGCGGCGAAGGCCTGCCATTCACGGCGCTGGCCCAGCACCAGCAGCCAGTCGTTGCGCAGCCGGTCTTCCTGGTAGGTGCCTTCCCAGCGCGTCAGGAAGTCGCGCACCTGCTCGGCGCTGGCTTCATCCAGCCGCGCGCGCAGCTCCCAGTAGGCAGCCCAGGGCTCCAGGATGTGGCCGCGCGTCTGTGGCAGCAGCTGCGACAGCCGGCGCTTGTCGCCGCGGCGAAAGGCCTGCTGCATCTCAAGCACCACCGCGTCGGTGCGCTCGTCGGTGCGCGGCGCGGCTGCCAAGGCCGGGCTGGCCGATGTGCCCTGCGCCAGCGCGCCGCTGGCTGCGCCGAAGCCGGCGCTTGCTGCCACTGCAATCAGTGTCAGAATCGTTCGAAACTGCATCCGGGAATTATGGACAAGTCAGAGGAAAAGCGGATCCTGCGAAAGGCCCTGGTCGAAGACCGGCTTCGCATGCCCGACCGGCTGCAGCGCGCCGAGCTGCTGCAGCGGGTGATGCGCATCTGGCTGGTGGGCCGCCCCGATGTGTCGATTGGCGCCTACTGGCCGATCAAGGGCGAGTTCGATCCGCTGCCCGCGCTGCACCGCTGGAAGGAAGACGGCGAGCTGCTCGACCAGCCGCAGCGCCGCCGCATCGGCCTGCCGGTGGTGGACAAGCTCAAGAAGACGCTGAA
>Ga0129336_10001338_pt1 | contig 14875 bp, 28 predicted proteins | sample CPB6_02_DNA_FD_96878 | JGI IMG/M metagenome (GOLD analysis project Ga0129336, IMG submission 96878) | Freshwater to marine salinity gradient microbial communities from Chesapeake Bay, USA - CPBay_Sum_0.6_0.2_DNA | ecosystem: Environmental > Aquatic > Marine > Coastal | place: USA: Chesapeake...
CGGGGTCCCGTCGCTACGGGGGGGGCCGGCGGGGTCCGGCCGCACGGTCCGGCCCAGTAGGGAGGGCCCGGCGCACGCGTCGCCGCGTCACGGTCGGCGCGCACGGTCGGCGCGCACGGCGCGTCACGGTTTGCCAGGCAGCTCGAGCCCTACCCTCGCGTCACGGCCGGCGCACGGTCCGGGCCGCAGCTCCACCCTCGCAAGACGGCAGGATCACGGCCGGTAGGTGCTGGCTAGGTAGGTCCGGCGCGTGTAGTGTGGTGGGTAGCGGCCGTGTGGGCGGCCGCGTGAATGGGAGGACAGTGGTATGGGTAATGGTCAGATCCGGACGGCCGCGTGGCAGGACCCTCGCGGCGTGATCGTGTGCGCGGCGCACGTTCCGTTCCATGGGGATTGGGCGCGCGTGGAGCTGTGGGACTGGGACCCGGACGAGGTGTTCGTGTGCGACGCGTGTGGGGTCGTGTGCGCCGACACGCGGGAGGGCGCCCAGTGATCGCGACGGTGGCCGCTATCGCATGCGGCGTGATCGCGTCCGGCATCCTCGGCTACGCGTACTACGACCTCGAGGTTCGTCCGGGCCGCGATCGGCGCCGGGCCGAAAGAAAGGACAACGGCAATGACTGAGACCATGGTGGCCATCACGCCGCGCAGGCTCGCGACCGTGCCGGACAGCGCGCTGGTGGATTACCGGTCGGCGCGAGCCGCGTGGAACGATTGGCGCCGCGCGCATGGGTACGCGGCCGGACGGCCGTTTCTGACCCTCCCGGGCGACAACCTAAAGCTCGCTAAGGGTCAGTACCCGGTACTGGGCCTAAGCCTCGCGCCGGCGCGTACGTCCGGCCGGAACGTCTGCGCGGCTAGCACGCGGGAATGCCGGGCGCTGTGTCTCGCGACGGCCGGGAACGGCCGCTATGACAGCGTCACGGCCGCTCGAATCCTGCGGACCCAGTGGCTATGGGCCGACCCTGTCTACGCGGTCAGTCTCGCTGTCGCGGAACGTGACCGGTGGGTAGCCGCGCACCGCGACGTACCACGCGTGGGATGGCGGCCAAACATCCTCAGTGACATCCCGTGGGAGACGGTCGCGCCGGCGATGGTCGCGCCGACCCCACGCGTCCGGGCCTACGACTACACCAAACTATGGGACCGTGAGGGAACGGACCGTTACCGTCTCACCTACTCCCGTTCGGAACGTACCGACGACGCGGCCGTCGTCGCCGCGTGCCAGGACGGCCGGAACGTCGCAGTGGTGTTCTCTACGAGTAGGGCACGGCCGCTCCCGGAACGGTGGCTCGGCGTCCCGGTAGTGGATGGTGACGTTACAGATTGGCGCGTGGGCGATCCTCACGGCGTTATCGTCGGCCTCCGCGCCAAGGGTCGCGCCCGGGACCGTCGTTACCTAGGCGGCTTCGTGGTGGACGCCGCGAACCTGTAGGCATACTGCGGCCGCACGGCCGCACCTAGGCGCCGCGTACGGCCCCGGGCTACGGTCCGGGGCCGTTTCGCGTCCTAGGACGGCCGCACCTAGGCGGCCCACGGTCGGCCGCACCTACACCTAGCGGCCGTGCCTAGGCGGCCGTGAGACGGCCGTGTAGGGCTCGATACGCGGCCGCACCTAGCCGCGTGCACGCGTCCGGGCCGCACCTAGCCTCGAGTCCGGGCCGCTACGGCCGCACGCTAGGCACGGTTACCTAGGCGGCCGCTAGTGCCACGCCGGACGCTACGGCCGCACCTAGCGTCCGGTACCGACGGCCGCACCTACCTGGCCGCACGTTCCCTACCGTCGGGCCGCACGGTCGGCGGCCGCGTGCCCTACCCGCCGAGCTGCGGCCCGAGCTGCGACCCGGCGCGCCCGCCCGGCCCGCCTGGCCCGCCGGCCTGGGCGATGGGGTGCCCGCCGGTCCGCCGATAGGGTGCCGACGATAGGGTGCGCGCATCGGGTGCTGATGGGGTGCGGGCGATGGGGTGCGGACGTTGACAGACACCCGCCGGCCCGGCTATCATCCCCAGTACCGGCCGGAACCCTAGTGGAGGGTACCGGCGCAACGAGAGGAGCCAGAATGCTCGCTACCGACGGTCCCGAGACCACGACCATGCCGGTCATCATCGTGCAGCACCGGGAATGGTACGACAAGACGAACGGGAACACCTACAGCACCGCCGCGTGGACAATCGTCGCGGCCCGTACCCACACCGCCGAACCTGGCCTCGCGGTCGCCCGCGGTGTCACGCCGGTGACCTACACGCCGGGTGGTGGCCCTATTTGGGCGCAGAAGCTCGCCGCCGAGATGATCCAGGCGCACGCGTACAGCACGGTCGGCCACTGGATCGTTGACTCGGTGGAGGTGACCCGCCGGCGGGACCTGCACGGCCGCGGCAAGTAGCCTGCACCGCCCCGGACCGGCCCGCCGGTCGGCGCGCTCGCGACGCGCCCGGGGCACCGCCTACCCGCCCGGGTAGGTCACACTGCCACCCCTGAGGAGGAACCATGGCAGACGGTATCTACGTCAACGGGCGCCGCCCGGTCAGCAAGAAGGCTATCCGGGAGGCGCTCGCCGCCGACCCGGCGTCGGTGGAGGTGGAGTCCACCAGCATGTTCGGCGGCTACTCCGGCCCCGTCTCCGAGCTGCCCGCCGGCCGGTCGGTCACGTTCGTCGGCCCCGACCCGTACCGTGCCCGGAAGTTCTACGGGACTATCACGGTCGGCCCCAAGGGTCCGCGCCTGTCCTAACCGGCGAAACCGGGACCACGGTCCCGGTCGCTCGAGCTGCCCATCTCGAGCCTGATGAGCCTGGGCAAACCCTGGGAGGGGACCATGAACCGCCACATTGTCGAGATCCGTTTCGACCGATGCCGCCGCACCGAGGACAAGCCCTGGGCGGTGCAGGAGCGCTACAACGGCCGGCTCGTGAAGCAGGTCGAGCTCGAGACCAAGACCGCTGCGCTCACCTACGGCCAGAGCATGGCCCGCAGCTACGGGGCGACGTTCGTCGGCTATCTGCACGACCGCTACTGATCGGCGAAACCCGGGGCTCCGGCCCCGGGTCCACCGGCTTGCCCATGCCGGTGCTGATGAGCCTGGGCACCGTGAGAGGAGCAACCATGGCCGAACCGGTCGAGCCGCGCCGCTGCTGCGGATGCGACGAACCCGCCGAATACTACGGTTACGACGGGGAGCTCTACTGCAAGCGGCATGTCCGCATGTCGGGCCTTGAGATCCGGCAGCGTATCCACCGTACCGAGGGGGAGGCACAATGACCTACTGCCGGAATTGTGGGGCGACCGTCACGCCCGACGACGACGAGGACGGTAACGCCGTGTGGTTCGACGTAAACGACGGGTGGCGGTGTGTCCCGGCCGACGGTTACACCGGTCCGGTACCCGCCCACGACGGGGTCGCCGGCCGGCCCGACCGGCCCGCGTTCGCCGGGTCGTGGGTCGCCGAGGTGCGCGCGGCGCTCGCCGCGCTCCCGGAGGGGGCACGCGTCTACCACCATGACTACGGCACCGACCGCCTTGATCTCTTCGAGGCGGAGCGTGCCATTGTCGAGTATGAAAGCGACCCGGCGGTCGAGTGGACCGTCATCAGCCTGGAATGCCAGGCGCTGTACGGGGTACCCGCCGACGATGCCACCGCCGTGCAACGCGCGGTCGCGTGGATCGTCGCCGCGCCTGGCCCGTGGTGGGTCCCGGACCCGGTGGCCGGCCAGTGACCCGGGTCGAGATGGCCGGGGTGGCCCTGATCATCTTCGCCGTCGGGTACGTCCTCACCCATCTGGTCGTAGCTCTACTCCGCGGCACCCTCTAAGCCGCTACACGGCCGTCTAAGCGGCTAGGCCCCCGTCACCGGTAGTGGATACCGGGGCGGGGGCCTCGTCGCGTCTAGGGGCATTCTAGGGGCCTTAGAAGGCAAACCCTGGGGGGCGACCCTAGCCCGCTCGAGCTGCCCGGCCCGGTCGCCGGGTCACCCCGGCCGCGGCGACCCCGACCCTCGGCCACCCGGCCCCGCCCCTCGAGCTGCCCCGCCTGGGGTGGCTGCCCCGCCCCGGCCCCGGCCAGCCCCAGCGCTCGAGCGCCCGGGACGAATATGGGGTCCGCACGGTCCGATAGGGTGCCGATGGGGTGCCGACCCGATGGGGTGCCAGCACGATGGGGTGCGGATAGGGTGCGGACCGTCACCGGCCCCTACCGGACGATAGGGTGCTAGTCGTCGTCCCCGTCCGCTGACCATTCATAGTCAGGGTCGAGGATCGAGCGGTGCCATTCGGTCACAAGCGCCGAACCGAGATCATCAGGCAGGCGAGCAGCCCGGCACGCATCATAGAATTCGCCGGCGAGCCATGCGATCCGGCGTAGATGTTGCGCCTCAGCTTCCTGTTCGTCAACGGGTTCCATATTGCCGCTCCAGATAGGTGAGGCTCACGAACATCGGATCATACGTCCCGTCGCGCACATCATGTTTGACCACGATGCCCCGCCATTCGCCTTGCGCTTGCGGCCCCCGGTACTCCTCGTTATGTTGATAGAACGACCCGGCCACCAAGCCGTGTTGCATCCCACGGATCGTCGATCGCACCCCGTACAGCAACCCTTGCTGATGCCCCATCGTGAAACTCGTCCCGATCTTCGCCAGGCGGGACTCGACGTTCGTCCCTGCGTAGGGCCGGCCGGTGTTCGGATGATAGAAATAGTGTGCGTAGGTGACCCCGTCGATCACGACCGGCACCAAGAAATCGTAGGTTTCCCACCCGGCGAGATCAAGATGGGTGAGACTCACCGCCCCGTCGAGCTGGGCGTTGTCTTCAGCGGCGCGGACGATACGCTGCTCATGGTTCCCATGCAGGAACACCATGCGGGGCCGCCACCCTTTCGGCGCAGTGTCGCGCAATACCCCCCGGAATGCGCGCATCGCTTCGTTCCCGGCGGCGACATCCTCCACATAGCGGCGGCCTTCCATCGCTTTCTTACCCCGGTCATACGACGACAGGGACGGCATGTCCCACCAATCGCCGGCGCAGACGATCGTCACGTTCTTCTTACCGCCGACTTTCTCGCCGATCCACCGTGCAGCCCACACCAGATGGTCATACGGTTCGCCCGGCCGCACCTGCACATCAGGGATGAACAGATGAGTGTTCACCGGGGTCGGCATCGGCCCACCAGATCACGGGCGACCCACCCGACAGTACCGGCCACACCGACGATCACCGCCACGACCAACAGGGCCGCGTGGGTCACCTGCCGGGTGAGCTGGTCAGCCGGCCAGTCGTCTGGCCGCATCGTCGTTCACCGCTTTGGCGACAGCCATCAGGTCGGCGGGGGCGGTCTGGCTGTTTGGGGTGCGGGCGGTCGGCATCGAGTCCCACCAGGCGGCAGTGATCTCCACCGTGCGCGCCTTGTCGGGGCTCACATACTGGATGAATGCCCACTCGTCGGGGCCGACATGCCTCTTCCAGACACCGTCAGTCACCCAAATGCCGAGGCCGGGCTCACCGGCCTTCGTCACATACATGTTCGCCACTTCATCCTCCGGTTCGGGAGCTGGTTGATACGGTTCGCGCAGCAGAGGCAATGCTGCCTCAAGGTTATTGCCTGGGCAGGCGGTCGCGTTGCCGGGGGCGTCCCGATGCCCGGCGATGCTGTACCGCACACCGAGGAGCCCTTCATTGATCAGATGTTGGTGCAGGAACTGGAACGAACGGATCGCCGCCTCGCTAGGTTCGAGATCGTTGTAGTTTCCCACGAACGACACGCCGAACGAGCATGGGTTCCAACCCCACGGGCTGTTGTTGCAGCCCCGCCCGCCGGTGTGCGCCCCCCGGGCGACACCCTGCCCTTCGCCGATGGTCCCATCCGGGTGGATGATCCACGAATACGAAATGCCGCCGTGCCCCTGGTTCAGGCCGATGCGGTCCACGACCCGGAAATCCGCGTACGGGTCATCGGTCGGGTTCGTGACCGTGTGATGCACCCAAATCGCTTCGGCGGGCAGGTCCATGCCCGGCCAGCCGTTCTGCGTACCGCCCCACACTCCGATGGGCACAATCTCAGGCACGGGTGTCCTGCGCCGAGCCGGGCCGAGTGTCGATCATGCTCGCCGACTGCGGGTCACCCCATGTCCGCGAGTAGAACGAGCTGAGTGCGGAGAGGCCGGCGCTGATAGCGGCGATCAGCCCGGCGATCAACGTTTTCTGCCAGTTGCCGTCGGCGAAGTCGGCGGGGACAGCGAACGTGGCGGCGAGCGTCGCGAAGAATGCTTGCAGGAATGTCTTCGCGGCTCGTTCGAGGAGGTCTTTGGTGAACATGCGTCTAGCGTATCAGACCTGGGGAAAACCCCGTATGTTACCGGCGGGTAACCGTGCCCCACCCTTGGGGCACACCTTGAGTTATCCACAACCCCCCGCAGCCTGTGGATAACTGACCGTGCCCCACCCTTGGGGCACGCTTCACCTCCCCGCAATCCCTTACCAGCAGCCAAACTTGCCTGTGGATAACTGAGTGTGCCCCAAGCCCAAAAAAGCCAGGGGCACGGTTACGGGCACCGTGCCCCAGAGTGCCCCCCCCTTAAGGGGGGCACGGGGCACAGCCCCACCCCTACCCGTCCACCCAGTAGTGCGAATGCCGGGCACCCTCCTGCTCCACCTTCACCGCACCCTCATCGATCAGCTCGACCAGCAGATCATCGACCACATCGGATTTGCCGAGGTCACGCATCGCCCGTTTCCCCGCTCCCGGGTTCACGATCAGATACGAGCGGATCTTCTCGCGCAACTGGACCCGGTAACCGACCGGCGCCGACAGTTCGTAATGGACCCGGCCCGAGACCGGATCGGAAATGATCGTCAGGTCAGCGACACTGGTGCGCCCGGCGAGCCGCTCCCGGACCGCCCCCGGCGTGTCCTTCGCCAGGGTGATCACCGCCTGCCCTTCCAACCCTCGCCCGAACGGCTTACGGTTCTCCACCGCATACGACGCACCACGGATCATCGCCCGTTTCTGCTGCGCGCCGATAGCCCAGTTGCCGCGTGTCTCCTTGTTCTTCGCGACATGGTCGATGAGGATGACGGCAGCGCCGGCTTCCATGAACGGGCGGATCACCCGCCGCATCCAAAGGCCCGATTCCTTGTTGTCGTTCGGGTCCAACCCCTCGAGGACCATGCTTTCGTTGGCTGAATCAACGACGACAGCAGCGAAGTCACACCCCACCAACGCCCCGAACGGACGTTCGGTGTCACGGGTGATGGGTTCCTCCGGTCGCACATAGGCGAACAGATCCGAGACGATCAGATCGTCGGGTACACCTAAGGCCCGCAGTCGGGTCACCGCCCCCAGCTCGGTGTCCTCATAGTCGAGGTAGCAGGCGCGGCGCCCCTCCCCCAACAACTGGGCGACCGTAATCCAGGCGATCCACGACTTCCCACACTCCGGCTCACCATGCATCCCGTTGATGCGCCCCTCGTAGAACAAGGCGGCGCCGGTCGCAAGCCGGCAAACCCCCGGCGGTGGGACCCCCTCCCCGGACAGAGCCGACGACAGATCCCGCCGTTCCCAACTAGACTGCACTGCCCCTCCCGGCGCTGTTCTCCCATGCCCTGTGCGCCGTGGCCGCGAAATCCGAAGGGTCGCACAATATCACTTGCAAACGTCCCACCCACCGATTACAGTCTCACTTCGAGAGGAGAACGAGTGGCCCCCAGCACCTTCATCTACTGGATGACCGGCCTGGCGGCCCTCACCGCTCTCCTCGCCGTCACCGCATCGCTCCCCAGCCTCCACCGATTCGTCCCAAACCCGATGCGGCCGAAAGAATGCGCCCACTGCGGACGCAGAGCCGAAGCACACATCCAGAGAGAGGAACCCACATGAGCAACGACCCGAACGGCCCGACGATGATCGTCCACCGGGCGATCCTCGACGATTCCGTCACCTACGCACACATGCGTATCGAACAGTTCGTGTACGACTCGTACGACCGCCGTCCCGGCGTCGAAGACGAGAAGCGCATCCTGTACACGGCGATGGACACCCGGTCGTTCATCGAGAATCTCGTCTCCCAGTACCGGCAGCCGTTCATCGCGACTGTCTGGAACGAGCTGCTCGAATGGGTGATGGCCGACATCGACTGGGCGTGGCTCGCCTACTGGCACGTTCAGAACGCGCTCGACGTTCGTGCCGAGCAGGACGACGCCGAAGAGTCCCGCATCTTCTCCCCGGACGAAACCGACTACATTGTCGCCCCCGAGGAGACGGAAGTCTGATGGCCGCGACGATCATCACGAAGGTGCGGCCGGCACACTGGCCCGAGAAGGAAGATGTGCCTGGCCCGTACCCGGTCCCGGGTGGTACGCTGCGGATCACGGACCGGTTCACCACCGAGTTCGAACGAGAGGAGAGCAAGTGACCATCACATCACCTGACGAGCCGACCCGACCTTCCAGCGTCCACTGTTGGGCCTGCTACGACGACGCCGACCTGGCAGCTCTACACCGAGAGGACGACGAGATGGCGTACACCCGTGAGATTTTCGGCACTCCTCCCGACACCGCCGACTATCATCTCACGTTCTCCTTCAACGTCGAAGACGACAAGACCGCTCTTGTCATCGCCGACTATGTGACCGCCGAGATCAGGAAGCGTCTCCCGATCGACGTTCAGGTCACGTTCCAAGTCCGATAACATCCCCCCCCTGTTATCGGCCGTGGCGGCCCGGACAGCCGGCCAGCAAGCTCACGACTTGCCGCCACACGCTCAACAACCCCAACCAACAAGGAGAGAGCATCGATGAGCAACTACTGGGATCTGGAGGAGGGCGGCGGCGGTGTGCAGGAGTTCACCGGCGTTGTCGATGAGGCGTACTTCTCCGACGGTGAGTACGGTGTCAGCCTGATGATCAAGATCCGGTTCGATGACCCGGAGAACTTCCCCCGCTTCGAGGATGGCTGCTTCACCCGCTACTTCTCGGTGGGGAAGGGCTGGTCGAGCCGCGATGGGGGCGACACCGTCACCCACGAAGCCGGTGACGGCAAGCGGTTCAACAAGTCCAGCAAGATCGGTGCGCTCATCGGCCAGATGGGTTCGGTCCCGGCGATCCGCGAGTCCCTCACCGACTTCAACCCGTACGAGGCGAAGTCGTGGAAGGGCCTCCACATGCACTGGGGTCAGGTCCCCGTCGAGAAGCGCCGCCGTGTGAAGGACGACAACGGCATGGAGACGGACAAGTGGGAGTCGTACGCTGCGACCGAGCTGCTGCCCGTCGGGCTCGCCGGTTCGGCGAACGGTCAGGCGCCCGCTACGTTCGACCTGGCGACCCTCACCAACGTCGATATGGCTAGCCTCGTCATCCTCGGCCAGATGGCCGGGACCGACAAGGCGTTCATGGAGTCGGTGATCGCCAACCCGGCGCTCGCCACGAACGCGTCGCTGATGGCGGCGATGAGCAAGAACCTGAGTGGCCTCGTCGCCGCTCTCAAGGCCGAAGTCATCTAGACTTCGTTGATCGCGCCGCCGGCTGGTTCCCACGACCAGCCACCCCGCCCAGGCGGCGCCCATGCGGGGGTCGGGCCGAGGTGATCCTCCTCTCTCCCTCAGGCCCGGCCCCCGCTCTACTCTGTGAGAGGAGCTCACAATGCAAACCGACGAACGTATCCCGAACACGCTCGACGCCCCGGATCACGAAACGACCAGCATCTACCTCTGCGACATGTTCGACATGGAATACGAAGACTTCGACATGAGTCTCGGCGAAATCTTCCGTGACATCACCGACTGGCCCGGCTTCGAGGAGTACGACCACTACACGGTCAGTTGGGCCGCGTCATTCAAAACGGTCCACTACAAGTGGGACCCGGACGAGACGATGAGCTGGATCAACATTGTTGGTACGGTCCGCGGCCCGAACGGCCGTGACCGCACCCTCAAGCAGATCAAGGGTTGCGACATCGGCCACGAAGCGATCTACGAAGTTCTCAACGCCATCTTCGAACACGCCGGGCTGGAGGACTGATGGGCGAATATCGTGCCTCAGAGTTGGGTGCCTGCCTCAAAGCGCAGGCGGCCCGCCGGCTCGGCTACACGCCGCTGCCACCCCCCGAGAAGTTCGAGGCGATCTTCGAGCGGGGCAACCTGCACGAAACGATGTGTGTCGATGCGATGCACCAGTTCGGCTACTCGGTGTTCTCACAACAGCAGGAGATCGTGATCCCGGTCGGTGCCGTCCAGATCGTCGGGCATATCGACGGGATGGTCGAAGAGTACGGAGTTCTTGATGATCGCGTGTTGGAGATCAAAGCACCTGGAGCTTGGCAGAAGTTTCACGACGCACAGAAGACCGGCGACTGGTCTGATCCGCTGGCTGAACGGTACGCATGGCAAATCTCCGTTTATATGCATGCCTTGCAGACGGAAGCGTTGATCGCCTGCCTGGATGGGGAGACGATCCGCACGTTCGTGATCGAGGTCGCCCCGTACACCCTCGATGACATCTATCGGCGGGTCGTGCAGATCGAAGATATCGTCCGGTCCGGTACCCTGCCCGCCGAATGTTCGGTGAGGAACTATCCGTGCCCGTTCGTTTACCTGCACGAAGACCCCGATGTCGAAACGGACGACGAGCTGGACCAGTTGGCTGCCGCCTACCAGGCTGCCGCCGACGCCGAGAAGACCGCGAAAGCACAGAAAGACCAGTTCCGTGACGCCCTGATGCGCCACATGGCAGACCGAGGTACGGTCGATACGGAACGGTTCCGGGTGAAGGTCTACCAGCAGGCCGGCCCGTCACGATTCTCCGAGGAGAAGATGATCGCCGACGGGATCAACCCGGATGACTATCGGGTCGCCGGGCAGCTCTCGCCGCGCATCAGGATCACTGGAAAAGGAGAACAGTGAAACAACAGAACAACAAGCATCGGTTCATGGTCACCCTGGTGACCAACGACCGGCGGGACGGCGCAGCTGAACGGCTCGGTCAGCGTCTCACCCGTGAAGTAGAGTTGCAGTTCGGTACGGCCGGGACAGTCCGGCCGATCAAGAAGAGGAGCAAATGATGTTGCGTTCGAACAGCAGTGCGACCGAACGGATCTTGGCGATGGGCCTGTACGGGTCCGGTAAGACCCACGCGTGGGCGACTATCGCCGACTGGTATCGGCGTACCGACACCCCCGGCCGGTTCTACGTTCTCGACACCGACAACACCAGCCTGCGGACCCTCGACGGGTACACCGACTGGGAGAAGAACGTGTCGCGTGCCGACATCGCCGACTGGCGTGAACTGACCGTGCAGACCGCCGAATGGTTCGGCACGGCCGGTCCCGCCGACTGGCTCATCATCGACAGCATCGACAAGCCCTGGTCGATGGTCCAAGACTTCTTCATCGAAGAGCAGTTCGGGAAAGACGCCGACGCGTTCTTCATGCAGGCCCGCAAAGCGAACGCTGCCGGCCATCCCCTCGCCTCCGACTACGGGTCGAACTGGACGGTGATCAACAAGCTCTACTCGAAGTGGATCGGGCAGGTGATCCGCTGGCCGGGCCATGTGTACGCTGCGACCCCCGCCCAGCAGGTCACCGAACCGAACAACGGTGGGCGTGGCGGCGACAGCCGTGAGATCCGCGAGACGTTCGGCCGGTACGGGGTGCGACCCACCGGGCAGAAAGCCCTCGGGTTCCAGTTCCACACGGTGCTGCTGTTGCAGTCCCCGTCACGCGACGAGTGGACCCTCACCTCGGTGAAGGACCGCAGCCGAGAGTTGCAGGTCGCCGCCCCCATGTTCGATTTCGTCGCCTCATATCTGGTGCCGGTCGCCGGGTGGGCCGTAGAGTAAAATGTTCGAATGCCGAAGAACATGTCGATGCGGGACCGGTTCCGCGAGAAGATCCGAGTCCAGGGTGGACATTGGATTTGGGTTGGTTCCCGCGATAAGGACGGGTATGGAGGTATTCAGCAGCCGACCGGTAACGGCGGCCAAAAGTACCGGCCCGCACACATCATGTCTTACGAGCTGCATAAAGGCCGTGTCCCGAAAGGGATGGTTGTGATGCACATGTGTGACACACCGAAGTGTGTGAACCCGGCGCATCTCAAACTGGGGACAACCACCTCGAATATCGCCGATAAGGTCCGCAAGAACCGGAACAACCCTGCGCGTCGCTCCGGCTGATGATTCTGGTCAGCCCGGCTGAACCGCCGGCGATCCGAAAGCACTTCGAGGTTTCGTCGCTGTGCGAACAGTACGGCGCCGATTTCCTGTTCACTTCTCCAGCAGGGATGGTCGGGGTGCAACGCAAAGAGGTGCGGGACCTTGTCGCATCGATCCGCGATGATCGCATCGCCCGCGAGTTGGGCCAGTCCCGCCCGTTAGCCAGGATGGTCCTCGTCGTTGAGGGGGATTGGAAGTGGGGTCGGGATGGCGGCTCGAAACGAGTTGAGGGATTCACCCGCCCCCAGTTCGACGGGTTGATGCTCTCGTTCCAACATCACGGCTGGTGGGTGCTTCACACCTTGTCGATGGCTGACACGGTCCGCACCTTGCGGCGAGCTGTCTCCTGGTTCGGGAAAGAGAACCATGACAGTCTCGTCGCCCGCCCGAAACCTTCGAGCCCGTGGGGGTCAGGCAACAATCGGGATTGGGCAGCGCATCTCCTCCAATCGTTCGATGGGCTCGGTGTCCGTACCGCCCATGCGATCTACGACCATTTCGGTAAGGCCCCGCTCGCCTGGACTGTCACAGAACGACAACTTCTGGACGTTCCAGGGGTCGGGAAGCAACGTGCCCGCACGTTGATCCTATCCCTCCAACAGGAGCCCACAGAATGCACCGAACCGTCAGCACCTTCATCGTCGTCGCCGCCACCTTCGGGATCGTCGTCGGGATAACCGCCGGCGACCAACCCGACCGGCACCAGACCGCTATCATCACCTACCAGTATCAGGGCGAACATGCCGACACGGCACTCCAAGTCGAGCATGAGATCGAGAGGATCGAGAACGATGCGTATCAGCAGCATCTTGCCGAGGTGGCTGCCGAACAGGAGAGGAACGCGCGGGCAGCAGTGGAAGCAGCTCGCAGCCGCCCAGTCGGCATTGTTGTTCACTCAGGAACTTGTGAGAATATCCCAGGCTGGTTCCCCACCGGGATCGCCTGGAGAGAATCACGTTGTTCCTACGATGCGTACAACCCGACCGGATGCGGCGGGCACGGCTGTGTTGGCCTCTACCAGTTCGACAGCCGACATTTCGACGGGTGGGCCAACGGGCAAGCCGCCTGCGGTGACCTGAACGCTACGATCCCATCCGAACAAGACGAATGCGCGTGGAGGCTTAGTCGTGGAGGAACAAACTTCCAACCTTGGGGATCTTGACCGGCCAACGTTCGGGTCGTTGTTCGCCGGTGTCGGTGGTTTCGACCTCGGCTTTGAGGCTGCCGGGTGGGAGCCGCGCTGGCAGGTCGAATGGGATTCCCGATGCCGTGGGGTGCTAGCCCGCCATTGGCCCAATGTGGCCCGATACGGAGATGTGTGCGATGTCCACCGACCGGAACCTGTCGATTGCATCACCTACGGGTTCCCGTGCCAGGACCTTTCCGTCGCCGGCCGCCGAGCCGGGCTTGACGGGGACCGCTCCAACCTGTTCTTCGAAGCCGTTCGGATCATCAGGGAGATGCGAGATGCTACCGGGGGACGATACCCAACTTTCGCTGTTGCCGAAAACGTCGAAGGGCTCCTCAACGCCGACGGAGGCGCTGCGATGGGCCGGTGCCTCGACGCGTTGGCCGAGATCGGGGCGGTGGGAATCGAATGGGCCATGTTGGACGCGCAACACTTCGGGGTGCCCCAACGTCGGAAGCGCGTGTTCATCGTCGCTTGGTTCGATCCTAGAGTCGGTGGCGGCGAGGAAGTATTTCCTGTCCGCGAAAGCTGCGGCCGGGATTCTGAGAAGGGCGGAAAGGCGGGGCAGGACATTGCCGGAAGTGTTGCGGCGTGCCTTAACAGCAGCGGCAACGACGGAGGGTTCCGAACCGAACCTGGGGAAAATCTGATCCCAGTTGGTCATCCCGATCCTGCATACGCGTTGACATCGCGTGAAGGCAAAGGCGCATCCCAACGTGATGGGCAATCAACCCTAGTGGCTCATATCGACCCGTTCGTGAAAGTGCGCCGCTTGACTCCTCGGGAGTGTGAGCGGCTAATGGGTTGGCCCGACGATCACACCCGCTGGGCTGCCGACGGTCGAGAGATCGCCGACACGAACCGGTACCGGATGTGCGGCAACGGTGTCGCCGCCCCAGTCGCCGAATGGGTCGCGCGCCGCCTCGCCGCTACCGGTTTCCGAGACGCCGGCTGATCGCCGCCGCTTTGCGTTTCGCGTCGGCTTTCGAGCTGGCACCCCACGCTTGGAGACTCAACAGCAGCCGGGTGGGGGACCCGTCAGGTTTCCGTTCGGGGCCGGGCATCCCACCCATACGGGCGAGGAAACTAGCCCGGCGTGGGTTATCGCCGCTTTTGACCGGAGCTCTGAGTGTCCCGCCGGTCTGCGCCTTATAGGACGCGCGGCCTTTCGCGTTCAACCCACCTCGGGGGTTCTGGCCTTCTTTACGTTGCCAGGCGGGGCTAGCCACGGTCCCGTTCCTTGATGACCCGCATATTGTCGATCAGGTTCGGGTAGCGGCGCCCAGCTCGTTGCGCGTAGCCGCGCGCCCGTGCCTGTTCCGCCGGGGTGAGTTTCTTCGCCCGCCCGGTTTTCGGGGGCGGTGGTTTCTCCCAAGGTGATTTCATGGTCGGCTCCTAGACGGTGGGTTCGTCGCCGTGGAGGAGCTGGAGCGCGGCGGCGTAGCCGGCCAGGTCCTCGAGCGAGTCGGTGTCGTGCGGTGTCGCGCACAGCC
>Ga0129336_10001341_pt1 | contig 14854 bp, 30 predicted proteins | sample CPB6_02_DNA_FD_96878 | JGI IMG/M metagenome (GOLD analysis project Ga0129336, IMG submission 96878) | Freshwater to marine salinity gradient microbial communities from Chesapeake Bay, USA - CPBay_Sum_0.6_0.2_DNA | ecosystem: Environmental > Aquatic > Marine > Coastal | place: USA: Chesapeake...
CGACGAGCACGTTGCCGCTCCATGCGGTCTGGGTGCTCGCCACGCTTCTTCTGCATTTGGTATTCGTGTTTGTATGGCCTAGGAGACTTAGTATATGGCATGGCAATCAACCCCCGTTATGGGCGCATTCTACCACAGGACAGTACTTTCGGCATAGCCCCGATGGTCTAGGGTTCCATACATTTGTTTCGTGTGCCTTTTCCAAGGCCGAATACTTCATTATCCACGGTTTCCACAGTACGCCCTCGTCGGTGACGGAGTAGTCCTGCTTCACGATCTCGTTGGCAATGGTAAAGAGCAGCGCGCCCTTTACCTTTTTCACCTGTGGAAAATGCTTAAACACCGATAGTGCCATCAATGTTAGCTGCCCTACGTCGGCGTATTTTGAACTCTTGCCAGTTTTGTAGTCCACTACACGTGCGGTATCGTTGTGAATATTTAGAAGGTCAACAATACCGCGGAACCACACGTTCTTGTCGAAGAAACCGCACGGCTCAAGATCAGCGGTTAGACCCATCTTGAGTTCGCAGTGCTTATCCCCCGGCATAGAAGCGAGTCGCTCCATAGCGCCCTGCATGAACGAGAACTGCGGGGGCAGTGGCTTACCGTCGCGGATATACTCTTCACACGCCTTATGAAACTCGGTGCCGTATCTGGTCGCCTCGGTCTCTTGGAACGGAAACTCCTTTAGGACGTTCACGTGGTAATACTGCTTCGGACACGTCTCAAACGCCTTCATCCGACTAAAGGACCATGCACCCGCGTTGCTCATGGCGTTGTGTCCACGAAGAAATCTAGCGCGACATTCTTGTCGCGGGGCATGGCTACAACCCAGTGCATAGTGTCACACGCGTAGCAGCGCAGCAGTGCTTCCATGCGGTTGTAGAACAAAGGGGGTTCGCCGTCGTCACCCTTTACGTCAGGTACAAAGCGTAGCTCTTCCACACGTGTAGCCTGCTCGCAACGCAGGCATCTGGCAATCTGGTTATCTGGCGAACCTATAAGGTGCGGCTTCATACCCCTGTCCCGCAGGGCAGCGTTTGTCGTGATGCTCATCACATGTCATCCCGCTGCACGTAGTACCCGTTCGGGTAGTAGCTTCCGTCGGTGCAGTGAGCCCCCCGATGGGAAGGCGTATCGTCCTCCGGCAGCGAGTGCCAGTGCGTCGTCCCACACTTAGGGCACATGAAAACTCCAGTGCCGTCCCCGTCCGGGGTAATCAAAAACGTCGGCGTATCCGTTGTCATTCTGTCTCTCCATAGTTCTTGCCGATTCCGGCTTCGCAGTCGACGGGAAGGCCCTCGGCCCACGCGGGAGTCCAGCGCATACACTGCTCAATATAGGACTTGCAGGCTTCGGCTTCTTGGTCAGGCACACAGCATACAATGCTGTCATGCACTGTCAACACTACACGGTACTTTTTACTAATTTGCAGCATTTGCTCTCCGATGATAAGTCTAGCAAGTGCCTGCGTGACGTTCTCCACTACCTTTCCACCATAGATACGGGTGCGACCCATACGGGTTTTGTAGGAATACTCGACACCGCCTTTCTCGTTCTCGGCCTCTCCCAACTCGTCGTAACGGATCAATAGGCCGTTTGGCAGCACGATGCCGGGGGAGTATGTATCCACCCCGAGAACTCCATCTTTGCCGAATGGCATAGCGTCACCACGCACCATGTATCGCAGCATGATACCCGCCTGCTTCCACATATTGGAGATCATGTCGTTAGTTTCTCGGTAGATACCGATAATCTTGGTCGCTTCTTCTTTCGTTATGTCCACCCCTGAGTTCTTTAGGGCCAGCTGAAACTTTTCGCCGCCCATTCCGTACCCTGCGCCCAGCACTGTAGTTTTCCCCACAAACCGCTGGTCCTTTGTTACATCGGTTTCGGCAACGCCGTAGATCGCGGAAGCCATCTTCTTGTAGACGTCGCCATTGGATGCAAAGGTCTGCACCACATCATCTTGCCCCGCCAGCCATGCGAGCATGCGCGCTTCGATCTGCGACGAGTCAGCCTCAACTATACTGTAGCCCTCGGGTGCCACGATACACTTCTTGAGCGCCTTGGCGTTAGGGCCACGACTAGGTAGGTTCTGTAGGTTGATCTTATCATCCCCACCCCAGCGCCCTGTATGCGCCGCATAGTAACGCACAGGTACGGGTAGTAAGCCACGCCCCGCAATATCAATGAACCGCTGTGTGCGCGTCTCTTCGAGCGTAGACTTCACCCCTAGCCGTGCGGCTGCCAACGCCTGTACCTGTGGATCATGATACTCCAAGAGGTCCTGCATACCCTGATCGCTCTTAGCCAGCGCGTAGGTCATTTTACCTGTGGTAGGGCTGATCTTCATAGGGCAGGGGGCACCAAATGTACCTAGCAGCGCCGCAAACTTGGGGTTTGACATTAGGTCGGCTTTGTCCCCTAGGCCCGCGGATTTAAGCAGATCATCCTTCATGATTTGCGTTTTCTTTAGGTGCTCCTCTAGGCGCTCTCGGTCTAGCGCTAGGGTAGGCTCAGTGAACATACGCAGGGTCAGGTCGATTAGCTTGAGTTCAGACTTTGGAAACCCCCGATACATCATGATGTTGAATATGCTGTAGGTCAGGTCTACGTCATTGACGCAGTATCGACCATAAGCCGACAGTTCTTCCGGCGCGAAGTCACTGCGGCGTTTTCCCTTGGCATCCAGCACCTCGGTGCCTTTCTCCCCTACCTCGTAGTTTTCGGCGAGGGCCTTGAGGCTGGCGCTCTTCTCGACGCCATGGATCGCACGGGCCATGCAGAGCGTATCGAATAGCGCCTTCGGGCGAATGCCGAACCTCCAAGACATGATCGCGCCGTCGAACATCATATTGTGCGCCAGCACAGCGGAGTTGGCCCAGTTAAACTGGGCCAAAAACTCTTTGATCTTCCCGTGCGTACCGCTGAACCATGCTGGTTCGGCGTCGTTGACTTTCACCCCCACCCCAATAACTTGGAAGCGGGGGTCACGGATGTATTCTTCCGTGGTGATCTTGGATAGGGAGTAGTCCTTGTCGTAGTAAGTTTCGAAGTCAATGGTAATTATATCCATCGTATTGTGCATTATTCATCCCCCAGCGGTGTGTCCAAGTGGTCGTAGAATACATCCACATTCTTAGCGTAGTAGACTGCACTCGCGGACTGTTGGTCGCCGCGGGCATATACCTTTAGGCACGCTACTTCGCCGTTCTTGTGCATGGTGCCCAAGCGGCCACCAACTTTCTGGATTAGGTCGGGGGTCCCCGATAGCGGGATGCTGGATTTGGCAATTGCATGGGTCAACTCATTTACTGACCATGGTCGCGCTTCGTCCAGCAACATAGTAAATACCCCAACAAAGTCCGTGGAGTGCGGTTCAGTGGTAGGCTGTACGTTAGGTACACCCCTAACAACATCAGCCATACGCGTAACGACCTCAATGCGGACTGCGCGCCAGCGAGACGGGTGGTGTGCTGTCAATGGCGAAGCATAGTTGTCAGTGGCCCAAATATGCAGACTATCGCCTACCTCAAGAGCATTGCGCTGTACGTCCAATGCAGAGATGAAGACCTGCTCATTGTCTGGGGTAATGGCAAAACCAAGTCCAGCACGCGCCGTAAAGTTATAGGTAGCATCCAGCTGCGTTAGTTCGGTGGGTTTGAAGTAGTTCATGCTCATTTGATGTCCTTTTTGATTTGGATTTCACGGCACTCTCCAGCAATAGCGGAGTAGGCCGCGGCGTCAGTATAGTTATCTGCATGGTATCCGGTCTGGAAAGATCGAGTAATCTTTACCAGAACCATCATCCACGCAACGTCTTCCGCATTTAGCTCCGTCGTACCTGTGGTTTTTGCCTTTGTTGCAGTGTAGGCGTTCCACAGGGCAGCGCAGTCACTAAGGTTGTTATATGGCGGCCCATAGGCTCTATTTCTATCGCCACTTGTCAGATTGATTGCCGTCTCGAGGGTCTGTACGCGCGTAGGTTTCGGCTGCGTTGATGCCGAAATGTATAAAATATCATCGTTTTCCCACTCCTCTTGTACTGATTGTTTACCCCCAACAAGCACCTCTATGGGTGTGCCGACGCGATCAAGGCACGATTGGGCTAACCCAAGAGATACCCCACAGGCTACGGCTATGTCACCAGCCTCAGCTGCGGGGTGCGTTAACAGAAACCGCCACACGCGTTCTTCTTCAATAGACATGGTCATCCTTATCTCCTTTATCGTTATTTAGGGCTGTTTACCGTCATTTGCAACTATTTTACACTTTAACTTCTTCTTTCACCCTGTAGACCTTGGAAAGTATAAAGCTTCGGGCGTTTGTGCCGCTCCACTCGCCGTCAGCATCGTACGTGATGATCTTGTGGCCAGCGTCACGCATGGCGCGAAACTCTGCCTGCCTGTTCTTTGGTAGCAGGCCAAATGCAGTGGTATTTTTTGTCAAGTACTTCATGCCTATACCCCTAAACGGTTAGTAATTATGATCAGCAACCATATAATCATCCAGAGTAGCCAAACGATGTGGTCGTATTCCTCGCCCTTGTCCCTTGTTCGGGTGGCCTTCCATAAAGAGGCCGCAAGGCAGACATATGGAATTATCTTCAGTGTTGTATCGATTATCTCAATCATGCGCACACCAATCCGAAGATTGCCCCCAAGACCACGCCAAAAACCACTGGCGCAAAGACCCAGCCCCACAGGGCGGGAAAGAAAAATGCTAGTACCATAAGCAGCGGTGTTGCCGTGCATAGCATCACCAAGGCGCAAAACCCTGCCATGCCGATGACGACGATTCCGTTTAAACTATTGCTCATGCCAAGGCCCTCACGATTGCCAAGAATAGCGCATCCTTTTTCTGCTGCCATTCTGGAAGTTGATCGTACGGCAACATGCAGGGGTGGGTCTTAGCCACGGGGTCTTTAACCTCGCCGTACACCCAACCCTCGGCTTTCTTGTTCACTAGCCAGTTGTTATGGCTGTCTTCGGGCTTGGCATCTGGGAACGTCAGTGCATGAACCACACCATCCACGGCGCTGTCCCGCTGCCATTCGGGGGCAAGGGCCCATGCTCGTTGACTAAAATCACCATTTCGTTTGCACCACGCGCGGTTAGCTTCGTGGCAGACCATTGCGATGGTCTCGATCTCTTTAATGCTTTTTCCGATCACTTGTCGTCCTCCGATTTGATAGCCGCCACGGGGCGGTTTGGTTGGTCCTGATATTTACCACTATACATGGCGTTGTCGGTTATTTGGTGAAATAACACCTGTGCAATGCCCGCACCAGCAGGGATGCGCAGCGCGCCCCAGCCGTTATAGACCAGCTCTAGCGTCAGCCACCCCCGCCACGCAGGTTCAATCACGGTGTTGAACACCGACAGGCCGCGCCGCGCCCACGTCGACTTGTCATGCACCACGCCGACCAAGCTGCTGGGCATGTCGAAGTATTCAAACGTCGAGGCCAGCGCAAACCGCTTGAATGGGTGCAACACAACGCTCTGGTTGATACGCACGTCGTAGCCTGCCTCGGTCAGTCCAAACGATACGCCATGCTCGCGCGCCTTGGTATGGCGCATTGGGGTCAGCGGAGCTGATGTTAGTAAAGTTTTTCCGTTGATAATCATGCTTTATCCTTATGTATTAGGTTAGTCGTGGTAACCCCACTCTTGGTAGCTGTCCTGATAGCGCGCCAACTCCTGCTCCATGCGCACCTCATCTTTTATTTTTAACACCACAGGCAGGTGGTGCTTGGTGATGCGTGAGATGATCTCCAACTCCGCCGGCGTAACCCACCAGCGCGGTAGCGGAACAAAGCCATTCGCTCGCAGGCGCTGGGCCACAGGGCTTGATAGTTTATGGTCGTCACCCATTTTCCTGCTCCCATGGGGCGCGTGAGAGCGTCACGGGCGCGGTGCGCAATTCCATACTGTGTGTAGACACGATGGCCACGTCCACGGTCTTGCGCGGCCCGCTGATCGCGTTCCTGATGGCATACCTGCTGGGCTTGTCCGTCGGCTGCGCGCCGTCTGGCATCTTTTGCTTACTGACTCGCATTTTTCGTCTCCTCGTTATATGCGTCGTTCAAAATAGCGACGATCATGTCCTCAATGGTCGAACCCGCTGGTGCCTGAGACTTGAGCCACTTTCTGATCTGCAGTGGTATATACCCAAAGCGCGCATGCTCTGGGTCAAACCGCACCACTATCCCATGAGCGCGGGCGTACCTGATGCAGCTCTGCACCGTGTAAACTGGCGTGCCCATGCGAGCCGCGATCTCCTTGCGGGGCACACCTGCGCGCACCATATCAACCACGATCTGGTATTTATGTTTCCTGACCGCCATCACGCACCGCCTTTCATGGCGCGGATCGCGGCGGGGTCGGGCGCGGTTACGGGTTCCAGCGCGGCGAGGAAGGCGGAGAAGGCCTCGTCAAACGTCAACGGCTCAGGGCCGCCGCGCTCGTCATGCTTTGCTTGATCCCATCCGTAATCGCATCCAGCGCTGAAAGCCTCGCGCAGTTGCTTCACCCCCACCGTCATAGCGGGCAGGGCGCGGGTGTTCCATGCGGCGATGGCTTCGGCTTTTGTACCTGCCCAAGTGTTAGGTTCAATTGTGCAGTAACCATTGAAGCAACCGACATTGTACGCAGTTGAATGACCTCGGTCTTTAAATTCAGATGCTTCTACCCCGCAAAACGGGCATGGCTTCAATTCTGCGGTCATGGCTTCACCCGATCAAAATCGCTGGGGCGCAGCTTTGGGAATGGCGACACGCTGGGCGCACTTGAGCCGATGCAATGCACCCCGACCACGTCCAACCCCTGCGCCTCAAAGTCGTCGCGCAGCGCGTTGATCTGGTCGCTGCAGGCCTCGTATGACGGGAAGGTAAGCGCCGCACGTGGCGGGCTGTCAGCAAATTGTCCGCCCAGCGAGAGGGCCATAACTGTCCATGTTGGAATACTCATTTATTTTCTCCTTTGGTTTCGCTTAAAAACTCTCGTATCAATCTCGCGCGATTACGGCGTGTTTTGATTTTACCCTCCTCCAACTGCACCATTGCATCGGTAAGTAGCCACTCCGCCCGCGCCAGCTTGGCCTCGACCTCGCTATGTAATCTGGACATTAGTAGCAACGCCTCATAGGTTTTTCTGCGGTCAGACTCCAACTCCTCTGCGTAAGCCTCGGCTTCTTTGGCGTCAGCACGTGCGGCGGTCAGTTGTTCGGTCAGGGCTTCGATGCGGTCGGCGGCTTCGCAATGCCAGAAATCCGTATCGTCTTGCCGCAATCGCGCAATCAATTCTTCATCAGTCATTTACCATCTCCAATGCAGCGCAGGGCAATGCCCGCTAATAGTTGTATCTCGATGGCGTTCTGTTCCGCCAAACTGTTGCGCGGCGCGTCCATTACCATGATGTCGGCTTTACGTCTGATGCGCTTCAGCGTAGCCAGCAGCGTGATCTCCTCTGCTGCGCTCTGTATCTCTTTTTTCATATGTATCTCCGTTGTTTTGGGGGTGTTAGGCTTGCGCCTAACACCTTATGGCTTGTAGGTATCAGCGCCTTCGATTGTTGCGATGGCCATACCATGTGCAGGGATAATCTCGCAGATACCGAGCACGACTAGCTCTGGTAGCACCGCGGTAACTTTGCTGTTCTTCTGGTCGATACCGGCGATTGCGATCTCTGACAGTGAGATGCCAGTGCCCCCAGTGCTCCAACGCCACAGTCGGCGTGAGTCCTTTAGATATACTTCATCGCCAGACCAAGCGAGCAAGGTGCCGTAGTGCACCCCGGACGAGCGGCTGCGAATGATGACCTTCGTGTTCAGCATCTTGTTCTTAACGTCTTGCATGTCCATAATGTGTTCCTATTCCAATGTTAAATGTTATCATCTACTGCGTTCCAGCCCATCACACCTGCGATGGCGTAGTGTGTAACCATAGTCCTACTATCACGCTCTACACCGGATACCTCACAACCTTCTACTAACTCGATGGCTTCGTCTAGGCTGTCTGCCTCTACATCAACCTCAATCTCTACTATTTCCTTAGCCCTGATTCTGAAACTGGCCATGTGGTCCTTCTCCGTTCAATATTGACTCGATCTGATCCATGTTATTCTCGTTTATTACGAGGGCGGTGCCGCCCGCGATACGGATATTGTTGATATTTAGCAGTTGCAGTGGGGTCGGCTTATTACCGATAGTCTTGCACTCTAACCCAAAGAACTTACCCTTATAGCACACGATGATATCGGGCACACCAGACGCGCCAAATCCACCTGTAACAGGGTAAAAGTAGTAGGCGCCCAACTTCTTTAGCTGGGCTACCACCCTTAATTTAACTTTCTTCTCTGGGGTAGAAGCCATGTCATGACCCTTTCAGTATCCAATACACATGCTCGTCTACGCGCATACCAATACCATCTACCTTAGTCTGCGGCGGGTTTACCTTCATCAGGGATAGCACTGCAATTCGCTCCTGCATCCACTTCGGAAGATCGGTTATGTCACCGTATATACCTTCCGCTTCCTTATCAGTGCGATGTAAACCCAAGCAGCAAACCTCAACAGTATCCCCAACAAACACACGATATACATTCTCGGTATCACCGACCCATCTAGCCCGCATATCAGTGACACGGTGTCTGGCGTCCGACGCATCAGTAACACGTGTTAGGCTTGAGCCTAACGCGGCTCGTTCTATATCCTCTTGCGTTACTCTACTTACATTTAGCATATGTCCTACCTTACTCGGCATTTACTTCGTCCCCTACGATAAAAAACACCCTATCATCTAACCTAAGTCCAACATCTTGGATGTATGTATTAGGTGCAACCATCTGTATTACGGCCAGTCGTCTGTGAATCCATTCGGGCATACGATGCATAGGGATACGCCTAGACCCACTTGAAAACATATCATCCTCGGCGTAGGGCACTATATCAATGACCTGCTGCCCGTAGTTGTCTGCTAGTGCTACATAATACATGTTCATACTTAAGCTACGTTGCATAGCAATAAGCTTATCTAAGCCCGTATAGAACGCCGCGGCAGCCGCAACTAGTCCCGGTGATTTGAAAGTTACATCACGCAGTTCCGCGATTAGTTTGCTGTCGAAGTCGCCGCTATAAAACGGCTCCCCAAAAAAGTCTTTAGAGAGCCTGTGCATGGGGTATGATACACCTCTCAGGGCTTCATCGAATAGGAGTTTAGCCTCCGAGCCACATAACTTCGCAGATTGTTCGGCGGGTAAAGGCTTTAGGTGCTCTACAGCCAGCGATACCATACGTTTCAAAGAGGCATGAGAGTATGTGTTGTGTTGCCAATAGCTAACGCCGATCTTGGGGTTTTTTATGTTGTAGCCCCGAATGTATAGCAGTGGCTTTTCACCCCCTACTTTTCTAAGCCGCATGTCTCTATACCCTATTTCTCCGAGCACATGTATATCTGTCGGTCTGTAGATGACGGATGTGTTTGCGGCCGTGTTACAGTGGTGCACATCCCCCATTTCTGCGTGTATCGCAGCTATGAAAGCTGTCATAGCCGCGTCGCGGTAGTGGCTTTTCTCGTAATAGCTGTGTGTTGATTCCAGCCTTTTAGCGGCGGCGTCTGACACACGCATCGGTTTGTATCCAGCACTCATGCTTTTTTCTCCTCCATTATAGTTACTGTGAACCCACATACTGTATTGATCCATCGAACAAACGCAGAGCGAATTAGTGCGCGGCGTTTTCTATCGAGCGCATCCTCGTCTAGGTCAGGATATGCTTTAGGCCAAAAATTAAGGTAAGACCCGTCAATTGTACTAATTGCAGCAATATTGAGGGTGTGCCGAAGGGGGTGGTCTGGATCGCTCAAGATGGCTCTGACAATTGTTGGTTCCGTCCGCCCGAAGATGCTGCAGCTGCTGTATCCGCGGTCGTCTGTAAACTTAATTTTGTGATCCTTTGCTATACTAGTAGCCTGTTTAACTGTATCGGATCGTAACTGCCAATCCACGTTGTCCTTCATGAGCGGGTATAGCGCCATGGCATCATCAAACAGTTGATTGATAGCGTCCTTGTATTCACATTTTTCGCTTTTGTTGACCCTTATACGCTCCACCACAATATTTTGCGGCTTACCAACTAGCGTAAAGATGCCGTCCTGCCCCCGCTCGAACACAACGCTGAGCCCGTCATACCCCGGCGTAGCCGCGCGTCTCTGGTTATCAAACCAATAAGCATTTTTATATTTATTTGCGTTTTGTTTATGGAAAGCGAGCAGATACGCTGGCGCGCTGGTGTTCTTGGGTAGGAACAGAGTTTGACCACGTGCGCGGTTATACAAAAACTGTTTACCTTTACTGTCTTTTTGAAACAAAATATCTCTAGGTAAGGCCCGCGCAAGGAAAGAGTAAATATTGTTATGGTTCCAGTTTCCCGCCCCATTACGGACACTCACTGTCTCGGTGCCGTCTGGATGCTTACGCCAGACGATTGGCGACATAAGTGCAATTTCATCTGGTGTAATGGGGTATTGCGCACGAATTTGTAAATCGGCTGCGCCCCATGTGAATACTGGATCAACCCGCCCACCACAGCTTAGGGCGTAGCAAGTATCGCTCACTTTGATAATGCGCTCCCACTTGCGGGTGCGAGCACCGATAGGACGAACATCCTGCTCAAGCGTATGGCGCTTGCTGACCACAGGTTTCGTGTTGTTGTAGCGCGCTTCGGCATCGGCGAAGCAGTTAATTTTTTCAATGTATGTCATTTGGTTTCTCCGTTGGTGTTTAGGTCTACTGTAGGTCTACAACTAGTTCCCGCCGTATATCTATGCGGCTATCGATAACCTGCATGAGATCGGTACCAATACCAGCGCTATGGCTTGTATAGTCTGACTCATAATCTACATCATCAAACGATTCCCCGAGGCGTATCTTCTTATACGCAAAACTGAAGTCCTCCCCCCGTTCCTCTGCAAAGGCCTGAACAACCTCGCGCATGTGTTCAATACCAATTACATCCTCATACCCATCATACCATTTTACATTATGCGCTACGAATGTTAGGGCCCATGTCTTGCCCCACGTATGCGTGCTCCAGTCCTGTAAAAGATCGTGGGTTTTTACGAGTTCGTTCATTTGGTAGATAGCCAGCACCTCTGCGAGATGCTTTTCCGAAGCGAAGGCAAAGGCGATAACGATGTCGCTTCTATACCCCATTTTGTTGTCCTTTCGTTAGTAGAGTCAGATGGACTGCAACCACTCGGTCAGCTTTGATTATTAGGCTCTCGACGTCATTGAATAGATTGATATACCCATCCGATCCTAGTTGCTTTGTTAGGTGTGCGCCTAACGACGGTGACGCGGTGATGTTAATGCCTATAACTTCGCCGTTTGTAAGCTGCACTCTGGCTAGGCTGTATTGCTCTACATAGTGGCGTTCCGTGCCTACATTGATATACGTATTTGGCCTGCCGTAGTTTGGTGCGTTTGTCTTAATCATTGTAATCCTCATCCAAAAGTTTGTGTTGAACACATAGGTCGTATAGTAGGCACATATCGTGCACATCAATGTGCACGTCCTTTGGGTCTACTGACTCAACTAGGTTAGAACCTCTGCAGTAGAATACGTCAAAATTAAACTCGCTGTTGGGGTCTAGTAGACGCTCCTTAGACCCTACGACCATTATCTTTGTTCTACTAGCATGCAACCATACATCTAAGCCTTTGATATGGCCTAAAAATTTGCTGTAGCCCTTAAAAGCCATTGATGTATCGGCTGCTCTTCTTATTGTTCCCCCTAGGTTACTCTCCGCCATTACATATCCCTTTTCTTGATATGCACCGCCTTACCGCAGTCAGGGACGGCCGACTTGTTATCCAAGATCACCCATAGTAGCGGGTGCTGCCATTCTCCCCATGACCCACCTAGATAACCATCGGTTAGCACGATGACGCACTGTGCCTTGATCTGCTTGTCCTGTAGATATGCAGGGACACACTCGACTGTTGTGCCACCGCCGCCTTTGGGCTTCGTAGACTGGATTAGGTTAGCCAATTCTTCGCCCTTGTATTCCTCGGCACCACACACTTCTGTATCCCAGTAGAGCAGGCGAACAGCCTCTGGGTGGACAGTTTCGGCGATACCCTTCACCTCGGACAAGAAGGCTTGCAGCTGCGGCCCACCGATAGAACCAGATGTGTCGATAGCCACCACAATCTCACCAATCTGCTCGGATATGCCGCTGGGCATATACATACCTGCGCCGATATATCGGCGGTTTGGCTTGCGCCACGTGGAGTAATCAGACCCCGCGCATGTGCTTGTAATGAAATCCCGAAGCACATCGCGCCAATCCACCTGCGGCTCCAATAGTTCGTCGAAGCTGCGATCACCGCCAGAACCCATCTTGCCAGCCATAAGCGCGCCTTGACGGATAGCTTCATCAATTTCGCGGGCAAGTTCTTGTTTTTCTTGCTCGGTCATTTCTTTGGCGTCTTCCCAGCCATGCTCATCGAAGCCAGTTTTCGCGCCTTGGCCATTGGCCTTACCCTTACCTTGGCTATCCTTCTTGAGGTCATTAAAGACCTGCGCACTATCCCATGCGCGATACTTGCTATCAATGCAGCCAATCGTCAGTTGGCCCGTCATGGTAGCGAACCCATCATTCTTGTTGTCGTCCTGTAGCTTAATGTTGATCACGTAGTCGCAAGCCATGTTGGCAAGTTGAGCGTTCTCATCATACATCCACCGCCACGTAGTAAGGTGTCGGTATAGCTTGTGGTAGCACTCGTGCAGCACTAAGAAGCGCAGTTCTGCATCGTTGAGACTATCCACAAATGCACGGCCATACACCTCGTCACGCCCATTGGTATAGGCGGTAGGGCAACGACTATCGTCGTCCTCGACACGGCGATTGCCGATCATGAGGATGCCCGCTAGAGCCACGTATTTGGGGTTGGCCATAATGTCGATCACGGCTTTCTGTAGGCGTTGTTCAACGCTTAGCTTTACATTAAACATTTTTATCTCCATTGCTGTATGCTTTGACGCTGCGCTTCCATGAATAGATAACCGCGGTAGACACGCGATGCTTTTCAGCAGCCACCTTGACACCTTCGGCGTCGGCATCGTCGATGATCTTACGCCGCGTATTGTTTGTTAGTCCGTAGTCGGCGTTGTAGATATGCTCGAGTGGGTCACTTCGCATTTTATTTCTCCTTGGTTTTGGTGGTTGTTAGGGAAGACCCTAACAACCATTGCTCAATTACTTGCGGTCGGATGCAAACAAATATCCGTTGCTCATAGCCCACGAGGTGAAGGCGCGGTTGGTCATGACCATAGCCTGACGACCATACTTCGGTGCACGAACGCCGTTGGCAAACAGACCTTGTGCTTCTTTATCGAGGCGGTTCATGTAGGTCATCCATGCGTCCACCCAGTCCTTCTCGATAGTTGCCAGTGTGCGATACACAACCATACACACGGCAGCAGCAGATGTGGGGACCTTTGCCGTATCTGGCGATTTCTTGATGCTATCGAGCGAGGGGAGTTGATCTGCCAGCTTGACGAATGCCATCAAGTCCATAGCACCACGCTCACCGATTGTGCCCATGAGAGCCGCCGTGACAGTCTGATCATCCATAACCTCGCGCTCTTTCAGAATGTCGGATGCGGCTTCCAATGAGCGAGGCGTGACGAATGCCGCGCGCTGCTGCTTTGGGTGGAAGATGTATGGGTTATCGTCTGGGTTAGTGTAGTCCTCGAAGCTATGGAACAGTTGTGGGTTGTCCTTGCACCAGCCCAACAGGGTATGGTCAACCCCATTGTTAATGGCCCATTCGATCCAGCCCATATTGTCGGGCTTCTTGACTGTCACCACAGTGATGCGGTTGCGGGCATGTGGCGGAAGCAAGTCACCGATACCTTCTGCGCCTAGGTTGGTAGTGGCAAAGATGATGCTATCGGGGTGCAGGGTGTAGCTACCGATCTTGCGCTCCAGCATGAGGCGCAACAGGGCGTTCTTCACCGATGGGTTAGCCTTACCATACTCGTCGACCATCAGTAGGATCGGCCCCCGATTATGCACGCCCAACTCCTCGTTAGTCGCATAGCTAACATATGGCGCGTCCGCGGTAGCCTCGGCGATGCGGGGCAGGGTGATGTCACCCAAGTCCTTGGTCGTGCAGTCGAAGTAGCATGGTGTGTGGTTCGGCAGGGCAGCCGACAGGGCTTTGAGTAGTGAGGACTTACCCGTGCCCATGTGACCCTGCACCAGCGTGGTGCGCTTGTGGCCAGTGGCCTTGATGAGGTTCCCCACTTGATCGAGGTTCAGTGCATACATTGCGGTTGCTGAGTTAGCCATTGTAGTTCTCCAAAAAGTTTATGTTGTTAGGGTGAAGCCTAACGGCTTCGTTAGTGTTTCTTGTTACGCTCTGCGGCGCACTTCGGACATGAGCACTGTTCACGGGCTTCACCTTGTTGGGATTTGTAAAAGCTATCCAACATCATGCCAGTCCTGTGTAATAGGCGCAGCGCGTCATCTTTGTCAGTTGCGTATTGCGCAATAATAAAACCAGACAATGTTGCAACTCCACTATCGGACAGTTCCTCTGGTAACATAGAGTCGATGCCGTCTATCAAGTCTTTCTTGTTGTTCATTTAGCCCTCCATTGGCCTGTTAGGTTTGAGCCTAACTGTTGTTACCACAGTTCGTGATCTTGCCATGTCCACTCGGACATGGTTTCGTCTTTGGTGCGGGCGAACACGATGGTGTCATGTTCACCTACGTCGCCATACATTCGGTGGTCGTGCCACTTATGTATAAAGTCTGGTCGGCCCCATACTTTGACGGCAGCCC
>Ga0129336_10001344_pt1 | contig 14844 bp, 15 predicted proteins | sample CPB6_02_DNA_FD_96878 | JGI IMG/M metagenome (GOLD analysis project Ga0129336, IMG submission 96878) | Freshwater to marine salinity gradient microbial communities from Chesapeake Bay, USA - CPBay_Sum_0.6_0.2_DNA | ecosystem: Environmental > Aquatic > Marine > Coastal | place: USA: Chesapeake...
ACCGACGAGCACTCCTGCGACGAGGGCGGCCGACGAGGCCAGGACGATGGCGGGCACGGGAATGCGCATCGGGCCATCATGGAGTGCCCACGTCCGGTTTGCACCTCAGGTGAGCGACTAGGCTGCCGATGTGATCGCCGTAGGGGTCGTCGGAGCCGCAGGCCGCATGGGGGCCGAGGTGGTGCGGGCCGTTGATGCCACGGACGACCTGCACCTCGCGGCCGTGATCGACATCGGCGATTCCCTCGATCGACTGGAAGCCTCCGGAGCCCAGGTCGCGGTCGATTTCACCACCCCCGACGCGGTGATGGGCACCCTGCGCCACTGCATCGAGCAGGGCATCCACGTCGTCGTGGGCACGACCGGCTTCACTCCTGAGCGCATGAGCGAGGTGCAGTCCATGCTCGGCTCGCATCCGGATGTTGGCGTCATCATCGCGCCCAACTTCGCGCTCGGTGCGGTGCTGCTCATGCGTTTTGCGCGCGAGGCGGCGCCGTTCTTCGAGTCGGTCGAGGTCGTCGAGATGCACCATCCCGACAAGCTCGATGCGCCATCGGGCACCGCGCGGCACACGGCCGAGATCATTGCGGCTGCGCGCCGAGCCGCTGGCCGCGGGCCGACCCCGGACGCCACCGACGGTGGTGTCGACGGCGCACGTGGGGCGGATATCGACGGCGTACGTGTGCATGCGCTGCGCGTGCGCGGGATGGTCGCCCACGAAGAGGTCCTGCTCGGCAATCCCGGCGAGGTCCTCACTGTGCGGCACGACTCGCTCGATCGCGCGTCATTCATGCCCGGCGTGCTGCTCGCGATTCGCGAGGCGCCGTCGCGACCCGGCCTCACCGTGGGACTCGACGCGCTGCTTGACCGATGACCCCGCGTCGCTGGGCCTGGCTGCTCGCGGGCGCGGTCGCGGCGTACCTCATCCTCGCCGGAGTGCGGGGCTGGGCGCTCGTGACCTCAGGCGATCCGACAGGCGTCCTGCTGGGGGTGGCCGTGCTGGCGCTGCCCTTCGTCGGAGCGTGGGTGGTGTGGCGCGAGATCTCCTTCGGCTACGCGATGCAGGACATGGGCCGACGGCTCGAAGCCGAGGGCGATCTGCCGATCGATGACTTCGCGCGCACGCCTTCGGGGCGCATCGTGCCGGAGGACGCGCAGCGATTCCTAGCCGCCGAGCGAGCGCGCGTGGATGCGTACCCCGACGACTGGCGCGCGTGGTACCGCTTCGGGCTCGCCCTGGACGCCGCGCGCGACCGACGTCGTGCACGCGCAGCCATGCGAGAGGCGCACCGACTGCTGTCCGTGCCGCCAGCCGCGTAGGCCAGGCTCAGGTGCTCTCGCGCAGCCAGGTGCTGAGGCGGTCGCGCGCGGCCGCGAACGATTCAGGGCGCAGCCATAGGTCTGGTGACAGGCTCTCCACGTGAGTCGGCATGGCGCCTTCGCGCCACACGATGTCGACCCTCTCCCCGGCAACGCGCAGGGGCAAGCCGAGTAGCCGCGAGCCGGGGGACGCCGTGATGACGTCGATGTCACTCCATGGCATGACCACGGTGGTGAGCACTCCGGAGACCTTGACGCCGCGATCACTCACGTAGGTCCCGGCCACCCATGCGCGCGCAAGGAGCGCGATGAGCGGAACGCTGATGACGATGGTGAACATGATGGTGAGCAGTCCCGGCTGTGCCAGCGTCGCAGCACCGGCCGCGGAGACCACGATCACGACCGCGGCGGTGAGGGCGATGAGGAACGCCCAGCGCCAGGGGCCCCGGCCGCAGATCCGCAGCCACGTTGTCTGCACGGCGTCCGCGTCGAGCGGCCCCGGATTGCGGGCGGGCCACAGGAACCAGAAGATCGGGCGCCTCATGGCAGCCATCCCATCGCACGCACCGCCGCGGTGACGGCGGCGGCCGAGATGATCACGACGAGGAACGGCGCCCGCAGGATGAGCGCGATCAGGGCAGCGAGCACGCCCGGCACACGGGCATCCAGGGTGATGGTCGATCCGTCGACGAAGGTCCAGAGGCCGATGAGTGCGGACAGTAGGGCGACGGGGATCACGAGAGTGATGCGCCGGGCCAGCGGGGTGTCGAGCAGCCGCTGCGGCACGACGTAGCCCAGGAGCTTGAGTGCGTACGCCGCGCCCGATGCGATGAGGATCGTGGGCCACATCAGTCCTCACCCGCCTGCACGCCGAGGATGAGGCCGATGACGATGCCTGCCGCTCCCGCGAGGAGCACGGGCAGGCCCGCGGCGAGGAAGGGCGCGAGGACGACCGCGGAAACGAGCGAGACGATCGCGACCGCACGCATGGGCCAGGAGGTCAGGCGCGGCCACACGAGCGCGAGGAAGGCTGCCGGAGCGGCGGCGTCGAGGCCGAAGGCGTTGGGATCGTCGATGAGTCCGGCACCGAGTGCGCCGACGAGCGTGCCGAGATTCCACAGCACGTAGATCGCCCCCGCTGTCGACCAGAAGGCCAGACGTGCGGACGCGCGGTCACCCTCGTAGCGGGCTGCCATGCCCGTGGATTCGTCGATGGTCGCCTGGGCGGCGACGAGACGGCGTACGCCACGGGGCTGCAGCACCGGAGCCATGGCGAAGCCGTAGAAGGAATTTCGTGTCCCCACGAGCGTGGACGTCGCAATCGCGACCGCCGCGCTTCCACCCGAGGCGACGACCGCAATGAGGGCGAACTGTGAAGCACCCGTGAACATCAGCAGCGACAGGGCCTGGGTTTGCCACACGCTCAGTCCCGCGGCGACGGCGAGGGCGCCGAACGATACGGCGTAGACACCCGTGCCCAGACCGAGCGCCAATGCGTCGCCGAGGATCGCCCGACGGCGTTCGATCATCGGGTCGACTCGACGATGTGGGCCACCCGCGGCCGCGCGCGATCCGCGTCCTCGGCGACGAGCGACAGGCGGGTGCGTCGCTGCATCACGTCATCGACGTCGAGTGCGCCCTCGCACCTCACGGCGTGCACGACTTCGACGCCGAGTGTCGGGACCCCCGGTGCCACGGGATCGAGGAGATCCGGCTCGTCGGTGGCGTATTCCATCACGCGCGCGGCCTCTGAGCCGTAGCGCTCGATGAGTCGGCGAGGTATCCCGGCCACGGTGATACCCCAGGGCTGGGCGCCCACGAGGGGCAGACGTGCGGTCACGGACGGGCCCGCACTGGCGATGTCGAGGGCGTCGACCGCGTCCTGCGCCATACGCCGGTACGTCGTCAACTTCCCGCCCGTGACCACGACATGGCCGTCGGGTCGACGCTCGACAAGGTGCTTGCGCGAGACGTCCGCCGTCGCGGTGTCGGCGGCGGTGCCCACGAGCGGTCTGAGACCGGCGTACGTGCCCACCACGTCTGCCTCGGATAGGGGATGGATGAGGGCCGGTGAGAGTTGGGCCAGGATCCACGCGATGTCGACCTCCGGTGCCGTGGGCACGTCGGGGATGGCCCCCGGCTCAGGCTCGTCAGTGATCCCCGCGATCACCGGGCCATCGAGAGTCGGGAGTGCGAAGACGTAGCGTCCACGCTCGCCGGCCACGGGAACGGTCAATGCGGCGCGGGGGAAGCCGAGGGCTTGTGGGCGCAGTAGCGCATGGGACCCCCGTGATGCGGTGATCTGAGTCTGCGGATCCAGGGTCGATGTCCAGACGCCCGTGGCGATGACGACGTGGCGTGCCCTGAGGTCGAAGGACTCGCCGGACGCGGTCGCTATGCGGGCACCGTCACCCGTGACGTCCGTGGCTCTCGCCCGCGTGAGGATGCGGGCACCGAGTCGCGCGGCTGTGCGGGCCACCGAGACGGTGAGACGCGCGTCGTCGACGAGTTGCCCGTCCCAGTGCACCGTCGCCCCGTCGATCGACTCCGTGGCGAGCCCAGGGACAAGGCGCGCTGCATCCGCGGCCGACACGGTCCGCGGGCGAGGAAGCACGCGCCGGGGAGTGCCTGCGCTCGCACGCAGGAGATCGGCCGCACGCAGCCCCGCGCGGACGAGGGCACGCTGACGCCTGTCCGGATCCAAGGGCATGACGTGCGGGAGAGCACGGATGAGGTGCGGTGCGATGGCGGTCATGAGCCGCGAGCGCTCGATGGCGCTCTCCCACGCGACGCCCACATCCCCGTGCGCGAGATAGCGCAAGCCGCCGTGCACGAGCTTGCTCGACCACCGCGACGTGCCGAAAGCGAGGTCGTGAGCCTCGACCAGCGCCACGTCGAGGCCGCGACTGGCGGCGTCGAGGGCGATGCCGCACCCGGTGATTCCGCCGCCCACGACCAGCACGTCGGGGACGTGGCCGCCCGCGAGGGTCTCGAGGTCACGATCTCGCCGGCGGGCGTCGAGGTCAGGGGTGGGCACGGACACGGCCACAGTCTGCCGGGTGCGCGATGCGACACTGAGGCCGTGCCCGACGACATGCGGTCCCTCGCCCGGTGGGGCGCAGACGGCGATGCTCCGGTGCTGAGCGCGCAGGTTCGTGACTTCCTCTCCAGCCGGGTGGGCCAGGCCGTGCCGTGGCAGGCGGCTGATCCGGAGAGCTGGCAGGTGGCGCCCTCCCGGGTCGCTGCGGACGTGGTGGCTGATCTGGCATCCGCCGTGGGGGCGCAGCACGTCAGTGACTCGCGCGCGGATCGGCTTCGTGCGACCGGCGGAGCGGCCTTCATCGACTACGCCCGACGCCGGGCCGGGATCGTCGACGACGCACCCGATGTCGTCGTCTCCCCGGGTAGTCACGACGAGGTCCTCGCGGTCCTGGCCTGCGCTCGCCGCCACCGGCTCGCAGTGCTGCCGGTGGGTGGAGGCACCTCCGTCGTCGGTGGCCTGCGCACCGATGTGCCCCGCGTCGCGCTCCAACTCACGCGACTGGGTCGACTCCTTCACCTCGACGAGGTGTCGGGCATTGCCACGGTGGGTCCTGCGATCACAGGCCCGGTCCTCGAGGCTCTGCTCGGCGCGCGCGGCTTCACTCTCGGTCACCTTCCCCAGTCGTGGCACCGGGCGACGATCGGTGGCTACGTCGCCACGCGATCTGCAGGTCAGGCATCGACCGGCTACGGCCGCAGCGATGACATGGTCGAGTCGCTGCGCGTAGCCACACCCGACGGGACACTCGACCTTGGCCGGGCCCCGTCGACAGCCGCCGGGCCGGACCTGCGTGGACTCATCATCGGCAGCGAGGGCGCCTTCGGCGTCATCACCGAGGTGCGCCTACGGGTACGGCGTGCGCCGACCACCCGCATCTACGACGCTGCGGTGCTGCCGGGGTTTGCGCCCGGAGTCGAGGCCTTCCGCGATGCGATCCAGTCGCGTTCCGGGGCCGATGTGATGCGGCTGTCCGACGAGGCTGAGACGAGCACCACCCTGCTCATGTCAGGTCCTCGGGGTCTCGCGGGCGCCGCCCTTGAGCGCTACCTCCGCGCGCGGCACATCACGACGCCGGCGCTGGCGATCCTGGGCTGGGAGGGCACGGACCGGGAGTTGGTCCGGGCTCGCCGCGCGGCCACGTGGCGTGCGCTGCGCCGACACGGCGGGGTGTCCCTCGGTCACGGGCCGGGGGAGTCCTGGCGTCGTCATCGGTTCGATGGGCCGCACCTGCGCGACTCGCTCATGGATGCGGGCTACCTGGTCGAGACCCTCGAGACTGCGACCCACTGGTCTGACTACCTCGACCTCCACGCGCGCGTGACGGACAGCCTGGGCGACAGCCTGACGACGACGTCGAACACGCCGTATGTCATGTCGCACCTGTCGCACTCGTACGACACCGGTGCCTCGCTCTACACCACGGTCATCGCAGTGGCCGATCACCGTGATCCGGTCGCACAGTGGACGCGTGCCAAGACAGCCGTGACGCAAGCCATCGTCGATGCCGGCGCCACCATCACGCATCACCACGCCGTGGGGCGAGATCACGCACCCTGGCTCAAGGACGAGATCGGCCCGCTGGGTGTGTCCCTGCTGCGCGCAGCCAAGTCCGCGGTCGATCCGGACGACACCCTCAATCCGGGTGTGCTCGGCCTCTAGTCGTCCGCGATGACCGTGACGAGCCGCACCTCGCGGATGACGTCATCGATGACCTCGCGATCGCGGTACGCCGTGTCCGGACCCCAGCCGGCCGACTGCAGGAACGCGCGGCGCGGCTCATCGGCCAGCGGGACCCAGGTGACCGCCTCGCGGTGACCTGCTCCGACGAGGTGATCGACACTCGCCTGGAGCAGTCGCGAGCCGTGGCCCTGGCGCCAGTGCGTCGGATCGACGACCAGGAGGGAGATCTCGCCGCTGGTGGTCACATCGGGATCGGCGCTGGGGCCGACAGCAGCGGCACCCACGACCTCGCCGTCGTCGCCGATCGCCACGAGGAGGCGATGCGTGCCCGGCTGCAGCAGTGCGCGCCCCCACTCCCAGGCGATGTCGTCGGCCGACAGCGACTCCAGCACCGCGGGTGGCAGGAGTTCGTCGTAGGCGGCACGCCACGCCGCGACCTGCACCCGCGCGACGTCATCCACATCCGATGTGCGTGCAAGGCGGACGGAGTTGGGCGTGGACGACATGCCTCCTGCCTACCACCAGGGCGTCCGCTCTCCTTGGATAGGGTCCGGGGGAGGAGGTTGCGTGTCCGAGTCAGGGGAAATCGAATTCCGCAGTGACGTGACCGTGGAGTTGGTCAAGGCCACCGCGCAAGACTCCGACGTCATCTGGGCCGCGCGCGTGTCGACCAAGGGCGAGCAGTCCCTTGATGATGTCGACTCCGACGCGGCGGCGGCACGCGGACTCATCAACTACCTCATGCGCGACCGTCACGGCACGCCGTTCGAGCACACCTCACTGACGTACTTCATCTCCGCGCCGATCTTCGTCTTCCGCGAATTCATGCGCCATCGCATCGCCTCCTACAATGAGGAGAGCGGCAGGTACCGCGAGTTGCGTCCGGTGTTCTACGTCCCAGGGCCCGACCGGCGATTGGTCCAGCAGGGCAAGCCCGGGGCCTACGAGTTCGTCGAGGGCACGACCGAGCAGCACCGTGTCGTGGTCGAGCAGACGGAAAGTGCCTGCCGTGCCGCCTACGCGGCGTACCAGCAGATGCTCGAGGCAGGGGTGGCGCGCGAGGTCGCCCGCATCGTTCTGCCCGTGGGCACCTATTCCTCTATGTACGTCACCATGAATGCGCGCGCGCTCATGAACTTCCTGTCGCTGCGCACCAAGCATCCGGACAGCCACTTCCCGTCATTCCCGCAGCGGGAGATCGAGATGGTCGCCGACCTCATGGAAGCCGATTGGGCGGCGCTCATGCCGATCACCCACGAGGCCTTCGTCGCCAACGGCCGCGTGGCCCCCTAGCGATAGCCTGTCGTCATGCCCGTGCCAGCCACCGGACCCATCGGGGTCATGCTCACGGCGATGGCAACGCCCTTCGGTGCGGATGGCTCCCTCGACCTGCCCGGTGTCCAGCGATTGGCCACGCATCTGGTCGACGTCCTGGGCAATGACGGCCTGGTCGTCAACGGCACCACTGGGGAGTCTCCGACGACAACGGATGACGAGAAGGTCGCCGTCATTCGGGCGGTGCAGGAAGCCGTGGGCGATCGAGCCCGTGTCATCGCCGGGGTGGGCACATACGACACGGCGCACTCGGTGCACCTGGCCCGGCAGGCCGCAGGCGCGGGAGCCGACGGGCTGCTCGTCGTCACCCCCTATTACAGCCGGCCCCCTCAGGCGGGGCTCCTTCACCACTTCCGCACGGTGGCGGATGCGACCGACCTGCCCGTGGTCACCTATGACATCCCCAAGCGCACCGGTGTCGCCATCGAGGTGGAGACCCTCGTGCGGTTGGCCGAGCATCCGCGGATCGTGGCCAACAAGGACGCCAAAGGGGACCTCGAGGCCGCGCAGTGGGCGATGGCCCGCTCCGACCTCGGCTGGTACTCCGGCGACGACGTCCTCAACCTTCCCCTGCTCGCGCTGGGGGCGAACGGCTTCATCTCCGTTGTCGGGCACCTGGTCGCGGATCGCATCCGCGCCATGGCGGAGACCTTCCACGCCGGTGATGTGTGCGGAGCGATCGCCGCCAATCGCGCGTTGCTGCCGGTCTACACCGGCATCTTCCGGACTCAGGGCGTGATCCTCACCAAGGCGGCGCTCGCTCTGCAGGGGCTGCCCGGCGGCCCGGTGCGCTCTCCGCTCGTCGACGCGACGGCGGACCAGATCGAGCAGTTGGAGCACGACCTGCGCGAGGGCGGGGTGGACCTGTCATGAGCCACGCGCATCCGGAATTGCCCACGCCTCCGCCCCTGCCGGAGGGAGCGCTGCGCGTGGTCGCACTTGGCGGCCTCGGCGAGATCGGGCGCAACATGACGGTGTTCGAGTTTGCCGGTCGCCTGCTCATCGTCGACTGTGGTGTGCTCTTCCCCGAGGAGTCTCAGCCCGGCATCGACCTCATCCTGCCCGACTTCTCCTCCATCGAGGATCGACTCGACGACGTCGAGGCGATCGTGCTCACGCACGGGCATGAGGACCACATCGGAGCGCTGCCCTTCCTCCTGCGCCAGCGCGCCGATATTCCTCTCTACGGCTCCCGGCTGACGCTCGCCTTCGTCGAAGCCAAGCTCCGCGAGGCACGCATCAAGCCGGACGGCCATGTCGTTCGGGAGGGTGAGCGCATCACGGTCGGTCCCTTCGACCTGGAGTTCCTCGCCGTCAATCACTCCATCCCCGATGCCCTCGCGGTCGCGATCCGCACGCCCGCGGGCCTGGTGCTGCACACCGGCGATTTCAAGATGGATCAACTTCCCCTCGATGGTCGCGTCACCGACCTCAACGGCTTCGCCCGGCTTGGGGACGAAGGCGTGGATCTCTTCCTCGTCGACTCCACCAATGCCGAGGTGCCTGGATTCATCCCCAGCGAGCGTGACATCGCGCCGGTGCTCGACAAGGTCTTCGATCGGGCTCGAGGCCGCGTCATCGTCGCGTCGTTCGCCTCGCACGTGCATCGCATCCAGCAGATCATCGATGCCGCAGCCGAGCACGGCCGCAAGGTGGCGTTCGTCGGCCGCTCCATGGTGCGCAACGTGGGGGTCGCGCGCGACCTCGGCTACCTCACGATCCCTCCCGACGTGCTGGTGTCCGTGGATGCACTTGAAGACCTCCCCGACGACAAGGTCGTCCTGGTGTGCACGGGGTCGCAGGGGGAGCCGATGGCGGTGCTGTCGCGCATCGCCAACAACGACCATCAGATCAAGGCGGGCCCCGACGACACCATCGTGCTCGCGTCCTCCCTCATCCCCGGCAATGAGAACGCGGTCAACCGTGTTATCAACGGGCTCACACGCAGTGGCGCCGCCGTGGTGCACAAGGGCAATGCCCTCGTCCATGTGTCCGGTCACTGCTCAGCGGGGGAGTTGCTCTACGCCTACAACATCGTCAAGCCGCGCAACGTCATGCCGGTGCACGGTGAGTGGCGCCATCTGCGCGCCAACGCCGCGCTCGCTGAGCGCACCGGCATCGACCGCGACCACATCGTCCTCGCGGAGGATGGTGTCGTCGTTGACCTCCAGGACGGGGTCGCGCGCATCGTCGGCGCTGTGCCGGTCGGCTACGTCTTCGTCGACGGCGCCAGCGTGGGTGACATCACCGAGGCGGCCCTCACCGATCGCCGGGTCCTCGGCAATGAAGGCTTCATCTCGATTTTCGCCGCCGTCGACATCACCAGTGGCAAGGTCGTCGCCGGCCCCGAGATCGAGGCCCGCGGCTTCCACGAGGACCCCGACGTCCTCAAGCCGGTGCGCGATGAGGTGCGCTCGGAGCTCGAGCGGGCTCTGGCCGACGGGGTCGTGGACCCGCATCAGCTCCAGCAGCGGATCCGCCGCGTGGTGGGCCGCTGGGTCTCCCAGACGCACCGGCGCCGCCCGATGATCATCCCCGTCGTCGTGGAGGCCTAGGAGCACCCCGGCCGAGCCTGCCCCCGTCGGCGACACGCGTGGCCCTTGTGACGCCCGGGATTGGTGGTACTCACGGGTACTCTCGGGATATGGCGAGTCGCTCGAGCGTGCCCACCCGCAGCCGCACCTCCGGGAGCACCTCCACGCGTAAGCCCCCGGCCGCGAGGACCCCGTCCCGGTCGAAGGCCCCCTCCACGCGCGCCTCGAGTTCGCGCACCTCCGCGACCCGAGCCAAGGCACCCGCTCGGTCCAAAGCGCCCTCTCGTCCTAAGGCGCCATCTCGCTCCCGGTCCACCGGTCCCGGACCTCTGAGGCGCGGCATCGCCGCGATCGGAAGGGCGCTATCGGCCCTGTGGCTGGGTATCGCCCACGCCATCGGCAGCGCCGCGCGGCGGGTCGGCCACGGCGCCCGCGACCTCGACGACGTGCATCGCCGTGATGGCCTCGGCCTGCTGTTCATCGCTCTCGCGGTCATCGTCGCCGCCGCCGTGTGGTTCGGCGTCGATGGCTGGTTCACTGCCGGTCTGGGCACGGTGTCGGCGTACCTCCTCGGTGCCTTCGACATCGCCGTGCCGATCCTGTTACTCGTCATCGGCTGGCGGACACTGCGCAATCCGGAGGATCACGTCACCAACGGCCGGCTCATCGTCGGGGGGCTGGCGCTCCTACTTGCCGCAGCGGGCCTGTGGCATCTCGTGCAGGGCTCGCCGACCCCGAGCGATGGCTTCGAGGCGCTGTCTACGGGGACGGGCATCACGGGCTGGGTGACGACCGCGCCCGTGACGGCAGCTCTCGGCCCGGTCGTGACCGGCGTGCTTCTCTCGTTGCTCGCGGTCTTCGGCCTTCTCGTGCTCACCGCGACACCCCTCATGTCCGTGCCTCATGCCCTGCGCAAGGTGGGCGGTCACATCCTGCGACCGGGCTCGGGATCGCGGTCCGAGGACGAACTCCTTGACTCCTACGTCGCGGACGAGGTGGACGGCTTCATCGTGGCCACGGACGACGATGGTGTCGAGACCGACGAGTTCGCCATCGATGTCGACGCGGAGGAGGAGTTCCTGATCTCCGCCGCTGAACCTGCGGAGCCGTCCCTCGGCGTCGCCGGTGCCGCGCGCCAGATCGCCGCTGCCGCCCGCTTCGACACCTCCCCGCGTGACCTGACCAGCGAGATCCCGGTGGTCTCCGCTGACGCCCCTCCGCCGGCGACCGTCACCCCCGAGGTCGTTCCCACACCGGCACCCATCGGGCCACCTGAGCAACTGCCGCTCGATCGCGCCATCGACTATCGGCTGCCCGCGCCGGACGTGCTCAAGGCCGGTCCCGCACCCCGCGCTCGCACCAAGGCCAACGATTCCGTCGTCGCCTCGCTGACCCAGGTCCTCGATGAGTTCAGCATCGACGCGCGCGTCACGGGCTTCACCCGCGGCCCCACCGTCACCCGTTACGAGATCGAGCTCGGGCCGAGCGTCAAGGTGGAGCGGGTCACGGCACTCAGCCGCAACATTGCCTATGCCGTGGCGAGTCCCGAGGTGCGCATCCTCAGTCCCATTCCGGGCAAGAGCGCCATCGGCATCGAGATCCCCAATACCGATCGCGAGCTGGTCAGTCTCGGCGACGTGCTGCGCTCCGCCGTGGCCACCGACGAGCACCATCCGATGACTGTCGCCCTCGGCAAGGACGTCGAGGGTGGCTACGTCGTCGCCAACCTCGCGAAGATGCCGCACCTCCTCGTCGCGGGAGCCACGGGAGCCGGCAAGTCCAGTTGCATCAACGCGCTCATCACCTCGGTGCTCATGCGTGCGACGCCCGATGAGGTCCGCATGATCCTCGTCGATCCCAAGCGCGTGGAGCTCACCGCCTACGAGGGCATCCCGCACCTCATCACGCCCATCATCACGAACCCCAAGAAGGCCGCCGACGCCCTCCAGTGGGTCGTCAAGGAGATGGACACGCGCTACGACGATCTGGCGCAGTTCGGCTTCCGCCACATCGACGACTTCAACAAGGCCGTGCGCTCGGGCAAGCTCACCCCGCCCCTCGGCAGCGAGCGGGTTCTGCGCCCCTATCCCTATCTCCTGGTGATCGTCGATGAGCTCGCCGACCTCATGATGGTCGCGCCGCGCGATGTCGAGGACTCCGTCGTGCGCATCACCCAGTTGGCGCGTGCGGCAGGCATCCACCTGGTGCTTGCGACCCAGCGTCCCAGTGTCGACGTCGTGACCGGCCTGATCAAGGCGAATGTGCCCAGCCGCCTCGCCTTCGCCACGTCGTCGCTCGCCGACAGTCGGGTCATCCTGGATCAGCCGGGAGCCGAGAAGCTCGTCGGCCAGGGCGATGGTCTCTTCCTGCCTATGGGGGCGAGCAAGTCGCAGCGCATCCAGGGCGCGTTCGTCTCGGAGTCCGAGATCCGCACCGTCGTCCGCTTCGTGCGCGAGCAGATGGACCCCGACTATCGCGATGACGTGACGGCGCCGGTCGCGGCCGGTCGCCAGATCGACGAGGAAATCGGCGATGACCTCGACCTGCTCTGCCAGGCCGCCGAGTTGGTCGTGACGACGCAGTTCGGGTCCACCTCGATGCTGCAGCGCAAGTTGCGTGTCGGCTTCGCCAAGGCAGGTCGACTCATGGATTTGCTTGAATCGCGCGGGGTCGTCGGGCCCAGCGAAGGGTCCAAGGCCCGTGAGGTGCTCCTCAAGCCCGACGACCTGCCCGGCTTCCTCATGGACGTACGCGGCGGCGCCTAGGTCCCCGGTTCAGGGAACCGGGGGCAGGGTGCGGCAAGGTGGTGGATTTCCCTCACCCCCCCTAGCCTCCTGCCATGCCGCCCATCGCGACTCCCGGTGGCCTTATCGCGGCCGCGATGCAGGCGCGCGGTTTGTCGGTCGAGGACCTCGCCCATGCGACGCGGTTGAGGCCGGGCCTGATTGAACAGATGACGCAGGATGACTTCGTCGACACCGGCGGCGATGTCTACGCGCGCGGCCACCTCCGCACGATCTGCACCGTCCTCAGCCTGGATAGCGACGAGGTGCTCGCTTCCTACGACAGTTGCCTGGATATCCGCCGTCCACCCGCTCCATGACCGGCTACGCCCACCCTCAGGGCCGCGCAGGTCACTCTCTACCCTGAAGGGATGGATCCCCGCGTCGCCGTCCTGCGATTGGGCTGCGCGCGCAACGATGTCGATGCCGATGAGTTGGAGTCGCGGCTCACCGCGGATGGACTCGCCCTGAGCGATGAGGTCGACGGTGCCGACGTCCTGCTGGTTAATACGTGTGGCTTCGTCGCGTCAGCCAAGAAGGATTCGATCGATGCCGTCCTTGCAGCGGCGGACACGGGCGCACGCGTGATCGTGACCGGGTGCCTCGCCGAGAGGTACGGCGCGGAGCTGGCCGAGTCCCTCCCGGAGGCAGCGGCGGTCCTGAGCTTCGATGACTACGCCGACATCGCCGACCGAGTACGGCGCGTTGCGGCCGGGGAAGCGCTGGAGGCCCACACGCCGGTGGATCGCCGCACGCTCTTGCCCATCGCGCCGGTCGAGCGCGTGGCCGCGGACGCGCCCGGCCATGGCGGCCTGGCCCGTCGGATCACGGGCCCGGTGATGTCGGTCAAGCTTGCGTCTGGTTGCGATCGTCGCTGCACCTTCTGTGCCATCCCGTCGTTCCGAGGGTCCTTCGTCAGCCGCAGGCCTGAGCAGGTGATCGGCGAGATTGCCGACCTTGCTGACGCCGGGGTCCGCGAGGTGGTGCTCGTGAGCGAAAACTCGACGTCCTACGGCAAGGACCTTGGCGATATCCGGATGCTCGAGGCACTGCTTCCCGCGCTCGCGCGCGTGCCGGGGATTCTGCGCGTGCGGCTCAACTACCTCCAGCCGGCCGAAATACGACCGGGGTTGGTCGACGTCATCGCCGGCACGCCCGGCGTGGCTCCGTACTTCGACCTGTCCTTCCAGCACGCGAGCACGACGGTGCTGCGTCGCATGCGCCGATTCGGCGGCACGGACGACTTCCTCGCGCTTCTCGACACCATCCGCTCGCGAAATCCGCAGGCGGGCGTGCGTACCAACGTCATCGTGGGCTTCCCCGGGGAGACCGAGGCCGACCTTGACGAGTTGGTCTCGTTCCTCGAGGCTGCGCGCATGGACGCCATCGGCGTCTTCGGCTACTCCGATGAGGAGGGCACCGAGGCGATGCATCTCGACGGTCACCTGACCGAGGAGGAGATCGAGCGCCGGGTGTCGCGCGTCTCCCGACTCGTCGATGAGCTGATGCTCGAGCGAGCCGCCGAGCGTGTGGGCGAAGAGGTCGAGTTGCTCGTCGAGGAGCCGGGGCTTGCTCGCGCGGCTCACCAGGGTCCTGATGACGCCGCGACGATCATCGATGCCCACCACGCGGTGGGCGAGGTGCTGCGAGGCAGGATCATCGACGTCGATGGGGTGGACCTCGTGGCGGCGGCGCCGTGACGCCCGGCAGGCCCGGCGAGCCGGCAGAGCCGCCTCTGTCGGGCTATCCCGGGGATTCGCCCCTGGCGGGAGTGCCCGACCACGCGGGCGATCCGGTCGGCACGTCGCGCTGGGCGACGCTGCCCAATGCCCTCACCCTGATGCGCCTGCTGCTCGTGCCCGTTCTCGCGTGGCTGCTCCTCGCCGATGGCGGCGCGGATGATGCACTGCGCTGGGCCGCGACGGCGGTCTTCGTGGTGGCGGCCCTCACCGACCTCGCCGACGGCGAGATCGCCAGACGCAGCGGCACGGTCACGACTCTCGGCAAGATCGCCGATCCCATCGCTGACAAGGCCCTCACTGGCGTGGCGCTCATCGGGCTGTCGTGGCTGGGCGACCTGCCGTGGTGGGTGACGATCGTGATCCTCGTGCGCGAGCTGGCCGTCACCGCGCTGCGGTTCGTCGTGATC
>Ga0129336_10001345_pt1 | contig 14839 bp, 11 predicted proteins | sample CPB6_02_DNA_FD_96878 | JGI IMG/M metagenome (GOLD analysis project Ga0129336, IMG submission 96878) | Freshwater to marine salinity gradient microbial communities from Chesapeake Bay, USA - CPBay_Sum_0.6_0.2_DNA | ecosystem: Environmental > Aquatic > Marine > Coastal | place: USA: Chesapeake...
AGGCAGATCAATTTCATCAACAAATGTGTAACATTCTAAACAACTGATGAAAAAGAAAACTAAAATTGATCTGCTATCAAAAGCAATCAACGGTAAAGAACTTTTAATTATTCTAAACTCCCTGATATGATTCTTCTTCAAAAACAAGATTACGGTTGCATCTTTACTCTTGATCCTGATACTCAAGAATTGTATTATGCTCCTGTCTATCAAAACAACATTGTAAATCTCAATGAATTTGCACCTGTTGATCTTGATGATGTAGATGATGAGTATGATGTACTCTCTATTCAACAAGAACTGATTACCCTCACCAATTCTAACTGATGAACGATTCTACACTTGATCTTTTCTGTCAGCATGAAGATGAAAATTATGCTGATGAATATGCAATGGATATTGAAAGAAAATGTGCTGAATTGGAAATTACCGTTGATTATTATATGATGGAATTTGTATGATTCCATCTTTTTTTCATTGCTAATTTACCAAGTTCACTTGCTCTTTTTGGTGTTAATTTGTATCTATTGGCAAAGTTAATTTCATCAAAATCTACTTTACCAGTTTCCATCCTAAAAAAATACCATCCATGACATTGCTGTTTATTTTCTAACGAACTCTTGATACTATTACTTATAGATCTATGATGACAATTTAATTCTCTTGATGCTTCCATAATTGATCCCCATTCTTTATATTCTCCATTTTTCCTATACCCGTAAATTGATTTTGAATATTTTATTTTAAGTATGGGTAATTTTTCACCTTTCCAACTCCACCTATATCCATAAGCAGAAAATCTTTCTCCATTAGCGCAACGACTAATTGCACTTAAATCTTTACCTATAAATTCTGCTGCATCTTTAAGTGATGCAAAATCTTGTATTCTTTCTCCCTTTTTATTATATTGGGTTATAGGTTTAGCATTGGTGTCATATCTAATGTTTCCACCTAAAGTTGCATTATATCCTTCATAGAAGGAGTTAAATTTTTCTATGTAATGTATTTCTCTATCTTCTACAAGGTCGTCAGGACATTCTTCAATAATTCTAAACTTAAAGTTATCTTCACCATATTTACGAATCGCACAATGAATAGCATATTGGGAGTTATTTTTACTATCGCTCAAATGTCTTTTCCATCTATCATAAGGATTGGATTGTCTTGTTAATCCAATGTATTGCTTTTGATTTATATTATTGGTTATTGAATAGATGTATGCCAAAACATTAAAGTCCGTCTCTGTGTTATATATTTGAAAAGGTTTGTATTTTTGTAGTTTAGTAATATAAACATATAATGTAATCGTTATATTAAGTTATGATATTATCTTTAAATCTTATTAAATGGCAGATCTTGTCGCGGTCTTGGCTTGCATTATAATACATCAGCACTGTTTTGTCAATACCGTGAAGACGCAAAAAATACTGGCACACCTCACATAAACACAGAAATACAATAAAACAGTATAACACTATTATTATATGGCATGAGACCCATGAGTTTCATGCCTTTTTCTTTGTGTACTTGTGAGACTCACGCGACACAGACCACATCAAAAAGTGGCACTTAGACTTATGAGTCTTACAAAATCCGCTGTAGACTGTTAGGGTGGCAAGAGGGAGGGAAGATCATAAGAATCCCCCACATACTGGGTAATACTTAAAAACGCTCTGAGACACCTCTATATGCCCCCACAACACGCCTATAATTACTGTTAGGGGTGAGACTACCGAATAGCACTTATTTGCCCTTATTTTGGTTAGGGTTTCATAACACAAATAGTTGTATAAATAAAACATCTATTTGAATTCATTAGAGCAGCTCTTGAACTTTCCTACGGGGTCAAAAAGGTAACAATCTGACAGAAGACAATAGAAAATAACACATTATGACAGATTGATTATTATCAAAGAGGGAGTTAGAACGCGGTCTCCGTCGCAATAAAATCGTTAAGATACTTATATCTTAGAAATCCAAACAGCGGCACATCAGAATAAATCAGCATTCTCTGGATGATAAGTTTTCTATGCAAAACTTTGAAATTTGTGAGAAGGTTTTGTTGTGTTTATTCGTTATTAGATAAGACATCGTACAGCATTATCAGAATCAAACAGACACTGAGAATACAACTCAGAACTTGTTCGTGATTAGATAAGATTCGTATAGAGATTTAATGATGCGCACCAATGAGAAATAAGAACTCATAAGTTTGTTCGTGATTAGATAAGATTCGTATAGAGCATAACAATATAACACTACTGTTATATTAAAACTGATAAATTCATTCGTGATTAGATAAGATTCGTATTGGAACTTCATGTGATGTTCTTATACGCGCCTTTACAAATAGAAAAGATTCGTTTATAATTAAGATTCGTTATAGGGAATCACTTGACGCTTAGGGTAGGGTCTGATAGAATTCAACAGTAGAGTTTATTCGTTCCTTCGGTCTTTCTCTCTTATGGCAACTTCTTCTCTCACTGGACAAAAGAATAAGTATCGCATCACGTTGGAATTAAACGTGAATGAAGATTTTAATCCTCATCAGATTAACTGGAACAAACTCTTTGAACTTGATCGTAATGAACAGGTGAAGAGTTATGTAGAAGATCTCAACGTGCGTTGGTAATTCTAATACTCTTCAAATATCCCTAAGTGTATTATACTCAGCGGCAGTAAGGTACATCGCCTGATAGATGTTTCGTTTATTATTATTACTTTGTCTAATTGTTTATATTCTCTTGGGGCAACTTAATTCTTTATACTTATCATTGTTCGTCGTGAATTGGCGGCAGTTCGTATAAAGAATTGGTAATTCTTATTGTATAAGTAGCGTAACTGTTGGGGATTCGTATAAAGAACTGTGCTATTTTATAGTATTACACAGTGATTTGGTGGCAGTTAGTATAAACAATGACGAATAATGATAGTTATTCGTTGTCAGTTGTTTATTCGTGTTAGCAGTTATTATGTTTTATTGTTGATTGTTTATATTTTGCGATGCCGCCCCCGTATAAAAAACCCAAACTACCCTAACCTACAGTGTATGTCTTTTTCGACCTCTATATCACTCTCATAAAAAAAAATTTCCCAGAAAAAAATGGCACAAAAGAGCGCATAAAATGAAACACCGCCCATATTGGAGTTTCTGGAAAGTAGTCTTTGCTGGGTATCTGATACGCTATCCGGGGAAAGTTCTGAAAATTTTTGGCGTCCCGCTTGGAATTCTGCTGGTTATGATATATAATGCAGTGAACAAATAAAAAAATTTTCGGAAATTTTTTTTATGAAAAACCAAGAAAAGATATACCACATATATGCAAAGGATAAGTGCATATATCACAGTCTCTCAGAGGAAAAATTTTCTGAGACCTGGGAGATGTTGCACAGGATGGTTGATTTGCTTGGGAAGGACATCGAAAAAGATGATTTACAGTACGAATCTTTGTTTGTAAATAAAGAGGTTGTATTGAATTCTTCTCATTGACAAATGCATATATAGACTGATAAAATTGAACTGAGGATTTGTTTTTTTATGGCAAAAGGATTTACTGTTAAAGCAGCAGCACCTCAAAAAACCACAGAAGAGTGGGATTATGGTGCAATTAAAGAAAGGATGAAGGGTAAGAGCATTGTTTTCTGTCTACCAGGACGAGGATGCTCTTATATTTTTCTAAAAGCATTTGTGCAACTTTGTTTTGATTTAGTTCAAAACGGCATGAGTATTCAGATCTCCCAAGACTACTCATCAATGGTGAACTTTGCTCGTTGTAAAGTTCTTGGCGCAAATGTACTTCGTGGACCAAATCAGGTTCCTTGGGATGGAAAACTTGATTATGATTATCAACTCTGGATTGATAGTGATATTGTTTTTGATTCTAACAAATTTTGGCAACTCTGTGATGTTGCACTCTCTGCTGACGGAGAGGAGCGTGAAATTGTCGCTGGTTGGTATGCAACTGAGGATGGTCACACAACCTCTGTCGCACACTGGTTAGAAGAAGATGATTTCCGTAAGAATGGTGGAGTAATGAACCACGAGACTGTGGAATCAATCAGCAAGCGTCGTAAGCCGTTCACTGTAGACTACACGGGTTTTGGATGGGTTATGATTAAGAAGGGTGTATTTGAGGGTCTTGAGTATCCTTGGTTTGCTCCTAAGATGCAAGTCTTTGAATCTGGTGCAGTTCAGGATATGTGTGGAGAGGATGTTTCATTCTGTCTTGATGCTATTGATAAAGGACTTAAGATTTGGTGCGACCCTCGTATCCGTGTTGGACACGAAAAGACTCGTATTATCTGATGGAAAAAACTTACAATCTTTTATATAAAGGGCGTAAAATTTATTCGAATCTCAGTATGGAAGACTGTACTGAGATTCTTCAAGACTTCTCAGAGCGTTATTTCTCGGGAGAAGACATTGATCCTAATTTAATTGAAATGGAGGAAATTACAAATGGCTAAAGGCGGTGGATCTAATAAGACTATTTTCGAACCTGGCGCACCCAAGAAAACACGTCAAGGACGTTCTCCTCGAACACTATTGAGTGCAACCTCTCGCAATGGACGTAAGAAAAAGTATCGCGGTCAAGGAAAATAATATAGATAAAGCAGGAAGAAATTCCTGCTTTTTTATTATCAACTTATGGCATATTTAAATCACAATCTCCCAACAATTACTTGTTACATTCGTAATGAATTTCTCTATAATCACAAAAAAGGTCACGGAGAGGTAACTTTATGCGATGTACACTCTGTAGCGTCCTTAGAGAAGCACGTACCCCTCTTTGAGGCATTTCTAGAGAATGGGGTGAACTGGACACGTAGACCTATCCATGCATTCTGTTGGAAACCAGACGCACCAGTTCTAGAATTAGAAGAGTGTATGTGGTGGGATTGCTTTTCTCCTTACATTGATGTTCAAGTTCGTTCAAGATTGGCTAACTTACGTGCTGAATTGATCAATTATCGCGGAGAAAAGAATGAGGGGACTTACTTATTCACTCTTGATTGGTCTTGGGAGTCAAAATCTACTCTGAATACTAATTTTAGTGAGACTCCAGAGCATAAATGTGCTCATTTTTTCAAGATGGACAATGGAAATTTCTATGCGTACCCCAATAATAAGATATTGTGGTATGATGATGCGTGGACAAAGAATAGAATTACCAAAAATCCAGGGTATGAAATTGATTTAACCGAATATTCAGTCGAAAATCGTCGTAAAATTGAAACATCTGATGATTTTATGTACGAAATTACGAAAATTCGGGATAGCAACCCCGTAAAAAGTTCTGATTTTAACGAATCAGGAGCACAAAATGGACCAAAAACTACTTAGAGAAATTGCAAATGACGATTTGAACCCCAAAAAGCACGATTTTTATCATCAAAATGAAATTCATGCAAAAATCCGCAATGATGAAGACTATGATGATTGGGAGTATGGTACTGAACCACTTTATGAATCAGAAAATCCCTAATAAATAAGATAGAATTGTCATAATCAATGCCTTTACAAAGGGTAAGTCAGGGATTTAAAGATATTAGTATGTCATTTCAGAGTAATCCTCTGACAAATGACCTGATTGCCCTTAAAAATGAATCTGCAATTGCTCGTTCTGTTCGCAATATTGTATTTACTTTGCCGGGAGAAAAGTTTTTTAACGAAAATTTTGGTTCCAGTATAAGTCGTTCTCTTTTTGAGAACTTGGATAATTCCTCTGCTCTTGTTATAAAGGACGAAATTGAAAATTCGATTCGTAATTATGAACCAAGGGTTTCATTAATAGATGTGCAAGTGAATCCAGATTTTGATAACAATGCTTTTGATGTGGTTATAATCTATAGAATTGTTGGTATAGATGTTCCAGCACAACAATTACAATTCGTTCTGCAACCTACTAGGTAAATGCCGTTAGTAAATTTTTCAAATCTGGACTTTGACCAGATTAAATCTAGTCTTAGAGATTATTTGAGATCAAACTCAAATTTCACTGATTATGATTTTGAGGGATCCAATCTCTCGACTATTCTTGATGTATTGGCATACAATACCTATATCACTTCATATAATGCAAATATGGTTGCAAATGAAGTGTTTATTGATAGTGCTACATTAAGAGAAAATATTGTAGCACTTGCTAGAAATATCGGATACATTCCAAGATCAAGAAAAGCATCTACAGCAACAATAAGTTTTTTTGTAGATACGACTTCTCAGACAAATAATGGAGTCCCCCCTTCATCTTTAACATTAAAAAAAGGACCAGTCGCAGCATCATCAGGTTCTTTTGGTAATCAGTCATTCATATTTTCAATATTAGATGATATTACTGTTCCTGTAGTAGATAACATTGCATCTTTTAATGATATTAAAATTTATGAGGGAGTATTATTAACTAGTAATTTTGTATATAACTCAAACAATCCAAATCAACGTTTCATACTACCAAATTCTGGAATAGATACTGACTTAATTTCAGTAAGAGTAAAAGAAGTCTCCGAATTTGTTAAATATGGACTTCAAGACAGTGTTTTTGGAGTAAACAAAGATTCTAGAGTTTTTTATATTCAAGAAATTGAAGATGAAAGATATGAATTAATTTTTGGGGATGGAGTTCTCTTTGGTAAAAAATTAGAAAATAATAATAATATAGAAGTAAATTACATCACTTCCAATGGAGACAGTGGTAATGGTGTAAGTCAGTTTAGTTTTTCAGGAAGACTTACATATACAAGAAATTCCATAGAATATACAGTTACTTCTGGAATATCTCTACTAACAACTGGTCTTATTTCACAAGGAGGTGAAAATATTGAATCTATTGATTCAATTAAAAAATATGCTCCAAGAATTTATGCTTCGCAAAATAGAGCACTATCTGCAAATGACTATGAAGCACTAATTCCTGCAAAAATATATCCAGAAACCGAATCTATTTCTGTTTTTGGTGGAGAAGAACTTGTTCCCCCACAGTATGGTAAGGTTTTCATTAGTATTAAACCAAGAAGTGGAGACTTTTTACCAAACCTAATTAAGGAAAATATAAAAAGAGATCTTAAAAAATATGCTGTTGCGGGAATTGTACCAGAAATTTTAGATCTTAAGTATCTTTACATAGAAGTTGATTCAAAAATTTATTACAATACAAATCTTGCTCCAAGTTCTGCATTTGTTTCTACTTTAGTTCAGACAAATGCAAATAAGTATGCAGAATCCACAGAATTAAATAGGTATGGCGCTAGATTTAAGTATAGTAAATTCTTAAAGATTATTGATGATACTCACGAATCAATAACTTCTAATATCACACAAATTCAAATTAGAAGAGATTTGAGAGTTACCTTAAATACATTTGCGGAGTATCAAATTGGATTTGGTAATGCTTTCCATATTAAGAGTATGGATGGTTTTAATATTAAGTCCACTGCATTTAGAGTATCTGATTTTCAAGAATCAGTCTACTTATCAGATATACCAGATACTAACAGAGTAACAGGATCTATTTTCTTATTCACAGTTCCAAATGCAAATTCTACAAGCGCAACAATCGTAAAGAGAAATGTTGGAAAAATTGATTATGAAAAAGGTATTATAACACTAAATCCTATAAATGTTTTATCTGGAAAAATAAAAAATTCTCAAACAATTATAGAAATGTCTGCAATACCAAAATCAAATGATGTAATTGGATTACAGGATTTATATCTTCAACTAGATATTAATAAGAGTGTTTTTGAAATGATCCCTGATCAAATATCTTCAGGTCTTGATCCTTCAGCATCTAATTATATTGTCACTTCAAGCTACAGCAACGGGAACCTAGTAAGATCATAAAAAAATGACAGAAAAAAGAATTCAGTTTAATAACATCATCCAGAATCAACTTCCTGCTTATGTTAGGGAGGAGTTTCCTCTAGTAGCTGAGTTTTTAAAACAGTATTACATTTCTCAAGAATTTCAAGGTGCATCCACTGATTTAATTCAAAATATTGATCAGTACCTAAAATTAGATACCATTAAGAGTAATACAGAATCAACAACTCTTACTGCAGATATCTCTTTTCTTGATGAAACAATACCAGTAGATAGTACACTAGGATTTCCCGATTCTTATGGATTGTTACAAATAGATGATGAAATTATTACATATACAAGCAAAACTGCAAATTCTTTTACTGGGTGTATAAGAGGATTTAGTGGTACAGCATCCTATGGAAATACAAATGTTGGAATAGCATCAACATTTAAATTACAATCTTCAGATCAATTAATTTTTAAAGATTCCGAATCTGCAGATCATAGTAAGAAAAATGCTGACGGAACTCCTAAAAATGTCAATAATTTAAGTTCCCTCTTCCTCAAAGAGTTCTTCAACAAAATTAAATACCAATTAACTCCAGGTTTTGAGCAAAGAGAGTTTTATAGTGGTTTAGATAAGTATCTTTTCCTCAAGCAATCAAAAGATTTTTATTCCACTAGGGGAACTGATCTTTCATTCAAAATTTTATTTCAAGTTCTGTATGGTGAAGATGTTAGAATTATAAAACCACAAGATTATCTTATTAAACCCTCATCCTCCCAATATGAAATATCTAATGATTTAGTAGTAGAAAGTATTTCGGGGAGCCCATATGAACTAGAAAGGTCTACTTTATATCAAGATGAATATGGAGATATACCGCAAGGGTATGCCCCAATATCTAGAATAGAAAAAATATTTACAAAGTCAGATAAAACTTATTATAAATTGAGTTTTGATGGTGGTTATAATAAAGATATTAACAGTGATGGCGCTCTCCTTGGAAATTTTTCAGTTCATCCTAAAACTAGACTAATTGGTGATGTAGTTGCAGGAGCAAACACTCTTGATGTAGATTCAACAGTTGGATTTCCCTCACAAGGAGAATTATCAATATTATACAATGATGGAACGGAAGGAACTATTACATATACTTCAAAAAGTTTAAATCAATTTTTTGGTTGCCAAAATATTTTAAAATCTATTTTCGATGGAATTGATGTTTGGTTGAATGTTTATGCTTATGGAACTTCAAATACAAATTCTGATGAAATAATTAAAGTAAGAATTACTTCTGTTCTTAAAGATGTAGATATTAATAATGACAGTTACTATTATAATAATAACGACACTGGCATAATAAAAACTCTTGGAGTAAATCCAGAAGATGAGGTTGTTTCAAACAATTGGATTTTTAATATTTCTCCGACAGTTGAGGTTGAAACTATATTATTAGTTGACAGTTCAAACTTTACATATCAACTTAAAACAAAAGTCGATCATAATCTCAAAACAGGAGATAGTATAAAAATTTTATCTAGCGACGGGACTAGAACTTTTTCTAATGTATCTAATGTAGTTTCTAGTAATATTATAGAAATTAGTGGGCAAGGTGGTTTAGATACTAGTAGATTTTATTCAGTTCAAAGAAATTTATTAAAAGTAAATTCCCAAAAATATTCCCATTTATCAGAACAAACAACAGATGTTCAAAATGTCTATAAAATTGAAGACAGAACTTTAGTATCTTCTCCATCACTTCCTTCTTACAACGAGCAACAATTAAACGCTTATTCTAGATCTATTGAATTTAAGGGAACTTTTGAAAATGTAGAACTTTCAGACTATCCAGGATTTACTGATCTAATTGATTTAAACGTGGATCATGGATTTTATACTGGAGATAGTGTTTATTATACTCCATCTTCAGAGGACGACTCTTTATTTGAGGAAGGAATATATTTCATTCAGAGAGTAAATTCAACAACTGTTAGATTTAGTAACAGTAGATCGGGTCTTTATAGATCAATTTTTGTTAGATTTAAGTCATCTTTAGAATTAAAAAATAATAGTAAATTAGAAGATTCTGATTTTTATTCAAGAAAATTAGAATCTCAAAAATTATTAAGAGAAATTAGTCCCCCTATTAATGAAGGAAATGAATATGAAACTATATCGGGACCTACGGGTATCTTAATTAATGGTGTTGAATTATTAAACTATAAGTCAAAAGATAAGATTTTTTATGGTCCAATAGAAAGTATTGATATTGTTAATCCTGGTTTTGGTTATGATATTATTAATCCACCAGTGCTAGTAATTTCTGATGCTGTTGGATCTGGCGCAACTGGTCACTGCTCAATCAAAGGTTCTTTACAGCAGATAAGAATAGTTGATCCCGGATTTGATTATCTAGAAACACCGAAAATCAACATTACGGGTGGTAATGGAATTGGTGCTAAAGCATCAGCATCAATGAAATTAATAGATCACCAAGTTTCATTCAATTCAGAACCAAAATCTGCATTTGTTAATTTAACAAATAATACCATCGGATTTTCTACTTTCCACAAATTTAGAAATGCAGAAAAGGTCGTATATAAAACGAATCTACAAAGAGCAGTTGGTGGAATTTCAACAAACTCCGCGTATTATGTTTCAACAAAAGACTTATATACAATTAGTCTACATAAAACTTTTGATGATGCTTTAACTGGGATTAATACTATATCTCTCACATCATATGGTATAGGAAATCATGTTATAGAATCTTATAATAAAAAATCAGTAATAGCATCAATTAATGTTGAAAATACTGGATCAAATTATGAAAATAAAAAAAGAACTCTGACTTCTGCTGGGGTTAGCACTTCTTTAGGATACATTTCAATAAAGTCTCACGATTTTAAAACGGGGGAAGTTGTTACTTATTCAACAAATGGAACTGCAATTGGTGGATTAACAAATAATTCAAACTATTATGTAACCATAGTTGATAAAGATAACTTCAAACTTTCATCAGTCGGTGTTGGTACAGATAATCAAGACTTTTATTACAGAACAAATCAATATATTCAATTCACTTCGATTGGGTCTGGTACGCACTTTTTTAATTATCCACAAATATCTGTTGAAGTTGTTGGAAATGTTGGAGTATCCTCTTCATTTAAAGCGATAGTTCAACCAATTTTTAGAGGTCAAATTACTTCGGTACATTTGGAAAATAATGGTGTTGGGTATGGATCATCAGACATTATTAATTTCAATCGAATTCCAAACGTAAGTTTAAATAGTGGTTCAGACGCTCAACTTGTACCTATAATCAACAACGGTCAAATTGTTGAGATTTTGATTAATAATCCAGGAAAAGACTATAGTTCTCCTCCCAATTTAAATATTTTAGGTATTGGAGTAGGAGCTGTTTTAACACCGATAATCGAGAATGGTCAAATTAAATCAGTCAAGATTATTGAAAGCGGGGGTGGTTATGATCCAAATAATACTTTTATTACAGTATCTTCTTCTGGAGCACAAGCAGAATTTAATTCAAAATTAAAATCTTGGACGATAAATCTTTTTGCAAGATATTTCAATAAGATTACTAGTGATGATGGATTTGTTTTCTATAATGCAAATTCTAAATATGGTTTGCAGTATTCTCATTTATATGCACCAAGAAAATTAAGAGAAAATATTTACGCTAAAGAAGTTGGTGGAAAAGTTCTTTATGGAAAATATGATCTTTTAAAATCTAATAATATAGAAATTTCATCTACAAACCATTCTCCAATAATTGGATGGGCTTATGATGGTAATCCAATATATGGTCCATATGGATATTCGCAAAAAACTGGGGGAACAGTTACCAGGATGATATCTGGTTATACTTTAAATCCACCCTCAGGTAGACCACCATTTCCATCTGGATTTTTTGTTGAAGACTATGAGTATAAAAATGCCGATAATGATTCTGTTTTAGATGAATATAATGGTAGATTTTGTGTAACTCCAGATTTTCCAAATGGTGTTTACGCATACTTTGCAACTATTGATGGTTCTTCATCAAATACGTTTAGTGGATATAGACTTCCAGTTTTCCCCTACATAATCGGTAATAAATTTAAGTCCAAACCAAATGATTTTAATTTTAAGAGAACATCCAATCAAGATGATCTTGATTTAAATCAAACTACTTGGTCCAGAAATACCAAACCATATAATTTATTTGAGAATGGATACTCATATTCATATCTACCATTACCAAATGATTTGAGTCAAACTATTGATGTCAAATATGCTTCCGTAGGATCAATTGAAAACATTGGTATTATAACTGGTGGCACAAATTACAGGGTAAATGATAAATTAGTTTTCGATGAAGAAGGAACTGGTGGATTTGGACTTTCATCAAAGGTATCTAGAGTAGGTGGGAAGTTTGTTAACACCATAAGCGTTGCAAGCAGTACAATCTATAATCTAGAAATTTATCCCCTCGAAGGTAATAAAAGTTCATTTATTGTTCAGTCAGATTTACCACATAATTTCATTAACAGGGACATTGTTTCAATTTCTGGTCTGAATACAACAACATCTCTTATTGGCGGATCCTATACTATAGGAATTTCTACAAATAGATTATCAATTTCAAATCCATCTGGAATTGCATCAGTTTCAGTGACTGGTATTGTTACTTTTATTTCAGTTTCAGGAAATCTTTCAGATTCTTTTATAAGAAATAACGATGTTTATCTAATAGGAAATGAAAAGATTAAAGTATTAAACGTAGATAAAAATTCTTCAAGAATTAGAATTCTAAGATCTATCGATGGGACTGTTGGAACCGCACATAGTTACAGCGATATCTTATATGAAACTCCAAGAAGATTTTCTATAAATGTTGGAAACACTACTTCATATGAGTACAAAGTAAATAAAGAAATTTATTTTGATCCAAAAGAATCTCTTGGTATTGGAACTATTTCTGGAGTTGGTATAGGTTCTACACTTCTATTTTCAAATCCAGGAGTTGGATTAACACAAATTTTTATTCCAACCAAGTCAATTTATGTTCCAAATCATAATTTGGAAACTGGAGATGAATTAACTTACTTATCTAATGGTGGATCTTCAATTTCAGTATCAAAAGATGGAGTAACATCTTTATCTCTAGATAATGAATCAATTGTTTATGTTGCAAAAATTACAAATGATTTAATTGGAATATCAACAGTTAAAGTTGGACTTGGATCGACAGGAACTTTTGTTGGAATTGCATCAACAACTTCTTCTTTGAGTACTTTATATTTTACGGGAATTGGAACAGGAACTTATCATAGTTTTAAAACAAACTATTCAAAGTTAACTGGAAAAGTATCTAGAAATATTGTAACAGTTTCAACTGCACAAACTCATGGTCTTAATAATAATGATTATGTTTTTGTAAATGTAAATCCAGGAATTTCTACTTCAGTTGTAATTAAATATAATGATTATAATAGAAAAGTATTGATAAATCCCAGATCTTTTTCTTCTGGAAATGTTGATATATCTTCAAATTCAATAACAATAACAAATCATAACTTTGAAAATGGACAAAAAGTTGTCCACACTTCATCATCCCCATCAGGGGGACTAGTAAATAATAAAATTTATTACGTTGTTGTTTTTGATGAAAATACTATAAAACTATCACCTTCATTTTATAGTGCGGTAAGTTTAAATCCAGAAATAGTTAATATAACTTCTGCATCAAGTGGCACTATATCACCAGTAAACCCACCAATTAAAGTTTATAAAAATTCTACAGTAACTTTTGATCTGTCTGATTCTTCTTTATCATATTCTAATGGTTCTGTTCTATATTCTTCATTTGAATTGAATTTTTATGTTGATTCAAATTACACTCAAACTTTTGATAAATCAATTGATAGTAAAACTTTTGAAGTTACAAGAGTTGGTAGAGTTGGAATTGATACTGGTGCTAGAGTTTCGCTAGTAGTTGATAGTAATATTCCAGAAAAACTATATTATAAGTTAGATCAAGTATATAATAGCACGCTTCCATCAGTAAAAAATGAAGTAAATATAGACTCCTCTGTCAATTCAAATAATGAAATTCAAGTTATTTTTAGTGACTATAATGGAGAACATAGAGTAACTTCAACTTCATCTACAGCATTTACATATAATATTTCAAAAGTACCGGAGTCTCCTTCATACAGTTCTTCTTCAAAATTAAGTTATGAAACAACATCTTTAACTGCTCTTGGACCAGTTTCTAAAATTGACATAAACTCAAAGGGACAGCAGTATAAAAAACTTCCCAAGTTTTCTGAAATAAATTCAACCAGTGGAACTGGTGCTATTTTAGAGGTTTCTAGCAAATCAGTAGGAAATATCAAAAAAACAAAATTAAATGATATTGGATTTGATTTTTCTTCTGATTTGACTGTAAGACCGAATATCATTTTCCCCCAAATACTAAAAGTATCTCCTTTTAATTCTATTGATTATATTGGAATTACTTCAACAGGAAGAGGATATACAACAGCACCCAAACTTTTAATTTTAGATGGAAAATCTAGGGAAGTTTTAAATGAAGTTGACCTTAGTTATTCTTTAGGTGATAACTATGTTACTATTTTAAATAACACTTATAGACTTAATGAGATAACTCCGATTATTATTCCGACACAAAATTCAAATGGAGTTGGAATTAATTCTCTTTCTTATAATTCCACAACAAAAAATGTGACGGTTGAATTATCGGTTGGATTTAGCACGGCAAGTTCTTTCCCATTTTCTGTTAATGATAAAGTATTGATTGAAAATGTAAGTGTTGGAATAGCATCAATTGGAAAAGGTTATAATTCGGAAAATTATAATTATCAACTTTTCACAATTACCGCAATAGATCCAAATATAGGTGGTTATGGTTCAATAACTTATAACTTGGGCGATTTCCTAAATCCTGGAGATATCCCTGGTATATTTGATGATATTAATTCTTCTGGTAGGGTAATTCCTGAAAA